>JACDJB010000313.1_pt1 | contig 56385 bp, 96 predicted proteins | sample 7454121 | NCBI WGS metagenome assembly JACDJB01 (sample SAMN14253290, study PRJNA609438) | sludge metagenome | isolation source: sludge after 25d culture with pyrite | collected 2018-12-20 | reverse complement strand
GCCTTTCGGCGTAGTTCCAGAATTCCCACTGCTGGTTGGTGTGGGACCACAGGATGAGACCAGCGCTTGTGGTCGAGTGGGTCGAGCGTCCGCTCATCGCACGATCTCCATGGCGATGGTGTACGCTGCGGTCAGATCTCGCTGGAACTCGGCCAACTCGGTAACCAGCGTGTTGGAGTAGCCGATGTGGCTCACGAACGACTGCATGGTGGTCCACGAAACTCGGTCGTCGGCGTCGTTCAGCTGGTTGGCCAGCTTCTCCAGGTCTCGGCGCAACTCGGCCAACTTGTCGAGTGCCTGATTGAGCGGCTCGTTGAACCGAGCGTAGCGACGCATCGAGTCGGAGTCGTCGGGGTTGCAGTAGGCGTGCACTGCTGCCCGCAGGGACTGGGCATTGGTGGCGCTCATCACAGCACCGCCAAACTGGCGAGGTGATGGCGCTGGCTGGCCACCACTTCGAACTGCGAGACGACGCTGGCGACGTCTCGGTACTGGATGACCAGGTTGCTGCTGATGTCCGTGGCGAACGTCAGGGTTTCGCCCTTGTCGTTGGTGAGGGTGAGGGTGATACTCATGGTGTGTGTCCTGTTCAGTTGGGGGTAGCTGGGCTGTGGTTGAGGAATTCGGCGTCGAACGATGCCAACGCTCGCTGGTTGCGAGCGGCCAGCGCTTGGGCGATGGCCAGGTGATCCGAGATCGACTTGCGCATCTCGTACCCGTACACCATCAGGTGCACGTAACGGACATCGCCAACGTTCTCGTTGTCGAATCCGCCCGAAACCAGCACACCTTCGACTGACACCATGAAGTAGTAGGCGTCGTCGTAGCTGGCAGGCTGGCCGCCGATCAAGGTGGGGCGAAAGGTGATCTTGCCTGCCGGGATCTCGACTGTGGCGTCGAATCGAGCGGTCTGGGCGGAGGTGCGGGTCCTCCAGGCGACGAAGTGCTCGACGGTGACGGTATCGTCGGCGTTGCGGGTGAACGCTGGCTTCGGTGTGTTGTTCGTGGTGCTCATTGCAGTCTCCAGTCGATGGCCGCCAGCGTGGTGCTGGAGGGATTGTGCGTCCAGGTGGCAGTCGAGTTGCCATGCAGGAAGTGGGTGAGAGCCGTGGCGGTCCGCTCCTCGGAGGTGAACTTGACCCACCAGGTGGTGTTGTGGTCTTCTTCGACCATCTCGAATCCCAGGTACTTGGCCCAGTCGTCGAGGTTACCGACTCGCTCGCCGTCGCTGTCCTCGATGACGATCAGGATCTCGTGGTCGAGATCGGCGGCACCGTCCTCCCACAGGTCCAGCGCCAGTTCCAGGTCGTCGTTCTGGCGGGTGAGGGTTGGTGTGTTGTTCGTGTTGGTGTCCATGTCACCATTAAAACACACCGTTGACTCCGTGTCAAGTACCTCGTTGAGAGCGTCGTCTTGGGCGATCAGTTCAGCCTGCGCTGCGATCTCGTCCTCGGTCACGGCGAGTGCGGCGGCCTGTTCGGCTTGCAGGTCCAAGAATCGAGCGAGTTCGGCCACGCTCGGGTCGATGGTGGCGACATCGCACTGCGGGCAGCGCCCGACTCCCCAACGGATTGCCGGGTTGTCGAAATCCTCGGCCATGTCGATGTCCACGAGTGGGGTGTCGCAGTCGCGGCAGGTGGGGTCGCCGTTCACTTGGCCACCTCCAATGGGCGAGCGTCCATGACCCACTCGTAGTTGCTCACCACGTTGGTGTCGTAGCGGCTGGTGCCACGGCGAATGGTGATCTCCCAACGGTGCGTGCGGGTCGGGTTCGGCTCGTTGCCGTCCAGTACCCACATCCAGGTGCCGCAGTTGTCGAAGTCGAGCAAGAACGACATCGGACCATCGATGTTGCGCTCGATCCACAGTGCGTCGTGGTAGAAGTCCGAGCGGTAGTGCTTCACGGTCGGGCCAGCGATGTCCAGGATTCGGCTGAAAACCTTGGCCAGGATGCCTCGGCGGTTCGACTCTGCGAACTTGCCGTCCTCGGTCAAGGGCGTGTTGTCGCTGATCAGGAAGGCGTTGTGCAACGGTGCCGGGATGGCCAGCGCTTCGGTGAGACGCTGGAAGCTGGCGTTGTGGTTGCTGCGTGTGGTGTAGTCGGGATCGGCGCAGACTCCCTGGCAGGTGCCGTCACAATCTGTGAAGATCGGCTCGGTTGGGTTGGTGTGCTGTGTGGTGTCCATACCCCAATTAAAACACAGCTTTGCCCACCTGTCAAGTATTAACGTGTTAAGATTTCGTTAAGCTTTGAGCTACAGCACCCACCGTAGGACGGTATCAACCGCTACCACGGCTAGCCACAGGTTCAGCGCTATCGCCACGAACAGCATCGCTCGGCTGCTACGCAGTAATGCATCGCTCATGGCCAGCGCCACCAATAGGAACAGGATGAACATCAGCGCGATGGGGTGCAAGTCGTAGTCCATGTCGACGTCATACATCGGTTTCCCCACCTTCGAAGTCGGCGCGTTCCCACATACCGGGCAGGTCGTCGATCAGGTCGTCGAGTACGTGTCGCACCCGCACTTCCGTGCCGGGTAGTGTGGTGTCGGTGGTTACGCTTACCTCCTGTACTCGCAGGACGCCATTGGTTACCCAGGCATAGTGTACGTCGACTCGGTTTGCGGGTGGTGGTAGGGGTGCGGACACCCAGGTTCCTGGTGTCATGCGGGCACCTGGCCGACGTCGGCTCTTGGGTATGAACGTTCGTAGGGTCTGCCGCCTCTGTTGCTGCCGCATCTCGTCCCACTGGATGCGTTGGTAGTCGAGCCGGTGTGGGTGGTACTGTTCACGGTGTAGCTCGGCCATCTGCCACTGCTGGCGGAATAGGTCAGCAATGTTGGGGTTGGGCATGTCGTCCAGCATCTGTTGGGTTACTGGGATCAGGTAGGCCACCTTGGTAACGGTGGGCACTGGCTCGGGTTCGGGCGGGTCGAACCATGGCGCATCGTCTTCGTCGCCTTCGGTTGTCCATGGGGTTACCTCGACGGTGGGGTTGTCCACTAGGTATCCGCAGTCCATGCATGCTGCCGGGTACTTGGGGTCCCGGTTCACGTGTTGACATTCCTCGGGGGTCATAGGAACCACCCGTTGGCCAGGTCGTGGGTTACCGATTGCAGCGCTGCCGTCCGTGGCGTGATGTCGTGTTGGTACGGTCCTTGCACCCACTGTTGGCTGAACAACTCGGTGCGTCGGGTCACCTCCAACAGGGCGACGGGCAGGTATCCAGGTCGTACGACAGCCAACAAGCGCAATGCTGCCTCCTGTTCCTTGGCAGCAGAGCGTATCGGCTCGAGCAGGTTGGTGAAGGCGGCAGCTAATGCGCTGAGTTGCTGGTTGGGGTTGCTGGCGGCTGGGGTAGCTGGGGTGTCCATGGTACCATCCAAGCACAGGCGTGACTCGGTGTCAAGTACCCAGGAAGGTGGGTAGGTTGGGTAAGTAGGGGAGGGAATAGGGGTCCAGGAGGGGTCGAGAGTGGGGTCGAGCAGGCAGTCGAGCGGGCAGCTAGGGCCAGTCTACATCGAACAGGTGTTTGTAGATTGGGCAACCGCTGGCAGTGAGGGAGGGGTAACGGCGAGTGAGGATCACGGAGAGTGGGTGGGCGGTCACTCACTACGGGTGAGGAAGAATCTACAGAGTCTACACGAACAGGTGTTCGATGTAGATCGATCGCATATACTCTGACCGGGGAGAGTCTACAGAATCTACAGAATCTACATCTAGAGAAAAGATACACACGGGGTGGTAGTGGTAGGGGTAGTAGAGGGTATCCTAGGGGTCTCCTTTTTCTCCGGGAGTGTAGATTCCGTAGATCGGCCTTCGGAGCGGTTAACGTGACCCGTGGTAAGGGCGCTAGTAGGCGCTAGACGGTGCCGATAAGGGCCAGCAGGTACAAGAGGGAGGGTAGCTGGTGGTAGGGCAGCAGTAGGTGAACCGTCCGTGGTAGTACGAAAGGTGCTCGGAGTCACAGGATGGGCCAGCAGGTAGGGTGACCACACTCTAGGTGTGCGCTGCAAATCCTAGGGCGGTCCGATACGTGAACCTGACGTAAGGGGAGCAGGGTACGGAACTGACCTGAGGCACCAGGATAGGGCACCGAAGGGTCCCGAATAGGGCAGAAACCCGGCCGAGCGCGGTCGGGCGAGTGTTTACCGGCTCGGGTGGGGTTGGGGTACAGCTTGACCCCTCAACCGGTTAAGGTCAAGGGGTCAAGGTGGGCGGGTCGGGTTGGGTTAACGGGTCTCGTAGAACGACTCCACGATCTCGCCCAACGAGAGACCTTCGCACAACATCTCGTAGATGTCGTCCTCGTCGGCTGGGGCGAACGTTGCCGAGTCGATTCGGCAGGCGATGGTGGCCAGGTCGCTGGCTGACGGCGAGTACGCTGCGCCTCGTTCCCACTGGAAGTAGGCGTCGACCCAGGCGGCTTCGATGGCGGCCATGCATCGGTGGTCCTCGTCCAGGATGCGCTGTGCGTGCTGGTCGATCACCTGCTGGGCGGTAGTCGGGTTGGTGTCCATGGTGCGTGTCCTTGGGGTTGGGTTGGGGAGGGAGGGAGTGGGGTCGTCGTAACCGTGGTACATGCGGTCGGCGTAGTTAGCCAGGTAGCTCACGTCAGCCTGCCGCAACTTGGGCTTCGGCTGCCGCCACCAACTGGGCGAAGCGCTCGTCGGTGAGGGAGGGATCCAGGAGTCCTTCCTGCAAGGTGTAGTAGACCCAGGCTGCCCAGGCGTCGTCGTTGTTGCGGATTCCGTCCTCTCGGATTGCCGTCAGCATGTCGGCCAGGTAGTCGGCATACCACTTGCGGTCGCCTACCGGATAGGGGTCCTCCCCACAGTTCACGTTGTCGGCGTTCTGCTGGAGCAGGTCGGCCAGGTCGTCGATCAGCATCTCTTCGGCTGACTGCTGGTTCTCGTTGATGTTCATGGTGTGTCCTTTCAGGCGGCCAGGTTGGCCAGGTTGGTTGGAATGGGGAGGGAGTACCTTGGCCCAGTGGGCGGAGGGAGGGAGGGGAGGGATTCGGCGTCGGTGCTGGTGCTGGCGATCAGCTGGCTCAACTCGGGGTCGACCGTAACCGACCGCAGGAAGACCACGTGCTCGACCACTTCGGCCCAGTTCCAGTCGGCCAGGCACTGGCCGCACTGATCGAAGGAGGAAGAGAGGGAGGACAGCAGTTCGGGTGTCACGTCCACTCGGGTGATCACCGACTGGTTGGCCAGCTTGGTGATGGGGTTGATCTGGCCGAGTCGCTTGGCCACCTGGGTAAGGCCGGAGCAGTTGTGGCGTCCGTGGTGGGTGCCGGTCGGGTCGACCAGCAGGCGCTTGCAGCAGGAGGGATCTACCCGACGCTGGCCACGGCGATTGCGGATCGGCAGGTCGGCCAGCAGCTGCAGAGGGAGGAAGGCTGCCCAGTTGCGGTCGAGCATCTCGTTGGCTGCCGACTCGCTGCCGTCGATGGCGGCCAGGCGAAGGTTGCTCTTGTGGCGTGCGTCGTGGCCAGGCTTGTAGCGGCGGACTACTGCCGCACCACACCCGCAAAGGCAGGTGTTGGGGAGAGGGAGGGGGGAGGTACTCACGACTTGGCTGCCCGACGAGCGGCTGCGTGCAAGCGTGCGCCCCAGTAGTTGCAGGTGGCGACCTGCGGCGAGAACTCGGCCAGTCGGGCAGGAGCGGCTGCCAACACCGAGTGGGCGGTAGCCGCTCGCTGTGCCAGCTTGGCCACCTGCTCGCAGTCGGCCTTGGGTCCGTAGACCTGGACGGCCAAGGCCACCCACTCGGATGCGTTGGTGTCGTCCATCAGAAGTCCACGTCCTCGCAGATCAGCAAGCCGGTGTGCGCCACCAAGGCTGGTGTGCCTCCGTACTGTGCGCAGGTGGCTGGGTCCTGGCTGTCGGGTACGACGTCCAGACGGTCGCCGTGCTCCAGGTTCGGCACTGGCTGGCCTTCGACGACCACCACGTGCTTGGTGCCGGGTTCGCTGTTCCACGTGGAACACCCGACCAGCGGCAGCGCCAGCAGCGCCAGCGCCAGCGTGCGACGCCCGCTCACGACTCGTCCTCGTCGCTGGCTGCTTGCTCGGCTGCGGCTTGGTCCTGGCTGGCGACGCTGGCCAGCCACTCGGCAGCTTGGGTCTGCCCGTCTTCGGTGGCTCGTGCGGCCAGCAACCAGACGTGCTCTGCGCAGCGCCAGGTCTCGGCGGTCTCGTACTGCTCGTTCCAGGTGGCTTCGCTGGCTTCGCAGTCGCAGTGCGCAGCCAGGCTGCGGTACCACTCGGCTGTACGCTCTGTGGTGGTCTCGGTCTCGGTGTCCACGGTGATGGTGAGATCTTCGATGAGTTCGTCATAGGTGCCGTACTCCTGCCAGGCGACCCACACCCAACCTGACAGCGGGTGGCCGTCGCCAACAACCCGCCCTCGCAGGCGCCGCCCGTCCTGACTTTCAACGACCGTCCCAGCCGGCAGTGTGTTGTGTCCTCCTGTGGGGTCGGTGTTGGGTGTGGTGTAGGCGGGCGTCGGCACGTTGCAGTAGTTGCAGGCTGGGCTGCAGGTGTGGTCGGCGGTCGGGTCGGTGTTGGGTGTGGTGTCCGTGTCCATACCCCAATTTTGCCCAGACTCGACGCTCCCTGTCAAGTTAAGCTTTCGTTAAGCCTTGCCGCCGCTGCGACCGCCGACGCCGACGCCGACGCCGACGCTGCGACCGCCGACCCGACCTGCTCTCCCTTGCCTCTCCGTGCCCCTCCCTTGCACGCACCCGACCTGCAACCCACCCACCCACCCCAACCCTGCCCGTGCCGACCCGACGCCGACGCGCACACGCACGCTCGCCGACGCGCACGCACGCAAACGCGCACACACGCGCACGCTCGCAAACGAACGCGCACGCCCGTGCGGGGGCGCACCTCTCTCTTCCACGATTGCAATTAAACCCCCCACCATTGCCTGGAGGTCAATATCCCCCGCCGTCAAGCGGAGAACATCGATGGGTTGATATGGCTCCGAGCTATTATAACGCTTCGTTCGGGGGTACTTGACTGCGGGACACACCCGTGCTACACTGGTACCCATGAGCAACGACACCAAGATCACAGATGGACCCGTCATCACTCCGCCCCCAACCCGCATCGTGTTCTTGGACACCGAGACCACGGGGCTGCGCCCGCACAACGGGCACCGGCCTTGGGAGGTGGCCTGGATCGTGTGCGAGATCGTGGACCCGTTCGGTCGTGCGCCGTACTTGCGGATCTTGGAGCGCCACCAGCACTTCTTCACGCTGACCAAGAGCGAGATGCATCTGGCCGATCCGGTGGCCTTGAACATCGGCCACTACTCCCGCTGCGACCCGTCCGCCAACGAGTTCGCCAACGACATTCAGTGCATCGTGCAGTTGCACCACGACCTGTACAAGGCGTTCATCGCCGGTGCCGTGATCGACTTCGATTGCCGGATGTTGCAGCACCTGTTCGCCAAGACCAACATCTTCGCCTTCGACGACGCCAACCCGCTGTACGACCCGGCTCGGCCGTGGCACTACCACATCATCGACACCGAGGTGTTGGCAGCGGGGCACCTGCACGAATTGCCGCCGTATTCGTCGTCCAAGCTGTCCCGGACGCTGGGCATCCCGGACGGCACGAACCGGCATGAGGCGATGGTGGACGCCCAGTGGGCGTTGGACATGTTCGTGGCCGCCTACGGCCTGGCCGTACAAGACACCACCCGCCCGGTTTCTCCTCCACAGCAGCCCGACCACATCTTCGAGCCGTACGCTGCCAACCCCGGCATCTGTCGGCATTGCGGCGCTGTGAAGCCGTTCCCTTGCTATGCAGGATCGCAGGGGGCCAACGCATGATGGACGACACCGAGTCACCAACCCGCTTGGTCGGGTACCACCTACCAGCCGGGGTAGGAGGGTGGTCCCCTGACGTGTTGGGCACCTTGCTGGGCGAGTACCACGACGGGTGGTACATCGTGAGCCAGCACGTGAGCAGCAACGGCCAATACTCCAAGGCGGACATGCAGTACCACGCCAACAAGTTCGATGGGGTTCCCTACGAGTGGTTGGGCGAACTCACCCAGTCGGAAGCGTTCACCCGGTTCCCTCCTCCGCCCAATTCCACGCAGGAGACCGGCGAATGAAGCGGCTACTCCCATTTCTGGCCGTGTTGTTGGTGTGTTGCGCGGGTTGTGGCGATGACAACAATAGCCCGGACACCGACGACGGCTGGATTCACACTATCGACCCGGTTACGGGCATCACCTTGGCGTGCTACTACGTGGAAGGCGACCGCGCTGGGGCGATGCATTGCGAAAGGGTGGGGCCGTGAACCGGGCAGTCAGAGCGTTGAAGTTCGGGATCTTGGTGTCGCTGCTGTCCCGCATCGAAACGAACTTGCACTCCACCGTTGTAGCCGTCTTGGCCGCTTGGGCGTTGTGGGACGTGAAGCTGTGAGCGACTTGACCGAAGCTGACCGGCGGTGGGACGAACACTTGGTGGGGTGCACCCAATGCAACTACCATTTGGGTTGCCGGATGTGCGAGGGTGGGTACCCGGAGGCGCAGGACGTGCCACACATGCACGCATGCAACTGCAGTAAAGGCAGGGCCGACAACGGTTACCACCTGCGCATCCAAACGACGTGGTACAAGCGCCGCCATCGGCAACAGGCAATATACGAAGCTCGGCGTGAGGTGATTAAGGGGCTGGCAGCTGATGTTGTGATGTTCGCTCATGGCGTGGCCTTCAACTTGACCCCGCAGGAGCGGCAGTCGATGGCGAACGAGGTGGCCAATTCGATTGTGCGGCAGGACTGGTCATGAGGCGCGCCGCTTACAAACGCCTGCTAGTTGTGTGGGCGGTCGCCTTATTCGTGTGGGCGACCTTACTCGTCTTGTGGGCGTGGGCGTTGCTATGAGCGAGCGACTGACCGACGACCAGGTGGCGTGGTATGCGGGCACGTCCCGCACAGCCAAGTGGACCGCTGATATGGCCGTGCACGAGAACATCGTCACCCTCGCCCGGGAGGTGCAAGCGCACCGCTCTTCGTGCGAATGCGCCCCGCTCGCTGAGTACCCGCACGAGATGTGGTGCCCGTCGATCGACGTGTGTGCGATCTGCGCAGACAGCGAGTGTGACGGCATTGGGTGCATCAGCGACCTTGATCCGAACGACAAGGCCGACCAGCCACGCCTTGAGCAGTTGCAGGCGTGGGTGCGGCTCGGTCGCATCCAAGAGCAAGCGAACGCCTTCCTGGCAGTTGTGGAGAACCGGGCATGAGTGGCGGCTACTACTGCACGAACTGCGGCTGCTGTTTCCGCACGCCAGGCTCCGGCGTCATCAACTGCGGGCAGTGTGGGCACCTCGGGCTGCGTGGCTACCGCCGGCAACCTCGGCGCATCCGGTGCCCCTACGGCGACTGTGACTGGTCCGGCTGGGATGACGGCGGGATCAACGACGACCTTGGCCGCCACGTACGTCGCCACGAACGAGACGCGGTGGAGTCGTGAGCGAGACACCGGTTGTCACCTCGTTCTACATGGACACCAGCGCCGGTGGCATCCCCATCACCCTGTGCGCTTGTGGGCTGCTGATCTTCCAGCCGATGGCCCGCATCCATATGGCCACCTGTGCGATCTACATCGCCCATAAAGCGGACGCACCAACGGATGGTGACACATGAGCGCACGCGACGACTACCACCCGAACGAGTGGGACAAGGGCCAGATGATCGAGGCCATGTGGGCCGAGATCGACACCCTCCGATCGGCACTGCGCTACCTGAACGAGTGGTGTCCGAGCGAACCACCACGGCAGGCAGAGATCGACCGTCTGCTGGCAGCGCCACGCCTGCCAGGGCGCAGCCTGCTGCAACTGCGAGCACGGCTTGAGATGTCGAGAACGGCAGCAATCATGGACCAGTTGGTGGTGGACGAATGACCGCCCGCGACGACTACCCAACACTGGCGAACCACGCGCTCGGCAAACTGCAGTTCGTCTCCGTCAGTGACGCTGGGGCGATCAGCGCCGCCCTCGACGAGATCGACCGGCTGCGTTTCGAGGCCGACTCAATGCGCTGCGTGTGTGATGCAGCGTTCACCGTAATCCGCGAGGACGGCGACGAAGACGGCTGGACCGCCGCCTGGCAAGAACTGGTCAGCGCACTTGAAGACGCCCGATACGAGGTCCGGTCATGATCGAACCGATCTGGATCGAATGCGAAGGCACTGGCTCGGGCGGCAGTTACGGGTATTGCCCGATGTGCGGGGCCACCGGCGACAGGTTGCCGATCACGCAAGCGGACGGGTTCCTGCTGATCGACACGCATCAGCGCCGGGACATTCTCGCCATGATCGACCGAGGAGATTTCGCGCCATGAGCATCGGGCACTACCCCTGCGACTGCGCGCAGCTGAACGTCACGTGTGGTCACGCGAATTGTATGAGCGGCACCCACGTTAAGCACGATAACATTCCCGTGAAGATTGACGGCGTGGAGGTTGGCCGAGCTAACGTACGGGTGTTTGACGACCACATCGAAGTGGACGTGTTGGAAATGGCTAGTCCACTCCAAGATCTACTAGGGGGCTTCGGCCCCGTTTCAGTTGCGCCGAAGGGAGGTGACGCCTGATGATTCTGTTCCTGTTGATGGACCTAGGACAAATTGTTACCTGCTATGGTCCGTTCAATGGATTCTCGCACGATGGAGTTGACAACTCGGAGCGCTTGCTAGTACAAGCGAACAGACTCTACTTCTGACCGAGGCAGGTGGCACCGAAGCCACGCAACTTCGGATTGACGCTGGTTGACAGCAGCCTGATCCCCCGGTGCGACGGGGGTGACGGGGTGCCGTTAACTTTGATAGGAGGTACTAGTGTCTTACGATTGGACTATCCCGCCGCAATGGCAAGAGTTGGGCGGGGACTGGCGTGTTCGGATCGGTAACGGTGTTCTATTGCCGAGCAACCAGCAAACTATCATGGTCGAGCACCGGTTCCCGGCCTTGGTTGATGGGTGGACCGGGTACGAGTACCTGCGGACATACAAACGGGGTGCGTGGCAAAACGTGTCCATGGCGTTTTTGAAGGATTTTGGCGATGACCCGTTCATTGGCGAAATGATCTTCATGGTCATGGACCGTCACTTCCGACCGTGGTTGTACCCGAGGGTGCCGCCGTTTCCGCAGTTCGAGCTATTCCCCCGCTGGACACGTTTTAGGAAAAGGATTAGCCGCCGATGAGCGCCGGTGGCTTGACCATGGACCTGGTGTGCGTGTTGGAGTCGGGTGACTACGAAGCCGGTGACGATTCCAGGTTCATCGAGTACGTGGCTGCTGGCCTGGCCAACATGGGGTGGATTCACCGCTCGGAGGTTGCCGCCCTTGACACCCAGGCACGGCTCTGCTACGATGGAGACATGATCCAGCTACACACCAACGGTACCAATCGTCCCATCGGCGTCAATCCAGCCAAGGTAGTTTGGGTATGTGAAGCCACCAATGGCGGCGGAACGTATGTCAAAATGGAGGGTGGACACGGCCATCATGTAAGGGAGCCGTACGAGGAAGTAATGGGCCTTTTGAACGGGTTGAAGAAGAAGTGACCCTGCAGCTGCCAGACTTGGCGGCCGACACCATCTTGTCAGTCGACACCGAAACTTCGGGATTGCACGTTGACGACGGAGCCAGGGTGTCGGTGGTGTCGATGGCATGGTGGGACGCTTGGCCTGCCTCGCCACAGTCGATTGACCCACGGGGCGTGAAAACGCAGGTGTTCGCCTTCGACCACGGGTACGACACCCCGCTAGGTCCCAAGCACGTTGACCTCAGTAAGTTTGCCATCAAGACCCGCAAACAGATGACACCCAGTCTGTTTGATGTAGACATTGATGCAGCACCTAACCTGCCGCCCGACGACTACTACGAGTTGATGGAATGGCTGATGCAGTTCCCGCTCAGCTTCTTCAACGCCAAATTCGACCTGCACATTTTGGACACAGGCTTGCGGGGCATGGAGAGCCGAACCGTGCCGGATCTCAGCCGACAGGTAATATGGGACGGGCTAGTGGTGAACCCGGTGCTTTGGCCGGAGTTCCCGTCGCAGGCACTGAAATCCACGTGCGGCCGGTTGTACGGCATCGAGGAAACCCGCCAACAGCAAGACCTGGAGAAGTGGTTAAAAGGACACGGCAAGCGTTACGACCTGGCCCCATGGAGCCTGATGGAGCCGTACGCCGGACAAGACGCCAATTTGACGCACCGACTGTACGAAACGCAGTTGGACGTCATTGAGAGCGGGGAAATAGGAACGCCACACACCGTCCAAACAGTGTGCGAGCGAGAAGTAGACCTAGCTATCGCCTTGTACCGCATGGAGCGCCGAGGCTTGGGGTACAACAGCGAAAAGTCGTTGGACGAAGCGGAACGGTTGTACCAGGCGGCGCACACGGCGGAACAGAACTTTTGCACGCAGCAACAACACGAGTTCCCGGAGCGTTACCCAACCATTCGCAGCGTCCCTCGCTTGACGGAGCACACTGCTCGAGCCTTTTGGTTCAACGAACGGACGGACAGCCCGCCAGGATTGGGCATCCCGGTGATTCGGGAAACGGACGGCGGAGCGGCCAGCGTTGCTAAGGAAGTGGTGCGGGAACTGATTGAGCGAGAAGCGCCGGGAGCCGTTGACTACGAAGCGTACAACAAGTGCACCACGGCAGCGTCGATGTGGTACAGCGGTTGGGCGAAATTGGCTGGGCCACCGGACCGCAACCACCATGCCGACCTGGATGAACGGTGGCCCCGGCTACGCACCAACTACCGCCAGTCGAGAACCCAGGAGGACCGCGACGAGGGTGGCACGATTTCCGGTAGGCTCGCAGTGCAGCGGCTGCAGCTACAGGCCGTCCCCCATGACTACCAGCTACCTGTGTTGGACCCGCCGTTGGTCTCGGTGCGAGAGTTGATGGTGCCCGACCCCGGATTCGTATTGTGGGAACTGGACATATCGCAAGCGGAGTTTCGAGTAGCAGCCGGTGTGTCGAACTGCAAGAAGATGACGGCGGCCATGCAAGACGATGGTTGGGACGCCCACGACTCGACCACCATGGAAGTGTTTCACATCGACAAGTCGCACCACCAATGGTCGTTTTACCGCAACGTCGGCAAACGACTGGGGTTCGGTATGATCTATGGTGCCGGTGCTGAAACGATCCGCCGACAAGTGGAGCAATACACGGGCCAGCGCCCCACTACTGGGGAAATGGATAAGTGGTTGAAAGCGTTTCGGGGTACGTACCCGGAGTTGGGCCGAGCTAGCCGTCGAGCGGAACTTTGGGCAGAGCGGCGTCGCCGGGTGCCGCTGGCTGGTGGGCGGGATCGCTGGTTCTCACCGTACGAACCGACCCACAAGGCTTTCAACGCCCAGATTCAGGGAGGTGTGGCGGAGATGATGAAGGTGGCGATGATCGACGTAGAGGCATCGCACCCCGGCATTATGTTGCTGCAGATTCATGACTCTATTGTAGTGGAGATCCGACCGGACGCAGTAGACCAGTTGATCCCTACTCTGCAGCGGCGCATTGCGGCTCCGTTCGAAGAGGCGTTCAGTGTTCCGTTTCGGGTAGACGCCAAGCAGTGGAACTAGTCGGGGTACTTGACTGCTGGGCACGGGTGTGGTAGGCTGGGTACCATGACGAAATCAGCAGATGAACAACGACAGGACCGGGTAAACGAACTGCGACGCAACCAAGAAACGTTGCGCGATCGAGCCGCAGGGTTGGCAGCTGTAGCCGCTCACGTGGAGACGTTCAATCCCACCACAGAGCGTTACCGTACCGATGCCGTGCAGGTGGCCAATCGGCTGCGCAAGGACGCCGAGACGCTGGTGGACCGAGCGGATGCTTTGCAGCAGCAGGTCGAGCGCATCCTGGACAACATCGCCAGCGCTGCCGCCATCCGGCACCAGGAGCGCCGCGATGCCGAATCGCCCACCGCCGTACGTTGAGCGCTACCCTGCGGGGGCGACGCAGATCGACCACAACTGGTCAAACCTACCAGCTGACGACTGGCGACAACATCTAGCACTGTTAGTGCTACTAATTGTTAACACAGCCAACAGAAGGGGAAATCAATGAACTTCACAGAACTGTTTGACGTAGCCAAGGCCGAGGCAGCCGAGTGGGAGCCAGGGCCGATGCCCGATGAGTGGGGACGTTACCAGTCCCGGCCAGTGGAGAACTTGCCAGCGGACCCGCTGATCCAGTCCCAACCGGTATACGCCCCGCCACGGAAATTCAGATGGCGAAAAATGCTGGCGCTATGGGGCATCCACATCGGAGCGTTCGCCTTGTTTGCTGGCGGCGTGGTCGCGCAAAGCGCACCAGCGACATACACCCACCCCAACGCCAACGTCGAGCGCTGGCATGAAGTGGCCATCGCTGCGGGGTGGTCCGAGCAAGACTGGCCGCGTATCTCGTGCATCATGGAGCACCCGACCAACAAGAACGTTGCCGAGAGCAGAGGTGACCCTAACGCTTACAACGGCAAGCGCCGAGATCGGTCGTACGGTCTGATGCAACTCAACACCAGGGGCAGCCTGTGGGCTTGGTTCAAGCCGTATGTCAGCAGCCGGGAGCAGTTGTTCGACCCGTACACCAACTTGTTCGTTGCACGAATGATGAGCGAGTACACGGGTGCGGCGCGATGGGCGAAGTACGACCGGTGGAAGCCTTGGCGGTCCGGCAAGGTAAGGGCAACTTGTTTCCGATGATCGTAAGTGCTTGACACCGAGACATGGGGTGTGGTAGGCTATGGTCATGGCTCGGGCAAAAACGCTGTTGGATAAACGGCAACGCGACATGATCGCAGCGCTACCAAGCCACACCATCGCCATCGACCCCGGCGAAACGTGCGGAATAGCTCGCTCGTACGAAGTTCCGCCGCCCACCACCTTGGACCTGCACCCGTACTACGGAGCGTTGTCGCATCCGTTGGAGATTTTCCTGCAGGGGTTCAACTACATGTGCATCACGGAGCGAGTGGACCTGGTAATCGTGGAGAGTTACCGCATCTACCCCGACAAGGCGATGGCCCACATCGGTCAGCCATTGGTTACCGCCGAAGCCATTGGCGCTATCAAGTGGATTGCCGGTTACCAGGGAATCGAGACAATCGAACAGCCAGCCGGAATCAAGCCCACCACCGGCGCAATGCTCAAGGGTCGGGGGTTCAAAGCCATCGGCACCGACCGACACGCCAAAGACGCCGAGATCCACTTGTGGTACTACGCACTCAACGGTCGGATGAAACGAGGACCGAAATGACCACTATCAATGAACTCCGTCGAGTTCTGGAAGGCTTTCGCCGCCAGATCGTGCTGGCACACCCCGACCAATACGAATGGGTGAGAAACGCGTTGCGAGACGCCGGACTTGGCCATGTAGAGGTGCGGTCGTCCGAGTACGTCCTTAGCGGTAAGGTGTTTGTTATCCAGGAACCACAGCCGCCCATTCGATTCAGTCTCAACCCTCTGCTTGCAGAGACAAACCAAAACATCCTTGATGAGATGTGGAAAGAAGCATTCCAATGAGTAAGTTGCAAGTAGTCGTCGGTGGCCAGTTCGGTTCCGAAGCCAAGGGCCATGTTGCGGCCAAGCTGGCGGAGAAGGCGCAACAAGAAGGCAACCACGTCACTGGGGTTCGAGTCGCTGGCCCGAACGCTGGTCACTCGGCGTACGACGCCCAAGGCCGCAAATGGGCGCTGCGTACCATTCCCGTGATGGGCGTCACCAACCTGGATGCGCAGTTGGTCATCGCTGCTGGATCGGAAATCCAGCTGTCGGTGTTGACAGAGGAAATCGCCATGTTGGAAGCGGCAGGCATCCCCATCAGCAACCGGCTGTCGATCGATCCGCAGGCGACCGTTCTCACACAAGAGCACATTCAGCGGGAGACGGAGAAGTCGATGCACCAGCGTCTCGGCTCCACCGGCAAAGGGGTGGGCGCAGCCCGAGCCGACCGCATCATGCGGGCCGCCCCCTTGTGGGAAACGGTGGCGCACCACTTCCCTGCCATCCAGACCTGCGACACCGCCACGTTCTTGGCGGCCAACTTGAAGGTCAGCAACTTGACGGTGATCTTGGAGGGGACACAGGGTTACGGGTTGGGTTTGCACGCCGGGTTCTACCCGTACTGCACTTCCAGCGATTGCAGGGCCATCGACTTCTTGGCGATGGCCGGTATCAACCCGTGGCAGGCTGGCGTGGACCTGGAGACGTGGGTGGTCATGCGCACCTTCCCGATCCGAGTGGCTGGCACTTCCGGGCCGCTGCACCAGGAAGTGACGTGGGACCAGCTGGCCGAGGAATCGGGCGGCTACATTCAACCGGAGTTCACCACGGTCACCAAGAAGATGCGTAGGGTGGGCCGGTGGGACGCCGAATTGGCGCAGAAGGCGGTCGAGGCCAACGGCGTGGACACCGTGCGCATTGCCATGATGTTTTTGGACTACTTGCAGCCAAGTCTCGCCGGTAGCTACGACGAGGACGACTTCACCGAGGAAACGACTCAGTGGCTGCAACAGGCGCAGCAGGACTGCCTGGGCCGACCCGTTTCTTACGCCGGTACCGGCCCAAACACAGGGGTTTGGGACTGATGGCCGACTTGCCGCCTGTACGACCGGGCTACCATCGAGACGTACCCATGGAGGTGCAGACACAGACAGAAGACCTGGAGTCTGTTACTGAGTGGAACTGGTCCGGCATCTACTTGCTGGCCGCCGCAGCGTCGGTTATCGCTGGCATCATCACACCCGTTGCAATTATCCTGTGGAGGATCGCGCTATGAAGTCAGCCAAAGCCACCAGCGGCAAGTTGGTCGAGTGGGAAGAGTTGGTGTTGTTCGACATCAACGAAATCCCAAAAGAAGGACACGTCCGAGCCAACGAGCTAGCCTCGTGGTGGATGGAGGAGGCAGCCAAGGAAGTAGCGAACCTGGTGCCGAAGGCGATCAACTACGGATCTGTTGACCTGGACATCATGGGCGAAGCCTTGCTGTCGCTGCTGCCCAGGCTCCGTGGTGTTGTGTCGGGGCAGGAACTGGCCATTGCCTTTTACCTGCAGGGCAAGATCAGCCGCCTGATCGGCGGCTACGAACAGGGTGTTCTCCCGAACCGGGACACGCCAGAAGACATCAAAATCTACGCAGGCATGCTGCTGCGTGTTCGAGAGACAGGAACCTGGTGATGACAACCGACCACCCCACGTGGTTCATCCGCCACAACGCTCAACGGGAGGACGTACGGCGCGGGGCGCAAAATTGCGCAGACGTCACTGGCAGGGCGCAACTGGTGTTGATCGACCGAGAACTGGTGAAGGCCGAACAGGAATTGACTCCTACGTTGGTCTATTACGGCTACGACGATAAGGTTGTATTCGTGCAGTTGGCGTTGATCGAGCGCAACCCCACTCGAGCCGAGGCAGGAACGTGACTTGCCTCGTTTACGTAGCTCACCCAATTGACGCCGCAGCCGCCAACCGGACCGAAATCGGCCATTTGGTGGATTCGTTGATGATGAGTTTGCAAAACTTTGACGTTTTGGCGTACGTACCGGGACGCGCTTGGTTGGGGAAACCACACACGTCCGACATAGGCGTAGAGTTCACCAACCGAGAAGCGTTGCGCCAATGCGATTTCCTGGTGGCTATTATGCCAAAGCACATTCCAACTATCGGCACGGTGTTGGAAATCAAAGAAGCAGTGGACGCCGGTAAGAAGGTGTTTATCTACCGAGACGGCTTGTCGTTCACCCTAGCAAGTATGGGTTTGAACGTGCACCAGTTCTCTTCCTTCGGGGCGCTGGTTAATGGCGTAAAGGCGTGGGTTCCGACGGTTGTTAAGCGTAAAGTCGAGCCGGTAAACACATGGCACAGTCGGCCGGTGGATATGTCCAAGACGGTGATCGTCCAAGGCGAGCTTCCGAAACGGGCGTACCCCGAGGACGCCGGTTACGACCTCGCTTACCACGGCGACGAACCATTGGACCTGCAACCCGATGAAGTGGTAGACGTGCCGACCAGTAGCGTCATGCAATTTCCACCCAACGTGTGGGGGCTTATCGTCGGCCGGTCGTCCAGTTTTCGGCACCGGGGTTTGCTGGTGAACGTGTCGGTGATCGACCCCGGTTTCCGAGGCAGTTTGTTTGCTGTTGTACGCAACGTGTCCAATTCCTTGGTGACCATCCAACCGGGGGAGCGTATTGCACAGATTGTACCCCTTCCGGCGCTGGCACCGACGTACGAGGTGTTGCCTGGCGTAGTTAGCCCGACAACTCGTGGACAGCAGGGTTTCGGGTCATCTGGACGGTAGGGTGGCTGGTATGCTACACTACCGCTCGTGACTACCAAAATCACCGACTACGGACCCGGCAAAGACATCGAACGCCCGACCCGTAGGCTGCCTAACGGTCAGCTGCAAACACTGTGCGGCCACAAGAAACGCAACGGCGATACTTGTCGCTCTCCCGCTGGCACCGGCACCGACCACCTAGGGTACGGGCCGTGCAAATCGCATGGCGGCATGCAGTATTCGCATCGCACGCACGCAGCCCGTGAACAGGTGGTAGACAAAATCGAAGACATGAAGACGCTTGGCATCATCAACGACGAAATTGGTCCGGAAGCCGCGCTCCTCAACGAGGTGGGACGAGCGGCAGCCGCTGTGGCGTACTTCGACGGGTTGGTGGCTGAGATTGTTCGTGGCACCGAGCACTACAACGCCAACCAGGTGCTTATTGAGCAATGGAACGAACAACGCAAGATGTCGGTGCAAACAGCCAAGATCATTGTTCAGGCTGGCATCGCTAAGCAGGCCGTCGAGATCAAAGCAATGCAGGCCAACATGTTGGCGCAATTGGTGTTGTCAGTTATTTCTGCCCCGGAAGTGGCCTTGGACCCGGAGCAGCAGGCTGCAGCCCGCAAGATGCTGGCTTCACAGCTTCGCAACTTGGCTATCGAGGCTGTAGCACATGACTGACCTGTTCACGGATCTGGCCGACATTCTAGATCCGCCGCCCGCCGTGGGCGCTTTGACTTGGTACTGTGACGTACCGGGTTGCGACGGGAAACCCCACGGGGACATTCCATATAAGCATGCCAGGGCGTCGCAACACCCGCCACGCCACATCTTGGCGTGGTTTCTGTGGCTTATTCTGGCCGGTCGTGGGTTTGGTAAAACCCGTACGGGTGCCGAATGGCTCGTAGACCGCATGAAAAACTTGCCGTCCACGTATTGGGCGCTGGTAGCCCCGACGTTCGATGACGGTCGAGACACCATGGTGGAAGGCGAGTCGGGGCTGGAGTTTGTGCTGGACCGCCACAAAATCCAATACACCTGGAACCGCTCGCTGGGCCAACTGGTGTTGAAGAATAACGCCCGTTTGGACTTGTTTTCGTCGCAAAAGCCGGAGTCGTTGCGTGGTCCTAACTTGTCGGGCGCTTGGGGCGACGAACCGGCTACGTGGACCTACCCGGACGATACGTGGAATAACTTGCTGCTGATGTGTCGTATCGGCCACCCGCAGATCGTGGTGACCGGAACGCCCAAACCGTCCATGTTCATCAAGAACTTGAAGAAGGAAGCAGACCATGTTACTGCTGGTTCGTCTTACGACAACCGAGATAACCTGGCCGACGTATGGTATAACAAGGTGATTAAGCCGCTGGAAGGCACCCGCCTTGGACGCCAAGAGATTTTTGGCGAAATCATGGAGGAAATTGAAGGCGCTTTGTGGTCGTCTGGCCAACTGGACGCCGGAAGGCTGGCGCTGCCTCGTCGATTGGACAGACTCATCATAGCGGTTGACCCGTCCGTGTCGGCCAAGAAGCGGGACGAATGCGGCATCATGGTCGGCGGTCGAAACCGGGCACACGCGTGGTTGATGGAGGACCTGTCCCTACAAGCAGCACCCGAGGCGTGGGCGCAGAGGATATGCGACGTTTACCGAGACATCAGGGCCGACTGCGTTGTGGCGGAAGTCAATAACGGCGGCGACTTGGTTACCACGGTACTTAAGCAGATTGACCCCACAATCAAGGTGAAGACAGTGCACGCCAGCCGTGGTAAACTTCCCCGCGCAGAGCCGGTAGCCGCCTTGTACGGGGACCCGTCTAATCCAGAAACGTGGCAAAGGGCGACGTGCCATCACCAAGAGGGTGTAGCGTTTAACGAAGCCGAAGATGAAATGACAACCTACTTGCAAGGGGACAAGGACTCCCCCAACCGCATGGACGCTTTGGTATGGTTGTTTAGTGACTTGATGAACATCAAAACCGGCCAACGAGGCCGAGGAGGGCTAAGGCACCGATAATGTGGGTTCGACGAAAAGTCAGCAGTAGCAACCGGGCAGCAGCACCGTCCGAAGTGAGAGATCCCCGAGCGGCTACCGTTACGGGCACTTCTGTATCTCGGTGGCAAGGTGGCCACACACTGTGGGACGCTGGGTCGGCGGTAACTGACGCCTACTACTCCAACGTGTACGTGTATGCCTGTGCCCGTGCCCGAGCACAAGACATGTCGTCATTGCCGTTGCGGTTCGGTGCTGACCCCGAGAAGCCCAAGGATTTCGATCTCAAGCACCCGTTGGCCAAGCTGCTTGGTCCGGCTCCTGGTGGTCCGACCATGAACATCTCTGCTCGTCGGCTGATTGCCTGGGGGCTTACTCAGTACGATGTCACCGGGCGCATGGCGTGGGAAATCGCCTCGCCGGTCGGGGTGCGGCGAGATGGTGCGCCGTTCGAGTTGTGGCCCATCCCGGCGCAACTGATCACCCCCATTCCTACCGAAAGCGGCGCAGACTGGTTCAAGGAGTTCCAGTATCAAACCAAGAACGGGTTGCGGCGAACCATCCCCCGAGACGACCTGTTGTACCACTGGCGGCCGTCGCAGAACGATTTCCGGGAGCCAGAATCGCTGTTGCAGGCAGCGCGACTCAACGTGTCCATTGCCATCATGCAGGACCGGTACGACTACGCATTCTTGGTCAACGATGCACGACCAGCTGCCGTCGTGGTGCATGAGGAATTCCAGGTCAAGAAGGAACGAGACTCGTTCCGCCGCCAGTTCTTGGATTCGCACCGTGGGCCGGATAACGCCGGTAAGGTTGCGTTTGTCGAAGCCAGCCGCGATGGGTCGATGCCCAAGGATGCCTTGCTCATTCAGCAACTCGGCTTGTCGCAGCGAGATGCGGAGTTCATCAACCGCATGGAAAACGAAATCCGCGCCATTTGCGTCGCCATGGCCACTCCGTTGTCCAGGTTGGCAGACTCGAGCCGACGTACGTACTCCAACGCCGAGGTAGAAGCCAAGAACTATTGGCGTACGGCCATCCACCCCTGCAGCATCGAGTTTGCGGAAGCCATCAACATCCAACTGATGCCGCGTGTTGGCGACTCCAGCAATGTTTGCTGGTTTGACACCACGGGCGTTCCGGAGTTGGAACCCAACAAGCGCTTCGCTGTGGGTGACATTCCTGAATTGCTGAACGCCGAGGTGATCAACCGCAACGAAGCTCGTACTTCGATCGAGTTGGCCGAGATCGGACCGGAGGGTGACGTATTCGGTGAGCTACCGTCCAGCGACAGCCTGGCCGCCAACGATCCGGCCAGCGAGCATGCTACGGAACCCAGGGCGCTGCCGTCAGGCGTGCCGGTGTTTCGGAGCCTGGAAGACGGCACACTCGCTGCCATCCCGGTGCTCGTTCGAAATTGGAACACGGATCTCCGCCGTTTGTACGCACAGCAAACCGAGTCACTGGTAAAGCGGGTGGCCGGTAAGCGTGGCCGCCAAGCAGGGGACGACCTTCCCGGCGTGTTCGATCGCACGTTTTGGTACGACAAGGCGTTGGAGCGCACCGCCAGCTTGCTGCACATGACCTACTTGGTGGCGTGCACCACGGTACGGGCAACCGGGCAACTGGTGGCGTTTGACGAATCGTCGCCGGAATGCACGGGGTGGGTTACCAAGCACGCAGGGGTTCGGTCGGCGCGGTTTGTGGACGACATCGAGTCTGTCCTGCGTTGTGCCGACCACACCACGGTGGAAACTTTGCTCGTCGCTTCTACGGTGGAAGTGGACTACTCGGACATGGAACACGTTTTGCGGTCTGCTGTCACCACAGCCACCATCGGTACTACGGCGGTGTCGGCACGAGTGGCTGCCGACGCCTTGGTGTTGTTGGCTCGTGGTGACTTGAGCCTCGAAGACGCTATTGCTTGCCTTGCGTAGTGACCACTAGTCATGGTACACTATCTAGATGCGAGTAGCTGTCTATCCCGCCGATGAAGGCGGATGCGGTCATTACAGGTTGATATGGCCAGCGACGGCGTTGCGGGACCAGGGGCACGATATTGATTTGCGCCTTGGGTCCGAAAGCAAGGGGCAGATACACGCCCTGTATCAACACACCGAAGAAGGCCCGAGGGTTATGGCGCTGGGTACGCCGATCGACGCTGACGTTGTTGTATTGCAACGCCCGCTCGATCGGGACTTGGTGGACCTGATACCCCACATCCAAAAGTCCGGTTCCGTGGTGGTTGTTGAAATCGATGATGACTTTCGGTCGTTGTCGGCGCGAAACATTGCATGGAAAGCGGCTCACCCTCGAACTGATCCAAACAAAAACTGGCTGCATCTAGATCGGGCCTGTGAGTTGGCTGACTGGGTGACCTGCTCAACGCCAGCGCTGGCCAACCGATACGGTAAGCATGGTAGGGTATCGGTGATCCCGAACTACGTGCCGGAGCGCTACCTCAAGGAAGAGCGCATTCCTAAGGACTGCGGGGACGACAACGTATACGTTGGCTGGACCGGTTCAGTAAATACCCACCCGGATGACCTGCAAGTGATGGGTGACGGGTTGCGGCGGGCCATGCGAAAGGATCCCCGCATAAAGTTTGCTGTGGTTGGCAGCGGACTGGGCGTGAACAAGAAAGCGGGTCTGCCGCTGTCGTACCCGCTACAGGTAACTGGTTGGTTGCCGATCGATCGGTTCACCACCGCCATGGCCCAATTCGATGTAGGACTGGTGCCATTGGAGCCTAGCCCTTTCAACAACGCCAAATCGTGGCTGAAAGGGTTGGAGTTCGCTGCGCTAGGCGTTCCGTTTATTGCCAGCCCCGTCGAACAGTACCGAGCGTTGGCCGACATGGGTATCGGGACTTTGGCGGAAAACCCCCACGACTGGCGACACCGCATATTGGGCCTGCTACATTCGGGTTCGGCAGCTGAACAAGGTGCGCTTTTTCGGGAACGGGTTGACAAGCAGGATCTGCTGATTGAGCGTAGAGCCGTCGAATGGTGGTACGCCTGGATTCAGGCTCATATGAGCAGGTTGGCAGCATGAGCAACGAATGGAACCGCGATACGTTTTGGGTGCACCGAGACGACATCTACACAATGCACGGCCCCAACACCACCTTAGTGCTGGGCTACGGCGAAGAGCGGGAAGACGGGCTAGCCAACTGCAACCAGTTGGACACTGATGGCTCCGTTTGCAGGATGTGGCGGAATCATCCTGGGCCGCACATTCCGTTCGCTCCCGAGTTGGTTGTGTCATCGGACGTCTACATATTGGGGGTAGAAGAGTGATTACCATTAGCGACGCCAATGCCCAAAAGATTGCAGCCATGCTGCGCCGAGTGGTTCCTCATGGCGAGCACGAGGCAGCCGAAATCTTTGGGTTGGTGCAGGCTTTGGAACAGCAAGCCGAAACCCCGGTGATTCACCGGCCAACGCCTGGGTTTCTCAGTGTCCCTTGAAACCCGCGGTGTACGGCCAGCGCCGGGTAGCCGAGGCGAATTGGCTGTGTTCATGCACAAAGAGCTAGACAAAATGTTTCGTCTGGCGGCACCAATGATTTCACATGAGATATTTTGGGGCGTACCAGTCGGCCCCACCCTAAGCATGGCCCACCCACCGGAATTGAAGGGAATTCTAAATGTTAGTGGAACTCGGCGGGGGTACGAACCCGCACCCAAGGGCCGACGTCGTGATCGACCTGACCCGGCCCAAGAACAGCCCACCTCAGGACGCTTCCGATACGCCATGGCGAGTTGCGACGGGATCACTATTCACCCCACTACCTGACAGCCAAGTTGACGAGGTGTACTGCTCGCACTTCATGGAACACATTCCGTCGGGCCAGCCACGGTTGAACGTCATGAACGAGGCTTGGCGGGTGCTCAAGCCGGGTGGAACATTCACCATGATCATGCCGTTGATCGGGTACACCAACCCGTTTACTGGGGAGCCCTTGTCCAACCAAATTGGGTGGCAGCCGTGGGCGGACCCTACGCACGTCAGCTTCTGGTGGCTGCCCGAGTCCGTGTGGTACTTTTGTGAAGGTCCGTTCAAGCCCCATGCCGACTATGGTATGGAGATTTGGGGTCCGTGCGGAGTGTACGTTACTCCCGAGGAAGCAACTGCAACAATCCAAAGCGGGCGGTCAGCCGCTGGGGGCGCACAATCCTTTTGGTCGGTGCGCGACCAGTGGGAAGGCGTAGTAAGAATCTTCAAACCCTGAAAGGCAGAAATGGATAACGTCGTAGTCACTGGCGGGGGCGGCTTCATTGGCCGAGCACTCATCGAAGCGTTGGAACAGGAGGGGTATAACGCCTGGTCGCTTGACCGACCAGCGTACGACATTCGATGCGTCGACGATTTGGACTTGATGTTTGCCGACGCTGACGCCGTAATCCACCTGGCTGGCGTCCTCGGAACACACGAACTGTTCGATACCATCGACCTGGCCGTAGACGTCAACATCGTTGGCACGCTGCGTGTTTTGGAGGCAGCCGTCCGGCACGGCATGGGGTACGTGGGAATCACCATGCCGCAGGTGTTCCCGTCGATTTACACCGCCACCAAGATCGGGGCGGGTGCGCTCACCACGGCCTTTCACCACAACTGGGGCTTGCCGGTGTCACACGTGCGAGCGTTCAATGCTTTCGGGCCTGGCCAGGCTTGGGGCGAAGGCCACCCCCGCAAGATCGTGCCGGACTTCGCCGTACGAGCGTGGCGCAATCAACCCATCCAGATTTGGGGTGACGGCGAACAGACCGTTGACCTGATCCATACCAGCGAACTGGCCAAAGTCCTGACCCAAGCATTGTTGGTCACCGACAACACGGTCATTGACGGCGGCACGGGTTACGCGATGACCGTCAACCAGGTAGCCGAGTTCGTGTTGCAGTACACCGAATCCACTGCGGGAATCGAGTATCTACCGATGCGACGTGGGGAAGTGCCAACAAACATCGTGGCCGAAGGCGAGGGTTGGAGCCGGTTGGACCAGCTTCCGTCGTTCAACCCCACCGATCTGGCTAACACCATCGAGTGGTACCGCCAGATTGCCGAAAGCGATAACCAGTGAAAACGGCGTTTGTTACCGCTTGCTACGGCGCGTACGACGATCTGCCGACCCGAACACCACAAACGACTCCCGTAGATCGGTGGGTGTTGGTTACTGATGAACTCGACGTGGCCACTCAGGCTGCTTCGTTGGGCTGGGAAACGGTGTTGGACCCACGACCACACATGCACTCCAACATGGCGGCCAAGGTTCCGAAGCTGTACCCAGGTAGCTACGTTCCCGACTGCGATATCGTGGTTTGGGTCGATGCTTCGGCTACGATTGGTGAAGGGTTGATGGCCCGATGCGTTTCTTCATTAGGCGAAGGTTACTACCTTTTGTCGATGTTGCCTCATGCTCATCGGCAGAGTTTGGCCGACGAAGTTGTAGCCAGCCGGGGACTCCGCAAGTACGACGGCATGCAGCTAGAAGCGCAAACGGCCAGCTACCGCAATGAAGGGATGCCGGACGAGTTTGGTTTGTGGGCTACCGGATGCATCGCCCGCAACTATTCTGTCGACGGGTACGCTCGGGCTGACCTGAACCGGTTTTCGGACATGTGGATGGCCGAAATGGTGAAGTGGTCGTTTCAGGATCAACTGTCGTTTTCGTACGTGTGTTGGAGATCCGGGGTGTACGCAACACCGCTGGCCTCGGACCATTGTTCAGTACCCGACGCCATTTGGTGGAGACCTCATGTCGGTACTTGACATCACCGTGTGTATTCCTACCATCCCGGTACGGCGAAAGTTGTTGGACCGGGCGTTGAACTCGGTGCACGCACAAGTATTGCAGCCTCGTGGTATTGCCATTGCCGTAGACTCCGACCACCGGGGTGCTGCCGTCACACGTAATCAGGCGTTGGAAATGGCCACTACCGAGTGGATCGCCTTCCTGGACGACGACGACGAAATGATGCATCATCATTTGGCTCGGTGCGCCGACATACAGGCCGAGACCGGCGCTGATGTGATCGTGCCGTGGTACGATGTGGTTGGTGGTACCGACCCCGTACCTACTCACAGACATTTACAGATTGACCCGCTTCGCTTGCATTCCATCGCCATAACGTGCTTGGTACGCCGAGAAGTAATTGGCGACATCCGCTTCATGGAGCCAACGGAAACTGGCTGGCCAGAGGATTTTTTGTTTTGGACGCAACTAGGCCAAGCTGGTGCCAAGTTTCATCAAATACCGGACACTACTTGGTTGTGGCACCACCACGGAGCCAACACGTCGGGCATGGGGAGTAGATGGTAATGCAAATCGTGGCTATTCCAACCATCGGAGCGTCCAAGTTCGCACCCCGGCTGTACCGCAACATGGCTGTGGCGTCTATCGAGCGTGGCATCAAAATCATGGTTATGAGCAACCTGAACCATGCTGAGGTAGCGCAGCAGGTGGTAGACGGCGGGTTGCAGCCAGGTGTAATCGTCAATACCGAAGGACAGGGGTTGTACGAACAGTGGGGGTCGGCCGTTACTGCGGGGTTGCTGCAAGGTGCCACCGCCGTACACATATTGAATGACGACGTGATCTTGCCGCCGTTGTCTGCAGTTGGAATGTACGACTTCATGGAACAGCATCGCGATGTGGCAATGGCGGGATACGATTACAAGACCAACTTGGTTATCGGTAAACCCGTAGCTGAGCCGGTTGTCGGATCTTGGCGCATGGGTGGTATTGGCGGATTTGCCTTTGCGGTCAATCCTGAAATTAGTGGTGTGCCCGACTGCCAGTTCGAGTGGTGGGGTGGCGATGATGACTGGGTTTGGTCTGTACTCAAGTCTAAGCGAAAGGCTGTGTTAGTACGAGGACTGCCGGTGCGACACCCGGAGCCTGAACAGTCGGCCGTTACGCAAGAATGGACCGGGCCAGCCAAGGGACGCGATCATGGCAGATTATTGGCGAAGTGGGGCCAGTCGTGGTAGTATGGCTGCATGAGCATCAAATTGGAGCGTCAACACCGACTCACTCCCGTTTCTCTGTTCCGTGCGATTGGTGCTGAGGAAAGTCGCCAGTTTGCCGCCACAGTGTTGCGGTACAATGTCGTAGACGAATACGGCACCGAGTTCTCACCCGAGTGTTTCCTGGAATCTTTGCAGCGGCGCATGCCCCGCATTGTGTGGGGCCACGACTGGACCGACCCGATCGGTCGGTGGATTCGCTGGGAGAACGTCATCGACGACGACGGTGTTCGCCTCGACCTGGTGGGCGAGTTCGACGACTTCGCCGCTGTACCCCGTGCGCGTCAAGCGTACGCCCAACTCAAGTCCGGTACCATCGACCAGTTTTCGGTGGGCTTCATGCCAGAAGAGGCTCGAATCGTTGTCCACGATGGCGAAGAGGTTGTGCAGTTCACCCGTGGCCGATTGGACGAAGCCTCCTTGGTGTTGGTTGGTGCGGTTCCCGGCACGGCGCTGTTGTCGGTACGGCACCCGGCAATCCAGACCCGCAACGACGCAACCGTTGCCAAGGACTTCGCAGCTACTTTGCTGTTGGACTTGCACCAAGGCAAAATCGATCTGGCCGACGCATTGCAGGCCGTCAAGTCGCAGCAGGCGGTGCCGGAGAAGCCAGCGGTAGACGATGCCGTTGGGGCTGCCGATCCTCCTTCCTCCGAGGTGTCGGATGAAACGGCACCGCCTGCTGCAGCTACCGGCACGGAAGCCCCCGAGCCGGAGCCGGAGCCGGACCCCGAGCCGGAGCCGGAGCCTGCCGTGGAGTTGGACTTTGCCGAGTTCTCGGACGTGGACGCCATCTTGACGAGTTTCTAACATTCGTGCTAGGATACTAATGATCGAGGTCAGGTCGGCCGGTTGCACGACGCTCACACCAGCAAGCACAACCGACCGAAAGGACCCAGATGTTCAACGCAACTCTTCCCGAGAAGCCCACCGCCGACCAAGTGCGGGAGCGACTCCTGGAGGCAGGCCACTACTACGGAGAACTCCGAAGCATGGACCCCTCCAAGCGAGGCGAAGGCTACGAAGCCGACGTCCGCAGCGCCGCCACCTTCATCCGTGACGCCGACCTCATCCTCACCGCCGTCGTGCGCGGTGCCCCCATCCCCAACCCCGGCACCGGCATCCTCGGTGGCCCGAACCACGCCATGGGCATGGGCAACCCGGAGGCTCGTTCGCTGGGTCAGCTGGTCACCCAGGACAAGGGGTACACCGACTTCGCACAGAAGCGGCAGTCCGGTGCCACGTACCAGGAAGTGGAGATCGCAGGTTCCCTGTTCCTGCAGAACCACGCCTTCCGTGCACCGATCACCTCCGCCGAGCCGGGTGGCGGCGTGTTCCGCCCCATCGGTCAGCCGTTGCCGCCCCACGTGCGCCAGATGCGCATGTTCCTGCGAGACCTGATCTCGGTTCAGCAGACCAGCCTGGCCACCATTCCCTACATTCGGGAGGTGGACCCGACCACCACGGAGTACAGCGCTTCGGCGGTGTCCGAGAACACGGCCAAGCCGGAAGTCGTCCTCGACTGGACGACCGACGACGCTCCGGTCCGCAAGATCGCCGCCTGGGTCCCGGTCACCACCGAGATCATCGACGACGCACCGACGCTGCAGGGCTACATCGACTCGCGCCTGGCCTACATGTTGGCCGTGCGTGAGGAGTACGAGATCCTCAACGGCAGCGGTGCGGCTCCTCACCTCAAGGGCATCTTGCAGTACGCCGACCTGCAGACGCAGGCGTTCGTCACCGACGCCATGATCTCGATCGGCCGAGCAATCGGTCTCGTCGAGAACGTGGACGGCGAAGCGGACGGCATCGCCATGAACCCGCTCGACTACTGGGAGATGATCACTTCCCGGCACTCGACCCAGTTCGACGGCGATGGCATCGCAGGGCCGGGTCTCCCGTACGCCAACGCTTCCAACCTCGGCGCATGGGGTCTGCCGGTCGTGCGCAGTCGTGCAGTGACCCGTGGCAGCGCCATCGTGGCTTGCTGGGGCATGGGCACCACGTTGTTCGACCGGATGCAGACCACCATCCGCATCGGCAACCAGCACTCGGACTACTTCACCAACAACAAGGTTGCGGTGCTGGCCGAAGAGCGTGTTGCGCTCGCCGTCCACCGCCCCGACTTCTTCGTTCAGACGGACATCACCGCCTGATGAAGCCAGCGAAGGCGACCCCGGCTCAGGACAATCGGCCCACCGACGTGGAACGGGACCAGCAGTCCGAGCCGGGGTCACCCAAGCTTGTAAAGCGCAACAAGAAGAAGGCACCTGCGCCCACCAATGCATTTGTTCCGGGCAGGCAGACTCGACCAGTGAAAGGGGTGGTGTTCCGGTGACCGTATTGTCTGAGTTGTACTACCGAGCGGTTACTGGAGACCAAACCACTGCGGCGTCGGCGGTTGCTGACGCCTTGGAAGATGCGGAATCGATGACTCAGCATTGGCTGGGCCGAATCCTGGAATACGGCGAGTACACCGAGCGGTTGAAGGTCTGGCCCCGAGAAGGGTTCGTGTACCCGGCCGCCGTTCCCGTAACTTCCGTACAAGCGTCCGCCTCGTACGAGGTTTATGACGATGCGAGCATCCGTGGTGTAACGCCCGATGATGACGTGTTTCCCAACTTTTTGCGGGCCGACATCATGGACGACTACAATCGCGGCATTGGCGGCAGCATCGGGAGCGGGTACGAAACGTATTACCCGTATGGCTCGGTTACCTACGTGGGCGGGTGGACCGAAGCGACTATGCCTGTCATCCTTGCCCGCTACATCTGCAAGGTGGCGCGTGCACTCATTACCGGCAAGCCCGAAGGTGGACCAGGCGCAGCCGGTGCTACGATGTTGCGTGTTGGTGACGTACAAGTGAGCTACCCGAAGGAAACCATTGCCGGGATGCTCAACCAGTTCGCTCCCGGCATGGTGGCCGCCGTAGCAAGCCTAAAGCTGGACCGGTTGTGACCGTCCCTATTGCTCTGTCGAAGTACGACTTTTATCGACAGGCCAATCTGACTGACGACGGTGGCGACGAGGACACGTATACAGTGTTCGAAACAGCCATTCCAGGCACCACGGTGTACTTTTCCGGCACCGAGAGCGTGGCGCAAGGTAGCCGTGAACGTGTCGATGCTCGAGTGTTTTGCGACGTCCCGGCGTCAGACGTTTTTGCGTACGACCGAATCCACGACACCACGACCGACCAATGGTGGTACGTATCGTTCGTGCGGTCCCGTTTGGGGTTGGGGCTAGACCACCTGGTTATTGGTGTGTACGAAGTCACTGGTATTGCTCGTGGAACGAGGGACGCATGAGCAACATTCCTGACACCGATTTCACCTTGGGTGACGACGTAATCGGCATGGGTTCTAGCACGGCTACAGGCGCAGTGTTGTCCGGCGTGGTGTTTGTTCCCAACCCGGAGGGGTTCAACTCGTTGTGTCGTGTCAACGGTCCCGTAGGCCGATGGTTGAAGGATCGAGCCGAAGCAGTTCAGCGTCTGGCCAAGAACTTTGCTCCATACGACACCGGCAACCTGTCTGACTCCATTGATATTGCGTACGACAAAACACCAGACGGGATTTCAGCCGATATCTACTCCGATGTGTTCTACGCAGGTTACCAGGAAATCGGCACCTCTCGTAACCCACCGCACCCGTTCTTGCGACCGGCGTTGATGGCCGTAATGCAAGACATTGACGACCGTGGGTTGTTGGGCGGCTGGGTGGACGAAGCAGACGTTTCATTCGACTACGCTTCACCGAACGGTAACGCCGACGAAAGCCAAACTTGGTCGATGGGGGAGGAGTGGAATGGCTAGCGACGGAGAGGACTGGCCCGACATCGAGGGCGCACTGAGGGATTACCTCAGGAATGATGCAGATCTTGTGCCGCTGGTTAATCGGCGTGTATTCTTTGTGGCACCGAAGAGAGCCGTTTTTCCGATGATCTTGGTCACACGGATTGGCGGTGGGCAAGCATCGGGGGAAGCCCCAATGGACACAGCCCTTCTTCAACTGGACATCATCGGTATCAAGGCAGACGAAGCCGGTGGCGGGAAAGGTCCCGTCACCCAAGTAGCACTAGCAACACAAAAAGCATTGTCGAAGATCAGGGGACGGACCGTATTGGTGCCGGGGGTGACGGCGTTTGACGCCCGAATCGCCTCATCGTTTTACTCGCCGTTCCCAGGTGACGATCGACCAAGACAAATCATCACAACGGTGATTCCGTCAATAGTTACAACCGTTCCGTAAGGGACAGAAAGAAGGGACAAGGTGTCCGCAGGAGGCAACTCAGACAACATCAGTCTTGGCGCAGGGCGACTTTGGGTCGCCCCCATCGGGACTACCGAACCAACCAACGCGTCGTCCGCTTTGGACGCTGCATTCCGGGCGATCGGCTACACGGAAGATGGCACCACGGTGACCATCGAACTCAGCAACGAGGAAATCGAGGTTGCGGAGGAGTACGACCCCGTTCTGTACGTGATGGCCAAGCGCAAGATCATGTTGAAGGCGCAGCTGGCCGAAGCCACTCGGCGCAACCTGGCTCTCACGATCGGTGGCCTGGCCAACGCCAACAACGACGCATCGTCGTACACCCCGCCCGATCCCGGCGACGAGGTTGCCTTCATCGTGGTGTGGGACTCCGAGGAGACGGCGCTCAACAACACCGCCAACATTCGCTGGCTGTTCCACCAGTGCAAGTCGGGCGGCACGATCGAGACCAAGCGCAACAAGGCTCCGAACAAGGCGCTGCTGCCGGTCGAGTTGAACGTGGAGAAGCCTGCGGCGACTCCTCCGTTCGAAGTGTGGCCCAACGCTTCCGGTCAAGTCTGATGAGCGACGTTCACGGACCCATCTTCCGGGACTTCGACGCTGAAATGCGCGAAGTGTCGGGGGACCCCATCCAGTTCAAACTGGGCGGCAAAATCTTCACCTGTGTGAATCCGGTTCCGGTCGGCGCAACCGTTGTGATGTCGCGGCATGCTGTAGAAATGATGCAGGCAGCCGCAGACCCATCCAGCATGTCGCCGGAACAACAGTTGACGCTGCGACGTCAGACGAACCTGCTGTGGGATTGGGTGGTACCCGAGTGCCACGACGACCTGGATACCGCAATCTCAGGTTTGTCCGACCCGATTGTCGTCAACAACATCATCGAGTACATCGTTACGACGGCTACAGGCCGTTTTGGTCAGGGGTCCTGATCCTGTCAACCATCCTCGGCGTTCGCTGGGGAGAAATTGACGGAGCAATAGCGAGGAAAGGGACCCCGCCCTTATCCACTTTTAGCGCCCGTAGAGCCATGAACGTGGCGTATACGATGGTTCTAGAGGGGATGGACGAAGATGAGCGCGATGAGTTCAATGAAAGCCTTTGGTTTACACGAGCGGAGTACGCAGCCGACATAAAACGCAAGGCCGAAGAAGAAAAAGCCAAACGAGCCGACAACATCAGCAGGCTGGGAGGGGTGATTAAAAGATGAGCATGATGCTGGGTACCGCCCTAGTACGCATTCAGCCGTCTATGGCTGGCTTCGGAGCGGCTCTTACTGCAGGCTTGTCTACCCAGTCTGCTGCGTTGATGCGAGGCGGGGCTGCGGCGTCGATTCTGATTTCTGCGCCTATCATCGCAGGGGTGGCGGCGTCTGTGTCCGCTGCTGTAAACTTCGAGACAGCGTTTGCTGGCGTTCGCAAGACCGTCAACGCCACGGATGCCGAGTTCAAGATCCTCGAACAGGGCATTCGCAACATGGCTAAGGAGATGCCTTTCGCCCGAGAGGAAATTGCTGGCGTCGTCGAGGCAGCTGGCCGGTTCGGTGTTGCTAACAAAGACCTGCTGACGTTCTCGGAAATCGCCTTGCAGTTGGGCGTGTCCACGGGCATGGGTGCGGCGCAAGCCGCCGAATCGCTTACCCGGTTGTCCAACATCATCAACCTGCCCGCCGACCAATTCCGTCAACTGTCGTCCGCCGTGGTGGCGCTGGGTAACGACTTCCCAACCACCGAGCGTGAAATTCTCAACATGTCGCTGCGGCTGGCCGGTGCCGGTGAGTTGATCGGCCTTACTGCCAGTGACATCACCGGTTTCGCTGCTGGTTTGACGTCGCTGGGCATCAAGGCCGAAGCTGGCGGTACTGCCTTCTCCCGTGTGTTCAAGAACATCAATGATGCGGCGCTTACTGGCGGGGACAAGCTTAAGAATTACTTGGACATCATGGGGTTGACCAAGGAGCAGTTCGAGGCTAGCTGGAAAGATAACCCGAGCGAAGCCATTTTGGCGTTTGTTGGCGGTATCGATAAGCTGAACAAGTCCGGGGCCAATACTCCCGCCATCTTGAAGAACATGGGCCTTGGAGACGTCCGCATCCAAGACGCTTTGCTGCGCTCGGCGTCGGGCTACGACACGCTATCGTCTGCTATTGATACGTCGCACAAAGCCTTCGAACAAGGCACTGCGCTGCAGCAGGAATACGACAAGCGAGCCGACACTACGGCGTCGAAGTGGCAGATCATCAAGAACAAAATGAGCGACGTGGGCGTGACCATCGGCCAGGCGCTAATCCCCGTTCTGTTGCAGCTAATGATTGCGATGGAGCCAGTAATCAATTTCATTGCGATGATGGCCGAAGCGTTTTCAAGCTTGCCTGTTCCGATGCAGCAGGTGATTCTTGGCATCGTGGCCATGATAGCCATTGCCGGTCCGTTGATCGTCATCTTCATTCGATTGAAGGGCGCTTTTGAAGCCATGAAGCTGGCGTTGATGACTAACCCGTGGATGGCTTTGGTATTGGCGCTAATCATTGCGGCCTACCTGATCTACACGCACTGGGAAACCATCAAAGAGACGGTTGCCAACGCGTGGAACTGGATCACGGAGAAAAGCTTCTTGTTTGGGCAAGCACTACGTGCGATGTGGGATACCTACATTTGGCCTGTGTTGTCTCCCTTCGTTCATTTCTTCGAGACCATTGGTGGCATCGCATCCGGTGCTTGGGACTGGGTGGTTCGAGCCACCATTATTGCCAAGGACGCCATCGTTAAGGCACTCAAGGAAATGGTTAAGTGGCTGGACAAGGCGATGGGGCCACTTGATGAGATCGTGGGCGGCGTGTTCAACGTCGTGGGCGGCCTGTTGGGGTTCGATGAGGGTGGTACAGTGCCAGGGCCGAGGGGTGCACCACGGGTTATCTTGGCTCACGGCGGCGAAACGGTGCTGCCGACGCACAAGCGCCCAATGAGCAACACCGACGATTTCGCCCTACCAGCTGCCCCCGCTTCGACCGCAACGCAACCCGGAATGGTGGTGCAAGGACCTTTGTTGCAAATTACCGGCCCAATAACCATTCGAGAGGACCAGGACATCGTTAAGCTGTCCAGGGCGTTGGGTCGTGAAGTGGAGACAGCAGCAAAGGCCCGTGGTAGGGTAGGTACCGTTCGAGCACCAACGACTGGCGGTGAATGATGGCAGGATACGTAGTAACGTGGGACGGCGACCCTAGCAGCGTGTTCACCGGCTTGTACATTCGCACCATGCGTCGCCGCATGCTGGGTGAACTACGAGATGTACGAGTGTCGATGCCAGGGCGAGACGGCGCTTGGATGTTCAGCGAGCGACGTGGTATGCGGGTGATTACGGCAGACTGCACCCTTGTTGCGTCGCCGGATGCCCGCCACGACGACATCGTAAGCATTGCTGACTGGCTGGACCGCCAAGGCGAACGACAACTCGTCATCGATGATCAGCCGGATCGGTACTGGATGGCGTCCTTGTCCAGCGACCCCGACCCTGAGGAGTGGCGTGCGCTTGGTAAATTCACACTCGAATGGGCGGCACAACCGTACGCTTACGCCGTAGCCACGTCCAGCGTTTCGGCCACCGCCAGCGGCGCAGCATCTGGTATTGACGGTGACTCGTTCAACGTCCCGGATGATGTACAGGTGTACCCGGAAGTGGAACTTCGTCCTAGGAACGGTACGCTAACCGCGTTTACGTTGGATTTCCCTGGTTCTTCCTTGACCTGGGCTGGGTTGGTCGCTTCGGGTAACCGTATGACAGTTTCGTCACTTAGTTATACCGTAGTGTCCGGCGCTTCCGTAGATACGGATCTTACAGGTGTGTACAACGTATTGAACCTGGACATGTCCTTGGTCGATGGAGAGTTTCCGTTACTACAACCTGGGGACAACACGTGGCAGCTAGACTGGGACGGCACTGCTACCCGTGTCGATATTGAAATTCGTTGGCGACGGAGGTACCGGTAATGGCTGTTGGATATCTGACCACCTACGGTGCCAACTCCGTTTTGTCGGGTGTCGCCATGCCTACGACTTGGCACGCCAAGGGGCACCTTGGCAACCCTGGCGTAGATGCTCTACTGTTGCCCGCAGCTGAAACTCGACGGGTTCCGTTGACTATGGACGCACCCGTATCGGGAGCCGCCGTCAACGAAGTGGGGACCGTGGCGTCAGCGGCAGCCACCGAAGTGTTTGCGTACCTTTCTTTGTGGGATGATTCCTTTGCTGGCAACCCTTGGTGGGTGGTTTCGCTGTCGGCACCTGTTAACGTCGTATTGGGTAACACCATTCGAATCCCAGCTAGTGCCCTTCTCTTGTCGTTCACCCTCTGGAGTTGATGAAGCATGCCTGATTTTCCCGTGGGTCTTGGCGGTTCGGTGTTGTCCGACTCGATTAGTGCCGCCCCTTCGTCGTCGGCCAGCACCCATACCAAGGGTACCTATTCGCAGTTGAATGCGTCTATTTCAGCAGATGCATCCGGTCTCTACATCGGCATCAATAACGCCGCTGCATCCGGTCGGAGTTTCCTGGTCGACATTGCTGTTGGTGCCGCTGCCTCGGAACAGATCATCCTGGCGAACCTACTCATCGACCAGCCGCTCCGCTTCGTTCATAGCTTGCAATTTCCGTGCCTGATCCCGGCAGGTTCACGACTCGCCGCCCGTTGTCAATGCAGCACAGGGTCGTCACAAATCGCCATAGACGGCTTCCTGTTTGCGGCGGGTCTTTGGGGAGAAACCCCCGGCAGTCCCATTACGACCATGGGGGCCAATACAGCAACGTCAAAGGGCACCACGGTGGACGCCGGTGCAGTTATTTCCACCTACGGTGCATGGACCACTATCGAGGCGTCTACCGCCGACGACTTGGTAGCCATCAGCGTTCGTAAGGGGTGCAACCTCAACACGGCACCGGTAGAGGCGAACATTTACTCGAACTACCTGCAAATTGGAGTGGGGGCTGCAGCGTCGGAACAGGTCATTGCCCGGTTGCCTGTGGCCGCCACCACAAGCGGATATATGGGGGTAGGTTTCGAGGGATGGCTGCCTGCTCGGATTCCGGCCGGGTCCAGGATTGCTGCCAGGTTCCTGGCCAACACCATAGATGCCACGGACCGTATCATCGACGTAGAAATCCTCGGACTTCGAGCCTGAAAGGATGTTAACATGGTTGCAGTAAATACTAGCGGGTCGCAAACCGCTACCATCTCCACGGAGCACACCTTGGACACGGTAACCGGTGCGTTGGTGCTGGTGTTGGCAGTAGATCTGGCTGCCATGGCCGCTGGTGACGTGGTAGAACTGCGGGTATACGGCAAGGCGCGGTCAGCAGATACCGAAAGGTTGTTGCACCGGGGCACTTACGGACCTATTCCTTCGCCCACGCCATTGGTAATGTCGGTCCCGATCGTGTCCCCTCACCATTTCAAGGCAACGCTCAAACAGACCGCTGGCACCGGCCGTGCGTTTCCATGGGCGATTTACGAAGTCTGACCTATGAGCGCCCGGTTTACTGCTGCCTTAGTAGCCCCCGCAGGCGTTGTAGTAACGTATTCAGACCTATTCCCTGACCCAATAGTTCAGGAATCGCTGGCGCTGTTGACAACCATCGAACAAATCCAACCCCGACACTTCGCCCCACGTCGGGAATATATCTGGACGCATGACGTTGCACTCGCGCAAACTGGAGTTATCACGTGATCGACCTAGAGTACGACGTCAGGTTGCAGTCATCCGAGACTCTTCGGTTTGTGCTACCCGCCGATGACCCCAAGGCGGATACCCTGGTTGAAGACCAAATGATGCGATGGCGCAACAAGTTCTTTTACATCGATGAAATCATTTCGGAACGGGATGGGGCCGCAGCAACAATAGAAGTGAAACTTAACGCTGCCTGGATGCGTCTCAACGACCGCAAAAAGGTTGGTGGATTCGTTCTTACCGCTGTAGACGCTGCTTCGGGCATGGAGCTAATCCTGGCCGAATCGCCCGATTGGACACCTGGCCCAGACGTCGCAGCCATTAGCGGTTCGCGCAGCCTGGACGTGCAAGACACCACCCTGCTGGATTGTCTGTGGCGGTGGGCCAAGGCATTCAACAAAGAGGTGGAGTTCGACACGGTAGCTAAGACGGTGAACTTTGTTGATTCTGTCGGGACAGACAACGGGTTTACGTTCCGCTACGGTCGCAACCTGCAAACGGTAAAGCGCACTGCTCGTGCCCCTAAGACCACCCGGTTGTACCCGTTCGGCAGGGACGATTTGGACATCTCCGGCCACACCAACGGCGGGGTAACCTACATCGAGGACTACAGCTTCTACGAGGCGCAAGGGTTGACCACAGCCGAAGCGGCTGCCTTGTACCGGCGAGACGAAATCTTGTCGGATATCGACATTGTGGATTCGGCAGCCTTGTACGCTCGGGCCGTGTCTCGCTTGGCAGCCAACTCGCAGCCGTGGGCTAAGTACGAAGCCACCGTTCAGGACCTGTCCGAAATTACGGGTATTACCGAAACGCTGATAGTCGGGGACACCGTGCGGGTGTACGACAGCGTATTCAACTGGAACTTCACAACGCGGGTGGCCCGGTATCAAGAGTTTCCGTTGGAACCGTGGCGCAACAAGGTGGAATTGTCCACGTTGGACGATAGCTCCCTCGGTGAAGGCACGTCCAGTCGGGGCAAGTCGGCGTTGGAGTGGATTTTGTTCAACTCCGACACGGCCACGGACTACTACCTGCGCAACGATGCCACTTGGATCACGAATCGCATTCCGCTGGCCTTCGGCAACGGCGGGGAAGCCGTGTTTGGGTGTACCGTGTCCGCCATTGGGGTTGGCGTAGGGTCGTTGTCCGTCTCGGCATACGACGCCGAAAGCAATGCGCTGTTGCACCCGGTGCAACTCGTGCCATACACCGATGGTGAAACCATCACGTCTACGATTACGTTCGCTGCTCAAGGCCTTACCGATCAGTTTGACTACCGCATCAGGGTAAAAGCCATCAACGACGGCGGACCGTCCGTATCGGGCGGGGTGGACATACCAACGTTGTCGTCCAGATTTTGGATATTGGCGCGTAGCGCCGTTCGTCGCCCACCAAGAGCGTCGTCCAACCAAACGTTTCGATACGTGTCCAACGCCGCCCAGCAGTTCACGGTCCCTGACGGCATAACTGAGGTCACCATCGAGGCTGCCGGTGGCACAGGTGGAGTGGACTCAGTGTTCAGCGCACAGGCCAACGGCTGCATTGTCACCGCCACCTTCCAGGTGGTACCCGGCACCGTGTACGACGTGTATGTCCCGGACGCTGGACCTGTTGATACTACCGCTGGGGGCTGGCCCGACGGTGGCAATGGCGACGCCTTCCCATCTACCGCGTTTGAGGGGATGGGCGGTGGGGGTTCGGCCCGCGTGATCCCGTCCGGTGGGGCTCTTGCCGCTGCGATTATTGTCGCAGCGGCAGGTGGCGGGCAGAGCGAAGGGCACCCGTCCGACGCGATGCGTGGTGGTGATGGTGGGTTCTTCACTGGCGACCCTGGTCTCGGGGTTGCTGGTGGTGGCGGGGCGACTCAGTACGCTGGTGGGGCTGCCGGTGTTGGCTCGGTCGACAATGGTGACCCAGGAGTGTTCGGTGACGGTGGGGATGCTGGCGACGTCACCTTCCACGGCAATTGCCCCGGTGGCGGGGGTGGCGGATGGTACGGTGGTGGCGGAGGGGGCGTCAATTCTACTGGGTTCGGGCAGAAGGGTGGTGGTGGCGGTGGCGGTTCCGGGTTTATTAGTGAAGACGGTTACGACCTACAGGCACAAGACGGGGCTAATACCCCTTCGGGCTTGTACGGTGGCGAAGGGTACGTCATTTTCTCGTGGGACACCCCCGAAGCGTAAACCGTCAAACCCCTGTCTTCCTAACAATCAACCACTAGTGATAGGATAAACGCCATGAACTTGCCCGTTGACCGCCTGCATCCGGTGCTGCTCAAGCCAGCCAACCGTCCTTCCGACACGTATGGTGACGTTCTCAAGTACGTCACAGGCGGGTACTGGATCGATTCCAACCACTGGCTGCATGGCCCACAGGTGTCCCAAAGGCCGATCCCCGAAGGTACGCTGCCGGTGGGTAAGGGCGGTCAGCCCATCATCGAGCCACGTAACGCGATCTTGCACACCAACGCGGGTTCCAAAGGGGCGGCGTCCTTGTGGGGGTTCATCACGAATGCTTCGGTTTCGGGTGAGCCTCACTTCCAAGCCGGTTACGGCACACTGGAGCAGTACATGCCGTTGAACCGGCGAGCGGACTGCAACTACTCGGCAAACCGTTGGCGGGACGGCACCACCGGGAAGTATTTCGGTGCTATCAGCTTCGAGACCCAAGACGGTGGGTCGGCGTCGCTGAATACGACGCCCTGGAAGTTCAGCAAGGAAGGCGTCAGCCAGTGGTCCTCGTTGGTCAACGCGTTGACGTGCCTGGGCGTGGTGTACGGCTTGTCGTGCGCTGTGCCTACCCGGTGGGACGCCCCCGGTATCGGGCACCACGTGTTGTATCCCTTCCAAGGTGTTGGGCGGTCGGCATGGACCAACGTGCGAGGCAAGACCTGCCCCGGCGCAGCACGTATCAAGCAAATGGACTCCATTCGAGCCGGTGTGGCCGAACGGTTGGCGCAGTTCGCAGAGAACACCGGGTTCAAGTGTGGGCGAGGGGTGGTCGTTTAAATGAGGGTGGTGGTTGGGGCGGCGATTGCTGTTATCATAGCAGCAGCGGACTCTCCTGACCTTACCCTCATTTACGTCGGAGCATTCGGTGCTTTGATAACGTCAATAGCCACGGCTGTTGGGATGATACTGTCGGCGCGAGACACTAAGGCCAGGTTGAAGTTGGCACAGGACGAAGCAGATGCTAACCGACTGCACGCTGATGAGGCAGCAGACGCACTAGAAAGGTCCACAAGTTTCATCGAGCTAGAAAAAGCGCTTCCGGGGCTAGGTCTGCTGGTGGACAGGTGGCAAAAAGAAGCAACAGCGGAACATGATCTCAGGGTAGCGGGACAGGAAAAGGCAATGGCGGACCATCAGCTGATTCTTCGGCTGCAGGATGAAGTGTCTACGCTCCAAGCCAAGTTGGCTCGTAGTGAAGCCAAAAACATCGAACTAGAACGTCGAGTGCAGTTCCTCGAACGGCAAAAGGAAGCACCATGAACGAAATTCCGGTAATGGACGTGCCAACATCCATTAAGCCTCGCGTCGAAGGTGCCATCCCTTGGCGGCACCCGTGGTTCATTGCGCTGGCAGGGGCGTCCGTAGCTTGCCTGTTCGCTCTCGGGGCGGTGACAGTGGCGCTGCTTAGCGCCACATCTTCGAGGGACGACCTACAAAAAACCCTCACGTGCCGAAGCGAATCGGTCATTTCCCTGGATGACGCCATGGGCGAGCAGGCTGTCGCCATTGGCGTGAGCCTGTCGCACCTGCAAAATGCCTTCGACGCCCTGGGTTCCGGCGACATGGACCGTTTCAAGGTGTCGTTGGCCGAGTTCCCCGTGGACCAGCAGCGGCTGCTTGACACAGCCGACTCCGTGTCCCAGGCCGTAGTAGACCGTCAAAAGTCTGTTTTCGCCTGTTAATCTCCTACACACACAAAGGATACCACCAAAAATGAAGATTCCCGCATTCATCGCAAACGCTGCCAAGGCTTGGGTTGCCGGTACCACGACGGCCCTGGCGGCAGCGCTGCCTCAGATCCAGGAAGCAACCAACACACTGGTGACCACCGTGATCGTCGGTGTGTTCGGCTTCGCAGCCACCTGGCTGGTCAAGAACCGCCCCGCAGGTACCTGACACGTCGCAATCCTTGACTGTCAGACACTGTGTGTGATAGTCTATGTTTATGACAAGAGCACAAGCCATCGATAGGGCTACCAGCAATACCGACTTCGCTCGGCGTGTTGGTGTCCACTACACCATGGCGTCACGCATCCGTAACGGTAAGCGCATGCCTTCGTCTACTACGCTGTCGCATATCCAGACGGCGTTCAACATCCAGGGGGACCTGTTGAAGTCGATGATGGCGGCCTTGGACGCAGGCCAAACCGCTTTTGGCGCGTGGGTGCAAGAGCACCTGTTCTCCGTCAATGCCTCCAGTGACTGAACTGGTTCAGCGGGACTACCAAGAAAAGGGGTCCCGATTTCTAGGGGCGGCGGGTAGAGCCATACTGGCCGACGAAGCCGGTCTTGGAAAGACGAACCAACTCCTGATGGCGGCGGCGGGTCGTACGCTGGTAGTCTCCCCCGCCATGCTGCAGGACGTGTGGGTGTCGGACGATCCCGAAGCTCCCGGCGAAGCGCAAATGTGGCGGCCTGACCTGGTAGAGCAAGGACTGTTGACCTGGACGTCGTACTCGAGCCTGTGCCAGCGAGGACCCGACGCCAAAGGTCGTATGAGTAAGGTTCTGCCTCGCCCAACCAAGGACCTACTTGGCCCGTGGGATACCGTGATCTTCGATGAAGCCCACTACTTGAAGGGGCGCAAAACTACCTGGAGCATCGCGGCGCAAAAAATCCAAACCGACCGACTGTACATGGCTACCGGCACCCCAATAGTCAACTGGGCCGAAGAGTTGTTTATGCTGTTGCAGCTGCTATTCCCGGACGAAGCCCAAAGCGGTAAGAAATACGGGTCGTTTTGGCGGTGGGCGGGCAAGTGGTTTCAGGTAACGGCGTCACAATGGGACCCCCAAGCCCGCAACGTTGGCGACCTGCAAGAGGGGTGGTCCTGGGACGATTTCGCCACGGGCAACGACCTGGCTGGCCGATGGCTGCGCCGAGAGCGGGACGACGTGCTAAAGGACATGCCGCCCCTGTCTCGTCAGGTAATAGAACTGCCGATGACCGGCGAGCAGCTGGCCGTGTACCGCAAGCTGAAAAAAGAACTGTACGTAATGATCGAGTCTACGGGCAACGAGATCATTTCGTGGTCCAAAGGTGGGGTGTGGACCAAGCTATTAAAGCTTACAACGGGTATCGAGGTGGAGGACCTAGACTACCGCAAGTCGGGCGCTAAGCTGGCCGCACTGCGGGAGATCCTCGTTGAACGTACGCACCCCACGCTGATTTTCTGTGCTTTCCGCAGGAGTTGCGAGGTAGCGGCTGCCGTAGCAGCCTCGCTCGGAAAGTCCGTAGCAATCATCTCCGGCGACTACACCCTTACTGAACGCAAGCGGGTGGCGAAGGAGTTCCAAAAGGGTAAAATCGACGTGTTGGTTGGCACCCTGGGCACGATGTCGGAGGGGCTGACGTTAACGGCGGCCGACACGACGATCTTCCTGGAACGGGACCCCCGACCCAGTAAGAATGAGCAGGCTCTCCGGCGAGCACATCGATACGGCCAAACCCGCCCGTGTCTGGCGATCGACCTGGTAACGGCCAACTCGGTGGACGCCAACATTCGCAAGCTACTGGCTGAAAAAACCGACCAGCAGATGGGTGCAATGCGGGCAATCGACGCCCTGCAGCTGATCTAGGCCCACAATCGAGCGGCAGCGACCCGCATCAGCGCCTCGAAGGTGAGGCGGTCGTAGGCCCGGCTGTTGCTGGCCAACACCGTGAAGTGGTGCGCCAACAGCGGGTGCGGCAACTGGTTCAACTCCTGGATGCGGTTCTGCAGGTGGGTGTCCCAGGTGGAGGGGTGGGTCTTGCGCTTGTCCATACCACCATTAAAACACATACCCTACTCAAGCACTCCTTCGATCCAGCGGTGGGATTCGAACCCACGAAACCCTCAGCTAAGCCGTTCCCCGCTACGTGGGGGCGGCCGCCTTGTGGAGCTAATCCATCCGTCTTTCACTGGACTCTAGCTGGTAACCCGGACCTGACACAAGCGCGACTCGTGCCACCCGGACCAGCAGACCTCAATCCTTGGCCTTGAACGCCTCCCACTCCAGTTCAACGTCTCGGAATTGGCGCTTGGAGCAACCGTGTGCCTTGAGCATACCTTCAAGGTTGCCGCCCTTACGGCTGAACAAGCATGCTTCGGTGAACGAGCACTTCCACCGGCATGTGTCGGTGTTGGGCGTACGCTCCGGTAGATGGTGCGGGTCGAACTCCTGCGGCCACATCTTGTCGGCCGTCATGTACGCCTCTTTGGCGATGGTATCCAACTCGATGTCTGTCCGGGTGAGGAACGTGCGAGCCATCCGGGTATCCAGTTCCATGAACCCCTTGTTGCGCTGGGTGCGGGCAGCATTATGAATGGACCCCATAACCGGGGTTCCTACCTGACGCATCGCCCAGGTATACAACCCGAACTGGTCGTCCAAATCCAGTTCCTTCTCACCTGGCAGGTCTTTACCGGACTTGTGGTCCACTACCCACAACCGACCACGGAAACGGATGATTAGGTCAATCTTGACCTTGAGCATGAACCGACTCGGACCCCCGGACGGGTTGGGCAGCGGCGCAAACCCCTTCCACTCCACTTCCACAATTTCCCAGTCGGCGTCGAACATGTACTTCTCGGTGTATCCGTTGTACATCCATCGAATCAACTCCTGCAGTTCGTCGGGGTCCCGCTTACCCAACAACTCGTCCACGGCGAGGACTGCTGCTTTGAGAGTCTTGTTGGAGCGGGTTTTGGCTCCGAGTGCCCGAATGCCCAGGTAGTGCTGTTCCAACACGGCATGCCACAAGTTCCCCTTTTGTAGCGCCATGGACACTGACGGTTCGGACCATCGTTCTCGGTAGCCCAACATGTGTTTGAATGGGCATTGCCGGTACGTGTCGATCTCGGACCACGACGTGACGATGGGGTTCTCTACCACTTCTACCACAGTTCTCTCCTTCTGATGTCTGCACGATCTGCCTCAGTCAACCCGCCCCACACACCTGACAGTTGACTGCCTTGCTCTATTGCGTAGTCCCGGCACGGCACCAGCACAGGGCACCCATCGCAAATCCACACCGCGTCACCCGTACCAAAGAACTTTCCGGTGTCCACGCCTCGGCAGTGGCGGCGGGGGTGGTGCATCCACTCGGGTTTCAGTGCGACATACTGCTCCAGCAGGTTAACCGGCACCCAATCCGGCGTCTCCAACGGTTCGGCTCGCCGCTTGTGGATTTTGATGCCGTCGGAGGAAAAGAAAAACCTCATGATCGACACCCGCAGGCATCAGTCATGAGGTTTTTCAGGTAACCGTGGTGGACGTCAGGCTGCGGGCTTGGCAGCCTTCTTGGTGACCTTGGCAGGCTTGGCAGCCTTGGGCTTGGCGACCGGCGCAGCGGTGAGGAACTGGCCCCAACCGAGCGCTTCTGCCTGCTTGGTGGCCTTCTCGGCGGCCTTGGCGTTGCCGGAGCGGAACTCGGTGAGCAGACGGCTCTTGAGCTTCGCGTCGCCACCAGGGGCGAACAGCCCCTTCTTGGGCGAGACGCCGGAACCGGACAGGCAGGTGCCTGCTTCGACCCCGAACAGCTTCTCCAGCTTGACCCGCTCTGCGGCCTTGTCGGACTTGGACGATGACTTCTGTTCTGTGGTGTTTGCCATAAGGACATTCTATCCTACCTTTAGTCCCGTTGTCAAGTCCTTGATGGCTTGCTCCATTTCCCTTGCGGACAAATGCCGGATCTCCTTAATATCGCAGACCCGGAAGGTGCGAGCACGACCGAAATCGGTTTCCTTGTCGTCACGAGTTCGACACGGGCAGATTTCCTTGGTGTAAACCGTGACTGCCAACCCGGTGTCCTCGAACTGGAAAGCGTCCACACGAGACACGTGCACCAACAGGTCCGGCAACTGCATGCCACGAAGCGACCTGCGCACGAGAATGTCCAGGTGGGTGATGGATTGGATGATTTCGTCCTGGTCGGTGTCGTCGTTCCACTCCACGAGTTGTGTGGTCTCGGCCTTGCCAACGGACGCTTTACGAGTGCGGGGTACTCGGGGACCTCCGCCTGCTTTGCGCTTGTCGTTATTGACGCTCTTGTCCAGGAACTTGGTCCACCCCCGTTGTTCCAGTTCCTGCACTGCTGACTCGTCGCCGGTCTTGGCTCGCCCGATCAACGCTGACTTGTGTTTGGCATCGTGCCCCATGCAAAACGCCCCACCTTTGGTGGTACCCCCACAGCCGCAACCGCAATCTTTGCCTGGTGGAGGCACCTTCGGTCCTCGACGCTTGGCGTCTTCCTTTGCCCTGGCCGCTGCCCCCCACAGTGGTCGGCCATTTTCAGTCTGGAATCCGTATATGACGTCATCCCGAACTCGCCTATTCTTGTCTTTTTTTGGTGTGCCCATCCTACAATTAAAACACACCCGTGTCTCCCTGTCAAGTATATGGGTTACTGGGGTAGTGCTTGTTGCTCTGGCTCATCACTCTCCGCCTTAAGCGACGCCAACACCTCGTCATAGTCGTACCCTGCTTTGCCTATTACGGCCAATGCGTGTTCGGGCGGTAGGACTTGGTAACGCTTTCCCTTGACGGGAATCGATTTGCCAAGGTCCATCATCTTGGCCTCGGCGGCCAGCGCTGTCAAAGACCCCAGTTGTAGCGAACGCGCTCGATCCGTCCGCCGAGTAGCAATGCGTGACCATGCTTGCGCCACACCTGCCACGTTTACCCTCACCCGGCCGTTGATGTCCATAAACATGGGTTCCACCGGAGCGGACCGAAAACTCGGTACGAACCCCTTCTCGGCCAGCAACGTCGGCAGTACCACCTCTATTAAGTACGGTCCGGTGCGGCTGTACTCGTTGTCGCCTGCTGCCTCGCCTGCCGCCCAGGCGTCTACGATGGCGACAAAATCTATCGGGTCACCACCACCTACGACCAGTCCACCAACGTCTACTGAGTTCCATTTTCCGTCGGACTGTGCGACAAACTGCAGGCACCGTGCACCGGCGCGTACCACCGCTATTTTCTCGGCTGTACGGCCCGAACCTTGGCGAAGTTCCAAAAGCAGCTGTCGCAACCCATCTTGCCCACCGATGGATTCGAGCCAAGCCCACGATTTCTGGACGTAATGCCCTGCGTACTTGCTTACGTGCCCAGCGTGATTCATGAGAGTAACGATGTCGTCCCATTGCGGGTAATCGCCTTTGCGTGACATTCGGCCGGTGGGGTTGGGTACCTCGAACTTGATGACACGATCGGCCATGGCTCGCTCGTTGAGCATGTCCAGACCTTCTGCCGAGATGACGATGGGCGCTACGAGGTGGGTGCGAACGATCTGTTCCCAGTTGGCCCCTCCTTTGCGGGTGTGGACCCCCTCACCCGCCGCCGCTCTAAGTAGGTCCCCAAGATCATCGATGTTGGCGGGGTCATCGATCCAAACGAACCCTCCACGATGGCGGGCCAGATCGTCTCTAAGACTTGCGGGAGTGTAGGTTGCCCCGGAGTTGAGCCGACCGTTGGCTTGGAGCATGATGTCGAAGAATCCATTGGTTTTACCTGACTCGGACGGGGCGATAACTGCCAAGTGAGGGAACAGCGACGCTGCCTTCATGATGGCCCCCTTGATCGGAGCCAGCGCCCAAATGGACCCAAACAAGGAGGTTACCACTTCATCGTGGAAGGTCATCACCTCCCGCAACACCGCCGACGCTATTTTCGGTGTGCCTTCGAACCCGTAGTTCCACACCGCCTCAGTGCCTTCCAACTTGCGTGGGTCAGGAATTACCCCGGCGTCCGACAGCGGCTGTACACCTGTGGCGGAAATGACGCCCTGCTCGCACACATACATCGGCGGTTCACCGTCTACGTAACCCATCCAAGGTACACCACGCATGCGCCGTGGCCCCTGGGACTCTAGGTAAAACTGCAAGCGAGAGCATGCTCTCATGTTTTGATGCTTGTCCCCTTTGGGGTTACGCAACAACAGCCGTCGTGAAGCCAGCCATCTGTTCAGATTCTCGGTTGATCCCAGCTTCTCGCCAGTGATAGTGACGTTCTCCAGGTCTTCGATCTCGGAATGCACGTCCACCACGTACGACACGGTATTGTCCTCGTTAACCACCACGGCCTTGGCTGTCATAGTGAAGTTGGACCAAGACCCCAGGAACACATCGTCCTTAACCCCGCACTGGGTAAACAGTTGGCGGCCATCCGACACCAAGTATCCGTTGCCTGCCTCCGGCGACCCCTCAGTCCACTTTTGCGCCTCCGATTCCCATATGGAGTTGACAGTACGGTCAAACTCGGCTCGGTCGTACTCGTGGGAAGAGGGAATACCCGATGCCATAGCCCACACCATTTCAGCCGTGCCTCGGTACCCGTCTTCAAACCGCAGCGCCTTGGCATAGTGGCCTAGTACACGGGTGACCCAGTTATTGCGACCACCCTCGCCGGGTGTGGCGAGAAGGGCGGCCAGGCTGGTGCCGCCGCCCAGCGTCGGAGCAAGCCCACCCTCGGCCTGAGGCTTGTTCAGGATTTCCGGGTACGCCCAGTCCTGCAGGTGTTCCAAGCCCCGCACCCAGGAATAGTGCCCGCCGCTCTTGTGGCCAGACGGCGGCATAACCACGCCACCCCCATCACCCCGCAGGTCCCACTCGATGCCGGTGTCGGAGTCGTGCACTGAGTGGCCTTTTTGCGGTCGGCCGTCCACAATACGGAACCAGTAGTGGTGGCCACGCCCTGAACCCGACAAGGCTCGAGCCGTGGAATCCATGACGTCATCGCCTAGCAGATCTCTCCACCAGCGGTCTGCTTGCTCGGAGTCACAATCCAACACTACCACGTTGGACACTCGGCCGCACACTACGTACAGCTGCAACCTGTCGGATCGAACCGACTCCCCTCGAAACCATGTACGAAGCTGCTTGTCGTCTGGCCGGTCTTGCTCTAGGTCGGCATACGGTTTCCAACCAACGGTCGGCCGTCCCTCCGACGCCGGTATTACGCACAGACCCAAACTGTGGTAGTAACTAGCCCATTCGTACGGTGAATTGCTTGTGTCCAACGGCGGCGCTTGCATGTCATCCTTAATGTTTCCAGACGGGACCACCCCCCAACCCCGCCTTGCGCTCGGGGTCGGGGGGTGGCTGTTTTGCCTGACCCCGCTGAGGGGGCAGCTAGGTCAGACGAAATCGTCGGCCGACGAACCCCCACCCTTGGCGTCAGCCTTGGCCTCTTCGATCTCGTCGAAGTTGGGGTGGCTGTCGGCGGGCAGGATGGCGACGACCTCGTTGCGCTGTTCGCCGGTCTTGTCACCCTTCTGGATGGTGCCGATCTTGATCTCCAGGTTGACCAACTCCCCGATGAGATCGTCGGTGTCGGTGGTGGTGGGTACGCCGAACGCTTCGAACGTCTTGCCAAGGCGACCGATTGCCTTGGCCGACAGGGACGTGTTGTCCCAGAATCGGCGGCCAGCGGGCTGGTCAGCGACTTCGACGGTTTCGTACTCCCACACCCAGTAGGCACCAGCGGGACCCGACTTGGTGGTATCCACGCCGCGCAACCGGCACAGATAGTGGCCTGCGGGCAGAATGCCCCGACCAACCCAGTTGTCGGCTTCCTCGGTGGCCTGCTTGGCCAGATCCTTCTTCAACTTTGCCATGATGTCTTGTGTCTCTCTCTACTCGGTGTCCGACTCGGCGGGTGCCGAAGCGGTTTCGGTGGGCGCGTCCTGCTGCTGGCGCAGCCGAGCAGCACGTGCCTCGATCTGGATGGGGTCCTTGTCGCCGGTCAAGTCGCCTTCGATGTACTTCAACACCCGATCGAAGGTGGGGTCGACCAATACACGAGGGAACACCCCGTACGAATCCTTGGCCTCGAATCGACCGATGGGCTTGCTCAACCCGCTGTACTCCTCCTTGCCTTCGACCAGTTCCATGCGCTTGTGGAACACGACGTCCATGTAGCCCATGACGTCACGCAACACGGCTGGCGTGAAGGCAGGCGAAACACGCACCTTGCCTTCCTCGTCGTCTTCTCGCTTGGCAAGTGCGGCGATGGCCAGGTGGATGGGAAGGTCACGGAACCGGCGCAGGACCCGGCGCATCTGCTCGGTCATGTCGCCGTAGTCCTCCCGGTAGGTGGACCACGGATCTCGTTCCTTACCCTGGTTGGCCGCCTTGATGACGGCACTATCGACCAACCCCTCCAAGAAGATGCGGTGGGTCTCAGTGCCGGAGTCCCAGCACAACCCGACGATATCTTCGCCGTCAGCCAACCGCTCCGTGATGTCCATCGCCAACTGAATCAACGACTTGTACGACACGTCGATGAACGGCTCGATGTTGCCGATCGGCACACCTGCTCGGACGAGCGGACCCTTCTTGAGTCGCCGCTCGGCGTCGATGTAGATGACCTTGCCCAGCTTGGCCATGTGGGCGATGTCGAAGGTCTTGCCCTTGCCTGGGTCACCGTACCACAGCCCACGGCTGATCTCGGTTGCTTCCAGCAAGGTTGCTGCCTTGGTTGCAGCGGCCTTCGCCGTACTTGCCTTCGTTGCTGCCACGAGCGTCTCTTTTCGTAGGTTCTAAGTAGGTCTTTTTTCTCTCCAACGAAGCGCTGGTGAGGGGTGGGCTAGGGTTTCCACCCCTCACCAGCAGGACGAATCCCGCACAGCGCCCCCGTTGGACCTACAACTCTAGCATGCTGCGTGTCCAGGTGGCAAGGCCCGTAAATACAGCGGTGGCAGGGGCCGCAGCCCCTGCCATTGATCGCGCTGTGCATCGGTTGGGGTCAGTCCTGGACCTGCGAACGGTTGATCTCCACACCGGTCTTGCGGGTGCCCTGGAAGGTGTAGCTCACGAGCAGCTTGTCGTCGCCCACTTCGGCGTCCACATTGGCGTCCACCGAGTAGGTGCCGAAGTTCACGACCACGGGGTGCGCTCCCGGAGTGGGAACGACTTCCGGCGAGGCGGCAGGCTTGGTCGCCTTCTTGGTGGGCTTGGCGCTCGACTTGGCGGACGCCTTGGTTGCAGGCTTGGTCGCCTTCTTGGCAGGCTTCGCTGCCTTGGCCGCTGTGCGAGCAGCGACGACGCTGGCACGCTTGGCTGCCTTCTCCTGGGCGGACGCCACGAACCCGCCCCAACCCAGGCTCTTGGCCATGACAGCGGGGTCGAACTCGGTACGGGTGCCGCCATCCCGAACGACGATGGTTTCGCCTGCCACGGCGGTCTTGATGAGCAACGACTTCAACTTGGCGTCGTGTCCCGGTGCGAACCGGCGAGCGACCTTCGCCCCGCAGGACGAGTAGACCTTCTCGCCGCCGACGACGGTGACGGTCGAGAGGCACCCGCAGGTGTTGAGGACCTTCTCCTTCTTGGCCGGTGCGGCAGGCTTGGCCGCTGCCTTGGTGGTGGGCTTCGTTGCCTTCTTGACCGGCTTTGCTGTCTTGGTTGCCATGATGTTTGTCTCCTGTTTTGTGTTGGGCGAGATTGCCCTTCGTTTACCCTTTAATTAAAACATACTCTTGACGTCGTGTCAAGTATTCGTGTGTTAAGATTTTGTTAAGGGTTGAGCGGCCTGCTGCAGGTTGCGCCACACCCAATTCGGGATGGTGACTCCCAAACCAGCCAGTTCGTCTGCCCGCCCGCAACGGACCATCAACTCGATGGGGTCCATGTGGCCAGCAGCGAAAGCGACCAAACGAGATAGAGTGAACGAGTTGGCTGACCGTGCGTAATATTCGCCACGGAGTTGTCGGGTGGTAGGCGAATCGCCCCACGTTAGGCTAGAAAGGTCCCGCGTTGATATCTCTAAGGCTACGCCCAATGAGCAGCCTCGGCAGTTGTGATACCAGTAGTCCCAACCCATGCCGTCCCAGTCGTGCGCACACAGCATGTCTAGGCGGTAAGTGATTGAAAAGGTGACAAGCCGTGGAGGGAGGGGCGCGTCATCCGCAGCCTCCTCCCTCCCGGCGTCTCCAGGGGTGGACACTCCCCTAGATCCTGCGACCGCAAACCGGACCGATTCCGGCAGCGATCGACTTTTCGTCGGTCAACGTGGCACCGCACACGCAGCAGATGCCGTACAGGTGACCGAACTCCTTTGCCCGCTCGGGCGTCAGTTTGGCCACTTCGATTCCTCGGGTGTTGGCATCCACCATGTGGCGCAACAGACCCGACGTGAATTCGAAATGCCACTTGCCTTCGGGTGTGGGCGGTGGGGTGAGCAGCTTGCCGTACAGGTTGCCTGAACCGTGTACTGCTCGCTGGATCTTGATGATTTGCACGGGGTCGGTGGCGATGTACCAAAACCCGTCAGTGATCTCCAGCTTGGTTTTGGCGACGTCGGCGTCGAGGCTTCTCAACACCTTGGCGTTGCGCATTTGGCGCAGGTTGGTGATGCACCAGTCGATCAGTTCGCTAGCTCGCTCCACCGACAGCAGAGTGGCTCCGGTGCCGTGTGCTCGAATGCTGTACCACACCTCGGAGCACCCGTCGTCGTCGAGCACCTGGTCGGGAAACTCGGTCCGCATGTCGGAATCGAGCGATGTCAAGTACGAGATCTGGCGGTCGGTGGCCGGACGAGGTGTTGCCGGACGAGTGGTGGTTGGGGCGGTGGCGGTTGCAGTGTCCATACCACCATTAAAACATGGCTTTGACTCTTTGTCAAGTATCTCCTTCGAGGCAGGCTGCCGCTTGGTCGGGCGAACGGGCAACACACCCGCCCACTCATCGACGATATCGTCCTCTTCGGTGCGTCCGCCGTCCTCGTCAGTCCACCAGTAAAGGTTGCGTTGCAAGTTGCACGAATCCTTGGTGACATACACTACGCCATCGGCAACCAACTCCTTGATCAACGCCCCAAACGTCTGCGGGTATTGGTAGTTTGCTAACCCGTAATCGTGCCCGCTAATCCGTTCAGTTCGACACGCCTCCTCCACCTCGGCCATCGTGAACCCGGTATCCAGGCGCGATATCGCAGTCAGGAAGAATAGCCGTCTGGCTGCCTTGTGTCGGCGCTGCGTTTCACGCATCCCCACCTCGGCGTAGAACTTGCTATCAAACACGGGCGCTACGCCCAACTAGGGACGAAGGTATCTGCAATCCCTCGCAGTTGGAACAGGTTGAACCCATCCTGCAGTTCATCGCTGACGGGTACCACCGAGATGTACTCGTCGGGTTCCAGTGTCCACGTCGCGTACGGGCGCTCCTCGCCGTCTTCGTCCAGCAAGATAATGGGGTCGAATCGGAACGTGTAGTCGGCAACAAAAGCTTGCTCGTTCCACGTGTACCCCACGTCCATTTTGACATCGACCGACAGTCCTGCCGGAGTCGTGATGTCGTACTCGAACCATGGGGTGTTGCGCATGGCGGCCTGCAACTCTACCAAGGCCAACGTCAAGCGATCTGGGAAGTGGTTTGTGTCCATGTTGTCCATTTAAACACACCCGTGTCTTTCTGTCAAGTATCTCGTCGAATGTCATGCGGACTGTGATTCAGCGGCACCGCTTGAGGGCTGCCACCGTCCGGCGTCAACATGTACCGCCACACTTGGAAATTGCCGTCCCACCAAGCGTGGTCAATGACGCACGGCACACCCATGTAAACCACGGGTTCGCCTTTGGTGTACTCGGCTGACGGTCGGCCTTTCATGACAAACCTGCCCAACCAGCGAACCGGAGAGCGTCCTCGAACGCTTCCATGTGCGCATCCCACAAGCGTGGCGGACGGTCGATGTGTAGCGCCATCCATCCTGCGCTGCCGTGTGCGTACATCGGAATCCCGTCGCTGCAAACCAGGTATTCGATCATGCCCTGCTCGATGCAGCCCAGCAGTGCTGCGGTGGTGTCCGCCGAATGGAAGCGAACGTCGATCTGGCCGACGTCCTGGCCGGTAACCCATCGCCCACTCATCTTGCCGCAATCGAACGCTTGCCGTGGCTCGGCAGTGGCGCTTCGCTTGATGATGCCCGTGATGTGGATTTGCTTGAGCATGCAGCGGATGGGCCTACTCGGTTGCATTGCCATCGCCTTTCGAAGGTAAGTTGCTGTGTCCATACTACCATTAAAACATACCCGTGCCTCTTTGTCAAGTACTACGAGATGACGCCCACCGAAGCTCGGTCTTGGTCGGGCGAGGTGGTCGCTTGTCCCACACTACCCATACGTGGTTGAACGCCGACGACTTGCCGTTGACCTTCATCCGCTCCGGTATGACGATGACCAACGAGGGAGGGATGACCCTCCACAGGTTGTTCAGGCGCTGCGCTCCGCCCAGGCGGTGAATCCCCACCAGCAGAGCCGACACCTCGGTCGCCAGGTTATAGGCGTGGATGGCGAACTCGTCGAACAGTTTGAAGGGTGGATTGGTGACCACAGCAAAGCACGGCCAAATGGCGTCGGCCATCAGGAAGTCGATACCGCCTTGAATGTCGGTCGCTTCCACGTGGTGACCGTGTTTGCGCAACACGTCAACCATGGCGCCATCCCCGCAGGCTGGCTCCCAAATCCGGTTGGGCAGGTTCACCTCCCGCAACAGCACCTCAGTGAACTCGGGTGGGGTGGGGTAAAAATCAAACGGGTCACGTTCGCCCTGGTCGAATCCGTACGCCATCAGGACAACCACACACCAGGAACCATGTGTGAAACCGATTCCGGGTAGTCCGTACGCATGACTGGCACAGGTAAAGCTACCCGAATCTCGCTCACGTTCGGCCAGCTTCCAAGATCGGCAAACCCGCCTCGGTCGGCACGTAGATGATCTGGTTCGTGTTGCCTTCCAGCGCCTTGATGTACAGGTAGCGCAGGTACTCGTCGGTCAGCGTTTCGGTGATGATCGACTGGGACTCGGCCAGCGCTTGTGCCTCGATGATCATCGCTTCGGCTCGAGCCTTGGCCTGGGTAACCGCCGAACGCGCTGCGTACTCAGCAGCTTCGGACTGCGCTCGCTGGTCTGCGATCACGGCCTGCTTCTCGGTGTTCGCCTTGTACAAGTTGAACTTGGGAGTGACGAACTGGAACATCAACACGATGCCGATGGTGCCGACCACCACCAAGGTGGAGATCTTCGCCACCAAATGGACGATGGTTCGTTGCCGGTCGGTTCTGGCCCGAATCGTATCGGGGTCGTCGCCATAGCTCATTGCTCTTCTCCTTGTTGGTTTGTTGATTAGAAATCGCTCATCGCTGGTCGTCCCAGTCGATCAGGTTGCGGGCAGCTTGCAACAGCCGATTTTCGGCCTTGACTACGGACGAGTGCTCATCGCCTTCGGTCACCAGGTGATGTACGAATCGACCCGACAGCATGTTGTATTGGTGCATCGCACGGCGCAATTCTCGCAGGTGGACAGCGCCTTCACCTCGAAGGCTGCTGTTCATGACAGCGACCCCTCAAGGCGGGCGATCTCGGCCTGACGGGTGGCGTACTCGTCTTGACGAGCCGCAATGCGAGCGTCGTCGGCCGACCACAAGAACTCCGGTGTCGGTGCCGTCCGCTCGGGCAGGAAGGGAACCACGGCGGTCACCACCCCTCGGGGAGGTTGAAACCGAAGGCATGCTGTGCGCCCCGATTGATCCACGCTTCGGCTGCCTCCAACCAGGTCGTCGGCAGGTTACGAGCGGTGCTGTTGGCCGGGAACGGGAAATCCTGTTCGTGCTTGACCAAGCAGGTCAAGGCGTCCAACTGGCAGTGCCAAGCGCTGGAGTTGAGCGAATCGATGAGCAGCTGCGCACGGTGACGAATGACGTCCTTGCGGTTCTGCTCCTGGCGGGTGACGGTGTTGGTGTTTGTGTCCATACTTCCATTAAAGCACACCTGTGCCTCCTTGTCAAGTACCTCGATGTTAAGATTTTGTTAAGCCTTAGCAGACGCAGTGCGTCGTCAAAGCTTTGAAGTAGGCGACCGGCTTCGGCTCGTCGCTGACTCGAACCTCGATCCACCCGTCCAGGTCACCCAAACCCGCTGCCCGTACCTCGGCCAGCGTCTGCTGATAGGTAGTAACCGTGGCACCACGTTTGGCGGCTGCACGCTCGATGCCGAGCAACGTGCAATGGTTGCACTTGGTGAGGCTGCTCATGAGCAGTCCAGTTCGGGATGACCGAGGAACGCCAGGCGGGTGACACCCCAACCGCCTCCAAGGACGGCCAACAGGCGCTCCAAGCAGGTCTCTTGGTCGGGGTCCAGCACTGGCACTCGCACCTCGAACACCAAGTACAAGATGTCGTCGTCGTCGTAAGCCAGGCAGGTAGCCTCCCGATACTGGCTGCCTTCGAACAGGTCCACTCGCAGATAGGTCTGGTCACCCACCAGGGAGGAATCCCCTTCGTCGGTGGGGTCGAACAGGAAGTCGTGCGTCACCGTGGCCGTCATCGGCACCGGCTCGCTGCCGACCGTGATCACCGGTCGGGCAAGTGCCCCACCAACACGGAATGGGGAGGAATCCACGTTATGGTCGAAGTCGGCCAGCACGATCAACATTTCGGCGGCAGTGAACGCCGACCACTCGATGTCGGGTTCCCGGTCCTCCAGGATGTCTCGCAACCTGGTCGTGCTGCTGGGGTACTTGGCCATTGCGGCGGTCAAGGCCAACGGGGTGACCTGGTAAGTGCCGTGACCCTCGGCTGTGAGGGTGATGAGACTTTTCATTTCGCTGCCTCCATGACAACTGCTTGCGGGTTGCGGTCTACTAGCGCGTTCTTGTTGGTGTCATGGTCTCGCCTTTCGGCGTAGTTCCAGAATTCCCACTGCTGGTTGGTGTGGGACCACAGGATGAGACCAGCGCTTGTGGTCGAGTGGGTCGAGCGTCCGCTCATCGCACGATCTCCATGGCGATGGTGTACGCTGCGGTCAGATCTCG
>JACDJB010000310.1_pt1 | contig 56861 bp, 46 predicted proteins | sample 7454121 | NCBI WGS metagenome assembly JACDJB01 (sample SAMN14253290, study PRJNA609438) | sludge metagenome | isolation source: sludge after 25d culture with pyrite | collected 2018-12-20 | reverse complement strand
CGCCGTTCCGTAGTCCGCCGTTCCGTAGTCCGCCGTTCCGTAGTCTTTTCGCGCGACGCAGTCCGCGCCGCAGACGACGCCGCGGGGAGCGCTGCGAGCCCCGCGGCGGCGCCTGACATAATCGGCCTTCCGATTCGACGATTTCTCCGCCCCGGGGAAGGATTTCGCATGCATTACAGAGGAATGCTGGCCGGCGCGCTCGTCGCCGCGGCGACACTGCTCGGCGGCTGCGCGGCGCCGTCCACGGCCGGGCATACGTACACCGCCAGCGAGGCGCGTCGTCCGATGCAGGTGCAGACCGGCGTCATCCAGGCGATCCGCGAAGTGCGGCTCGAACGCGATGAGCAGACGGGCGTGGGTTCGGGCGCGGGCGCCGTCGTCGGCGGCGTGGCCGGATCGAACGTCGGCGGCGGCAAGGGCCGCATCGTCGGCGGGGTGCTCGGCGCAGTGGCCGGCGGCGTGCTGGGCAGCCACGCCGAGCAATCGCTGAGCAACCGGCCTGCGCTCGAGATCACCGTGCGCACCGACAGCGGCAACACGTTCGCCGTCGTGCAGGAAGCCGGCGGCGAGCAGTTCTCGCCCGGGCAGCGCGTTCGCATCATCACCGACCCGGCCCGCGGCACCACGCGCGTGTCGCAGTGAGCCGGCCCGCAGAGCAGGCACCTCGGGCGCATCGCAACGGACGACAGCCATGATCGACACCACGATCGAACGATTCCAGGCCGACGTGATCGACACGTCGATGCGCACGCCGGTCGTGCTCGATTTCTGGGCGCCGTGGTGCGGTCCGTGCAAGACGCTCGGTCCGATGCTCGAGCGGCTCGAACAGCAGTACGGCGGTCGCTTCGTGCTGGTGAAGGTCGACACCGACGCGCAGCCCGAGTTGGCGCAGCACTTCCGCATCCGCTCGATTCCGACGGTCTTCGGCATCGTCGACGGCCAGCCCGTCGACCAGTTCCAGGGCGTCGTTCCCGAGACGCAGCTGCGCGAGTTCATCGACCGGCTGCTGCCGAATCCGGGTGACGTGGAGATCGAGCAGGCGCTGCAGGCGATGGAGCGCGGCGAGACCGACGTTGCCGAAGCGCACCTGAAGAAGGCGATCGCGCTCGATGCCGGCAACGACAACGCGCGGCTGATGTACGCGCAACTGCTGCTGCAGCAGAAGGATCCTGGCGCCGCGGCGGCGCAGCTCGAGCTCGTTTCGCAGTCGGCGCGCCAGGATCCCCAGGTCGCCGCGCTGATCGAGCGTGCGCGCCAGGAACTGGAGGAAGGCATCGAGCCGCCGCCGGTCGAACTGCTCGACCGGGTCGCCGGAAATCCGGACGACCTGCAGGCCCGGCTCGAACTCGCGCAGCACTACATGGAGCAGAAGCACTGGGCGCCGGCCTTCGAGCAGCTGCTGGAAATCGTCCGTCGCGACCGCGCTTTCGGCGACGACGTCGGGCGCCGCACGATGATCGAGGGCTTCGAGAAGGCGGCCGCGCAGCCGCAGCTCGTTTCCGAGTGGCGGCGCCGGCTCAGCTCGCTGCTGTTCTGAACGCGGGGGACACCATGGGACGCTGGATCGAGGTGGTCGCCGACGACGGGCACCGCATGCCTGCCTGGGAGTCGGTGCCGGAAAGGCCTGCGCGCGGTGCGCTCGTCGTCGTCCAGGAGATCTTCGGCGTCAACAGCCACATCCGCTCGATCGCCGAGGGCTTCGCCGCCGACGGCTGGCACGCGATCGCGCCGGCGCTCTTCGAGCGCGTCCGACCGGGCTTCGAAACCGGCTACGGCGACGACGACATCCAGCTCGGACGCGCACTCGCGCAGAAAGCGGGCGTCGACGACGTGATGCGCGATATCGCCGCGACGGTGAAGGCGGCCAGCGCCGCCGGCGCGGGCGCGGCGCGCGCCGGCGATGCGCCGGGCGCTGCCGGAGGCGTCGGCATCGTCGGCTACTGCTGGGGCGGGACGATGTCGTGGGTGGCCTCGGCGCGCGTCGAAGGCCTGGCGTGCGCGATCGTGTACTACGGCGGCAGCATCGCGAACTTCGTCGACGAGCAGCCCCGATGCCCCGTGCTGTGCCACTTCGGCCAGCGCGACCGCACGCCGTCGCCCGAACAGGCACGATCGGTGCTCGCAGCGCACCCGCAGGTAAAAGGCCACTTCTACGACGCGGGCCACGGCTTCAACTGCGACCAGCGCGGCTCCTTCGACGCCGAAGCGTCGAAGCTCGCGCGCCAGCGCACGCTGGCGTTCCTTGCCGCGCACGTGGGCTGAGCGTCGCGAGCAGCATCGCCGGCTCGCAGTCGCACGGCACGGCGACGTCGAGCCCGAAGCCGACGGCTCGCGCCCGTCGGCACGCACCTCAACCGCCGGCCGTCGCGGCCCCCTCGTCGGCGGCAGCCGCCGCCTCGCGCTCGCGCAACTGCGTCTTGACGACCTTCCCGTAGTGGTTCTTCGGCAGGCTGTCGATGAAGCGATAGCGGCGCGGCCGCTTGAAGCGTGCGATGTGCTCGACGCAGTGCGCGTCGAGCTCGGCCTCGCTCACCGGGCCGTTCGCGACCACGTAGGCGACCACCGTCTCGCCCCATTCGGCGTGCGGCACGCCGATGACGCCGGCCTCGACGACGCGAGGATGGCGCAGCAGCACCTCCTCGACCTCGCGGGGATAGATGTTCGTGCCGCCGCTGATGATGAGGTCGCGGCTGCGATCGAGCAGCGTGAGGAAGCCGTCTTCGTCCAGGCGGCCGATGTCGCCGGTGCGCAGCCACCCGTCACGGATCGCTTCGGCGCTGGCGTGCGCGTTCTCCCAGTAGCCCTTCATCACCACTTCCCCGCGCACGCACACTTCGCCGGGTTCGCCGACCGACAGCGGCGTGCCGTCGTCGGCCCGGATCGCCACCTCGACCATCGGCTGCGCGTAGCCGACCGACGCCAGGCGTTCGATCCAGCGCGGATGCGTGCGGTCTTCGATCACGTGCTTCGGCAGCACCGTGATCGTCATCGGACTCTCGCCCTGGCCGTAGATCTGCGCCAGGTGCGGGCCGAGCGCTTCGCGCGCCGCGAGCACGTCGGCCAGGTACATCGGACCGCCCCCGTAGACGACCGTGGCAAGCCCGGCAATCGGCGCAGGCTGCCGGCGCGCCCAGTCGACCAGGCGGCGCACCATCGTCGGCGCAGCGAAGAACGATGCGTTTTGCCAGTGCCGGGCGAGCCTTGCGATCTCGGCGCCGTCGAAGCCGCCCGAAGACGGGACGACGTTGACGCCGCCGCGCAGGACGTAGGGCAGGTGGTAGATGCCCGAGCCGTGCGACAGCGGTGCCGGATGCAGGCAGGTGTCGCCGGGGGCGACCGCCTGCACCTCGGCGAGATAGGCCATTGCCGCCCAGCGCAGGTTACGCGCGCACAGTCGCACGCCCTTGGGCTTGCCGGTGGTGCCGCTCGTGTAGAAGAGCCACGCATCGTCGTCCTCGAGGCGCGGCGCGACCGGTGCCGGTGCGAGCGAACGGTCGTCCAGGAAGGAATGATCGTCGATGATGCGGCACGCGCCCGGGACGAAGCCGGCGAGCGCGTCGGCGTGGCTGCGATCGACGAAGCACAGCGTCGCCGCGCAGTCGGACAGCACGAACGCGGCTTCGCTGCCGTGCAGGCGCGCGTTGATCGGCACCGCGACGAGCCCGGCCCACCAGACGCTCCACAGCAGGCGCAGGTAGTCGGGATGATTGCCGAAGAACAAGCCGACGCGGTCGCCGGGTTGCAGCCCCTGCTCGCAGAGCCACTGCGCGCCGCGCGCGGCCGCCTGCGCGAACTGCCCGTAGGTGGCGACGGCGTCGCGACCCCAGGCCAGCGCCGGCCGATCGCCGAAGACGGCGCCGCTGCGCTCGAGCCAATGCGCAAGATTCATCGTCTCGTTCCGCTACGACGCGTAGCATCGAGGATTCTGCCATGATGCCCGAACCGTCCGACGCTCGCGCGACCGAAGCGCGCTCGCACGATGCGCCTGCACGGCGCGCGTGGCCGCCGGTCGCCTTCGCGTTGCTGCTCGCGCTCGTCGTCGCCGCCGTGTCCGGATGGTGGTGGTGGCACTCGCGCAGCGGCGAAACCGTCGGCGCTTCGCCGCCCGCCAGCGGCGCGTCGCCAGGCCACCGGGCCGCGGGCGGCCCGCGCGGAAGCGAGGCGGCGCGCGTGCTGCCGGTCACCGTCGTCGCCGCCGCGCGCGACGACGTGCCGATCGTTCGCGACGCGCTCGGCACCGTGACGTCGCTGCGCACGGTCGTCGTGCGACCCCAGGTCGACGGGCAGCTGCTGCGCGCTCCGTTTCGCGAGGGGCAACTGGTGAAGGCGGGCGAACTGCTCGCCGAGATCGATCCGCGTCCCTTCGAGGTGCAGCTGGCGCAGGCGCAGGGACAACTCGCACGCGACCGCGCGCTGATGGAAAACGCGAAGGTCGACCTCGAGCGCTACCGCACGCTCGTGAAGCAGGACGCCGCCAGCGCGCAGCAGCTCGATACGCAGGCAGCGCTGGTGCGCCAGTACGAGGGCGCGCTGAAGACCGACCAGGCACAGGTCGACCACGCCCGGCTGCAGCTCGGCTACACGCGCATCACCGCACCGTTCTCCGGGCGCCTGGGGCTGCGCCTCGTCGATCCGGGCAATCTGGTGCGGGCGGGCGACGCGAACGGGCTGGTGACGATCACGAAGATCCGGCCGATCGGCGTCACGTTCTCGGTGGCCGAGAAGGACGTCGGCCCGATCCTCGAACGCTATCGCGCAGGTCGCGAAATGCCGGTGCAGGCGCTCGACCGCGACCAGCGCGAAGTGCTCGCCACCGGCCGGCTGACCACGATCGACAGCCAGATCGACACGACCACCGGTACGCTGAAGATGAAGGCCGAGTTCGCCAACGACGACGGCGCGCTCTTTCCGAACCAGTTCGTCAACGTGCGCGTGCACGTCGACACGATCGCCGGCGCCACCGTGATTCCGGCGGCGGCCGTGCAGCGCGGCGCGCCCGGCACCTACGTCTACGTCGTGCAGGAGGGCGACACCGTCGCGCTGCGGCGTGTTTCGCTCGGTCCGGCCGACGGGCAGCGCACCGTCGTGCGCGAAGGTGTCGCGGTGGGCGAGCTCGTCGTCGTCGACGGCGTCGACAACCTGCGCGACGGCGCCCGCGTGGAGCCGATCGACAAGGAGGCCGCCGAGCGCGCGGCCACGCGACCCGGCGAAGCACGGCGCCGCCCGGGCGTGAACTCCTGACGCACGCGCGGCGACGCCGGAAGCGCCGTTGAACCCCTCGCGCCTGTTCATCCTTCGCCCGGTCGCGACCTCGCTGCTGATGGTCGCGATCCTGCTGGCGGGCCTGATCGGCTACCGGATGCTGCCGCTGTCGGCGCTGCCCGAGGTCGACTACCCGACGATCCAGGTGACGACGCTCTACCCCGGCGCCAGCCCGGAGGTGATGGCGTCTTCGGTCACCGCGCCGCTCGAGCGGCAGTTCGGCCAGATGCCGGGCCTGAAGCAGATGGCGTCGACGAGCTCGGGCGGGGCGTCGGTGATCACGCTGCAGTTCGATCTCGCCCTTGCGCTGGACGTCGCCGAGCAGCAGGTGCAGGCCGCGATCAACGCGGCAACGACGATGCTGCCGAACGACCTGCCGGCGCCGCCCGTCTACAGCAAGGTGAATCCGGCCGACGCGCCGGTGATCACGCTGGGCATCACGTCGAAGACGATTCCGCTCACGCGCCTGCAGGACCTGGTCGAGACGCGCATCGCGCAGAAGATCTCGCAGCTCGCCGGCGTGGGCCTCGTGTCGATCACCGGCGGACAACGCCCGGCGGTGCGCGTGCGAGTCGATCCGCTCGCGCTCGCCGCCGCGGGCCTGTCGGTCGAGGACGTGCGAAGCGCGATCGTCGACGCCAACTCGAACCAGGCCAAGGGCAGCTTCGACGGCCCCGAGCGCGCGGCGACGATCGACGCGAACGACCAGATCCGCGCGGTCGAGGGCTATCGCCAGCTGGTGCTCGCGTACCGCGATGGCGCGCCGCTGCGCCTGTCGGACGTCGCGCGCATCGACGAGGGCGCCGAGAACGCGCAACTGGCCGCGTGGGCGAACGACGAGCCCGCGATCGTGCTGAACGTCCAGCGCCAGCCGGGGTCGAACGTCATCGACGTCGTCGACCGCGTCCAGTCGCTGCTGCCGCAGCTGCGCGCGTCGCTGCCCGGCGCGGCCGAGCTGCAGGTACTCACCGACCGCACGGTGACGATCCGCGCCTCGGTGCGCGCGGTGCAGTTCGAGCTGATGCTGGCGATCGCGCTCGTCGTGATGGTGATCTTCCTGTTCCTGCGCAGCGTGCCGGCGACGGTGATCCCGGCGGTGGCGGTGCCGCTGTCGCTGGTCGGCACCTTCGGCGTCATGTATCTCGCCGGCTTCTCGCTGAACAACCTCACGCTGATGGCGCTCACCATCGCCACCGGTTTCGTCGTCGACGACGCGATCGTGATGATCGAGAACGTCGCGCGCTTTCGCGAGGCGGGCGAGTCGCCGCTGCAGGCGGCGCTGAAGGGATCGAAGCAGATCGCCTTCACGATCGTCTCGCTCACGCTGTCGCTGGTCGCCGTGCTGATCCCGTTGCTGTTCATGCGCGAGGTCGTCGGGCGACTGTTCCGCGAGTTCGCGATCACGCTCGCGGTGGCGATCCTGATCTCGGCGGTCGTCTCGCTCACGCTCACGCCGATGATGTGCGCGCGCCTGCTGCGCGACGACGAGCGCGGAAGCGCACGCAACGGCAGCGAGCATCGCCCCGGCTGGTTCGACCGCCTGGTCGCCGGCTACGGTCGCTGGCTGGCATGGGTGCTCGACCACCAGACGGCGACGCTGCTCGTTGCGGTGGCCACGCTCGCGCTCACCGTGATCCTGTATCTGGTGATCCCAAAGGGTTTTTTTCCGGTGCAGGACACCGGCCTGCTGCAGGGCGTCTCCGAAGCGCGGCAGTCGATTTCCTTCCCGGCGATGGCCGAGCGCCAGCGTGCGCTTGCGCGGGCGATCCTGAGAGATCCTTCGGTGCAGGGCCTGACGTCGTTCATCGGCGTCGACGGCGCGAATGCGACGCTGAACACCGGGCGCATGCTGATCGACCTGAAGCCGCGCGCCGAGCGCGAACTCGATGCAGCCGGCGTCATCCGTCGGCTGCAGCAGCGCGTGGCCGACGTGCCGGGAATCACGCTGTACCTGCAACCGGTGCAGGACCTGACGATCGAGGACCGCCTCGCGCGCACGCAGTTCCAGTTCACCGTGGAAGACCCCGATCCGCAGCGGCTCGCGACCTGGGCCGCGCGCCTGCTCGAACGCATGCGTGCGCTGCCCGAGCTGGTCGACGTCGCCACCGATCTGCAGGATCGCGGGCTGCAGGCCTTCGTCGAGATCGACCGCGACGCCGCCGCGCGCCTGGGCGTGTCGATCGCGGCGATCGACCAGGCGCTGTACACCGCCTTCGGGCAGCGCCAGGTGTCGACGATCTTCACGCAGGCGAACCAGTACCGGGTCGTGCTCGAGGTCGAGCCGCAGCACGCGTCGAGCCCCGCGTCGATCGCGGCGATCCGCGTGGCCGGACGCGACGCGACGCTGGTTCCGCTGTCGAGCGTCGCGCACGTCGTCGAGCGTCCGGCGATGCTGGCGATCCACCACCTCGGGCAGTTCCCGTCGGCGACGATCTCGTTCAACCTCGCGCCCGGCGTCTCGCTGGGCGACGCGGTCGAAGCGGTGCACGGCGCCGAGCGCGCGCTCGGGCTGCCGACCAGCATGCAGACCGGATTCCAGGGCGCAGCGCTCGCCTTCCAGGCGTCGCTCGACAGCACGGTGCTGCTGATCGTCGCCGCGCTCGTCACGATGTACATCGTGCTCGGCGTGCTGTACGAAAGCTACATCCACCCGGTGACGATCCTCTCGACGCTGCCCTCGGCCGGCGTAGGCGCGCTGCTCGCGCTGATGCTCTCGGGCAGCGACCTGGGCATCGTCGCGGTGATCGGCATCGTGCTGCTGATCGGGATCGTGAAGAAGAACGCGATCCTGATGATCGACTTCGCGCTCGACGCCGAGCGCCTCGAGGGCAAGCCGCCGCGCGAGGCGATCTACCAGGCGGCGCTGATGCGCTTTCGCCCGATCCTGATGACGACGCTGGCCGCACTGCTTTCGGCACTGCCGTTGATGCTCGGCACCGGCGTCGGCTCGGAGCTTCGCCACCCGCTCGGGGTGACGATGGTCGGCGGCCTGCTGGCGAGCCAGGTGCTCACGCTGTTCACGACGCCCGTCGTCTACCTCGCGTTCGACCGCTCGGCGCGCTGGGTCGCGCACCGGCGTCGCCCTGCGTGATCGGCAGCGGATGGGCTTCTTCGAGACCTTCGTGCGCCGGCCGGTGGCGACCACGCTGCTGACGCTGGCGGTCGTGCTCGCCGGCATTGCCGCGCTGCGCATGCTGCCGGTCGCGCCGCTGCCGCAGGTCGACTACCCGACGATCTCGGTGTCGGCGTCGCTGCCCGGCGCAAGCCCCGAGACGATGGCGTCGACCGTCGCCACGCCGCTCGAGCGTGCGCTCGGCAAGATCGCCGGCGTCACCGAGATGACCTCGCACAGCTCGCTCGGGCAGACCCGCGTCGTGCTGCAGTTCGACCTGGATCGCAGCATCGATTCGGCTGCGGTCGACGTGCAGGCGGCGATCAACGCCGCGCGCGCGTCGCTGCCGTCGAGCCTGGTCCGCAACCCGACCTACCGCAAGGTCAATCCCGCCGAAGCGCCGATCCTGATCATCGCGCTCACCTCCGAGTCGATGACGCGCGGGCAGATCTACGACGTGGCGTCGACCGTGCTCGCGCAGAAGCTTTCGCGCGTCGCCGGCGTCGGCCAGGTGGTCGTCGGCGGCAGCTCGCTGCCCGCCGTGCGCGTGTCGGTGAATCCGCTGCAACTCGACCGCTACGGCATCGGCCTCGAAGCCGTGCGGCGTGCGATCTCCGACGCCAACGCCAACCGCCCCAAAGGCGCGGTGTCCGACGACGCGCGGCGCTGGCAGATCGCGGCCAACGACCAGTCGCGCTCGGCTGCCGATTATCTTCCGCTCATCGTCGCATACCGCAACGGCGCCGCGGTTCGATTGTCGGACGTCGCGTGGGTGCGCGAATCGGTCGAGGACGAACGCCAGGCCGGCTCGGCCAACGGGCGGCCGTCGGTGCTGCTGATCGCGTACCGCGAGCCGGCGGCGAACATCATCGAGACGGTCGACCGCATCCACGCGCTGATGCCGGCGCTGCAGGCATCGGCGCCGGCAGCGATGGATCTCGTCGTGACGATGGATCGCACGACGACGATCCGCGCGTCGCTGCGCGAGGTGCAGCGCACGCTCGTGCTGTCGGTCGTGCTGGTCGTGCTGGTCGTGTTCCTGTTCCTGCGCAGCGCCCGCGCGACGCTGATCCCCGCGGTGGCGGTGCCGACTTCGCTGATCGGCACCTTCGGCGTCATGTACCTCGCCGGCTACAGCCTGGACAACCTTTCGCTGATGGCGCTCACCATCGCCACCGGTTTCGTCGTCGACGACGCGATCGTCGTCGTCGAGAACATCGCGCGCCGGCGCGAGGCCGGCGAAGGAGCGTTCGAGGCGGCGATCCACGGCGCGCGCGAGGTCGGCTTCACCGTGGTCGCGATCAGCCTGTCGCTGATCGCCGTGTTCATCCCGATCCTCGCGATGGGCGGGCTCGTGGGTCGCTACTTCCGCGAGTTCGGCATCGTGCTGTCGGTGGCGATCCTGATCTCGCTCGTCGTTTCGCTGACGACGACGCCGATGCTCGGTGCGCGCTTTCTCGGACAGCAGCACCCGCGCGCGCGCGATCCCGCCGGGCCCGGCGCGGGCGTTTGCGGCGCCGCACCGCGCCGCTTCGAGCGCCTCGCCGCCGGCTACGCGCGCAGCGTCGGCTGGGCGCTCGATCACCGCTGGTTCATGCTGCTCGTGCTCGCCGCGACCATCGCGCTGAACGTCTGGCTGTACGTGATCGTTCCGAAGGGCTTCTTCCCCGACCAGGACACCGGCCGCATCTACGCGTCGGTGCGCGGCGACCAGAGCATCTCGTTTCGCTCGATGCGCGAGAAGCTCGACACCTTCATCGACATCGTGCGCCGCGACCCGGCGGTGGCCAACGTCACCGGTTACACGGGCGGCTTTCGCGTGAACAGCGGCGCGATGTTCATCTCGCTCGTGCCGCTGGCGCAGCGCGGGCAGAGCACCGACGAGGTCATCGCGCGGCTGCGCAAGGCCGCATCGCAGGTGCCGGGCGCGCGGCTGTACATGGTGGGGCAGCGCGAGATCCGCATCGGCGGGCGCGAGAGCAGCTCGACCTACCAGTACACGCTCAAGGCCGATGACCTGGGCGAGCTGCGCCGGTGGGAGCCGCGCATCCGCAACGCGATGAGCCGGCTGCCGCAACTCGTCGACATCGACACCGACGCCGAAGACAAGGGCAGTCAGGTCACGCTGGCGATCGACCGCGATGCCGCGGCACGGCTGGGAATCGCGACGCGGCGCATCACGAGCCTGCTGAACGACGCCTACGGCCAGCGGCAGGTCTCGACGATCCACGAACCGCTGAACCAGTACCACGTCGTGCTCGACGTCGCCGCGCAGTTCCGCGACAGTCCGCAGGACCTGCGGCATCTGAGCGTGCTGAACCGGCAGAACGAACCGGTGCCGTTGTCGATGTTCGCAAGCTGGGGTCCGGGCACGACGCCGCTGGGCGTTTCGCACGACGGCGGATTCGTCGCCTCGACGATCTCCTTCGGCCTGGCGCCGGGCGTGTCGCTGTCGCAGGCCACCGCGCGGATCGACGATGCGATCGCGCGCATCGGCGCGCCGACGAGCTTGCAGCACGGCTTCGAGGGCACGGCGAGCGCGTTCCAGAAATCGGTGGCGAACCAGCCGTGGCTGATCCTCGCCGCGCTCGTCACCGTCTATCTCGTGCTCGGCATTCTCTACGAGAGCCTCGTGCACCCGATCACGATCCTCTCGACGCTGCCTTCGGCCGGGGTCGGCGCGTTGCTCGCGCTGATGGCCACCGGCACCGAGTTCACCGTCATCGCGCTGATCGGCGTGCTGCTGCTGATCGGCATCGTGAAGAAGAACGCGATCCTCCTGATCGACTTCGCCCTGGCCGCCGAGCGCGAGCAGGCGATGTCGCCGCGCGAAGCGATCCATCGCGCGTGCCGGCTGCGCTTCCGTCCGATCCTGATGACGACGATGGCGGCGATGCTCGGGGCCGTTCCGCTCGCGCTCGGCGCGGGCGACGGGGCCGAACTGCGCCGGCCGCTGGGCATCGCGATCGTCGGCGGACTCGCCGTCAGCCAGTTGCTTACGCTGTACACGACGCCGGTCGTCTACCTCGCGCTCGACCGGCTGCGACGGCGCGTCTCGCGCGCCGGTCGACGGCGCGGCAGCGGCGGCGCTTCGGTCGCGCATCCGCTGCGGCTGCTCGCGATCTTCGCCGCCGCGCTGCTGCTCGCCGGCTGCGCGGCTGCGCCCGACTACGAGCGCCCGGCGCTCGTCGTTCCGGCGCAATACAAGGAGGCGCAGCCCACCGGCGTCTGGCTGCCGGCGCAGCCCGAGCTTCGCGCAGCGGCGGTCTCGTGGGAGGTATTCGACGACCCGGTGCTCGAATCGCTGATCGCCGATGCGGATCGCGCGAACCAGAACCTTCGCATCGCCGAGGCGCAGCTTCGGCGCGCGCGTGCCGCAGTGGTCGCGGCGCGTGCCGGCCTGTACCCGGGCGTTTCGGCCGGCGCCTCGGCCAGCCGTGCCCGATCGGCGACCGGAACGAGCGGCGAGACCTACGATCTCGGCGTCGCCGCGGGCTGGGAGATCGATCTCTGGGGCCGGGTGCGCGCGAGCGTGGACGCCGCGCAGGCGGGTGCGGAGGCGGGCGCCGCGGAGCTGGCCGCCGCGCGCCTGTCCACGCACGCGCTGCTCGCGCAGAGCTATTTCCGGCTGCGCGTGGCCGATGCGCAGCGCCGCCTGCTCGGCGAAGCGGTCCGTTCCTACCAGCGCTCGCTGCAGCTCACGCGCGATCGCCTGGCCGCCGGCGTGGCCACGCGCGCCGATGTCGCGCAGGCCGAAGCGCAACTGAAGACCGCCGAGGCGCAACGCCTGGACGTCGGCATTGCACGCGCGCAACTCGAACACGCGATCGCGCTGCTCACCGGGCGCGCCCCGTCGGCATTCGCGCTCGACGAGCAGCCGCTGCGCGCGACGTCGCCGCCGGTCCCGGCCGGCCTGCCTTCGCGGCTGCTCGAGCGCCGCCCCGACGTCGCGGCCGCCGAGCGCCAGGTGGCAGCAGCCAACGCGCGCATCGGCGTGGCGCGCGCCGCGTATTTTCCGTCGCTCACGCTGTCGGCCGACGTCGGTCTGCGCGCGAGCCGCTTCGGCGAACTGTTCTCGCTGCCGAACCGCGTCTGGTCGCTCGGCCCGGCGCTGGCGGCGCTGCTTTTCGACGCCGGCGCACGCGACGCGATCACCGAACAGGCGCTCGCCGACCACGACGCGGCGGCCGCGGCATACCGCCAGACGGTGCTGCAGGCGTTCCAGGAAGTCGAAGACAGCCTGGTGGCGTTGCGCATCCTCGCCGACGAGGAGCGCGTCCAGCGCGAGGTGCTGGCCGCCGCTCGCGTCTCGCTGGACATCGTCACGCTGCAGTACAAGGCCGGCACCGTTTCGTACCTGAACGTGATCCAGGCGCAGTCGACGGTGCTGCAAAGCGAACAGGCCGTGCTGTCGCTGCGCGGCCGGCACCTGGAAGCCACCGTGGGGCTGCTGCGCGCGATCGGCGGCGGCTGGTAGGGCGCGGGCAGGCCGCGGCCTTGCTGCGAGGCGCCGTTGCAGACCCGAAGGAGCCGCAATGCCGAAGACGCAGGCGCAGCAGGACCGCAAGAAGATCGAACAGGTCGAGAAACGCGCCACGCCGCCGTCGCCGATCATCTACCAGGCCGTGCGCCGCAACGGCGAGGAGGAGATGGCGCGGCCGTCGGTTTCGCTGTGGTGGTCGGGCCTGGCCGCCGGGCTGTCGATCAGCTTCTCGCTGGTGACGCAGGCGATCCTGGTCCGCTACCTGCCCGAAATGGGGGGACGCGAACTGCTGGTCGCGCTCGGCTACCCGATCGGATTCCTCATCGTGATTCTCGGACGCCAGCAGTTGTTCACCGAGAACACGATCACCGTCGTGCTGCCGGTGATGGCCTCGCCCACCGTCGCCAATTTCGGCGCGGCGGCGCGCAATTGGGCGATCGTCCTGACGGCGAACCTGGCGGGCACGCTGGCGTCGGCCGCCTTCGCGACCTACCTGCCGGTGATCGCGCCCGAGACCTTCGATGCGATGCTCGTCGTCAGCGCGCACGCGGTGGGCGCTCCGTGGTTCGACGTCCTGTTGCGCGCCATCGGCGCCGGCTTCCTGATGGCGACGCTGGTCTGGATGATTCCCGGCGCAGGGCACAGCCAGGTGGCCGTGATCGTCGTGATGACCTGGCTGATCTCCGCCGGCGGCTTCGCTCACGTCGTCGCCGGAAGCATCGAGGCGTGGCTGCTGCTGCTCAACGCGCGCATCGGCTTCGGCGAGTTCCTCGGCGGCTTCCTCCTGCCTGCGCTCGTCGGCAACGTCCTGGGCGGAACGGCGATCTTCGCGCTGCTCGCCTATGCGCAGGTCATGAAGGAGATCCCCGAGCACTGAGCAGCCGTGAACGATTCCGCCGCGCCCGTTGGTTGCGCGCGCTCGTTGCGCCTGGCCGATTTTTCCGCTTCATTCCCGCTTCATTCCCGGCTTCCGAGCGCATCGCGCCGCGCGGCGTCCACGAGGCGGCGGTCGAAATCGAGCTGCGCTGCGCGCGTCGCGCCATCGGCGATCTCCGCGCGCAGTTCGAACAGGCGCGAACGTGCGCCCGGACCGTGGGAGGGGGCCAGTCGCGACAGCGCGTGCACGAGACGCGCGACGACGTCGGCATCGCCCATTCCGTACCTGGCGATCGCGGCGAAGCACGAGCAGGCGAGGTCTCCGGTATCGACGTGCACGGCGACGACGCGCAACTCGCCTGCGTCGTTCACCCGCAGCGGCGACGGCTGCCTGCGCATGGCGACGAGTTCGAAGGCTTCGACGAGACGATCGACGCAGTACAGTGCGGTGGTCGGGTCGTTCACCGACGAGGACAGGGAGCGTTGCGCGACCTCGACGAGCCGGCGCAACGAGTACGCCAGGTCCTGCATCGGAGTGCGCTCGATGCCGACGAGGAAAGCGCTCGCCAGTCGATCGGCCGCCTCGTCCGCGAGTTTCGCCGCCGGCACCGCAGTCAGCAGGCGATCGCGCTGCGTCACGAAGCTGCCGGGCGAAGCGTCGATGCGAACGACGAGCCCGCATTCGGTCGCCACGCGCATCAGCTTCTGCGCGTCGACCGCCTGCACGTAGCCGCATTGCCGCGCATGAACGAACTTTGCGTCGTGCGTGAAATCCGGCGTGCCGGGGCGTGCCGACGAATCGCCGTCGTCCGGTGCCGTCGCGGACGCCGCGCCGGCGGAGCCTGCTTCGGTCTGCGCAGGCTCGCCGATCGGCTCGGGATAGAGCCGATCGATCGCCGAGCGCGCTTCGCGCGCGAGCGTCTCGAGCAGCGACTCGATGCGGATGGAGCTCGCCACGTGATGAATGAAGTAGATCAGGACCGCGATGCTCACGACGGCGAGCAGGACGCCGACCGCAGCCGAGAGGTGCGGCACGAAGGTCCCGTCGTCGGTGCCGCGCACCGTGCGCAGCACGAGCAGGCAGTAGAGGAACGTGGCGAGGAAGGTGCCGAGCACGACCTGGTTTCCGCGATCGCGCATGATGTTGCGCAGCAGGCGCGGGCCGAACTGCGAGGTCGCCAGCTGCAGCGTGAGCATCGTGATCGAGAAGGTGAGGCCGGCCACGGTGATCATCGAGCTGGCGATCGCGGAGAGCAGCGTTCGGGCGCCTTCGGGGCCGAAGCGATAGATCAGCCCGACGTTGCGCACGATCGCCGAGCCCAGGCGCGCGTCGAACTCGAGCATCGCGAACGAGAGCGCAACGGCGCCGGCCGCCATCGTCGACGGCAGGAACCAGAAGCTCGTTCGCAGCCTGTCCCACAGATCGAGTATCTTCATCGCGACAACGCCTCGGCGGTTCATTGCACCTGGCACCGCTTGCGCGCCAGCGCGAATTCGCCGCCACGAGCGGCGCCGGGTCGGCAGCCCGAGGCTCTAGTATCGCCGCGTTCAGCCCCGGTCGCGGGCCGCAGGGAGTCGAGGTGACTTGCGCATCCAGACGCGATTTTCTCCAGGGTTCGTGCGGGCTCGCGCTCGCGACAGGCGCCACGCTCGCCGCGGCGCTGACCGGCAGCCGGACGGCTGCAGCCGCCGACCCCGCGGGCGATCGCATGTCGAACGCCGCGCCGGACGGCGGCAATGCGGCGGGCGGCGGCACCCCGGCGCAGGCCGGCAACGCGGCGGGCGACACTAGAGCGCAGGCCGGCAACGCCGCGGGCGGCGGCGACTCCGACGTCGGATCGCGTCCGGAGCGCCCCGTCCGGCACGATGCGCAAGTTGCGCCGCCCGATCCGCTCGTCACGCGGATGCTGCAACTCGCACAGGTCGTCCCGACCGATCTGCTCGTCGACCTCGGCTCGGGCGACGGCCGGCTCGCGATCGCGGCGGCACGCGATTTCGGCGCGCGCGCACGCGGAATCGACTTCGATCCGAACATCGTCGAGCTCGCGCGTCGCAACGCCGAACGCGAGGGCGTCGCCGAGCGCGTCCGCTTCGAGCGGGGCGACCTGCTCACGACCGACTTCTCGGCGGCCGACGTGGTCACCATGTACCTGACGGCCGAACTCACGCTGCGAATCCGGCGCTTGCTGCTCGCGATGAAGCCGGGTACCCGGGTGGTCTCGCGCGAGTTCCGGATGGGCGACTGGCAACCCGAGGAGAGCTCTCGCATCGGCCTGCGTTCGATGCACCTGTGGGTCGTGCCGGCCAACGCCGGCGGCGACTGGAAGCTGCAGTTGCAGCAGCCGCGCGGCCCGGTCGACGTCACGATGACGATACGCCAGCGTTTCCAGGCGCTCGACGGTCACGTGATGCTCGCCGGCGTCGACACGACGTTGCGCGATGCGCGCGTGCTCGGCGACCAGGTTCATTTCGCGTTCACCGACGGCGAAGGGGCGCTGCGCACCGTCGACGCGCGGGTCGAGCCGAGCCGCATGATCGGCGCGGTTTCGACGAAGGACGGCGACGTCGCGCCCTTTCTCGCCGAGCGCACGGGCGATGCACCGCCGATCGAGGCGTCACCGCCGCCGCCCCCCGATCCGACGCGCAGCGCCGGATCGTGACGCGAGCCGCCCTGCGCTCGCTGCGCGCGCGCCTCGAGCGGCGCCGCGCCGCACATGAGCACCTGCGACGATTGCATATCGAAAGCGCCTCGCGCAAGCTCCTGCCAGAATCCGGGATTCGCGCGGAAGCGGCGCCGCCTGCCGAAAGCCGCTGACCCACCCCGACCGGAAGCCCCTGCATGCGCATCGAAACCCTGGCCGTACACGCCGGCTACAAGCCGGAGCCGACGACGAAATCCGTCGCGGTGCCGATCTACCAGACCGTCGCCTACGCGTTCGACAGCGCGCAGCACGGCGCCGATCTGTTCGACCTCAAAGTGCCGGGCAACATCTACACCCGGATCATGAACCCGACCGAGGACGTGCTCGAGCAGCGCGTCGCCGCGCTCGAAGGCGGCGTCGGGGCACTCGCGCTCGCCTCGGGCATGTCGGCGATCACCTACGCCGTGCAGACGATCACCGAGGCGGGCGACAACATCGTCTCGGCGAGCACGCTGTACGGCGGCACCTACAACCTGTTCGCGCACACCTTCCCTCAGCAGGGCATCGAGGTGCGTTTCGCCGACGCGCGCCGGCCCGAGAGCTTCGCCGCGAAGATCGACGCCCGCACGAAACTGATCTTCGTCGAGTCGATCGGCAATCCGCTGGGCAACGTCGTCGACGTCGCAAAGCTCGCCGAGATCGCGCACGCACACGGAATTCCGCTCGTCGTCGACAACACGGTGCCCAGCCCGTACCTGTTCCGACCTTTCGAGCACGGCGCCGACATCGTCGTGCACGCGCTGACGAAATACCTGGGCGGACACGGCAACAGCCTCGGCGGCGCGATCGTCGACAGCGGCCGGTTTCCGTGGGCCGAGCACAAGACGCGCTTCCGGCGGCTGAACGAGCCCGACGTCAGCTACCACGGCGTCGTCTACACCGAAGCGCTCGGGCCGGCCGCCTACATCGGCCGCGCACGCGTCGTTCCGCTGCGCAACACCGGCGCGGCGATCTCGCCGTTCAACGCGTTCCTCATTCTGCAGGGCATCGAGACGCTGCCGCTGCGCATGGACCGCATCTGCGAGAACTCGCTCGCGATCGCCCGGCACCTGCAGAAGCATCCGAACGTGGGCTGGGTGCAGTACGCCGGTCTGCCCGGGCACCCCGATCACGCGCTCGTGCAGAAATACATGGGCGGACGCGCGTCCGGGATCCTGTCCTTCGGCGTGAAGGCGGCTGCGGGCAAGAACGCAGGGCGCGACGCGGGCGCGCGCGTGCTCGATGCGCTGCAACTCTTCACCCGGCTGGTGAACATCGGCGACGCGAAGTCGCTGGCGACGCACCCGGCGTCCACCACGCATCGGCAGCTCTCGCCCGACGAACTGGCGAAGGCGGGTGTCAGCGAGGACATGATCCGGCTGTCGATCGGCATCGAGCACGTCGACGACCTGATCGAGGACCTGGATCGGGCGCTCGAGGCGGCCTGAGAGCCGGCAACGACGAGGCGGCGCAGCCCGCGATGGAACCGATCTGGTTGCAGCACTATCCGCCCGGCATCCCGCCCGAGGTGGACGTGCACGAATTCGCCTCGCTGCCCGACATGATGCTGCGCAGCTGTCGGCGCTTCGGCGATCTGCCCGCCTACAGCAACCTGGGCCGCTCGATGACCTACGCGCAGATCGACCGATCGAGCCGCGACTTCGCCTCCTACCTGCAAGGAACGCTGGGCCTGCGCAAAGGCGACCGGGTCGCCATCATGATGCCCAACCTGCTGCAGTATCCGGTGGTGCTGTTCGGCGTGCTGCGCGCCGGTCTCGTGGTGGTCAACGTCAATCCGCAGTACACCGTGCCCGAGCTGGCGCATCAGCTCGAAGACTCCGGCGCCAGGGCCATCGTGGTGCTGGAGAATTTCGCCCGCACGCTGCAGCAGGTGCTGGAGAAGAACCCGGCGCTGAACCCGGCGGTCGTCACGACCGAGGTCGGCGACATGCTTCCGGCGGCCCGCAGGATCGTCACCAACCTGGCGGTGAAGCACTTGAAGCGCATGGTGCCGGCGTGGAAGATTGCCGGCGCGACTGCCTTCGACGCCGCGCTGCGCGCGGGCCGCCGCAACGAACCCGAGGACGTGCCGCTGGATCGCGACGACACGGCATTCCTGCAGTACACCGGTGGCACGACCGGCGTGGCGAAGGGTGCCGTGCTGACGCACGGCAACGTGGTCGCGAACGTGCTGCAGCTGGAGGCCTGGATGGCGCGCGACCTGGTGCAGGGCAAGGAGGTGTTCGTCTGCGCCTTGCCGCTGTATCACATCTATGCGCTGACCTCGTGCCTCGTGTTCCTGAAGATGGGCGCCCATACGGTGCTGGTGACCAACCCGAGAGACATGAAGGCCTTCCTTCACGATCTCGGGAAGTATCCGTTCACGATCATCATCGGCGTCAACACGCTGTACCGCGCGCTTCTCGATGCGCCGGAGTTCGCCGGGATCGACACGCGCGCCCTGAAGCTCGCCAGCGCCGGAGGCATGGCGGTGCAGCGCGTGGTGGCCGAGCGCTGGAAGCAGCGCACCGGCGTGGCCATCATCGAAGGCTATGGGCTGACGGAAACCTCGCCGGTCGTGATCGCCAGCCCGCTCGACGTCGCGCAGTGGACCGGAACGATCGGCCTGCCGATTCCGTCCACGCAGGCGGCGATCCTCGATGACGACGGCCACGAGCTGCCGGTCGGCGAAGTGGGGGAGATCTGCGTACGCGGCCCGCAGGTCATGCGGCGCTACTGGAACCGCCCGCACGAGACCGACGCGGTCTTCACCCGGGACGGCTGGCTGCGCACCGGCGACATGGGTTTCGTGAACGAAGGCGGCCACTTCCGGCTCACGGACCGCAAGAAGGACATGATCGTCGTCTCCGGATTCAACGTCTTTCCGAACCAGGTCGAGGACGCCGTGGCGCTGCATCCGGGCGTGGCCGAGGTGGCGGCCATCGGCGAGCCCGACGAGCGATCCGGCGAGGTCGTCAAGATCGTCGTGGTGAAGGCCGATGCCACGCTGACCGAGCAGGCGCTGCTCGAACATTGCCGGCAGCATCTCACCGGCTACAAGATGCCGAAGGTCGTCGAGTTCCGCGCCGAACCGCTACCGAAGTCGACCATCGGCAAGGTCCTGCGGCGAGAGCTGCGCCACGCCGCCGCGACGGCGAACGTCGCGCCGCCGGCGGCCGGCTCCGCCCAGGCGCGCGGGCGGCGCAGTTGACGACGAACCATTGCCCTCGCCGCATCACCTTGCGCGATGGACGCGAGGTGACGTTGCGCGCGATCGACAAGGCCGATGCGCCGGAGATCGTTCAGGCCTTCGAGCGTCTGTCGGCGCAGTCGCGCTACTACCGCTTCATGACGCACCAGAAGCAGATCGACGACGCCACCCTCCAGCGCGGGGTGAATCCGCGCGCCGGGCGCGATTGCGTGCTCGTGGCGACGATCCCGACGGCCGACGGGATCGACATCGTGGGGGCCGCGCAATACGTGCAGGCGGGCGAACCCGACGCGAGGAGTTGCGAGTTCGCGCTCACCGTGGCCGAGGACTGGCGCGGCGCGGGCCTCGCCGGGGAAATGCTGGCTGCCCTGCTGCGCCGGGCGCGAAGCGACGGCTACGAGACGATGGAAGGTTTCGTGATCGCCGAAAACACGCCGATGCTCGCGCTGGCCCGAGGGCTCGGATTCACGGAGGAGCGGGTGCCCGGGGAGGCCACGATGCTGCGCGTCCATCGCGCGCTGCAGTCCGGCGACGGCAGCGGACCCGGGTAGCGGACGCGTCGATCGGGCGTATCGACGATGCGAGGACGGTGTGCGCCCCTGGGTTTACGATGCAAGCGTCCCGCGGAAGCGAGCGTAGGAGCCGGCGTGAAATGAGCTCGCGATCAGCGCAGCCTGCGCCGCAGGCGCCGCAGCTTCGCGTGCGCCTGCTCGGCTCAATGGAGATCCGCCGCGCCGGTGTCGCGCTCGCGCTGCCCGCTTCGCGCAAGGTTCGCGCGCTGCTGGCGCGGCTTGCGCTCGCGTCGCGGCCGCTGGCGCGCGAGACGCTTTGCGACCTGCTGTGGGACGCGCCGAACGATCCGCGCAGCGAGCTTCGCTGGTGCCTGAGCCGGATCCGCGCGCTGGTCGACGAGGCCGCGCATCGCCGATTGCGCTCGGAAGGCGACGCAGTCCTGCTCGACCTGTCGGATGCTTTCGTCGACGCGCTCGAGATCGAGCGCGCGACGCGAGGCGGCGCGGCTCTCGGCCTTGCGCAGCTGCAATCGCTCGCCGCGCTGTACGAGGGCGACTTCCTGCAGGGGCTCGCGATGGCGCGCACGCCGGCCTTCGATGCATGGCTCGCGGCGCAGCGGCGGCGCTTCCGCGAGACGAACGTCCACCTGCTCGCGCAGTTGGCCGCCCGCACGCCGGGCGGCGGAGCCCTGCCCTGGCTCGAGCAATGGCTCGCGCTCGAGCCCTTCGAGTTGCGCGCCCACCGCCAGCTGCTCGAAGTGTTGCTGCACGAAGGAAGGCTGCGCGAAGCGCAGGCGCAGCTTGCGCTCGCACTGCGCAGCTTCGAGGAGGCAGGGCTCGATCCCGGGCCGCTGCACGAAGCGTGGCGGACGCTTCGCGCAAGCGCCCCGCAGGACCGTGAACCCGTGGCTGCCAACGCGCGAAGCGCCGGCGCAGCCGAGGGCAGCCACCCGGTGGCGAGCCTGCGCAGTGCGGAGCACGCGGCAACGGCGTCGGGTCTGCCGGCGGGCGGGGTCGGGCAGGCGAGCGGACGGCAGGCGAGCGAGCGGCAGGCGGGCGAGCGGCAGGCGAGCGAGCGGCAGGCAAGCGGCTCGTCTTTCGCGCGGCGCGCCTCGATCGCGGTCATGCCGTTCTGCGCGCAGGGCGACGATGCCCGCGTCGGCATCGCGCTCGCGCACGACCTCGTGACCCGATTGGCCAAGTTGCGCAGCCTGTTCGTCATCGGCCAGGGCAGCGTGTCGGCGTTGCACGCGCGCGGCGTGCACCCGCAGGAAGCAGCGCGGCTGCTGTGCGTGGACTACTCTTGCAGCGGAACTCTGCAGCGCGACGGCGCCATCGCGACGATCGAGGTGGAGCTCGTCGAAGCGGCGACCGCGCACGTGGTCTGGGCCGAGCGCTTCGAGCTGGCCGACACCTTCGGCGTGCTCGACGGGATCGGCGACCGCATCGTCGCCTCGCTCGTCGCGGAGATCGAGGCGCTCGAACGCAATCGGGCGGTCCTGCTGCCGCCCGGCTCGCTCGACGCCTGGAGCGCGTACCACCGGGGCCTGTGGCACATGTACCGCTTCGACCCGCCCGACAACGCGAAGGCGCATCACTTCTTCGAGACCGCCGTGCGAATGGATCCGACCTTCTCGCGCGCGTGGGCCGGTCTGTCGTTCACGCATTTCCAGAGCGCGTTCCAGGGCTGGACGGCGCGCGAAGAGGACACGCAACGGGCGATCGACGCCGCCGCGCAGGCGCTGATGGCGGACGACCGGGATCCGTCGGCGCATTGGGCGATGGGCCGCGCACTGTGGCTGCGGGCAGGGCACGACGCTTCGGTCGGAGAGCTCGAGCAGGCGGTGGAGCTCAGTCCGAACTTCGCGCTCGGGCACTACACGCTCGCCTTCGTGCATTCGCAGTCGGGCGACCCGCACGCCGCGATCGCGGCCTCCGACCACGCGCGGCTGCTCAGCCCCTTCGATCCGCTGCTCTTCGGCATGCTCGGCGCGCGCGCGATCGCGCTCGTGCGACTCGACCGGGTCGACGAAGCCGCGCAGTGGGCGGTTCGCGCCGCGGCGCGCCCGAACGCGCACCCGCACATCCACGCGATCGCTGCGTTCACGCTCGGCCTGGCCGGCTCGCTCGACGCAGCGCGCCGGCACGCGGCGGTCGTTCGCGGCGCCGTTCCCGGCTATTCCTTCGAAGATTTCGCGGCGGCGTTTCGCTTCGATGCCGAAGCGTCGAGGCGCTTTCGCGAAGGCGCCCGTCGAATCGGCATGTGAACGAAAACGTGCACGCCTGGCTCTACCTGTCGATCGCGATCGTCAGCGAAGTGATCGCCACCTCGGCGCTGAAGGCGTCCGACGGCTTCACGCGCCTGGCGCCCTCGATCGTCGTCGCCGCCGGCTATGCGATCGCGTTCTGGTGCCTGTCGTTGACGCTGCGCACGATTCCGGTGGGCGTCGCCTATGCGATCTGGTCGGGCGTGGGCATCGCGCTGATCACGCTGATCGCGTGGATCGTGTACGGTCAGTCGCTCGACATGCCCGCGTTGATCGGCCTGGCGCTGATCGTCGCGGGCGTGGTCGTGCTCAACGTGTTTTCGGAGAGCGCGACGCGTCCGGGATAGCGGGCGCGCGGTGCAACGATCGCCGGGCCGGCCGCCGACACCCTTCCGGGAGGGCTCGCACTGGCAGCGGCTGCGCGGAATCGTCGACGAAGCGCTGCACTACGCAGCACTTCCGTCTACGTAAACCGCTTCGGAAGCCGAAATGCTGCCTTGCGCAGCGCGCCACGAATCCGGCGCGACCGGATGGCGTCGCGGCGCAGATGTGGCGATCAGCGTGTCACGGCGCAGCGACCCGGTTCTGGCTTCAAGCAAGCGCTACCGGCGGCCTGCGCGCCTCGCTCGGCGTGATGCCGAAGCGCGCCTTGAACGCGCGACTGAAGTGCGCCGGGTGGTTGAAGCCGCGATCGAACGCGATCTCCGTGATCGAGCGACCCTGCTGCGCCGGGTCTGCGAGATCGCGCCGGCACGCCTCCAGGCGACGCGCCAGCACGTAGCCGGCCACTCCGTCGCATTCGTCGCCGAACGCGTTGTACAGCTGGCGCCGGCTGCAGTTCAGTGCGACGGCGATCGCGTCGACGCTCAGCGACGGGTCGCCCAGCCGCCGTTCGACCACCTCCTTGATCCGCTGGCGCAGCGACTCGCGCTGCGTGGGCGCGCTCGCACCGCCGACCAGCTCGAGCAGCGACAGGCGGATCAGTTGCACGATCGTCTCGCCCAGGCCGCGCGCTGCATCGGGCGCGATCGACGGCAGCTCGTACCAGGCACCGCGCATCGACTGCAAGGCGAGCCGCGAGATGCCGCCGCCGGCGCCCAGGCGGCGGGCCGTCAATTCGCGCAGCGGAAAGCCGCAATCGACGAGCGAGTCCTTCGGCACCATCACGATCAGGTGCTCCACGCGCATCGGATTGGCCACCTGGTAGACGTCGGTCGTGTCGTACAGGCTCCATTCGCCCGGCGACACCCATACCTGCCGGCCGCTCTGCTCCACGCCCGCGCTGCCGCGGTACGGCGCGACGATCTTCAGATAGCCGGCTTCGCTGCCGCGCACCTGCCGTTCGTTCTTCAGGACGCGGTGGCGATTGCCCTCGAGCCGCGTAAGCACCACGTCGCCTGCATGCTCGGTCGCCATGTGGCCGTCGAAGTCTTCGTCGCCGTACAGATCCGACTGCAATCCGCAGAACAGGCGGTCGATCCAGTCGCGCCAGTATGGAGCGCGCTCGGCGGGCGCCACGTGATCGGTGCTCATCGTCGGCTTGAACGAAGGCATGGGCTTGTCCTCCGGGCTGCGCATCGCGCCGACGCCGATGGTACCTGCACCGACACGCTTCGGCGCGGATCGCCCCGCCCGACTGCCGCCGAAGTGCACAAATCGTCAAGCGAGCCGGGACGCAGGGAGCAGCGCCGGTACGAAGCAACTCCTATGATGAACCGCAAGCCCCGGAGCACGTCCGTGCCCGCGGAAAAACGGAGAAGGAGACCACGATGAGCAGCCCCGAGTCGGCCAGCCGCCGCACCACGTTGCAGACACTCGGCGCTGGCGCCGCCGCCCTGGCGATGCCCGCGATCTCTCGCGCGCAGGATCGGCCCGTCCGCGTCGGCTACGCGATCGCGCGCACCGGCCCCTGGGCCGCCGGCGCGCAGGTGACGCAGGAACCGAACTACCTGCTGTGGGCCGACCAGCAGAACGCCGCCGGCGGCCTGGACGTGCAGGGCAAGCGCCGGAAGGTGGAGCTGATCGGCCTGGACGATCGCAGCGAGATCGAGACTTGCATCCGCAGCTTCGAGAAGCTGATGGGCAGCGACAAGGTCGACCTGATCCTGCCGCCGTGGGGCTCGAACGCGAACTTCGCGCTGGCGCCGCTGGCGAACCGGCACGGCTATCCGATGCTCGCGCCCACCGCCCTGTCGCGCAAGCTGATCGACATGCATCTGCCGTACTTCTTCTCGTTCCTGCAGCAGCCCGACCGGATGATGCAGGCGCTGGTCGACATGCTGGTCGCGCACGACACGAAGACGATCTCGATCCTCTACATGGACGATCTGTTCGGGCTGGAGAACTTCGCGGCGCTGAACGCCGCGCTGAAGAAGACGAGCATCCAGGTCGTCGAGCGCAAGGGCTATCCGCTCGGCGTGAAGGATCTCGCGCCCACGCTGCGCACCATCAAGGACCAGAATCCCGACGCGTTCATCGGCATCACCTACCCGCCGGACACCATCCTGGCGACCAAGCAATCGAAGGAGATCGGTTTCAATCCGAAGATCTTCTACGCGTCGGTGGGCACTGCGTTCCCGGTCTACAGGAGCGTGATCGGCGCCGGCATCGAGGGCGTCTCCGGGATGGGGTCGTGGAACCCGAAGACGAGCGCCGGCGCGAAAGCGTATTTCGAGGCGCACAAGGAGAAGTTCGGCAAGGAGCCCGACCGCTGGGCGAGCGGGCACTCGTGGGCAGCCATGGAAGTGCTGACGCAGGCGGTGGCGAAGGTCGGGCTCGACCGCAAGGCGCTGCGCGACTACATCGCGAAGACCGAGCACCCGACGATCATCGGCAAGGTCCGCTTCGACGGCAGCGAGAACGTCGCCACGCCGGGAAGCGTCGGGCAATGGCAGAACGGCGAATTCGAAGTGGTCTGGCCGCAGCCGATGGCGACCTCGAAGCTGCATACGCCCAAGCCCGCCTGGGCCTGAGCGCTCGCGCGCGCGGGCCGGCCGAAGCCGCGGATGTCGCCGACCGCCTGGCTCGAACTGGTCGCCTCCGGCCTGATCACCGGAGGCGTCTACGCGCTCGTCGCGCTCGGGCTGAACCTGCAGTACGGGCTGATGCGCATCCTGAACATCGCGCACGGCGAGTTCCTGATGCTGGGCGCCTTCGCCACCTGGTTCGCGCACACGCGGTTCGGCATCTCGCCGCTCGCGATGGCGCCGATCGCCTTCGTCGCGCTGATGCTGGTCGGCATCGTCGTGCACCGACTGTGTTTCGCGAGGCTCGCGCGCATCTCGCCGAACGTCGACGTGTTCGAGGCGCGCGGGCTGCTGGTCGCCTTCGGGCTGATGTTCCTCGTGCAGAACTTCGCCTCGCTCGTCTGGGGCGGCGAACTGCGCGGCTACGACTACCTGACCGACCCCGTCACGCTGGCCGGCGCCCGGTTCGCGGCGAACAAGCTGGTGCTGCTGGCGGCCGCACTGGTCGCGAGCGGCGCGCTGATCGTGCTGCTGCGCACGACGCTGCTCGGCAAGGGCGTGCGTGCGCTGATGCAGTCGCCGGTCGGGGCGCTGCTGGTGGGCATCGACACGGCGAAGCTGCATCCGCTGATGTTCGGCATCGGCCTGGGGCTGTCGGGCCTCGCCGGAAGCCTGCTGTCGATGACCTACGCGATCTCACCGTCGATCGGCGAGCCGTACACGGTGACGGCGCTGATCGTCATCACGCTGGGAGGCTTCGGCAGCATGACGGGCAGCCTGGTCGCGGGCCTCGCGCTCGGCGTCATCGAGGCGCTGGGCATGCATTTCTGGAGTCCGTCGATCAAGCCGCTGCTGTCCTACGGCATCTTCATCGGAGTGCTGCTGTGGAAGCCGCAAGGGCTGTTCCGCTCGTGAACGGGTCGCCCGCGAAGGCACAGGGCCGCTCGCGCCGCGACGCGCTCGCGCTCGCCGTTCTGGGGGCGCTCGCCGCGACGCTGCCCTTCTTCGCCAGCGATTTCGCGCTGTCGATGGCGCTGAGCTGCCTGATGTACGTGGCGCTCGCGTCGAGCTGGAGCCTGTTCTGCGGCGCGACGCGCTACCTGTCGCTCGCCACGTCGGCCTTCTTCGGCGTGGGCGCCTACACGAGCGCCTTCGTGCTCACCGACCTGCCCTGGGTCGCGGCGATCGGGCTCGGCGCCGCGTCCGCCGTGGCAGTGGCCGCCGTCATGGGCAGCGCCGTGCTGCACCTGCGCGGCACCTATTTCGCCGTGCTCACTTTCGGCATGACCGAACTGATCCGGCATTCGATCACGCTCGCCGAGAAGAGCCTCGCCGGCACGGTCGGGCGCGTGCTGGTCGTCGTTCCCGAACCGACGACGGTCTACTACACGGTGCTCGCGCTCGCGGTCGGCGCGGTGCTCACGGCGATGCTCGTGCGCGCAAGCCGGCTCGGGCTGGCGATGACCGGCATCGGCGGCGACGAGCAGCGCGCGCAGACGCTCGGCGTCGACACTCGGCGCGTGAAGGTGATCGGCTTCGCGATCACGGGAGCCTTCGCCGGCGCCGTGGGTGCGGCGATGAGCGTGCGCTGGACCTACATCGACCCGACCACGGTATTCAACCCGTTCATCGGCTTCCAGACCGTCCTGATCGCGCTGGTCGGTGGCGCTGCCAGCCTGTGGGGACCGGTGGCAGCGGCGATCGTCTTCAGCGTGCTCGCCGAGACGCTGCGGCTGCAGCTGCCGCAGGTCTACATGATGACGCTCGGACTGCTGCTGATCCTGTGCGTGCTCTATCTGCCGGACGGACTGGCGTCGCTCGGACGACGGGGAAAGCGGGTCGAAGCGGCGGCTTCCACGGAGGCGCCGCGTGGCTGAGGCGAGCGCCGAGGCGAGCACCGAGGCGAGCGTGCGACTCGAGGCCCGTTCGGTGACGGTTCGCTTCGGCGGCCTGGTCGCCGTCGACGCCGTCGACGCGCGCTTCGCGGCAGGCGAGCTGGTCGGCATCATCGGGCCGAACGGCGCCGGCAAGACCACCTTCTTCAACGCGATCTCGGGCGTGCTCGCCCCCAGCGCCGGCCGTCTGCTGGTCGACGGCGAAGACCTCACCGGCGCGGCCCCGCATCGCTTCGCGGCGCACGGCATCGCACGCACCTTCCAGACGCCGCGCGTGTTCGGCGAGCTGAGCGTCCTGCGCAACGTCGATTTCGGCCTGCAGTTCGCCGGCCGTCGGCGCAGCGCGCCGGCCGCGCTGCGCGACGCGGACAGCGTGCTGCGACTGATCGGCCTGGCGCAGCACGCCGAGCTGCCCGCGGCGCAGATCACGCCGTCGCAGCAACGGCTGCTCGAGATCGGCATGGCGCTCGCCACGCGGCCGGACGTGCTGCTCCTCGACGAGGTGGCCGCCGGACTCACCGAGGCCGAGATCGAAGCGATGGCGCAGCGCATCCGTGCGCTGCGCGACGACCTGGGACTCACCGTGATCTGGATCGAGCACGCGGTGACGACGCTGATGCGCTACGTGGAGCGCGTAATCGTCCTGCACCAGGGCCGCAAGATCGCCGACGACACGCCGGCGCGCGTCGTGCAGGACGCGCAGGTCGTCGACGCGTATCTCGGCGACGAGATCGCCGAGCCGATCGGATGAAGCGCACGATGCACGCTGCCCCCGCCCGTCTCGACGTGAACGCGTTGAGCGCGGGCTATGGCGGCTTCCTCGTCGTGCGCGAGCTCTCGCTGCAGGCGCTGCCCGGCGTGACGGTGATCCTCGGCCCGAACGGCGCGGGCAAGACGACGCTGCTGAAGGCGATCGCCGGCCTGATCCCGCGCAGCGGCACGGTGAAACTCGACGGGCAGGAGCTGCCCGCTGACGGCCGCGCCAACGCAATCGTCGCGCGCGGCATCTCGCTCGTCGCCGAGGGCCGCCAGCTCTTCGCGCAGATGACGGTGCGCGAGAACCTCGAACTGGGCGGCTGGCTCGTTTCGCCGGCCGAGCGCGCGCGGCGCCTCGAACAGGCGTTCGCCGACTTCCCGCGCCTGGCCGAGCGCGCCGCGCAGCTGGCCGGCACGATGAGCGGTGGCGAGCAGCAGATGGTGGCGGTGGCGCGCGCGATGATGAGCGCGCCGCGCCTGCTGATGCTGGACGAGCCCTCGCTCGGCCTGGCGCCGAAGATGGTCGACGAGTTGCTCGCGATCGCGCGGCGCATCGCCGAGCAGGGCACCACGGTGCTGATGGTCGAGCAGAACGTGCGCAAGTCGCTCGCCGTCGCCGACCGCGGCTACGTGCTCGAGCGCGGCCGCATCGTTGCGGCCGGCGCCGCCGCCGAGCTGGCCGGCTCGGCCGCGATCCGAGCCGCCTATCTGGGCGGCTCGTCGAATCTTCCGAACGCGCGCTCCGAGGCGCCCGTCCCTTTCCGCCAGCAGGAGTACCCGATGTCCGATCTCTCGATGCTCATCGGCGGCGCATCCGTCGCCGCCCGCAACGGCGCCACCTTCGAACGGCGCAACCCGCTCGACGGCAGCGTCGCCACCCGCGCGGCGGCCGCCACCGCCGGCGACGCAGTCGCCGCCGTCGAAGCCGCGGCCGGCGCCTTCGGCGCCTGGAGCCGCACCGGGCCCGGCGAGCGGCGCGCGCTGCTGCTGAAGGCCGCCGACGCGCTCGAAGCGCGCACGCCGCAATTCGTCGAAGCGGTCGCTGCCGAGACCGGCGCGAGCGCCCTGTGGGCCGGCTTCAACGTGCACCTGGCCGCCGGCATGCTGCGCGAGGCGGCGGCGCTCACCACGCGCGCCATCGGCGAGGTGCTTCCCTCCGACGTGCCGGGCTCGCTCGCCATGGGCGTGCGCCAGCCGGCGGGCGTCGTCGTCGGCATCGCGCCGTGGAACGCGCCGGTGATCCTCGGCGTGCGCGCGGTCGCCACGCCGCTCGCCTGCGGCAACACCGTCGTACTGAAGGGCAGCGAGAACTGCCCGCGCACGCACTCGCTGATCGTCGAGTCGCTGCAGGACGCCGGCTTCCCGAAAGGCGTCGTCAACTACGTGACCAACGCGCCGGCCGACGCCGGCGCGGTCGTCGAGGCGATGGTCGCGCATCCGGCGGTGCGCCGCGTGAACTTCACCGGCAGCACGCGGGTCGGCCGCATCATCGCGCAGGCCTGCGCGAAATACCTGAAGGCGGCCGTGCTCGAGCTGGGCGGCAAGGCGCCGATGGTCGTGCTCGACGACGCCGACGTCGGCGCGGCGGTCGACGCGGCCGCGTTTTCGTGCTTCATGAACTCCGGGCAGATCTGCATGAGCGCCGAGCGGCTCGTCGTCGATTCGCGCATCGCCGACGAATTCGTCGAACGCCTCGTGGCGAAGGCACGCACGCTGCCGCTGGGCGACCCGCGCAAAGGCCCCGTGGTGCTCGGCTCGGTCATCGGCATGAGCACCGTCGAGCACTGCAACGCGCTGATCGACGACGCCGTCGCGCGCGGCGCGAAGCTGCTGTGCGGCGGCAAGGCGAGCGACACGCTGATGCCGGCGACGATCCTCGACCACGTCACGCCGCAGATGCGCATCTACCGCGAGGAGACCTTCGCGCCGGTGAAGTGCGTCGTGCGCGTCGACGGCGTCGAGGCGGCCGTCGCCTGCGCCAACGACAACGAGTACGGACTGAGCGCCTCGGTGTTCGGACGCGACGTCGCGCGCGCGATCCAGGTCGCGCAGCGCATCGAGTCGGGCATCTGCCACGTGAACGGGCCCACCGTGCACGACGAGGCGCAGATGCCCTTCGGCGGCGTCAAGGGCAGCGGCTGGGGACGCTTCGGCGGCGAGGCGGGCATCCGCGAGTTCACCGAGCTGCGGTGGATTACCGTGCAGACGGGAGCGCGGCAGTATCCGTTCTAGCCCGGACATTTCGCCATGATGCCGCGGAACGCGGCGTTTCAGCGCACGCAACGCTTTTCTCAGCGGAAAACGCTGCGCTTCGCAGCGCGTCCGAAAGCCGATCGTCGGCGCGGGGTCGCGCGGTTGCGAGCTCGCGCCCCGGTTGCCGGCCCTACCGCGCCCTGAGCGCCGCGAAGTCGGCCCGCTCGAGCATCAGCGAAACGACGACGCCGGCGACCAGCCCCCAGAAAGCCGCGCCGACGTTGAAGATCGCCAGGTCGGTGACGGTGACCAGGAAGGTGACCAGCGCGCCGAGCGTGAAGCGCCCGCCGAAGGAGGTCACGAACGCGACCTGCAGCACGCGCAGCATCGCCAGCCCGGCCAGCGTCGCGATGAACGCGGGCGGCGTGGCCAGCATCAACCGCGTGAAGAACGGCGACAGCAGGCCGAAGGCGAGTGCGAGCGCGCCGACGACGAAACCGCCGGTGTAGTGCCGCTCGCGTTCGCCCGCCGACGAAATGATCGCGTTCGTCGGCCCGGTCAGGCAGGTGGAGACGGTGCCGACGAAGGCGGTGACGATCGAGCCGACGCCGCAGGCGAAGGTCACCGCATTGATCGGCGCCGCATGCCCCGCCGCCTGCAGCACCGCCACGCCCTGCCCGTTCTGCACGACGAGCACCGTGACGACCAGCGGCAACACCAGCTCGATCATCGCCTGCAACGACCACTCGGGCGCGTACAGGTTCGGATGCGCGAGCACGCTCGCCGCCGACAGTTCGGGCGCGAAGCGACCCGACAGCGCGACGGCGAGCGCCCCGACGACGAGCGCGCCGAGCATCGGCGGCATGCGCCGGCCCAGCCGCGGCGAAGCGTTGAGCAGCAGGAACGCAATCACCATCGGCGCGGCGATCGCCGCGTCCTCGTGCAGCGAACGCACGAGATCGGTGCCGAAGCGCAGGAAGACGCCCGCGACCATGCCCATGACGATCGGCATCGGCACCGCCCCCATGGCGCGCCGCACCCAGCCGCTCAGCCCCAGCAGCGCCATCACGACGCCCGAGGCGACGAAGGCGCCGATCACCTGCGCAAAGCTCAGGTGCTCGAGCGCGGGGCCGACGAGCACCGTGCCCGGGATCGTCCAGAAGAACGCCAGCGGCTGCCGGTACAGCCAGCAGAAGAGCAGCGTGATCAGTCCGTTCACGAAGAACGCACCGAAGATCCACGACGCGAGGTCCGACTCCGACAGGCCGCCGCGCAGGCCGACGGACAGGATCACCGCCACCGGTCCGGTAGCCGCGAAGATGAAGCCGATCAGCCCGTTGACCGCGTAGACGGTACCGGAGTCGCGCAGCAGGTCGCGCCAGCGGGTCGGCGGCCGGAGGGGGGCTTCGAGCGGCATCGCGCGAGATGGTACGACAGCGAATACGGCAGCGGGCGCGGCGTCGCGCGTTCGCCGGCTCAGTGCGAAGCGCGCGGTGCGAGTCCGATCGACGCCTGTGCGAGGAAGTCGAACTCCTCGACGCGCGTCGTGCTCGTGCGCGCCGCCAGTGCGATGCGCCGCGTCGGCACCGGCGGCGCGAAACGCTGCGGCAGCACCGACGCGCCCGACAGGAAACCGGAGTCGATCGCCATCTGCGGCAGCAGCGCATCGCCGAGCCCCGATTCGACCATCTGCACCAGCGTCACCAGGCTCGTCGCCTCGATGCCCGACGCGTTGGCGCGCTCGGCCAGCCCGCAGGCCTCGATCGTGTGCTCGCGCAGGCAGTGCCCTTCCTCGAGCAGCAGCAGGCGCTCGGGGTCCAGATGGGCGATCTTCGGGCGGCGCGAGCGGTCGCGCTCGTCGCCGTGCATCCGGCTGATCAGCCACAATTCCTCGACGAACAGTTCGCGTACGAGCAGCCCCCGCGTGTCGTAGGGCAGCGCGATCAGCGCGAAATCGAGTTCGCCGCCGCGCAGCCGCTCGAGCAGGGTCGCCGTGCGGTCTTCGCGCAGCACGAGCTTGAGCGCGGGGTGCGTCGAGCGGGCCCGGCGCACCAGTCCCGGCAGCAGGAACGGCGCGATCGTCGGGATGGCGCCCAGGCGAACGATTCCGGTCATCGGCGCGGCGCTGGCGCGCACCAGCCCGACCAGGTCGCGTGCCGCGCCCAGCAGCGCGCGGCTGCGTTCGACGACCTTCTCGCCCAGTGGGGTCATGCGCACCGACTGGCGGTCGCGCTCGACCAGGCGCGCGCCGAGCGCGGCCTCCAGTTCCTTCAGGCCCGACGACAGCGTCGATTGCGTCACGAAGCAGTCCTGCGCCGCCTGCGTGAAGTTCAGCCGCTCGGCGATCGCCACGAGGTAGGACAGCTGGCGCAGCGACGGCAGCGCATCGGACATCGGAGACGACGCTCTCTACGGGATCGGTTGCCGATTCTGCAACAACTCGGCCGATCGAACGCTGCGCCGATCGGGCACCGCGAGCGCACGCCCTCGCGCGCTCAGCCGAAGGGCTGCACGCCGATCAGCGGGCCGTGCAGGTATATCGCGAACACGTACCAGGCGACCGTGCCGACCACCACCGAGGTGAGATCGTTGCCCCAGGCGCCGCTTCGCTGCACGCCCCCGGCCCGATCGCGCCGGCGCGACGCGACGAAATCGACCACCGACCAGGCGAGAAAGACGCCGAACAGGACGAGATCGCGCGCAGTGCCGTTGGCCAGCAGGTGCGCCAGCGACCACAGCGCGACACCGAGCAGCATGGGATGGCCGACCAGCGCGCGCAGCCGGCTGCGCGGCACGTAGGCGGCCACGACCAGCACGAAGGCGACGAGCGTCAACGGCGAGGCGAGGTGACGCGACCAGACGGGCGGCGTCCACAGCGGCGCACCCTGGCTCGCGCGCGCCAGTCCGTAGCCCCAGACGACCAGCGCCAGGCCGGTCAGCGAGACGACCGAGAACCACGCCTTCCAGCGGCCTTCGCCGGTCGATGCGATCCGCGCGCGTCGCCAGTCGTCGGCGACCATGCGCACCGAATGCGCACCGATGAACAGCACCAACCCCACGACGAGAACGATCACGGGCTTTCTCCGAATCGGGCAGCGCCGACCCTGGAAGGCTACCCGAGGACCCGGCAGCGCGGCGCGAATCGTCGGATAATGTCCCGATGCGCATCCTGCAACCGCTTTTCCAGAACAATCGCGAGTGGTCCGAACGCATTCGCGCCTCCGACCCCGCTTTCTTCGAGCGCCTGTCGCAGCAGCAGAGCCCGAAATACCTGTGGATCGGCTGCTCCGACAGCCGCGTCCCGGCCAACGAGATCATCGGCCTGCCGCCGGGCGAGGTGTTCGTCCACCGCAACGTCGCCAACGTCGTCGTGCACACCGACCTGAACTGCCTGTCGGCGCTGCAGTTCGGCATCGACGTGCTGAAAGTCGAGCACGTGATGGTCGTCGGACACTACGGATGCAGCGGCGTGCGCGCCGCGCTGCTGCAGCAGCGCATCGGGCTGTCCGACAACTGGCTCGGGCACGTGCGCGACGTGGCCGAGCGGCACGAGGCACGCATCCGCCCGCTCGCGCACGACGGCGATCGCGCCGACCGGCTGTGCGAGCTGAACGTCGTCGAGCAGGTGCGCAACGTCTCGCGCACGACGATCGTGCGCGATGCCTGGGAGCGCGGCCAGAAGCTGTCGCTGCACGGCTGGATCTACAGCCTGCGCGACGGCCTGCTGCGCGATCTCGGCGTGACCGCCCAGAGCCTCGACGAGTGCAACGAGCGGTACGAGGCGACGCTGCAGGCGCTGCAGCGATGACGCGAGCCGCGACGGCGCCCATCGCAACCGGATGAAGGTCCTCGTCGTCGGCGCCGGCGTCGTCGGCGTCACCACCGCCTGGTTCCTGAACCGGCAGGGATTCGAAGTCGTCGTCGTCGACCGCGGGCAGGAACCGGCCTCGGAGACGAGCTTCGCCAACGGCGGGCAGATCTCGGTGAGCCACGCCGAGCCGTGGGCGAATCCCCAGGCGCTGCGCCGCGCGGCGCGCTGGCTGCTGCGCGCCGACGCTCCGCTGCGCCTTCGGCTTCGGGCCGATCCGCGGCAGTGGCTGTGGCTCGCCGCCTTCGCTCGCGAATGCACCCGGGAGCGCACGCGGCGCAACATCGGCGAGCTCGTGCGCCTCGGCACCTACAGCCGCAAGGTGCTGCAGCGGCTGCGTGCCGACACCGGAATCTCCTACGACGAACAGCTGCGCGGCATCCTGCATTTCTACACCGACGCCCGCGAGTTCGAGGCGGCGCACGAGCCGGCGTTGCTGATGCGCGAACTGGGCTGCGAGCGCAGCATCGTCTCGGTGGACGAAGCGATCGCGATCGAGCCCGCGTTGCGCAGCGCGCGGTCGCTGCTGGTCGGAGCCACTTTCACGCCGGCCGACGAATCGGGCGACGCGCACGAATTCACGCTGCAGCTCGCGCGCCGGTGCCGCGACGCCGGCGTCGAGTTCCGCCTGGGACACCAGGTAACGGCGCTGCGCGCCGCCGGCGGACGCATCGAGCACGTGGAGGTGATCGACGCCGCCGGACGCTACGAAGCCCTTCGCGCGCAGCGCTACGTGCTGGCGGCCGGCAGCTCCAGCCCGCTGCTGGCCGCGCCGCTGGGCATCCGGCTCGCCGTCTACCCGGCAAAGGGCTACTCGGTGACGATGCCGGTGCGCGACGCATCGCGTGCCTTCGAGGTATCCCTCACCGACGACGAGCGCAAGCTCGTGTTCTCGCGGCTCGGCGAGCGGCTGCGCGTGGCCGGCACCGCCGAACTGTGCGGCTACGATCGCCGGCTCGACCTCGATCGATGCCGCGCGATCCTGCGCCGCGTCGAGCAGTTGATGCCCGGCGCCGGCGACACCACCGCGGCGCGCTTCTGGTCCGGACTGCGTCCGTCGACGCCGTCGAATCTTCCGTACGTGGGCGGCACCCGCCTGCCGAACCTGTTCCTGAACACCGGACACGGCACGCTGGGATGGACGCTGTCCTGCGGCTGCGCGAAGGCACTCGCCGACGTGATGGCGGGTCGCCACCCCGACGTCGACTACGCATTCTGCGGCGTCGCCGCCGGCCGCGGCGCGGCGAGCGCCATCCCCGAGACGATCGCACCATGAACGCCGTCGAGAAGCAGCCGGAAGTCCCCACCTATCCGTTCGAGTCGGCGCCGAAGGCCGGGCACGCGGTCGAAGTCGTCCCCGGTTTGCTGTGGCTGCGCAAGCCGCTGCCGCCGCCGCTGGCCCACATCAACACGTGGGCGCTCGACGACGGCACGGGCTGGGCAGCGGTCGACACCGGCCAGCAGAGCGCCGAAACCGCCGCCGCGTGGTCGGAGGCGATTGCCGGGCCGCTCGGGCAGCGGCCGGTCACCCGTGTGTTCGGCACGCACATGCACCCCGACCACGTGGGCATGGCCGGCTGGCTGACGCGCCGTTTCGATTGCCGGCTGTGGATGACGCGCCTCGAGTACCTCACCTGCCGCGTGCTGGTCGCCGACACCGGCCGCGAGGCGCCGGCCGAGGGCGTCGAGTTCTACCGGCGCGCCGGATGGGACGACGATGCGATCGACCAGTACCGCGCCCGGTTCGGCGGCTTCGGCAAGGCGGTCTATCGCCTGCCCGACAGCTACCGACGGATTGTCGACGGCGAGCGCATCGTGATCGGCGAGCACGAATGGGTCGTCGTCGTGGGCAGCGGTCACTCGCCCGAGCACGCCAGCCTGTACTGCGCCGCGCTGCGCGTGCTCATCTCGGGCGACCAGGTGCTGCCGCGCATCTCGTCGAACGTCTCGGTATTCCCCACCGAACCCGACGCCGACCCGCTGGGCGAGTGGTTCGACTCGCTGGCGCATTTCGAGCGCACGGTGCCCGACGACGTGCTCGTGCTGCCGTCGCACAACGAGCCGTTCCGCGGGCTGCACTCGCGCCTGCGCTCGCTCGAGCACGGCCACCGGCGCGGGCTCGATCGCCTGCGCAAGTCGCTGGTCGAACCGAAGCGGGTCGTCGACCTGTTCGGCGCGCTGTTCGCACGCAACGTGTACGCCGATCCGCTCCTGCTCGGCATGGCGACCGGCGAATGCATCGCGCACCTGAACTACCTGATCGCCCTCGGCGAGGTGAGCGTCGAGCGCGGCGACGACGGGGTAGACCGCTACCGCAGGCGCTGAAGCGCCGGGGTCGTGCGGGCGCCGTCGATGCGCCTGCACATCCGTCGTCCAGACGTCCCTACAGACGGCGACGGCACGAGTTCGTAGAGTTCCCCCGCGGCACCGATGCCGACGCTCGTCCCGAAGGGGCGCGGGCGGCTACGACCGGGGAGGGGGAGAACCGTGTTCAACATCGATCGAAATGCCGAGCGCACCGGCTCGCTCCTCCGCGGCAAGCGCCAGCGCGAAGTGCTCGACCGGCTGATCGAGATCACCCGCCGGCACTGCGCGCCGGCACGATCCGCGCCGAAACTGGCGGTCTGCGGCGGCGCCGGCTTCGAGAACCGCCTGCACGAGAGCCTGGTTGCGCTGGGCCGCGGCGGCCGCTTCGCGGCGGCCGTCCCCCGCTTGCCCGGGCGTTCGCGCGAACCGGCCGCTGCGATCGAAAGGCGCGAGGTCGACGCCGGCATCCTGGCCTGGATCGAACTGGCCGGACTCGACGCGCTCGCACCAGCCACCGCCGAGCGGGCCGGCGACGAGGTGCGCGAGTTGCTGCGCGAGCGCATTTCGCACTGCGCCGGCGGCGAAGACGGGACGCTGGGCCGCTACGGCGCCGAGTCGTTCGCGTGGATGCGATCGTCGCAGCTGCCGCTCGAACAGGCGGTGGCGCTGGCCGAAGCGATGCTCGAATCGCTGTCGGCGCCGTGCCGCATCGCGGGCGTGCCCGCCGGGCTGGCACCCAGCCTGGGAATCGTCTACTTCCCGCAGGACGGAACGAACCCGGCGATGCTGCTGATGCGCGCCTGCGCGGCGATGCGGCGCGCGCGGCACTACCGCATGGGATATGCGTTCTACAGCCCGATCCTCGATGCGGCCTTCGCCACGCCGCTCGGCATCGCCGCCCGGGTGCCGCACAATGCGTCCCGGCGCGGCTTCGTCGCCCGGCCCGCCAACGCGTGAGGGCCGATCGCCAAGGGCGGAACGCGAGGGACGTCGATTGAGGCGGCTGCCGCTCGATCGCCAGGTACTGCTCGGATTCGGATTCGCGGCGCTGATGGTCGTCGTCGTCGGCCTGTTCTCGTACCTGGCAACCGAACGGTTCATCGAAACTTCGCAACGCGCGCTCTACAACGCCGAACTGGTCACGCCGCTGAAGCGCGTGCTCGCCTTCGTCTACGGGGCCGAAGCCGCGCAGCGCAGCTTTCTCTACAGCGGCGAGAAGCAGCCCCTGGCGCAGCGCGACGCGGCAATCGCCGCCGCGCGCGACACGCTGGCCGGATTGCGAGAACGGGTGCGCGACGACGCCGACCTTGCGCCGCGTATCGACCGGCTGGTGCCGGTGGTCGAAACCCGGTTCCGCCTGCTCGACCAGGTGCTCGACGCGCGCGAGGCATCCGACGACGAATCGAGAGCGCTCGTCGCGCGCGGACTCGGACGCGAGGAGATGGCCCGGCTCGCGCGCGAGGTCAATGCGATCGCCGACGAGCAGCACGCGCAATTGCGAACGAACGCCGATGCAGCCCGGCGCTACGGGGATCGCATCTTCTCGATCTTCTTCGTCGCCCTCGCCGCCGTGGTGGCGCTGCTGGTGGCGCTGCAGCACCTCATCCGGCGCGAGATCGATTCCCGGCAGAAGGCGCACGCAGAACTGGCCGCCAGCGAAGCCGAGCAGGCGCGGCTGCTGCGCGAACTGCAGTCGGCCAACGAGGAGCTGAGCAACTTCGCGTACGTGACCTCGCACGACCTGAAGGCGCCGCTGCGCGCGATCGCTTCGCTCTCGCAGTGGATCTCGGCCGACTACGCCGATCGACTCGACGACGAGGGCCGCGAGCAGCTCGCCTTGTTGCTCGGCCGGGTCAGGCGCATGGATCGCCTCATCGACGGCATCCTGCAGTATTCGCGCGTGGGCCGCGTGCGCGAGACGCGCACGGCGGTCGACCTGAACGAGCTGGTCGCCGAAACGGTCGACCTGCTCGCCCCGCCGGCGCACGTGGACATGCAGATCGGCCCGCTGCCGGTCGTGACGATCGAGCGCACGCGCGCGCAGCAACTGTTCCAGAACCTGATCGCGAATGCGATCCAGTACATCGACAAGCCGCAGGGCGAGGTTCGGGTCGACTGCGAGCGCGACGGCGAGAACTGGCATTTCCGCGTCAGCGACAACGGCCCCGGCATCGAACCGCGCCACTGGGAACGCATCTTCCAGCTGTTCCAGTCGCTCGCGCCGCGCGATCGCACCGAAAGCACGGGAATCGGCTTGTCCCTGGTCAAGAAAATCGTCGAAATTCATGGCGGGCACGTCTGGGTAGAGTCGAAAATGCACGACGGAAGCACTTTCCATTTCACGCTTCCGGTAGACGCCGGAGATCGATTGGAGGAGCGCAGGCTTGCATCCGATGAACAGCGCGATTCTTCTCGTGGAGGACGACGACGTCGACGCGATGACGGTGCGTCGCGCGTTTCGCGAATTGAAGGTGACGAATCCGCTGATCCGGCGGGCTAACGGCGAGGCCGCTCTCGAATTCCTGAACCAGGCGGCGGCGCACGAGCTGCCGGTCCTGATCCTGCTCGACCTGAACATGCCGGTGATGAACGGCATCGAGTTCCTGCAGGTGGTCAAGCATCACGCGCGCTGGCGCCGCATCCCGGTGGTCGTGCTGACCACGTCCGAGGAGGAGCAGGACAAGATCGCCAGTTTCGACCTGAGCGTCGCCGGCTACATGACCAAGCCGGTCGATTTCCGCAAATTCGTCGACGCGATGCGAACGATCGACGCATACTGGACGCTCAGCGAAGTCGCGCCCGTCGACTGACGACCCGCCAGGCATGCCGATCGACGTCGATCGAACGCTTCGCATCCTGATCGTCGACGACGACGCGGTCGACCGGCGAATCTGCCGGCGCGCGTTGGTGCACCTCGAGCCGACGCCGGTCTTCCTCGAGGCGCAAACCGCGGGCGAGGCCGAAAAGCGGTTGCGCGAGCAGCCGATCGACTGCGTGCTGCTCGACTTTCGCCTGCCCGACATGGACGGCCTCGAGCTGCTCGGGCGAATCAACGGCTACCCGATCGAGCACCGCGTTCCCGTCGTGATGATCACCGGCGCCGACGACGTTTCGGTGGCCGTCGAGGCGATGCGCCATGGCGCGAGCAACTACGTCGTGAAGGACAACGACGGCCGCTACCAGACGCTGATGCCCACCATCGTGCAGCACGCGCTGCGCGAACGCGAGCTGCACCTGGCGGGCTGGCGCGACGAGCAGGCGCTCGAGCGCTATCGCATCGACCTCTCCGAGCTCGCGCAGCGGCTGATGTCCACCGAAAAGACGACGACGCGCCAGCTCGCGCAGATGCTGCACGACCAGCTCGGGCAGACGCTGGCCGCGATCCGCCTGGGGTTCGACGCGATCACCGCGAGCTGCCGTGCAACGGCGGCAGCGAACGCGCACCAGGAGGCTGCGAACGCGCAGCGGCAGGCGGCGCGCTTGAGCGAGCTGATCGACCGGGCGGTGCGCGAAGTTCGACAGGTGCTCGTCACGCTGCGGCCCCCGCTGCTCGACGAGCAGGGCCTGCTCGCGGCGCTCGACAACGAGTTGCGTGCACACCCGCTGGCGCGCGAGAACGTCGAGCTGCGGCTCGAACCTGCGATCGCGATCGCACGGGCCCGCTGGGCGCCGGACGTCGAGTACGCGGCGTTCATGATTGCCCGCGAGGCGATCGCCAACGCGCTTCGGCACGCCGATCCGGGCTGCGTGCGAATCTCGCTCGACGGCGACGATCGCTCGCTTCGGCTGTCCGTCGCCGACGACGGCAGCGGCATCGTCTTCGGCGTCTCGCGCCCGGGCCACCTCGGGATCGTCGGCATGCGCGAACGTGCGTTGGCGATCGGCGCCGACTTCGTGCTGGAATCGATCCCGGGAAAGGGAACGACGGCGCGACTCGAATGGAGGGCAGCGTGAGCCGCCTCTACCTGGTCGACGACCACCTGATCGTCCGCGAGGGGCTGCGCGCAGTGCTCGAGGCGGCCGGGCATCGCATCGTCGGCGAAGCCGCCGATCCGAGCGCCGCGCTGGCCGATCTCTCCCGCGATCCGCCCGACCTGCTGCTGCTCGACCTCAGCCTGGGCGAGCGGTCGGGACTCGAGCTGCTCGCCGAGCTGCATCGCCGTGCGCTGCCGGTGCGCTGCGTCGTGCTGACGATGTCGGCACAGCCGCACCACGTCGGCGAGGCACTGCGCATGGGCGCACTCTCCTACGTGCTGAAAGGATCGCCGACGAGCGAGCTGCTGCGTGCGATCGACGCGGCGCTGCAGGGCCGTCGACACCTCGCGCCCGAGGCGGCGCACCTGGCGGTGCAGGCGCTCGCCGGCGACACGGCGAACGACGGCTTCGCGATGCTCTCGCCGCGCGAACGGCAGATCGTCGCGATGGTCGTACGCGGGCAGAGCAGCGCGACGATCGGCCAGACGCTGCACCTGTCGCCCAAGACCGTCGACACCTACCGCAGCCGGCTGATGAACAAGCTGGGCGTCGGCGACGTTCCCGCGCTCGTGCGGCTGGCGATCCGCCATGGCCTGATCGAAGCCTGAGCGCGGGCCGCCGGGCAGGCGTCGCCGGCGCCGCACGAAACAAGTCGAGACGTCCCTACAGACCGAACCGGCCTGCATCCTTACAGTCTCCGGAAAGCGGGTCCGCCACGCAGCGGCGCCGCCCGCAAGCGGGGAATGCAGCCGATGTCCGAACACTCCTGCCGTACCGAGGCGCGAAGCAGATCGATTCGCCGCCTTTGCGCGTCGTCGATCGAAGCCGGTTGCGCGCTCGTCGAGCCGCCCCGTTCCACGCGCCGGGCGCGCCGCCTCGACGGCGGTCGCGAGGCCGCCTTGCGCGCGTTGCGTCGCGAGTTGGCGGTGCTGCGCGCGCAACTGGCCGCGTCGCTCGCGCGCGAAGCACAGGCACACACGCTCGCCCGCATCGATTCGCTGACCCGGCTGGGCAACCGCAAGGCGTTCCTCGAGCGACTGCACGACGCGCTGGCCGACGATGCGAAACCGTGCGAGCGCGTGGCGGTCCTCTTCATCGACCTCGACGGGTTCAAGGCGGTCAACGACCGCCACGGGCACCGGGTCGGTGACGAACTGTTGCGCGTCGTCGGCGAACGACTGTCGGCGAACGTGCGCGCCAGCGACGTCGTCGCCCGACTCGGCGGCGACGAGTTCGCCTGCCTGATTCGCCGCTGCGGCCCGCACGAACGCGTCGCGCAGGTCGCCGGCAAGCTGTTCGACGCGCTGTCCGACCCATACCAGCTGGGAGACGCGCGGGTGCTCGTGCAGGCGAGCATCGGCATCGCCATCGCGCCGGACGACGGCGCAGACCCCGGCGTCCTTCTCGATCGCGCCGACGCCGCGATGTACCGCGCCAAGCGCAACCGCACCGGCCGTGAATTCTTCTCGCCGGCGCAGCCGGCTTCGACCGGGATCGCAGCGCCGATCGAAGGCTGGCAGGCCTGCTGCACCGAAGGCTGCCTGCCGTGAGGCTGGAATCCGCCTCACGCAGTCCGCGCCGCAGCGACCCGCGCGCAGCCGGGCCGCCCCGCCGGCAGGCCGCGGCGTCAGGCTGCGAGCACCTGCTGGCCGTCGTCGCGCACGAACTGCGCAAGCCGTTGTCGCCGATCGCGCTCGCCGCGTCGATGCTGCCGGATTCGGCCGGCGACAGCGTCCGGCTCGCCCGCCTGCAGTCGATGATCGAACGCCAGCTCGAGCAGATGGCGCGCATCATCGCCGACCTCACCGATACGGCGCGCACCCGTGCGGGTGCGCCGTCGATCGAGCGGCGCACGATCGTCTCGACGGCATTCGTCGAACAGGCGCTCGACAATTGCCGCGCCGGACTCGCCGGTCGCGACCAGCGCCTCGTCCTGCGGCTGCCCCGAAGGCCTTTCCGGCTCTACGCCGACCCCGGCCGGCTCACGCAGATGCTCACGAACCTGATCGACAACGCATCGAAATTCGGCGGCGCGGGGACGAGCATCGCCGTGTCGCTCGTGGTGCGCGGCGACCAGGCCGAACTTGCCGTTGCCGACGAAGGCATCGGCATTGCCTCCGAAGCGCTCGCGGCGCTCTTCGACCCCGCGGCGCTGGCGGCGCGCACGGTGCGGCCGGCACGGGCCGGTCCGGGGCTCGGACTGTCGATCGTGCGCGCGCTCGCCGAAGCGCACGGCGGCAGCGTTCGCGCGACCAGCGCCGGAGAAGGGCGCGGCGCGCGCTTCGTGGTGCGCCTGCCGAACGGAGCCGACGCGCTGGCCCAGGCCGCGTAGCCCGGCAACCCGCTTCGATGGACACCGCCCCGGATCGGCCGCGGCGGCGTGGCCGCTCCTGCCCGCCCCCGGTCAGACGTCGATGTTTCGCGCCACCAGCGCGTATTCGGCGATGAACGCACGCCGCGGCTCGACCTCGTCGCCCATCAGCGTCGTGAAGATCGCGTCGGCGGCAATCGCGTCGTCGATGCGCACGCGCAGCAGGCGGCGCGCAGCGGGGTCCATCGTCGTCTCCCACAACTGCAGCGCGTTCATCTCGCCCAGCCCCTTGTAGCGCTGGCGCGAGACGCCGCGCTCGGCTTCGGCGAGCAGCCAGCGCATGGCCGCGCGGAAGTCGACGATCGGCTGCGACCGGCGCTTTTCGCCTTCGCCACGGCGGACTTCGGCGCCGACGCCGATCAGGCCGCCGACGATCTGCGCGAAGCCGGCGAGCGCTTCGTAGTCGGCCGACGCGACGAACTCGGCGTCGATCACGCTCGTCTTCACGTTGCCGTGATGGCGCCGTTCGATCAGCAGCGCCCACTTCTCCTGTTTCTCGACGAAGCGCGCGTGAACGGCCGGTGCGCCGCCGTTGTCGGGCGGTGCGTAGCGCGTCATCGCACCGGCGAGCTTCTCGGCCGACGCCCGTGCACTCTGCTCGTTCGAGAGGTCGATCTCGATGCCGTCGACGATCGAACGCAACGCGTCCTCGTCGATGATGCGCGACAGGCGCTCGACGACGCCTTCGGCCACCTGGTACCTGCGCGCGAGTTCGGCCAGCGCCTCGCCCGCGATCGGTTCGGCGCCGGCGCTGGGCAGCAGCGACGCGCCCTCGAGCGCGTGGCGCAGCATGTACTGGTTCAGCTCGGCGTCGTCCTTCAGGTAACGCTCTTCCCGTCCGTGCTTGACCTTGTACAGCGGCGGCTGCGCGATGTAGATGTGGCCGCGCTCGACCAGATCGGGCATCTGGCGGTAGAAGAACGTCAGCAACAACGTGCGGATGTGGCTGCCGTCGACGTCGGCGTCGGTCATGATGATGATGCGGTGATAGCGCAGCTTGTCGACGTCGTAGTCCGGACCGATGTTCGTGCCGAGTGCGGTGATCAGCGTGGCGATCTGCTCCGACGAGATCAGCTTGTCGAAACGCGCCTTCTCCACGTTGAGCACCTTGCCGCGCAGCGGCAGGATCGCCTGGAACTTGCGGTCGCGGCCCTGCTTGGCCGAGCCGCCGGCCGAGTCGCCCTCGACGATGAACAGTTCCGACAGCGCCGGGTCCTTCTCCTGGCAGTCGGCGAGCTTTCCGGGCAGGCCGACGCCGTCGAGCAGGCCCTTGCGCCGCGTCATCTCGCGCGCCTTGCGCGCGGCTTCGCGCGCACGCGCGGCATCGACGATCTTGCCGCAGATGATCTTCGCGTCGGTCGGCTTCTCGAGCAGGAACTCCTCGAGCGTGGCCGCGACCACCTCCTCGACCGCAGGCCGAGCTTCCGAGGAGACGAGCTTCTCCTTCGTCTGGCTCGAGAACTTCGGGTCGGGCATCTTGATCGACAGCACGCAGGTGAGTCCTTCGCGCATGTCGTCACCGCTCGTCTCGACCTTCGCCTTCTTCGACAGCTCGTTGCTCTCGATGTACTTGTTGATGACGCGCGTCATCGCCGCGCGCAGGCCGGTGAGGTGCGTGCCGCCGTCCTTCTGCGGAATGTTGTTCGTGTAGCAGAGCACCTGCTCGTTGTACGAGTCGTTCCACTGCATCGCGACTTCGACGAAGACGCGGCGCCGCTCGCCGCCGACCTCCATCTCGCGTTCGCCGCTGGCGTGGAACACGTTCGGATGGATCGTCGTCTTCGAGCGATTGATGTACTCGACGAAGCCCTTGACGCCGCCGGCGAAGGCGAAGTCTTCCTCCTTGCCCTGGCGCTGGTCGACCAGGCGGATGCGCACGCCGTTGTTCAGGAAGCTCAGTTCGCGCAGCCGCTTGCTGAGGATCTCGTAGTGGAAATCGATGCTGCCGAAGATGACGTCGTCGGCGAGGAAATGCACCTCGGTGCCGCGCTGCTGCGTCTCGCCGATCACCTTCATCGGCGAGACGACCACGCCGTCGCGCTGCTCGATGTTGCGGTTCTGCACCAGGCCGCGCGCGAACTCCAGGCAATGAACCTTGCCGTCGCGGCGCACGGTGAGCCGCAGCCACTTCGACAGCGCGTTCACGCACGACACGCCGACGCCGTGCAGGCCGCCCGAGACCTTGTAGCTGTTCTGGTTGAACTTGCCGCCGGCGTGCAGCTCGGTCATGGCGATCTCGGCCGCGCTGCGCTTCGGGACGTGCTTGTCGTCCATCTTCACGCCGGTGGGAATGCCGCGTCCGTTGTCGAGCACCGAGATCGAGTTGTCGGTGTGGATGGTCACGACGATCTCGTCGCAGAAGCCGGCGAGCGCCTCGTCGATCGAGTTGTCGACCACTTCGAACACGAGATGGTGCAGGCCGGTGCCGTCGGAGGTGTCGCCGATGTACATGCCCGGGCGCTTGCGCACCGCCTCCAGGCCTTCGAGAATCTGGATCGACGAGGAATCGTACTGACGTTCTGCTTCGGTCATGTTCACCTTCGGGGTCAGATCCGCATCGGCATGACGACGTAGCGGAACTGCTCGTCGCCGGGCACCGTGAGCAGCGCACTCGTGCCCGAGTCGCCGAACTCCATCTGCACGTGCTCGCAGTCCAGGTTGGCCAGTACGTCGAGCAGGTAGCCGACGTTGAAACCGATCTCGAGCGCCTCGCCGTCGTAGTCGATCGCCAGCTCCTCGATCGCCTCTTCCTGCTCGGCGTTGCTCGTCTGGATCTGCAGCGTGCCCGGCGACAGGCTCAGGCGCACGCCCTTGAACTTGTCGGACGTCAGGATCGACGCTCGGGCGAGCGACGCGGCAAACGCCTCGCGCGACAGGACGACGCGCTTGGTGTAGCCCTGCGGAATGACGCGCTGGTAGTCGGGAAACTTGCCCTCGACGATCTTCGAGACCATCTCGACTTCGCCGAAGCGCAACCGCACCTGGTTGCCCGAGACGTCGATTGCCACCGGCTCGTCGCTGTCGGCGAGCAGGCGCTGCAGTTCGAGCACCGTCTTGCGCGGAATGATCACTTCGGCACGCGCAAGCTCCGCTGCGTCGATCGACGTCTCGCAGTAGGACAACCGGTGCCCGTCGGTGGCCACCACCTTCACCAGCGAGCCGTCGGTAACGAGCAGCAGCCCGTTGAGGTAGTAGCGGATGTCCTGCTGCGCCATCGCGAAATGCACCATGCGGATCAGGTGCTTGAGCTTGCGCTGCGGCAGCGTGAACGAGGCGGTGAACCGATCGGCCACGGCCACCGTGGGGAAGTCGCCCGCGTCGAGCGCCTGCAGCGCGAAACGGCTGCGGCCGGCCTGGATCGTCGCGCGCTTGCTGTCGACCTTGATTGCCACGTCGGCGCCGTCGGGCAGCGAGCGCAGGATGTCGATCAGCTTGCGCGCCGACAGCGTGGTGCCGCCGTCTTCGGGGCCTGCGCCGAGTTGGGCGGTGGTCTCGACCTGGATCTCGACGTCGGTGGCGAGAAACGAGACGTCGGGGCCCTTCTTGCGGAGCAGGACGTTGGCCAGGATCGGCAGCGTATGGCGTCGTTCGACGATGCCGGCCACGGTCTGCAGCGGCTTCAGGATCGCATCGCGGTTTGCCTGGATGAACTGCATTCGTTCAGTTTCCTGTTGCTGTTGTTGGATGTATGAGCAACAAACCTGGGGACAACCGGCGCGCAGCCGCGCCGCTGCTCGCCGTGCGGCCGATTTCCGGTTGTGGAAAGTGCGCACCGCCCGCTGTGGACGCACTCGAACAACTTCGCGCTGCCCGGAAAAACGGCAGGTTGTTCACAATCGCTCCCGCGCTTGTGCAGGCCTTTCCCGCCTCTTGATCCGTCGGTTGCACGGAGCCGCGTTCAGCCACGGAGCGTCTGCTCGAGCACGTGCAGCTGCCGGTTCCATTCCTGGTCGTGCTGGCGCAACTCGGCGATGCGTTTCACCGCGTGCATCACCGTGGTGTGGTCGCGTCCGCCGAAGGCCTCGCCGATCTCGGGAAAGCTTTTCTGCGTGAGCTCCTTGGCGAAGTACATCGCGATCTGGCGCGCGCGCGCAATGTGCGCCGGCCGCCGCTTGCTGTACATGTCGGCGACCTTGATCTTCAGGAAGTCGGCCACCGTCTTCTGGATCGACTCGATCGAGATCGGCGGGCGGTTCAGCTCGAGCAGGTCCTTGAGCGCCTCCTTGGCGAGCTCGGCGCTGACCTGCCTGCCGCGGAAGCGAGCGAAGGCGACCACGCGCAGCAGCGCGCCTTCGAGCTCGCGCACGTTCGAACGCAGGTTCTTCGCGACGAAGAAGGCGACTTCCTCGGGCAGCCTCTCGCCCGATTGCTCGGCCTTCTTCAGCAGGATCGCCACGCGCATCTCGAGCTCGGGCGGCTCGATCTCGACGATGAGTCCGGAGCCGAAGCGCGACACGAGCCGGTCTTCGACCGCCGACAGCTCCTTCGGATAGGTGTCGCTGGTGATGATCAGCTGCTTTCGTGCGGTGAGCAGCGCTTCGAACGTGTAGAAGAACTCTTCCTGCGTGCGGTCCTTGCCGCCGAGGAACTGGATGTCGTCGACCAGCAGCAGGTCGAGCGACTGGTATTTCTGCTTGAACTCCTGCAACGACTTGCGCTGGATGCCGCGCACCATTTCGTCGAAGTAGTCCTGCGCGTGGATGTACCGTACGCGCGCCCCCGGCATTCGTTCCCGGATCGCGTTGCCCACCGCGTGCAGCAGGTGCGTCTTGCCCAGGCCTACGCCGCCGTACAGGAACAGCGGGTTGTACGACGTGCCGGGCCTCTCGACCACCTGCAACGCCGCCGACCAGGCGATCTGGTTCGCCTTGCCGTGCACGAAATTCTCGAAAGTGAGATCGGCGCGCAGACGGGTTTGCGCGTCGGGCGCGGTGATCACCGGAAAGGCGGTAGGGGCGCGTGCTTCGTTGGGCGTTTCGGTGACGACGTCGCCGTCGTCGCCGTCGTCGCCGCTCGATTCGTCGTCGGCCGACGCGTCCGGAAGCGACCAGCCGCGCGCGGCGGCCGGTGCGGCGATGCCCGGCACCGCGTGCGCTGCCGGCGTGCGATGGATCTCGAAGCTCACGCGCAGATCGGCTTCGATCGTCTCGCGTGCCACCGACTCGATCTGCGCCTGGAACTGCGACCTCACCCAGTTCAACTTGAAATGGTTGGGCACGCCCAGCCGCAGCAAGCGCTCGCTTTCGTCGTAACCGAGAAAGACGAGCGGCTTGATCCAGGGCTTGAACTGCTGTGCGGGAATCTCGTTCTGCAGCTTTTCGACGCAGGCGAGCCAACGGTCCATCATGTTTTTCGATCGGTTCGCGCGTGCGTACAGGAAGGCTGGAAAGACCGGGTACGCCGAGTCGCAGGGCGCAGCCGTGCGCGAAAAGAACGCAGGGCTCGAGGCGACGAGGCGGCGGGGAAAGCCGGCATTTTACCTCGCAACGCCTGCGCATTGCCATCGGCAAATTGACAGCGCCTGCACTAATGCGTTGTAATGAAAGGCTTTTCGCTTCACTTCGAGCTCAACGCCGAGGCACTCGCCGATGAAACGCACCTATCAGCCGTCCGTCGTTCGCCGCAAGCGCACGCACGGCTTTCTCGTACGCATGAAGACCCGCGGCGGACGAGCCGTCATCCGTGCGCGCCGCGCCAAGGGCAGGAAGCGTCTCGCCGTCTGAGGTCGCGCCGACTGAGGTCTCGCCGTCCGAGGTCTCGCGGGCCGGGGTCCCGCCGGCCGAGGTCCCGCCGGCCGAGGCCTCGTCGGCTGAGGCCGCGCCGACCGAGCGGCCCGTTCCGTTGGCCGGTTCTCGCGCGGATTCCGAGCCGGCCGGTTCGCGAGCGGGTTCGCAGCCTGCCGGTTCCGGTTCCGGTGACGAGCCATCCGGTGACGAGCCGGTCGGCTCCGGCCGGCAACCCCGTGGCAACGCTCCCTTGCGCGTGCCGCCGGCTATCGTACCGATGCTGTTGCGCACCCGTCCAGTAGCATCCGGACGGTATTTCGGCGTACATCTGAAGCGCATCACGCACGACACGGCAGCAGTCCGCGGGCGGCTCATCGTGACGGCACCCAAGCGCGTCCTGAAGCGGGCAGTGGAGCGAAACGCGATGCGTCGCGTGGCACGCGAAGCCTGGCGCGCGGCCGGCCTGGACCGAGCCGCGGTGGTCGGCCTGCTTCGTGTCCGCGCCGCGATCGTGCCGCCCGACGCCGCGGCGGGGTTGCCGGCACGCAAGCGACTGGCGCGCGAGGAGCTCGATCGGCTCTTCGTCGCCGCCGATGCCTGGCTGCGAGAGGGCGACCGAAAGGGCGACCGAAAAGGCGACCGAAAAGGCGACCGAAAGGGCGACCGAAAAGGCGACAAGCAGCGATGAAACGCTACCGGCGGCTACCGGCGATGAAACGCTTTTTCCATACGACCGATTCCGCGTCGACTTTCACGTCGATTCGTGAGGCCTTCGGTGCCGCGGCACGCTGGCTTCTTCTCGGCGCGGTCCGTTTCTACCGGGCTGCGATCAGCCCGTTTCTCGCTCCGCGCTGTCGCTTCCTGCCGACCTGCTCCGACTACGCGGTGCAGGCGATCGAACGCCACGGCGCCCTGCGGGGCGGCTGGCTGGCCGTGCGGCGCCTTGCGCGTTGCCACCCCTTCCATGCGGGCGGCATCGACGAAGTGCCGCTTCATCTGTCGTCGCGCTGCCGGTGCCGCTGGCCGACATCGATGCGCGACGAACCACCCGTCGAATCCTGATTCCCGAGCCATGCAGACCCAACGAATGATCCTGTGGATCGTGTTCTCGATGTCGCTGTTGTTCCTGTGGGACTCCTGGCAGCGCCACCAGGGACACGCGTCGCTGTTCGGCGGCCCGCCCCCCGCCACGCAGGGCGTTCACGAAGGCCCGGACGGACGCGCCGGCGCCGGCCCGTCCGCGAAAGGCGGAGCCGCGTCCGACGCGGCGATTCCGCCCGCGACGACCACGGCCACCGGCGCCGGCGCGACCGCCGCCGCGACACCGGCACCGGCGCCGGGCGGAGCCGCCGTCGCGTCCGACCAGGCGATCCGCCTGAGCAACGACGTCCTTGCCATCGACGTCGATCTGATGGGCGGACAGGTGCGCCGCGCCGAGCTCCTCGCGCATCGCGAGGAAAACGGACAGGAAGAGCAGAACCTCGTCCTGCTGCAGTACGCGCCCGGGCGCATCTATCTCGCACAAAGCGGCCTGATCGGCGACGCCACGCCCGGTGCGTCGTTCCCCACGCATCGCACGCCGATGACGCCGGTGCGCGGCGGCACCGCACCGCGCTCGCTGGGCACCGGCAACGAAGTGCAGCTGCAGCTCCAGGCCGAGAGCGGCGGCCTGCGGCTCGTTCGTACCTACACGCTCGCGCGCGGCGAATACGTCGTGCACGTGAAGGACGAGGTGACGAACCTGGGCGATGTGCCGCTCAGCCCGGTGCTGTACCTGCAGCTCACGCGCGACGGCGAAGCGCCGGCGGGCGGATCGAAGTTCTACAGCACGTACACCGGGCCGGTCGTCTACACCGACGAGGACAAGTTCCAGAAGGTGTCGTTCAGCGACATCGACAAGGGCAAGGCGACCTACACGAAGTCGGCCGACGACGGATGGGTGGGCATCATCCAGCACTACTTCGTGGCCGCGTGGATTCCGAAGCAGGGGGTGCAACGCGACTATTACGCACGCAAGGTCGACGACAACCTCTACTCGGTGGGCGTCAAGGAGCCGCTCGGCACCCTTGCGCCGAACGCGACGACGAGTACCGAGTCCGAACTGCTGGTCGGCCCGCAGAAGCAGCGAATGCTCGAGGCGATCGCGCCCGGCCTCGACCTCACGGTGGACTACGGATGGCTCACCGTGATCGCCAAGCCGATCTACTGGCTGCTCGAGAAGCTGCACGCGGTCGTCGGCAACTGGGGCTGGGCGATCGTGCTGCTCACGTTGCTGATCAAGACGATCTTCTTCCCGCTGCAGGCGGCGAGCTACAAGTCGATGGCGCGGATGAAGGCCGTCACGCCGCGGCTCACGGCGATCCGCGAGCGCTACGGCAACGATCGCGTGAAGATGAACCAGGCGATGATGGAGCTGTACAAGACCGAGAAGATCAACCCGCTCGGCGGCTGCCTGCCGATCGTCGTGCAGATCCCGGTGTTCATCGCGCTGTACTGGGTGCTGCTCGCCTCGGTGGAGATGCGCAATGCGCCGTGGATCGGCTGGATCCACGACCTGTCGGCGCCGGATCCCTACTTCATCCTGCCGCTGGTGATGGCCGGCACGATGTTCATCCAGGTCAAGCTCAACCCCACGCCGCCGGATCCGATCCAGGCGAAGATGATGATGATCATGCCGCTGGTGTTCTCGGTGATGTTCTTCTTCTTCCCGGCGGGGCTGGTGCTGTACTGGCTGGTGAACAACGTCTATTCGATCGCCCAGCAGTGGCTGATCAACAAGAAGCTCGGGGTGTTGCACAAGTAATCGGCGTCGCGCGGCGCGCGGCGCGCACGCGCCGCCGGGGTCGGCGCAGGGCGCGGCGCTCGCTCTTCGAGCGTTTTCCGTCGGGCCGCTCGCTTTTCGAGCGTTTCCCGGCATGCGCCTTCTTGCATGCGGCGGATCGCTTCTTTTTCGCTCCTGCCGCAGGAGTGCGTCCTCGATGAACGAACCGATCGCCGCGATTGCCACGGCTCCGGGCAGGGGGGGCATCGGCGTGGTGCGCGTTTCGGGAAGCGGGCTGGGCGCGGTGATCGATCGCGTTCTTCGTCGGCGACTGCCGCCACGGCACGCGAGCTACGGCCCGTTTTTCGGCGACGACGGGTCGGTGCTCGATCACGGCATCGCGATCTTCTTTCCGGCGCCGCATTCGTACACCGGCGAGGACGTACTCGAACTGCAGGGACACGGCGGACCCGTCGTGCTGCAGCTGCTGCTGCGCCGCGTGCTCGAGGCGGGCAGCGAGATCGGGGTGCGGCTCGCCCAGCCCGGCGAGTTCACGCAGCGCGCGTTCCTGAACGACAAGCTCGACCTTGCGCAGGCCGAGGCGGTGGCCGACCTGATCGACGCGAGCACCGAGCAGGCGGCGCGCTCGGCCGCGCGTTCGCTGTCGGGCGAGTTCTCCGACGCCGTGCATGCGCTGGTCGAGCGGCTGATCGAACTGCGCACGCTCGTCGAGGCGACGCTCGATTTTCCCGAGGAGGAGATCGACTTCCTCGAGGCGTCGGACGCGAGGGGACGATTGGCCGCGTTGCGCGCGGCGCTCGAGGCGCTGCTCGTGCGCGCGCGGCGCGGAGCGCTGCTGCGCGAGGGGTTGAACGTCGTGCTGCTCGGCGAGCCGAACGTCGGCAAGAGCTCGCTGCTCAATGCGTTGGCCGGAGCGGAGATCGCGATCGTCACCGACGTTCCCGGGACGACGCGCGACCGCATCGCGCAGGCGATCCAGATCGAGGGCGTGCCGCTGAACGTCGTCGACACCGCGGGGCTGCGCGAAACCCAAGACGTCGTCGAACGGATGGGCATCGAGCGCACCTGGAAGGAAGCGGGCAGGGCCGACGTCGTCGTGCACCTGCTCGATGCGCGCCGACGCGATGCAGCGGGCGCACGCGCGATCGAAGACGAACTCGAAGGGCTACTCGCGCGCCACGTGCCGATCGTGCGCGTCTACAACAAGATCGACCTTGCCGGCGTCGACGCGCGCGTCGCGCGCGCGGCTTCGCCGTGCGCGCAGGGCAGTCGCGATGCGCCGCCGCGCGGCGAGAGCGCGGCGGACCGATCGAGCGAGGCTGCGGCGTCGACCCGCGGGCGGACGGTCGAGGCGTCGGTGTGGCTGTCGGCGAAGACCGGTGAAGGGATCGCGCTGCTGCGCACGCTGCTGCTCGAACTCGCCGGCTGGCAGTCGGGAGGCGAGTCGACCTTCATCGCGCGCGAGCGGCACCTGGTCGCCCTGCGGGCGGCGCGCGAGCATCTCGAAGCGGCGGCGGCGCGCGCCGACCAGGGCGATCTTCAGCTCGATCTGTTCGCCGAGGAATTGCGGCTGTCGCAGGAGCGGCTGAACGAGATCACCGGGGAGTTCGGCGCGGACGACTTGCTCGGGGTGATCTTCAGTCGGTTCTGCATCGGGAAGTGAGGCGGGGTTCCGGCGTGCGGGTCGACGAGGTGCCGACGTCGGGAAACGCCAATGCGTTGCCGGTGCGGGCAGACGTCATTCGTATCTGCTCGATGCCGGCTCAGCGGCCAGCAGAAATGCCTTCTGCGGCACGGCTCGTGACGCGAGAATGTGATCCTCGAGGTGCTGCGCCATCGCCCCATCCGTGCAGTACACGTAGCAGCCCTTCATTCCTCGAGTCATCAGAGTTCTGTATGTGTTTCGGATGATCTCGGCCGCCTTCTTGCCGGCAGAGATCGGGTCCGCTCTCGCAGCCTTCTTGAACCCCTTGATCGACTGGTCCTGCCGGGATCGCTTTTCCGGGCACGCGATCACCTCCCCGTTGCGCGCGATCAGATCGGGTCCGATGATCACGCCGATGTAATCCACTTCCAGTCCTTGGCAAGTGTGAATGCAGCCGATTTGCTTGACCGAATCCGCCGCCGTAATCCACAAGCCACCGTCCCTGGTCAAATTCCATTGCATTGCAAAGCCGTGCTCGGGAATGACCACATCCTGGGCGGAAGAGTCGGACTTGCTTTTCCAGTCCCAGCAGTAACCTGCGACCATGCGCGCGCGATTGGAGCCGAGGTTGCGCTCTTCGATCAGTCGCTGGAGCTCGGTCGGCGAATCGAGGACACGGAAATCGTATTCTGCAGGATCGAGCTTCTCGTTTGCTGTCGGCCGGATTCCGAGAACGTGATCGAGCCATCCGAGGTAACCGTCCGATCCGCTGCATCGGAACTGCGACTCGAGACGCAAGTGCGTGATGTCGGCATTGTCGGCATAGGCTTCGATTTCCGCCTTTCTGCCGATGTCCTTCCAGGTGACGCGTTGATCCTCGTCGATGAAGAATATGGCGCAGCGGGTAGCCTGGATGATCTCCTTGATCTGGTGTTCACCGAGATTGCCGAATAGTCCGGACTTTTCGTTGAGCCGATGCGCTTCATCGACGATCAGCGCGTCGAAGGTGTCTGCTTTCGCTCCGATGAACTCGCCCGAGCCGGAAAACAGATTGGTGATCTGCGACCTGCGGTAAGTACCAGCGAGCTGCTTCTCGAATACTGCGCGCGGGGCGTTGTTCTTGGTCACGTAACGTGCCAACAGGCGCCTGGCGGTGAGCGCGGCGAGCAGGTTGATCGCAACGACCGATTTTCCGGTTCCAGGCCCGCCGTCGACGATGACCACTTGTTTTCGCTTCTTCGCGGCAGTCGCTGCCTTGGCCAGCGCGGTCTCGTAGGTCACCTTCTGGTCGTCGACCAGCACGAATTCGCGCTTTCCGGCCAACATCCCCAGCAGAGCATCGACGAGGCGCTTCGATGGCCGGATGCGCCCGTTCTCGATCTGGACGATGAGGTTGCCGCGGTCGCCTCGCCGTATGTAGCGGGCAATGAACGCTCGCAGTCGTTCACGCTCCTCGGGCCCGCTGATGAAGAACGGTGCCTTGGCGGTGTAGTACGCATACGCAGACCCTTCCAGGACGGCGCGATCCCGGAAGTTGTGCAGATAGGCACAGGGCCGCAGAGTGACCGCCCTCTGATAAACGGCCTCGTTGAAGCCCTGCAACATTTCCGCATAGGACCAGGCCTGGTACGACGGATGGCTGGTGCTGACTTGGCCGCCTCCCATCCGGGTGGTCACCACCCCATCTTGCTCGGTGGCAGCAGCGGTCTCCCATTGCTTGAGTTCCACGACGATGAGGTTGGCCTTCTCGGCCTCGGCCGAGCCCGACAACAAGAGATCGATTCGTTTCGAGGTCTGCGGAATCGTGTATTCCACCGCAATGCCGCAGTCGTCAGGGATCGAATCGTCGTTGAGTACTTTGGCCATCGCCAGCAGCGACTGTTTCCACGCGAGGATCTGGCCCGGAGGCACCTTGTGCCCGGTCTCTTCCCTGTAGGCGGCGAGAATGACTGCCTCGATATCGTGCTTGAATACGTCGTCGAGGAAGCCGGACTTGGTGGACTTGTAGATGATCATGCGGACGGCTTATGGAACGTACTTGCCGGCCGACCCGCGCACCTTGTCCGCGGGATATTTCCGCGCGTTGATGACGAGCTTTCCTGCCGCTGCGGCCAGCGGATCGATGTCCAGTTTGTCGGCGAGCCTTACGAGGTAGATCAAGACGTCAGCGATTTCCTCGCGCACTGCTTCCAGTTGAGCTGCCGACAGATGCCTGCTCTGCTCTTCGGTCAGCCATTGAAACGGTTCCTGCAATTCGGCAGCCTCCACCGAAAGCGCAGCAACGAGGTTCTTCGGGGAGTGAAACTGGTCCCAGTCCCGGTCTGCAGCGAATTGCCGTAGAGCATCGCGAAGCGACGCCAGATCATTCATGAAGTTCTCCAGCGCTTACAGCAGCGTCGACCCGTCTGCAGCAAAAGCCCGGCGCGCGGCTTGCGGGCCGTCGCCCGCCTCCACGCCGCTGCAGAAGGCGGCATTTTCGCGTCCGTACTGCATTGCGCAACCAGGAATGCTGCATTTCACAGCGTGTTTGCCGCGAACACCCGGGTCGGGTCGGCGAAACACGCCGATGTGCCGGCGCTCGTGAGCCGGGCGTCGTGCGCGGGGGCCGGCGCCTCGGCTGCAGCATCCGGCTGCAGGCCGCCGTCAGATCACGCCGAACCATTTCAACGCGAGCGGCAGGAAGAGCGCCGTCAGCACACCCGAAAGCCCCATCCCCAGGCCCGAGAACGCGCCCATTTCGTCGCTGACCTGAAAGCCGCGCGCGGTGCCGATGCCGTGCGAGGTGACGCCCAGAGCGAAGCCGCGCACGCTGTGTTCGCCGATCTTCATCCAGTCGAAAAGATAGCGCGCACCGGCCGCGCCCAGGATGCCGGTCAGGATGACCAGCACCGCGGTGAGCGACGGCAGGCCACCGATCGTCTCGGACACCCCCATTGCGATCGGCGTCGTCACCGATTTGGGTGCGATCGACAGCACGATCGCGGGCGAAGCACCCAGCATGGCGGCGACCAGCATGCCGCTGGCCGCCGCCGCGGCGCTGCCGCAAAACGCGCTGACCAGCAGCGCGAAGCCGTTGCGCCGGAGCTTGTCGAGTTGCAGATAAAGCGGAATGGCCAGTGCGACCGTGGCGGGTCCGAGCAGGAAGTGAACGAACTGCGCGCCCTCGAAATAGGTGCGGTATTCGGTCCCGGTCGGCACCAGAACGAGCAGCAGCAGCGCCACGGCGATCGCCACCGGGTTGGCGAGCGAATGGAACCGGCAGCGCGCATAGATCGCATAGGCGATCCGATACGCGAGCAAGGTGGCGGTCAGCCATAACAACGGCGAAGCCGCCAGGTAGACCCAGACACGGCCGAGGTTCGTGCTCATTTCTTCAACGCGCGCAACACCAGCGCCGAGACCGCCAGCGCCACCACGGTGCTGACGAGCAACGCCGCTGCGATCGGCAACCATGCGACGAGGACCTGCTCGCCGTACACCATGATTCCGACGCCGGCCGGCACGAACAGCAGTGACAGGTGACGCAGGAATTCCAGGCTCACCGGCGCCAGTCCTTCCGCTGCGCCCGGTCGAGCGAGAAGGAAGCCGAACAGCGCGACCATGCCGATCACGGGCCCGGGCACCGGGAGCGCAAAGGCATAAGCGAGCCCCTCGCCCAGTGTCTGGAAGATCAGCAGCGTGGCAAAGGTGTGGATCATCGGTGCCGACCGATCTCAGCGCGGATTGCCCGATCTCTCGAGCAAGCAACCGTAACCACTTGCGTGCCCGCTTTGCCCGAGCAGGCGTACGGCGGCCCACGCTCCGGCGACCGCACTGGACACGACCGGAAGGCCCAGGCGCGCTTCGAGCGGCGCGGCGACTTCGAGCGTGCGAAGACCGCCACATGAGATCAGGACGGCCTCGGCGCCCGAGGCTGCCTTCGCGGCCCGGATCGCCAGTGCCTCGAGTTCGCTCGCGCGCACGCGATGCACTT
>JACDJB010000309.1_pt1 | contig 56862 bp, 53 predicted proteins | sample 7454121 | NCBI WGS metagenome assembly JACDJB01 (sample SAMN14253290, study PRJNA609438) | sludge metagenome | isolation source: sludge after 25d culture with pyrite | collected 2018-12-20 | reverse complement strand
CCTGCGGGGTCAGGCGAGCGGGCGCCTGACCTGCGGGGTCAGGCGAGCGGGCGCCTGACCCGCGCAGGGCGAGCGGGGTCAGGCCGAGCGGGTCAGAGCGTGTCGAGCCAGTTCTGGAGCGCGGCCAGGTTCGCTCCGCCGGCGGGCACGTGGTTGCGGTCCGCCGCCGCGATCGGCGCACCGCTGCGGAACCGGTCCACCACGTCGAGGTGCACCCGACCGCCGAGACCGCTGCTCATGGCCACGTCGCGCAGTCGGGTGGCGCCGGTCAGCTCGACGAATCCGTCCTGGTCGCCGTGGATCAGCCACATCGGCGGGTCGTCGGCGTCGAGGTACGTGCTCGGCATCAACGCCGACAGCGGTTCCGCACCAGCCCAGCCCGCCAGGTACCCCAGGCTGTTGCGACCGGCGTCGGCGTCCAACACGCCGGCGAAGCTCACGATGCCGTCCACCCGAGCGCCGGCCGGGAGGTCGCTTCGCCCGGAGTTCCAGACCGTGCCGACGAGCGCAGCGATGGTGGCGCCCGCGGACTCACCCGCCAGGACGATCCGTGACGGATCCAGCCCGTGCTCGGCGCCGTGTGCCCGCACCCAGGCGACCGCGGCGGCCACGTCGTGCAGTGCGGCCGGGAACAGGTTCTGGCCGATCGACGGAACCGCGAGTCGGTAGTTGACCGGCACGACGCCCCAGCCGTGATCGATCTGGCGCAGGATCGGGGCCATGTTGGACACGCTGGTCTTGTCGCCGGCGCTGAAGCCGCCGCCGTGGACGAACACGATCGTGCCCCGGTCCTCGCCGGCGCGGGAACGGTGGATGTCGAGCATGTGCGACGCATCGCACCACCAGCCGCAGCTCGCGTCGTCGGTGATGTAGTCGATGTTCCGCTCTGACGGCACCAGGTCACCACCCCAGTAGCGCGACAGCGTCTCGAACGGATCCGGATCGGCGACCGACGAGCTCACGGGTGGCGTCGGAGCGCAGGCGGCGGCGACAGCCGCCAACGACACCAGCACGGCGGCCGCCGCGACAGCGCGTGCGCCACGCCGCCGCCCTGCCGGCCGCTTGGCTGCCTGCCACGTGGCCTCGGGTCGCGCGGCGTCGGGCATCTGTGCGGACATCGGAGCTTCCTCTCCCGTTCTGGGTCTCCCGGGCACGGGATCGAGAGAGTGGATCGGAGCGCCCCGTCGCAGTCTTGAGAAACGGGTCGCACAACGGGTCCGACGGCCTGCACTGTCCGACGGCCTGCCCGGGCCGACGGCCTGCCCGGGCCGACGGCCTGCCCGGTCCGACGGCCTGCCCTGACCGACGAGCGTCGCCGACACGACTCGTCGGGTCCTCCGGTTTCGACCCGATCGCGAGGCGGTCCTAACGTGGCGAGGTACCTGCGAACCCGTTCGGCCGAGCGCCGTCGGGCAACGCACTCGAACCCACTTTGACCAATCGAACCCCTGAACCGGGAGGACCCCCCAGTGGCCAACGAGCCCATCCGCGTCGCCGTCACCGGAGCAGCCGGACAGATCGGCTACTCCCTGCTGTTCCGCATCGCCAGCGGTGCGATGCTCGGCGAGGACCAGCCGGTCATCCTGCAGCTGCTGGAGATCACCCCCGCTCTCGGGGCGCTGCACGGCGTGGCGATGGAGCTCGAGGACTGCGCCTTCCCGCTCCTCTCAGATGTCGTCGAGACCGACGACGCGGACGTCGCCTTCGGTGACGCCGGCGTGGCCCTGCTCGTCGGCGCCATGCCCCGCAAGGCCGGCATGGAGCGCGCCGACCTGCTGTCGGCCAACGGCGGCATCTTCAAGCCGCAGGGTGAGGCGCTCAGCCGCTCGGCCAAGAAGGACATCAAGGTCCTCGTCGTCGGCAACCCGGCCAACACCAACGCGCTGATCGCCCAGCGCAACGCGGCGGACCTGGATCCGGGTCGCTTCACCGCCATGACCCGACTGGACCACAACCGGGCGATCGCCCAGATCGCGGGCAAGCTCGACGCCGCGGTGGCCGACGTCAAGAAGATGACGATCTGGGGCAACCACTCCACCACCCAGTACCCCGACCTGTTCCACGCCGAGGTCAACGGGCGCAACGCTGCGGAACAGGTGAACGACCTGACGTGGATCGAGGACGACTTCATCCCGACCGTCGCCAAGCGCGGCGCGGCGATCATCGACGCACGGGGTGCCAGCTCGGCTGCCTCGGCCGCCAACGCGGCGATCGACCACGTCCGCAGCTGGCACCTCGGTACCCCCGAGGGCGACTGGGTGTCGATGGGCATCCCGTCGGACGGCTCCTACGGCGTGCCCGAGGGCATCATCTCGAGCTTCCCGTGCACGTGCTCCGGTGGCGAGTACTCGATCGTGCAGGGCCTGGAGATCGACGAGTTCTCCCGCACCCGGATCGACGCCTCGGCCGCGGAGCTCCAGGAGGAGCGCGACGCGGTCGCCGAGCTCGGTCTGATCTGACCGGCCCGCCGACGTTCTGCGTGCAACGGGTTCGCCCTGGGCGTTCTGGTGACACACAGAACCGGCCCACTGAGGTTCTGTGTGCACTGGGTTCGCCTGGTGCGCGTAGGTGACACACAGAACCGGGCTCGCTGGGCTACTTGAGGAACTTCGACGTGGTGTTGTCGGCCAGGACCTTGCCACCGGTCTGACACGTCGGGCAGTAGTCGACCTCGTACGCGTTGTACTCCACGGCGCGGACGGTATCGCCGCAGGTCGGACATGGGTCGCTCTTGTGGTGGTGCACGTTCCCGGGCCGTTCGGCCGACTTCGACATCCGCTCCATCCCCCGCTCGAACGCCAGCGCATCGGCGATGCAGCCGGCGATTGCGGCGTGCAGGCGGTCGACCTGGTCGCCGTCGAGCTTGTTGGTGGCGGCGAACGGCGACAATCGCGCCCGATGGCAGATCTCGTTGGCGAGCATGCGCCCGATGCCCGCGATGCCGTGCTGGTCGCGCAGGAACGTGTGCAGGCGTGTGCCCTTCGCATCGAGGGCGGTGGCGAGCTGGTCGCGGGTGACGACGTCCGCGTCGATGCCCAGGTCGGACAGCGGCGACTGGGTCAGCGGATCGCCGGCGAGGACCCACACCCCGGCCTTGCGCTCCTTGCCCGCCTCGGTGAGCAGCAGCGCGGTGCCGTCATCGAAGCTCCAGCGGGCGACGCCGTTGCGAGGCTTGGCGGACTGCGACTCGTCGGGTACCAGTCGTCCGCCCTGCATCAGGTGCACGACGAAGGTGATCGGGTCCTCCTCGGTGACGGCGCCGTCGCCGGCGCGCTCGGAAGGGAAGCGCAAGAGCAGGAACTTGCCGCGGCGATCGACGGTGCGCAGCGGTCGGCCGACGGCCTCGGACGGGTCCGGGAGCGCCGTCTTGAGCGCGGTGAACGTGATCGGGCGGAACCCACCGAGGACGGCGCCGGCGAACCCGCCGTCGTCGACCGGTCGGCTCAGGCGCTCGACGTGGGCCTGCACCTCGGGCAGCTCAGGCATCGGCCCAACCTATGCCTTTGTCATGCACCAGACACCCGTTCGGGTGGCTGGTGCATGACAAAGCGCAGAGATCGGGTCAGAACTGCGTGTCGGAGCGGAGCTCGCCCAGCGCGTCGGCCACGCCGTCGAGCACTGCACCGTCGCGGATCAGCACGTTCACGTCGCCGACCAGCTTCAGGCGGCCCTGCATGAACGCTGCCTGAGCGGCCAGGTCGCCCCGTGCGATGTCGGCTGCCGTCGCGTAGTCGAGCTCGAACGCCACGGGCGCGTCCGTCGAGCCCGGCTCCAGCGACGTCGTGCCGTGGTCGAAGCGCAGTGCATAGGACACCTTGCCTCCAGGGGCCCCAGCCACCTGGTAGGCGATCGCAAGATCGGTGTCCCGGGTCCGCTCGGACAGCTCGCTGCTCGCTGCTAACGCGGCAGCGGCACGCTCCAGCCACTCCTCGCTCAGGTATGCCACCACGACCGACAACATATCTGGGACCGAGCGCGTCGGTATCGCTCCGATCGGACGTACGCTCGCTCCATGGACAGGAGAGAGCGGATGCTCGCCGGGCTCTTGTACGGGGCTTGTGCGCTGCTGCTCGTCGGAGCCATGACCGGCCTCCTCAAGGAGCTGCTGCCCGATGCGGTCGGCGGTCGGCTGGCGCGCAACTCCGAGGCCTGGCTGGTGATCCTCGTCCTGGGATCGTGGATCCAGTTCGTCCGACCGCGGATCACGGGCTCGTCGATCGAGTGGCCGGTGACCGTCCTGGCGGCGGCCGTGTGCTTCGGGGTCGGCTACTACTTCTGGGAGGTCGGCACGATCGCCGGCGAGACCAGGATCACGACGCTCAACGAGGGGCTGTTCGCACTCGCGTTCATGCTCCCGTACGTCATGATCTGGCGACCGCTACCTCGGTGGATCCCGTGGATGATCGCCGGGCTCGTCCTCGTCGTGACCGTCCTGCTCAACCGAACCGGCTTCGTCACGGACCTGGCGGAGACAATCGGGTTCGTGGTGCTGCTGCCGATCGGGCTCGACGTCGTCGATCGAGGGATCCTCGATCCTGAGGCCAGGACCGTGCCGCTGGAGCGGTACGCGTGGTACGCGTTCCTGGTCGTCACGCCCGTCCTGTTCGCCCTGATCGAGACGAACCCGCCCGACGGCCTCGCTGGTGAGGCGTCCCGCTACATGGTTCGACTGACCGAGGGGTTCGTGGCCACGCTGGTCCTCGGCGTGTACTTCGCTGTCGGCCTCGGTCGCACCGGTGTCCCTGACCGTCGCGTGAGCCCCATGGCCAGGCCGTCGATCGCCTGACGAACTCCGCCAACCTGCCGTCTCGGCCCAGCTTGCTGTCTCGGTCAGCTGCCAGACTCTGGCCATGACGCAACCGAACCCGCAGGACGAATCCCGGCATCCGGCGGATCCTGACGAGCCGCTGTGGAACGAGTCGTACTACCTGGACTGGTTCACCGAGGACGCGTCGCTCGGCGGCTACGTCCGCATCGGCTACTACCCGAACCTGAACAAGGTCTGGTACTGGGCGTGCCTGGTCGGTCCGGACCGTCCGCTGGTCACCGTCATCGAGCACGACATCGCCATGCCCTCCTCGCCGTCGTCGCTGGAGCTGCGTGCCGAGGGCCTGTGGGCAGACCACGTGGTGGAGACGCCGAACGAGCACATGTCGATCAACCTCGAGGCGTTCGGGCTGCAGCTCGACGATCCGCTCGACGTGTACCGGCCCGAGCCCCGCGGCACCCGGGTGCCGTTCGGATTCGAGCTCGACTTCCACACCGACCGGGCGGCCTACCAGTGGCCGCCCGTGACGCCTCGGTACGAGATCCCGTGCCGGGTCGAGGGCCACGTGCTCCTCGGTGACGAGCGCATCGAGGTCGACGGGTGGGGTCAGCGGGACCACTCCTGGGGTGCGGCGAGGGACTGGTGGACCAACCAGTGGTGCTGGAACGCCGGACGCCTCGACGACGGTACGCGGTTCCACTCCGCGGGCGGGTTCCTCCCCGGTCACGACTGGGGCGTCGCCTACCGACTCGATCCCGGCTCCGCTGAGTTCGTAGAGGGCGACTCGGTGGGCCTCGACGTCACCGAAGGCACCGAGCGGGTCCCGACCCGGACCGGCCTGCGCATCGTCGACCTGGACCTGGAGCTCGAGCCGGTCGCGCTGTCGCCGGTGCTGTTGGTGCACCCCGATGGCCGACAGGCTCGCTTCCCTCGGGCGATGGCCAGGATCACCGCAGCCGACGGTCGGACGGGAGCGGGCTGGATCGAGTGGAACCAGCCGCCGACCGGAACCCGACTCCCGCCGAACGACGTCACCTGACCGGCACCGTCACGCGCCAGGTGGCCCCTGCACCGGCCGAAAAATGAAGCGGTTGCGGTGGCACCTGCCATCCGCAACCGATCCATCTCCCCACGGAGTCGGGGTCGCCGCCCCCGTCTCCCTCCCGGTTCCCACCGAACCGTTGAACTGACGCTCACGGTACGGGACCTGGGACGGTCGGGACCAGAGGGAGTTCTACCCAACCCGACGATGTCGGGGTCAGCCGGTCTTCTTCTGGCCGAGGCGGCGCAGGTTCACCAGCTTCGACTTGGCGTAGTCGCGGTTCATCATGGCGATGAAGTCGATCGAGATCTCCTTGGGGCACGCCTCCTGGCACTCCCCGTAGTTGGTGCAGGAGCCGAAGAACTCCTCCATCTTCTCGACCATCGACTCGGTGCGCGTGTAGCGCTCGGCCTGGCCCTGCGGCAGCAGGTTGAGGTGGTTGATCTTGGCGGAGGTGAACAGGTTCGCCGCCGAGTTCGGACACGCCGCAACACAGGCGCCGCAGCCGATGCAGGCCGCAGCGTCCATGGCGGACTCGGCGGCCTCCTTGGGGATCGGGATCTCGTTGGCGTCGCCCGGTGCGCCGGTGTTGATCGAGATGTAGCCGCCCGCCTCGATGATGCGGTCGAACGCGGCGCGGTTCACGACGAGGTCCTTGATGATCGGGAAACCCGCGGCGCGCCACGGCTCGATCGTGATCTCGTCGCCGTCGGAGAACTTCCGCATGTGCAGCTGGCACGTGGCGGTGCCCCGCTGGGGGCCGTGGGCCTGGCCGTCGATCATCAGGCCGCACGTGCCGCAGATGCCCTCGCGGCAGTCGTGGTCGAAGCTGATCGGCTCGTCGCCCTTGTTGATCAGGTCCTCGTTGACGTAGTCGAGCATCTCCAGGAACGACGCGTCGTCGGCGACGGTGGTCGTGTACTCCTCGAAGTGGCCGTGGACGTCGGGGCCGCTCTGGCGCCAGACCCTCAGCTTCAGGTTCAACATGTTGGCGTGCCCGGCGGTGGCGGCCGGGACGGTGGGGGCGTCGGTGGTGTCGCTCACGGTGTCTCCTCGTTCCCGCGCCGGCTCACTTGTAGGAGCGCTGCGTCAGCGCCACGTTCTCGAACACCAGGTCCTCCTTGTGGAGGATGGCGTCGTGCTGGATGTCGGGCCCGCCGTACTCCCACGCCCCGACGTAGGCGAAGTTCTCGTCGTCGCGCTGCGCCTCGCCCTCTTCGGTCTGGTGCTCCTCGCGGAAGTGACCGCCGCAGGACTCCTCGCGGTGCAGCGCATCGCGGACCTTCAGCTCGGCCATCTCCATGAAGTCCGCCACCCGCAGGGCCTTCTCGAGCGACTGGTTCCAGCCGTTCGGGTCGCCGGGGATGCGGACGTTGCTCCAGAACTCCTCGCGCAGCGGCGGGATCTCCGACAGCGCCTTCTCCAGGCCCGACTTGTTGCGGCTCATTCCGCAGTAGTCCCAGATGATCTTGCCGAGCTCACGGTGGTAGTGGTCGACGGTGCCGGTGCCCTGGACGGCCATCAGGCGGTCGATCCGGCCCTGGCCCTCGTCGACCGCGGTCGTGAAGGCCGGCTCGTCGGTCGCCATCGGCGAGGTGCCGAGCAGGCCCGACAGGTACCCGGCCACGGTGGACGGGCCGACGAAGTAGCCGTCGGCGAGACCCTGCATCAGCGCAGAGGCGCCCAGGCGGTTGGCGCCGTGGTCGGAGAAGTTGGCCTCGCCCAGAGCGAACAGACCGGGGATCGTGGTCTGCAGGTTGTAGTCCACCCACAGCCCGCCCATCGTGTAGTGGGTGGCGGGGTAGATGCGCATCGGCACCTTGTAGGGGTCCTCGCCGGTGATGCGCTCGTACATGTCGAACAGGTTCCCGTAGCGGGCCTTGATCGTGTCCTCCCCGAACCTGCCGATGGCGTCAGCGAAGTCCAGGTACACGCCGTTCTTGAGCGGCCCGACGCCCTTGCCCTCGTCGACGACGGTCTTGGCGTTGCGCGACGCGACGTCGCGTGGCACCAGGTTGCCGAAGGCGGGGTACTTGCGCTCCAGGTAGTAGTCGCGCTCGGACTCGGGGATGTCGGCCGCGGCACGGGACTCGTCGGCCGAGCTCGGCACCCAGATGCGGCCGTCGTTGCGCAGCGACTCCGACATCAGCGTCAGCTTGGACTGGAACTCGTCGGCCGGCGGGATGCACGTCGGGTGGATCTGCGTGAAGCACGGGTTGGCGAACGCGGCGCCCTTCTTGTGGGCCCGCCAGGTGGCTGTGACGTTGCACGCCTTGGCGTTGGTCGACAGGAAGTACACGTTGCCGTAGCCGCCGGTGCACAGCAGCACGGCGTGGGCGGAGAACGCCTCGACCTCGCCGGTGAGCAGGTCCCTGCACGTGATCCCCTGGGCTCGGCCGTCGTGCAGCACGACGTCCTGCATCTCCATGCGGTTGTAGAGCTCGACGGTGCCCAGGTGGATCTGGCGGGCGAGCGCCTGGTAGGCGCCGAGCAGCAGCTGCTGGCCGGTCTGTCCCCGGGCGTAGAAGGTGCGCGACACCTGGGCGCCGCCGAAGGAGCGGTTGTCGAGCAGGCCGCCGTACTCGCGGGCGAACGGGACACCCTGCGCGGTGCACTGGTCGATGATGTTGACCGACACCTCGGCCAGGCGGTGGACGTTGGCCTCACGGGACCGGTAGTCGCCGCCCTTGATCGTGTCGTAGAAGAGGCGGTGCACCGAGTCGCCGTCGTTGCGGTAGTTCTTGGCGGCGTTGATGCCGCCCTGCGCGGCGATCGAGTGCGCCCGTCGCGGCGAGTCGTGGTACGTGAAGACCTTGACGTTGTAGCCGAGCTCCCCGAGGGTGGCGGCGGCCGCCGCGCCGGCCAGGCCGGTGCCGACGACGAACACGTCGAACTTGCGCCGGTTGGACGGGTTGACGAGCTTCAGGTCGAACTTGTGCCTGGTCCACTTCTCGTCGATGGGACCTGCGGGGATGTGCGCGTCGAGGGTGATGGTCACGGGGGTTCCTCTTCTCGCTCGTCAGTTGGCGACGACGCCGAGCTGGATGGCGACGACGAAGGCGCAGTTCATGCCGATGGTGACGATGACGAATCCGGCGGCGAAGGCCCTGCGAACGCCGTTGTATCGAGGGCTGTTGATGCCCATCGACTGGAACATCGACCAGGCCCCGTGGAACAGGTGGATGCCGAGCGCGATGTTGCCGACCAGGTAGATGGCCGCCACGTAGGGGACCGAGAGGCTGGCGACGAGGTTGTCGTAGGCGGCGCCGTGGACGAAGTCGGGGTTGACCCAGCCCCAGGTCAGGTCCGCAAGGTGGTAGGCGAGGTAGAGCAGGACGATGATCCCGGTCCAGCGCATGGTGCGAGCCGCGAAGTTCGCCGCGATGTAGTCCCGCGGCGACTGGTAGCGGATCGGTCGGGAGCGGCGGTTCATGGCGGTGAGCTGCGCGGCGGAGATGATGTGGAGGGCGAACATCACGATCAGCCCGATGCGCAGACCCCACAGCGCCCAGCCGTGCGGGATGATCGGGCTGAAGAGGTCGCGAAGGCCCTCGGCGTAGTGGTCGAACTCGGTGCGGCCCAGGAACATCTTGAGGTTCCCGAACATGTGGGCGAACACGAAGCCCATCAGGCCGATGCCGGTGAGGGCCATCACCCACTTCTTGCCGACGGCGGAGCGCCACAAGTCGATGAGTGCGTTGCTGGAGGACCGGTGGGTCCCGTTCACGTCGGGTGCGTCGGCACCCTCGCGACGCTCCATGGCGTGGGTCGCTCCACGCTCCGTGGTGTTGGTCGCTCCACGCTCCGTGGCCTGGGTCATGCCCGTAGCTCTCCTGGACGGCGGGTCACCGACCGTGACGATCGGTTCACCCCGGAACCTACCTGTCGCTGAGGATCCACTCACAAACGGCATGCGCTTTGTCATGCACCAGCCACCCGTTCGGGTGGCTGGTGCATGACAAAGCGGTGCGGAGCGCGGGATCCGTAGGGTGGGACCCGTGGAGCGCGTCGGCAGCGAGCGGGTGGTGGTGGCCGTCGACACCGAGGACACGCCGTGGTGCTCCACCGGAGCGGACCTCGTCTCGGACCGGCTCTTCGCCCTGGGCGCCTCGGCCGTGTCCGAGCTCCCATCCGCCGAGCCTGCTGCCGACGGTGGCACCGACGGCGGCACCGACGGGACCGCGGGCCCTGGTGCCGGCACCAGCATCGACACCGGTCGCTGCTCCGCGTCCGGCCCGGCCGTTCGACTGGTCGCCGACCTGCCGGCGGCCTCGCTGGACGAGCTGTCGGCCACCGGATGGCGCTTCGACGTCCTCGAGGTCGACCCGTCCTGGAACGCCGCCTGGCGCGACCACGCCACCGCGGTCGAGGTGGGGGAGCGCCTGGTGCTGCGCCCCGAATGGGTGCAGCCGGATGCGGCCGCTGACGGTCCGGCCCGCACCGGTTCGACCGAGTCATCCGCACCGGCGACGCAGGTGGAGCAGATCGAGGTGGTGCTCGACGCCGCGGACGCGTTCGGGTCCGGATCGCATCCGACCACCCGGCTGTGCCTCGAGCTGCTGGAACGGCTCGACGATGCCGGCTCGCTCACCGGCGCACGAGTGCTCGACGTCGGGTCCGGCACCGGCGTGCTGGGCGTGGCGGCGCTGCTGCTCGGTGCCGGGTCGCTGGTCGCCGTCGACGTCGACACCGCGGCGGTCACGGCGACCAGTCGAACCGTCGAGCTCAACGGCGTGGCCGATCGCGTGGTCGAGATCTCGGACCGTCCACTCGCCGAGGCGGTCGCGGATCACGGCCCGTTCGACGTGGTGCTGGCCAACCTGCTGATCCCGATCATCGAGGAGCTCGGCCCGGTGCTGGCCGCAGCGGTGGCGCCCGGCGGTGCGCTGGTGCTCAGCGGCCTGCTGTCCGAACCGGCCACGGGTCAGGTGGAACGGGCCGTTCGGGCGAGCGCCGCGGAGGTGGAGCTGGTTCTCGAACGGGTGCAGCACACCGACGGCTGGTCCGCAGTCGTCCTTGTCGCCGGCAGCTGCGGATCGAGTGGGCGACTCGGTTGATCGACGTCGACGACGAGCTCGCCGGGTGGGCCGGGGTCGTGCCGGCCCATCCGCGCTCGACCCGGCCACGGCGTAGCAGGATCTCGTCGTGCACGCGTGTGCACGAGCTCGTTCTGGAGGGAGGGCCGGATGAAGCGACTGATCGTCGATCGTCGACGGCGTGGAGTGGCGCTGGTGGTGGTGTTCCTTGCCGCGACAACGGCTGGCTGTTCGAGCGGATCGGACCCCGATGGGAGCACCACAACGAGCTCCGGCAGCGCCTCCAGCAGCACCGAAGCTCCCGTCGACGGGTCCACCGGTTCACCGGCGACGTCGTCGACGACGAGCCAGGTGCCGCCGGTCGAGCGGGAGCCCACGCCCGCGGACCCGGCGCAGTTCTCCTCCGCCGTCGACGGCACGGGTGAGCGCTTCGACCTCTACGGCGAGCTCGCCTTCACGACGCCGACCGGCAACATCGTGTGCGACATCCACGGTGAGCCTGACAGCCTCGACCACCGTCCCCCGTTCGCGACCTGCCTGGCGATGGAATCCACCTGGTCGATCCCGGAAGAGCCGTGCGAACTGGACTGGGCCGACAGCGTCGTGTCGTTGGGCAGCAAGGGCGTGGAGCGCGGGGCCTGCACCGGCGACCCGCCGGTCACGTACGGATCGAACGAGCTGCCGTACGACTCCTCGCTGACCCAGGGCCCGATCACCTGCGTCTCCCGCCGGACCGGCGTCGTGTGCACCTACGCCGGGACCGAGGTGCCGATCGCGGGCTTTGTCATGCAGGGGACACCCGTTCGGGTGTCCCCTGCATGACAGAGCGATCGAGGGCACGGGTAGCCTCCGCGCATGACCGAACCCGCCGCCGCGAACCCGGTGCCGCCGACCGACCACCGGAGCCTCGAGACGCCGCCGGACCTGCCCGCGACGCTCGGTGAGCTGCGGGCGTCGGGCTGGACGTCGGTCCCGGTCAAGCACGAGATCCGCGCCAACGCGGCCGCTCGCATCAGGGCCGGCCGGCCGCTGTTCCCGGACGTCCTCGGCTACGCCGACACGGTGTTCCCACAGCTGGAGAACGCGCTGCTCGCCGGTCACGACGTCATCTTCCTGGGCGAGCGTGGCCAGGCCAAGACCCGCATGATCCGCTCGCTCGTCGACCTGCTCGACGAGTGGATGCCGATCGTCGAGGGGTCAGAGATCAACGACGACCCGTACGCCCCGGTGTCAGCGCACGCTCGCAACCTCGTCGCCGACGCCGGCGACGAGACGCCGATCGCGTGGGTGCACCGGTCGCTGAGGTTCGGAGAGAAGCTCGCCACCCCCGACACGGCGATCGCGGACCTGATCGGCGAGGTGGACCCGATCCGCGTGGCCGAGGGCCGCTACCTGTCCGACGAGCTCACCCTCCACTACGGCCTCGTGCCGCGCACCAACCGTGGCATCTTCGCCATCAACGAGCTGCCCGACCTGGCCGAGCGCATCCAGGTCGGTCTGCTGAACGTGCTCGAGGAGCGCGACATCCAGATCCGCGGCTACAAGATCCAGCTGCCGCTCGACCTGCTGCTCGTCGCGTCGGCCAACCCGGAGGACTACACCAACCGGGGCCGCCTCATCACGCCGCTCAAGGACCGCTTCGGCTCCCAGGTGCGCACGCACTACCCGCTCGACGTCGAGACCGAGGTGGCGATCGTCGACCAGGAGGCCGAACCCTTCGCCGCCCCCGGCGTCACGGTGACGGTCCCCGAGCACATGAGCGACATCATCGCCACGCTCAGCCAGCTCGCACGCCAGAGCCCGCACATCTCCCAGCGCTCGGGCGTCTCGGTCCGCCTGTCGGTGTCGAACCAGGAGACGATGGTCGCCAACGCGGCCCGCCGCGCCCTGGCTGCCGACGAGGACGAGGTCGTGCCCCGCGTGTGCGACCTGGAGGCACTGCCGGCGTCGACCGCGGGCAAGATCGAGATCGAGACGCTCGAGGAGGGCCGCGACGAGCAGGTGCTCGACCACCTGGTCCGCTCCGCGGTGCTGACCGTGTTCCGGGAGCGGGTCCGACCCGAGTCGCTGACCAAGGTCGTCGACGCGTTCGAGGACCGCGACCCGATCGAGATCGGCGAGGACGTCCCGGCCGCCGCGTACGTCGAGCTGCTGGCCGAGATGCCGGCGCTCGGCGGTCCGGTCCACGATCTGGTCGGCGAGCAGGCCAGCGCCGGGGTCATCGCATCGGCCGTCGAGCTGGTCCTGGAAGGCCTGCACCTCTCGAAGAGACTCAACAAGGACGCGGTCGGCGGCCGCTCCCAGTACCGCTCCCGGGGTTGATGCCGATCTCGAACCGGGCGGGACGGGTCAGGCCTTCTTCAGTCGGGCGATCGCCCCGTCGATGTCGCGCTGCAGCATCTCGCGACGCACGAAGTGCCCACCGGGCAGCTGGTGGTGCTCGTGAGGGATCCCGGCGGCGCTCAGCAACCCGCTGAACTCGCGCTGACCCGCCTGCACCTCGGTCTCGTTGATGTCGAAGGTGCTGATCTCCTGGGCCTGGCCGCAGACCAGCATGATCCGCTTGTCCCGGAAGTTCGTCACGTGCTCGCAGGGGTTGTCGGCGCTGACCTTGGCCTCGTCCCAGAAGGGCACGCCGTACACCGTGCCCCCGGCCAGCTCGACCGCTGCGGAGCTGAGGTTGGCCCAGTGCACGACGATGCCCGCGTCGCGGCGGAGGCTGGCTGGACCCGAGTGGCTGCTGACCGACGCGAAGAGCCCGGGGTACCTGGTCGCGTACTTGAGCGCGCCGAAGCCTCCCATCGAGAACCCCGAGACGGCCCGGCCGTCGAGCTCGGCATAGGTGCGGAAGTTGGCATCGATCCAGGGGATGAGCTGCTGGATGTGGAACGTCTCCCAGTTGCGCGGCCCGGTGAGCGACGCGACCGGGTTGCAGTACCAGCCCGCGGCGCCGCCGTCGGGCATCACCACGATGATGCGACGGCCGGCGGTCAGTCCCCGGATGTCGTCCTCGAGGTCGAACTTGCGGAAGTCCTGGAGACCGCCGTGCAGCAGGTACATGACGGGGTAGCGCCTCGACGGCGACGCGTCGTAGTCGTCGGGGAGCAGCACGTTCACGCCCGGCTGCCACGCGATCGCGCTCGTCGCGAACCGGTAGTAGTTCATGCGCCCGCCGAACACCGCGTGGTCGACGACCTGGAGCGCCGGGCCGGTCGGCGCGGTGCTGCACGCCGCCGTGGCGGTCAGCATGGCGAGGGCACCGGTCCCCCCGGCCGCTCGGAGGAACGTCCGACGATCGACGCGGCGGTCCCTTCGTGCCGTGCTCCCCGTCTGTGCCCCTCCAACCGTCTGTGCCCCTCCACCCGTCTGTGCTGCGCCACCCGTCTGCACGCGGCCCCCCACGTCGTCGCACCCGGTTCCACAGCGGCCCGAGTCGGATCCCAATTACCCTACGAATCGGGCGATGGCACCTCCAGGCCCGGGAGGGCCAGATCCCGGGCGACGGGGGCCAGGAGGGGCGATGGACTCAGGGGGCTTCACGGCGTCGACGGTGCCGGTGCGGTACGCGTCGGTCGTGCTCGACGCCGCGGCGGCCGCTGGGGTCGAGGCCCCGATCCTGCTGGACGCCGCCGCCATCTCACACGACCAGATCGAGGACCCGGGTGAGCGACTGGCGCTGACCGACGTCGGCCGGCTGCTGGTGCGGGCGCTCCGCCTGACCGACGAGCCGGGCCTGGGCTACGAGATCGGGCTCGGCAGCAGCCCTCTGTCGCCCGGGATCGTCGGTCTCGGCATGTCGAGCTCCTCCACGCTGCGGGAGGCGATCGACCTCGGGGTCGAGTTCATCGGCCTCCGCGTGCCCGTGCTGAGCGCCGAGCTGCGGGTCGACGGCGACACCGCGGCGGTCGCGGTCGTCGAGACGGCCCCGTTGGGCGAGCTCCGCCAGGTCCTGTTCGACACCGTCCTGGTCAAGCTGGCGCGCATCGGGCTCACGTTGGTCGACGGCTTCGGTCTCGACGACGTCGAGCTCTGGTTCGACTACCCCGAGCCGGAGTACTACCGACGATCGAGCGGGCGGCTCCCCAGAGCGTCCTTCGACATGGGGAGCAACGAGGTGCGCTTCGACGCGGCGCTCCTCGACCTGCGACCGGAGACCGCCGATCCGGACAACGCGACGCTGATCCGCCGGCAGTGCCGGCGCGAGCTGGAGGAGCTGGGGTTGGTGGGCGACGCGGTGGCGCAGGTGCGGGCCGTGCTGGTGGCCTGCGAGGACGGCTACCCCACGTTGGGAGACGTCGCCGATCGCCTGCACACGTCGAGTCGAACCTTGAAGCGTCGGTTGCACGACCGCGGGACGAGCTTCCACCGCGTCCTCGACGAGACCCGTCGGGCGCGAGCGATCCGTCTGCTCAGCGCGACGGACCGATCGGTGGAGACGATCGCGCACCAGCTCGGCTACGCGGATCCGAGCGGCTTCCGCCGAGCCTTCCAGAGCTGGACCGGCACGAGCCCGGCCGACTTCCGCCGTCGCGGTCCCGGCCGATGAACCTCGGCGGTGCCGTTCGGGTGCGGATCGGTGCGGTGGGCTCGAGTGCAGCGGCTGCTGCGTTCGATCCCCGTCGAGCTCCCGGTCGCGTCCGGCCCCGGCCGGCACCGGCCATCTGAGCTCGATCAGGGTGAGCCGTCGGGTTCGGCAGGAACCGCCGCGCCGTCGCCCTCGTCGCGATCAGCCCAGTCGAGCAGCTCGTCGATGGCGAACCCGGCGTCGTCGATGCCGGCGTGCAGGTCGCCGAGCTCGACGAAGCGGGCGGGGACCGTCGCCATCGTCAGGTCGTCGGGCTCGACGTCTGTGACCTCGTCCCAGCGGATCGGTGTCGACACCGTGGCCCTCGGGGTGCCCCGGACCGAGTACGCGGCGGCCATCGTGTGGTCCCGGGCGTTCTGGTTGAAGTCGACGAACACCGCAGCTGGGTCGCGGTCCTTGCGCCACCAGGTGGTGGTCGCGTCGTCGGGGGCCCGTCGTTCGACCTCTCGTGCGAACGCGAGCGCAGCCCGACGCACGTCGCCGAAGCCGTGCGTCGGATCGATGCGCACGTAGACGTGCATCCCGTGGCCACCCGACGTCTTGGGCCAGCCGACCGCGCCCAGCTCGTCGAGCACCTCGTGGACGACGCCGGCGACCCGACGCACCCGGTCGAACGGGCACTCGGGCATCGGGTCGAGGTCGATGCGCCACTCGTCGGGCGATTCGACATCGGCCCGTCGGGAGTTCCAGGGGTGCAGCTCGACGGTCGACATCTGCACCGCCCAGACCACTTGCGCGACCTCGGTCACGCACAGCTCGTCGGCGTCGCGCCCGTAGCGCGGGAAGTGGAGCCGTACGGTCTCGACCCAGTCGGGCGCGCCGCTCGGGATCCGCTTCTGGTGGACCTTCCTCCCATCGAGCCCCTTGGGGAAGCGATGCAGCATGCACGGCCGCTCGAACAACGCCCGCACGATCCCCGGCCCGACCGCCAGGTAGTACTGGGCGAGGTCCAACTTGGTCGCGCCGGTCTCGGGGAAGTACACGCGGTCAGGGTTGGAGATGCGCACCGTGCGACCCTCGATGGTGAGCTCGGTGGCCGGCGAGGCTGCCATCGCCCAAGGCTGCCACGGACGCTGAGATCTCGGGACGCTGGTGGTCGTGTGACGACAGCACAGGTCCCGAGAACCGGTCGGAACCGCATCGGCAGCCCGAGCGACGGTCGTCGTCCCGCCGGTGCGCAGTAGCCTCCGCGCATGGCACGTCCCCGCTTCCGCTACTCGCCGTGGGACGGCGCCCAGACCGGCTTCGAGCTGGATGCGCTCGACGTCATGGAGCAGCTCACCGACGACCTGCTGTACCACGGCGACCTGAACTCGGCGCTGCGCCGGATGATGCAGCAGGGCTTCGAGGACCGCAACGGCGAGCGCATCGCGGGCCTGCGGGAGATGCTCGACCAGCTGCGCGAACAGCGCCGGGAACTGCTCGACCGCTTCGACCTGGGTGGCGTGTACGACGACATCTCCAACGAGCTGAACGAGGTGGTGCAGACCGAGCGCGACGAGCTCGAGCGTCAGGTGGACGAGGCCGAGCAGTCCGGTGACCGACGTCGCGGCGACCTCACCCGGGAGACCGCGGCGGGTCGCAACATGGAGCTCGACATGCTGCCGTCAGATCTGGCGGGCAAGGTCAAGGGCCTCGACAGCTACGACTTCTCCTCGCGGGAGGCCGCCGACCGGTTCGAGGCGCTCAAGGACCGGCTTCGCGAGCAGCTGGTGCAGCAGGCCGTCGAGGGGATGTCGAGCGCCGTGCAGAACATGACGCCGCAGGACATGTCCCGGATGAAGGACATGCTCGCCGAGCTGAACCAGATGCTGGAGGCCCGGAGCAGAGGGGAGGAGCCGGACTTCGACGGGTTCATGGAGCGCCACGGCGACTTCTTCCCCGAGAACCCGTCGAACCTCGACGAGCTGCTGGCGATCATGGCCGCCCGCATGCAGGCCATGGCCGCGCTCATGAACTCGATGACGCCCGAGCAGCGGGCGCAGCTCCAGGAGCTGTCGGACCAGCTGCTCGAGGACATGGACCTGCGCTGGCAGATGGACCAGCTGGGTCAGAACCTCCGCGACGCGTTCCCCGACTTGGACTGGGACGCCAGCCACCAGTTCCGCGGCGATGACCCCCTCGACATGGCCCAGGCCTCCTCGGTCATGGGTCAGCTCGGCGACCTCGACCAGCTCGATCAGATGCTGCGGGGCGGTTCGGACCCCGGCGCGCTGCGCGACGTCGACCTCGACCGCGTCCGCCGGCTGCTGGGCGACCAGGCGGCGGCCGGCCTCGAGCGGATGAGCGAGATCACCAGGATGCTCACCGACGCCGGGTTGGTGGAGCAGCGCGAGGGCCGCATGGAGCTGACGCCGAAGGGCCTGCGACGCCTGGGGCAGAACGCGCTGGCCCAGCTGTTCCGAAAGCTCGACCGCGACCAGCTCGGCCGCCACGAGATGGACCGCAACGGCGCCGGTCACGAGCGCACCTACTCGACCAAGCCCTACGAGTGGGGCGACCCGTTCAACCTCCACATCGAGAAGACGATCCGCAACGCGATCGTCCGGGGTGAGCGGGCGCCGGTGCGCCTGGCACCCGAGGACTTCGAGATCGAGGAGACCGAGACCGTCGTGCGCAGCTCGACGGTGCTCATGCTCGACCTGTCGCTGTCGATGCCGATGCGCGACAACTTCCTTCCCGCCAAGAAGGTGGCGATGGCGCTGCACTCGCTGATCTCGACGCAGTACCCGCGCGACTACTTGGGCATCGTCGGCTTCTCCGAGGTGGCCCGGGTCCTCACCGCCGAGCAGCTGCCCGAGGTGAGCTGGGATTTCGTGTACGGCACGAACATGCAGCACGGCTTCCGGCTCTCCCGCCAGCTGCTGTCGCGTCAGACCGGCACCAAGCAGATCATCATGATCACCGACGGCGAGCCGACCGCCCACATCAACGGGCGCGGCGAGCCGGAGTTCCACTACCCGCCGGTGCGCGAGACCGTCGACGCCACGCTCATCGAGGTGGCGCGCTGCACCCGGGAGGACATCCGGATCAACACGTTCATGCTCGACCCCGACAAGAGCCTGCAGCGCTTCGTCGGGAAGCTGACCGAGATGAACCGGGGCCGAGCCTTCTACACGACGCCCGAGAACCTGGGCGACTACGTGCTCGTCGACTTCATCGAGCAGAAGCGAGAGCTGGTGCGCGGACGTCGCTGACCGGGAGCGGGGTGCCGATCGGGCGGCCGGTCGACGACCCGTCGAGGTGGCGCGCCGTTCCGGTTGCAGGCGAAAAGCCTGAAGTTCCGCTTGCGTGAGCGGCTCGGGACCGTCACTATTGTCACTTACACCGGTGTAATTACACCGTTCGGCACCCTCCGGTCGCGGTCGCATCGATCCGGCGGGCAACAGAGCTCACGACCACGGGTCGGGACGGACCGGGGGACCGGCCGGCCGACCGGGAGGGGACCCATGACCGACGCACCTCAGGATCGACACGACGACGCGAGCTCCGCAGACGACGAGTCAGCGGCGGAGAGCTGGCAGGCGTTCGCGAACTGCCTCGGCGTCGATCCCGATCTCTTCTTCCCTGAGCGCGGCGCCTCCACCAAGGAGGCCAAGCAGGTGTGCCAGGGCTGCGTCGTGCGCGAGGACTGCCTGGAGTACGCGCTCGCCAACGGTGAGAAGTTCGGCATCTGGGGCGGGCTCAGCGAGCGCGAACGTCGCCGCATCCGCCGTCAGCGTGCGCTGGCCCGAGCGGCACAGCAGACCCGCACGGCCTGAACCCGGCGCGAGCTCGCTCAGGTGCCGGGTCGCCACGTGCGACGCTCGGTGACGACCACCTCCGCGGGCACGTCCCAGCGTCGGCGCGGGAGCTCGTCGTCGAGCACCTGCACGTCGAACGCCGCGACCACCACCACCGGTCGGCGGTCGACGTCGGCGAGCGCACGGTCGTAGTACCCGGCACCGAAGCCGACACGCGTCCCCGCGGCATCGACGGCCACGCAGGGGGCGACCACCACGGTCAACTCGCCGGCCGGCATCGCCGTCCGCCCGTCGTCCGGGGGCTCCTCGATGCCGAAGGCGCCGGCGACGAGCTCGTCACCGGCATCCCACCGGCGGAACGCCATCGTCGGCGGTCCGGACGGCTCGGCGCCAACCACGGGCAGCCACACCGTCCAGCCTCGGGACCGGAGCTCGTCGGCGGTGCCGCTCACGTCGATCTCATCGCGGATCGGGCGGCTGAGCCCGACCCTGCCGGTGCCCGATGGCGTCGCCAGCACGTCGAGCGCGCACAGCGCGTCGGTGACGGCGGAGCGGGCCCGGTCGCGCTCGGCGGCGTCGAGCGAGGTGCGGGCCGAACGACCCCGCCGGCGTGCCCGCTCGAACGGGTCGCCTCCGGCCACGGTGGCAGCCGACGGCGGCGGGCAGGTCACGGGAGGGAGGCCGTCGGGTGAACCGCGGCGGGCCGACGCGGTTCTCGAAGAGGGGAACGGTATGGTGAGTCCATGTTCAGCGGCAACGAATGGCTGATCGTCGTGATCATCGCCCTCGTCATCTTCGGTGGTTCGCAGCTCCCCAAGCTGGCCCGGAACCTCGGCTCCGCCCAGAAGGAGTTCAAGAAGGGCATGGAAGAAGGCGGCAACGACGACAGCGACAGCGACACCAGCACCGAGAAGAAGTCTGCCTGACGCGCCTCGGCCACCTCGTGGGGGTGGCCGCGCTCGTCGGCCGGGCTCGTTCAGCCGACCCCGGCCGGTCGCCGGGCACCGCGCGACTTGAGGATGCGGCGTCGCTCTCGCTCGCTCGTGCCACCCCACACACCGTGGTCGATCCGGTTGTCGAGCGCGTACTGCAGGCAGTCGGCCTTCATGGGGCAGTCCGCGCACACACGCTTGGCCACCTCCACACCCACGCCGTCGGAGGGGAAGAAGAGGCTCGGGGGCTTGTCGGCGCAGTTGCCCTGCGCCATCCAGTCGGTGTCGAGTACCTGTTCCATACGGTGAGTCTGACGCCGGAACGGCCCACTTTGTTCCGGAGTTCCGCTCACCCCTGAAAGGCTGCTCAGTGCACGTCGCCGACGGGTCACATCGCACGGCGGCGTTCCTGAGCCCGAACGTCGCATACTCCTGAGGTGACGGTGCATCCCGACGATCCCGACCAGCAGCCCCCGGTCACGCCGGTTTCGCCCGTCGCGCCACCGAGTGCGCCGCGGCTCGCGCCACCGGTCGCTCCACAGGTCGCGTCATCGAGCGCTGCGCCCGAACACGCCGGCAGTGCCGGCCCCCCGACGTACGTGGCGACCTCGCAGCCCCTGCATCCGTTCCAGCCGAGTCGACCGTCGCACTCGCTGTCCCAGACCGCGGGAGTCCACAACGCCGGCACCGGCGACCCGGTCCACCGTCGCGGCCACACCCTTCGCACCGTGCTGCTCAGCGCCCTCGTGGGGGCGATCGTGGCCGGCGTCGCCACCGCGGCCGCGCTGTGGGATCGCAGCGATCAGTCGGCAGCGACTGCGGCGGCGCCCGAACCCGACCGCTCGACGATGACGGTCCCCGGCGACGCGCTGTCGATCCACGCGCTCCTGCAGAAGGTCCGGCCGTCGGTCGTGTCGGTCCACACGGGCGTCCGCGGCGGGGAGGCGGCGGGCTCGGGAGTGGTGCTGAGCGCGGACGGCATCGTGTTGACCAACGCGCACGTGGTCGACGGCGCGCAGTCGATCGAGATCGACCTCGCCGACGGACGCACCGCGGAAGCCCGTCTGCTCGGGTCGGTGCCGGCGGCCGACGTCGCGGTGCTGCAGGCGGAGAACCTGACCCAGCCGCTCACGCCGGCCGCGCTGGGCAGCTCGGACTCGCTGCAGGTCGGTGACGCCGTGGTCGCCATCGGCAACGCGTTGAACCTGGGTGAGGCGCCGAGCGTCACCACCGGCATCGTCAGCGCGCTGAGCCGATCGATCACCACGCCGAACGGCGACGTGCTCGACAACCTGATCCAGACCGACGCCGCGATCAACCCGGGCAACAGCGGCGGGCCGCTCGTGAACGCACAGGGCGAGGTCGTCGGGGTGAACACGGCGATCCTGGCCGATGCGCAGAACATCGGGTTCGCGCTGGCGATCGACGACATCCGCTCCATCATCGACGACATCAAGGCCGGTCGACAGGTGCAGACGGTGCGGCCGCTGCTCGGGGTGGAGACCGTCGACGTCAGCGCGATCAGCGCCGACATCCGCAGCCGCTTCGGCGTCACGGCCACCGCCGGCGCGTTCGTGCAGACCGTGAACCCAGGGACCGGGGCCGCCGCGGCCGGCCTCCGCCAGGGTGACGTCATCACGTCGATCGACGGCCGTCGGGTCCGCAGCGCGACCGATGTCGGCGCGGCGGTGCGCTCGAAGGAGCCGGGCGACACGGTGCGGATCGGCTGGGAGCGCCAGGGGTCGGCCCAGGAGGGCGACGCCACGCTGGGGAGTCGTTGAGCCGAGCCGGTAGGCTCGCGGCCCATGTCCGACACCTACGCCTCCGAGACCGACGAGCCCATCGAGTGGGTGGCTGCGTCCACGATCGTGTACCTCGGGCCGGTCGCTCCCCACTGGGAGATCCGCGGCGACCACGGTGACACCCAGTTGATCGACGACTTCCGCGCTCGGGTCAACGCCCGCCTGATGCTGCTGCCGCCACACGACCCGCAGTTCAAGCGGAACAGGGAGCGGGTGGCCCGCGACGCCGAGCGGGAGCTCATCGAGCTGACGTGGGACCTCGGCGACGACGACGCCCGCTGATCCACCCGCCCGCTGACCCACGCGCCCGCTGAGCCACCCGCCGGCTCTGTTCCTGGGTTCGCGCGGCTTCCCGCGCCGATCCAGGAGCAGAGCCGGCAGGTGACGGGCAGTAGCCTGTGGCCATGACGGACCCTGTCGACGAGCGTTCCCCGTACCTCAACCGGGAGCTCTCCTGGTTGGAGTTCAACGCACGGGTGCTGGCCCTGGCCGGCGACCCGACCACGCCGCTGCTCGAGCGCCTGAAGTTCCTGGCGATCTTCAGCCAGAACCTCGACGAGTTCTTCCAGGTGCGCGTCGCCGGTCTCAAGGACCGGGTCGCGGCCGGGGTGACCGGCCGCAGCCCCGACGGCATGAGCGCCCAGGAGCAGCTCGACGCGATCGGTGCCCGCACCTCGGAGCTGGTCGCGGCCGCCGACGAGATCTTCCTGGGTCCGATCTGCGCTGCGCTCGCCGAGGAGGGCATCGTCTTCTCCACCTGGAGCGAGCTCGACGACGACGACCGAGAGTGGGCGACGGTCGAGTTCCGCAACCGGATCTTCCCGGTGCTCACGCCGCTGGCGGTCGACCCCGGGCACCCGTTCCCGTACATCTCCAGCCTGTCGCTGAACCTCGGTGTGATCGTCCGGGACCCGACCACCGACCTGCGGCGCTTCGCCCGGGTCAAGGTCCCGTCGTTGCTGCCCCGGTTCGTGATCATGCCCGACGGCGAGCGCTTCGTCCCTCTGGAGCAGGTGATCGCACACCACCTCGACGAGCTGTTCCCGGGGATGGAGGTCGTCGACCACGTGGCGTTCCGGGTGACGCGCAACGCGGACCTGACCGTCGAGGAGGAGGAGGCCGACGACCTGCTCGCCGCGATCGAGATGGAGCTGCGTCGGCGACGCTTCGGCAAGGCCGTCCGCCTCCAGGTCGAAGACGACATCTCGGCAGAGGCGCTCGAGTTGATCCGCGACGAGCTGGAGCTCACCGACGACGACGTCACTGCGCACGCCGCGCCGCTCGACCTGGGCGGACTGTTCGCCGTGGCGGAGGCGGACCGACCCGACCTCAAGTACGGCGAGTTCGTGCCGGTCACCCAGCACCGCCTGGCCATGAACGAGGACGAGGAGCCGCCCGACCTCTTCGCCGTCATGCGCGAGGGCGACGTGATGGTGCACCACCCCTACGACAGCTTCTCCACCTCCGTCGAGGAGTTCATCCGCCAGGCCGGCCAGGACCCCCGGGTGCTGACCATCAAGCTCACGCTCTACCGCACGTCGGGCGACAGCCCGATCGTCGCCGCGCTCATCAAGGCAGCGGAGATGGGCAAGCAGGTCGTCGCCCTCGTCGAGCTCAAGGCCCGCTTCGACGAGGAGCGCAACATCGAGTGGGCCCGGCGCCTGGAACAGGCAGGCGTGCACGTCGTCTACGGCCTCGTCGGGCTCAAGACCCACACCAAGACCTGCCTCGTGGTGCGTGACGAAGGCACCAGCGTCAACCGCTACTGCCACATCGGCACCGGCAACTACAACTCCAAGACCGCCCGCCTCTACGAGGACGTCGGCCTGCTCACCGCGGACCCGGACCTGGGCGCGGACCTGACGCAGCTGTTCAACTACCTGACCGGCTACGCCCGCGACGTGCACTACTCGAAGCTGCTCGTCGCTCCCCACACGCTGCGCAACGGCCTGGTCCGGTTCATCCGCAACGAGCGGGCCGCAGCGCCGGGGACCGGCCACATCATCATGAAGATGAACAGCCTGGTCGACGCCGACATGATCGACGAGCTGTACGCGGCCGCCCAGGACGGGGTCCGCGTCGAGCTCGTCATCCGCGGCATCTCCTGCATCCGACCCGGCGTGGCCGGCCTGTCGGAGAACATCACGGTCCGCTCGATCGTCGGCCGCTACCTGGAGCACTCCCGCATCTACCGCTTCGCCAACGGACGGGGCCCCGGTCAGGAGCTGCACTTCATCGGCTCGGCGGACCTGATGCCGCGCAACCTGGACCGCAGGGTCGAGGCCGTCGTGCCGGTGCGCTCGCCGGAGCTGCGCGTGCGCATGGACGAGATCCTCGCTGTCGCGCTGGCCGACGACACGCTGGCCTGGGAGCAGCTCGACGACCGCTGGACCCATGTGGAACGGCGCAACACGGTCGAGACGCACCTGGAGCAGCAGGAGCACGCGGAGAAGCGGGCCTCGGTCGGTCGCCGGTGAGCAATCGAGCATCGGGCCCGGACCCGGACCCGGACCCGGCGTCGGTGCCCGGTGCTGCAGGGCGACCGACGGTGCGGGCCGCCGGCGGAGTGGTGTGGCGCAGGCGGCGCGGCGCGCTCGAGGTGCTGCTGGTGCACCGGCCCGCTCCCCGTGACGACTGGTCGCTGCCCAAGGGCAAGCTGGAGCCCGCCGAACGCCACCGCGACGCCGCTCGACGTGAGGTGCTGGAGGAGACCGGCATGCGCTGCTCGCTCGGCGATCGCATCGTCGAGGTCGCCTACCTCACCCCAAAAGGCGAGCACAAGACCGTCCGCTGGTGGGCGATGACGGTCGACGAGGACGAGGGCTTCACCCCCAACCGCGAGGTCGACGAGCGCCGTTGGGTCCCCGTCGACCGCCTCGACGAGGTGCTGAGCTGGGACACCGATCGCGACGTCGTGCGGCGGTTCCTGCGCGGCGTCCTGACCCGTTGACCAGCGGCGACGGGTGCCACGTCCATTCTGAGGACAGCTTCGGACCCGCGTGACGGCAGGCGTCCGCCACACCGTCGTCCAACCTTCAGTCGCGGTTCACCTCCCGTTCACCTGGTGCCCGCCTGGCGGCCATCCCCGATCCGTACCGTGACCACGAGCGACCACGGGGTCGCGAGGCGGCGACGGTGCCGCCGAGTCTGGAACCTCCCGAGGAGGCGGTTGCATGTTGCGAAGAGGTCGTTTGGCCTGGCTGGTGGTGCTGTTCGTGGCGGTGGGTCTGGTGGCCACCGCGTGCGGCGACAGCAAGGACTCCGGCGAGGCCGGCTCGGGTGACGGCACGGCCGCCACCGACGGCGAGGGAGCTGCAGGTCCGTCCGACGCGGAGATCAAGGCCCTGACGGCCAAGGTGGCCGGCGGCGGCGCGTCGTTCCCCGACGCCTTCTACCAGGCGGTCAACGCCGACTTCAACGGGATCGCCGGCTCCGAGCTGGTGACCTACGCCAAGTCCGGATCGTCCGATGGTCGCAAGCAGCTGGCCGACGGCACCCTGATCTTCGCCGGATCCGACTCGCTGCCGAAGCCCGAGGAGACCTTCGGCGGCAAGGAGATCCTGTTCTTCCCGACCGTCGCCGCTCCGATCACCGTGAGCTACAACCTCGACGGCGTCGAGGACCTCCAGCTGAGCGCGGCGACGCTGGCCAAGATCTTCCAGGCCGAGATCACCACGTGGGACGACTCGGCGATCGCCGCCGACAACCCCGACGCCGAGCTGCCGTCGACGCCGATCGTGGTCGTGCACCGCTCGGACGGCTCCGGCACCACCAACAACTTCACCAAGTTCCTGAAGTCCGCGGCCGAGGGCACCTGGAAGCTCGACTCGGGCGACACGGTGAACTGGCCGGCCGGCACCCAGGGCGCGGAGAAGAACTCGGGCGTCGCCCAGCTGATCAGCCAGACCGCCGGTGCGATCGGATACGTCGACCTGGCCGACGCGGCGAAGGCCGACCTGGCCTTCGCCGCGATCCAGGACCAGACCGGTGAGTTCGTGCTGCCCAGCGCCGACGGCGTGACCGCAGCGCTCGAGAGCGCGGAGGTCGCCGAGGACCTGACGTACAACCCGCTGAACTCGTCGGGCGAGGGTGCGTACCCGATCACCGCCCCGACGTGGCTCATCACCTACGCCAGCTACAGCGACGCCGCGACGGTCACGTCGCTGCAGACGTACCTGCGCTACGTCCTGACGACGGGCCAGGAGCAGGCGTCGTCGACCGGCTACGTGGGCATCCCCGAGAGCCTGCAGTCCAAGGCGCTCGCCCAGGTCGACAAGATCACGGCGGGCTGAGCCACTCGTTCCCCGACCGTCGACCGACCTGCGTCGTGCAGCCAGCCAGTCGCCAGCCAGTCGGCGGACCGCGGTTCGCAGGTCGCCAGCAGCTAGCAAGTAGGCCGTCGGGCGAGCCAGCTCGTCAGCAGCCTTCGATCGATCATGCGGAGACCAGGTGGCCCTCACCACACCAATCGAGCAGTCCCCGGCGAGCTCCCTCCTCGAGGAGGGCAAGGGCGCCCGGGCCGACAAGGCGTTCCGGCTGACCGCCATGGGTGCCGGAACGTCGGTGCTGCTGATCCTGCTGCTCATCGCCGTGACGATGCTGACGAGCGCGTGGCCGGCGTTCTCCGAGCTCGGAACCGGCTACTTCTTCGGCACCGAGTGGATCCCCTCTGACGGCAAGTACGGCATCCTGCCCCTCGTCTGGGGCACGGTCGTCGTGTCGGTCATCGCGCTCTGCTTCTCCGTGCCGATGAGCGTCGGCATCGCGCTGTTCGTCACCGAGCTCGCGCCGCAGAAGCTCCGCCGCCCGGTCATCACCGTGGTCGACGTCCTCGCCGCTGTGCCGTCGGTCGTCTTCGGCCTCTGGGCGTTCTACAACCTGCTGCCGAGCTTCCAGAGCCTGTTCAACTCGATCGCGGACGCCGTCTCGGCCATCCCGGTGCTGAACGTCCTGTTCGGTCCGAGCACCGGATCGTCGTTCATGAGCGCGGGTCTGATCCTGGCGTTGATGATCACCCCGATCATCACGTCGGTCACCCGCGAGGTGTTCGCCACCGTGCCGGTCAACGACAAGTCGGGGGCGCTCGCCCTCGGCGCCACCCGCTGGGAGATGATCCGCGGCGTGGTGTTCCCGCACTCGAGCGGCGGCGTCACCGGGGCGGTCATGCTCGGCCTGGGCCGGGCGATGGGCGAGACCGTCGCCGTGGCGCTGATCATCGGCGCCCGCCCCGACATCACGCTCAACCTGTTCGGCGTCGGCGAGACGATGCCGGCGCAGATCTTCCGCCAGCTCTCCGAGGCCGGCACGCTGCTGCGCTCCGCCCTCATCGGGCTGGGCGTGATCCTGTTCGTCCTCACCATCTGCGTGAACATGGGGGCCCGCAAGGCTGTCGTGGTGGTGGACCGTCGAGTGAAGGGCACCGCATGACCGCCACCAGCAGTGCAACGGTGGGCGACGCCACCCACCGCGACGCCGTCACCAAGGCCCTCACCGGTGGGTCGATGGGTGCCGGGAGGCGCTTGCGCAACGGGGCGGCGTCGGTCCTGATGGTCCTCGCCTTCCTGTCCGCCGCGACACCGCTCGCCGTCATGGGCGCCCAGGTGTTCAGCCAGGGCATCGGGGCGGTCACCAGCGGAAGTTGGTGGACCGCCCCGATCCCGGAGACCGGCCGCGCTGACCTCGCCGACAACGAGAAGATGGCGGACCTCGGCTTCGGCACCCCGACGGAGGACGCCGGGGCGGGCGACCCCGTGCTCGGCATGGCTCCGGCGATCGTCGGAACGATCCTCACGGTGCTCGGGGCGTCGCTGCTGGCGATCCCGCTCGGGATCATGGGTGCCGTCTACCTGCACGAGTACGGCAAGACGGGCAGGCTGGCCAAGTTCATCCGGTTCATGACCGACGTGATGACCGGTGTCCCGTCGGTGATCATGGGCGTGTTCATCTACACGATCTGGGTGCTGCCCCGCGGCATCGACGGCCGCTCCGCATGGGCGGCGTCGCTCGCCCTCGCCTGCCTGATGTTGCCGATCGTCGTGCGCTCCACCGAGGAGATGCTGCGCCTGGTGCCCGACAACCTCCGGGAGGCATCCGCGGCACTCGGGACCCGCACGTGGAAGACGACGGTCAAGGTCGTGCTGCCCGCCGCGGTCGCGGGCATCACGTCGGGATCGCTGCTGGCGGTGGCCCGAGCCGCGGGGGAGACCGCCCCCGTGGTGTTCGTGATCGGATTCGTGAAGACCACGAACTGGCGCTTCACCGGCCAGAACACCACGTTGTCGGCGCAGATCTACTCCCAGCAGCAGAACGGTGGAGAGCTGTCCACCCAGCTCGCCTGGGGCGCAGCGCTCACCCTCGTCGCGATCGTCGTCGTGCTGACCCTCGTCGCCCGGGCGATCTCGCGACGCTTCTCGACGCAGTGACACGCGACGAAGTGATGCACACTGATCTCCAGGGTCGGACGACGAACGGGTCGGTGACGGAACACATGGAACCCAGCGACGGAAGGCAGAGCGACCCGATGGACGCCACCGATCAGAGCGTGAAGCCCCTGGAACCGGCGATCCTGCCGACGGAGCCGATCGCTGAGTCCGCCGCACCGACACCGTCGGTGTCGCTGCTCGCGACCGGGGGACCGGCCGACGAGCCGGGCCACCTCGGCCGGCCCGTCGTGTTCCAGGTCAACGACCTCGACGTCTACTATGGCGAGCACCGTGCCGTCCGCAACGTCGACATGGAGATCCGACGCAACGAGATCTCGGCGTTCATCGGTCCGTCGGGCTGTGGCAAGACCACCGTGCTGCGATGCTTCAACCGGATGAACGACCTGATCGCCGGTGCCCGTGTCGATGGTGACATCGAGTACCACGGCGTCAACCTCTACGACCCGAAGGTCAACCCCGTCGAAGTGCGCCGTCGGATCGGGATGGTGTTCCAGAAGCCGAACCCCTTCCCGAAGTCGATCTACGACAACGTCGCGTACGGACCCAGGATCGCCGGAACCAAGAAGCGCTCGGAGCTCGATGACATCGTCGAGCGCTCGCTGCAGCGCGCGGCGCTCTGGGACGAGGTCAAGGACCGGCTCAAGGCGTCCGCGCTGGGCATGTCGGGCGGTCAGCAGCAGAGCCTCTGCATCGCCCGAGCGGTCGCCGTCGATCCCGAGTTGATCCTCATGGACGTGCCCTGCTCGGCGCTCGACCCGATCGCCACCGGTCGCATCGAGGACCTGATGCTGGAGATCAAGTCCGAGTACACGATCGTGATCGTGACCCACAACATGCAGCAGGCCGCCCGCGTCAGCGACGCCACCGCGTTCTTCTCCACCGAGGTGAACGCCGAGTCGGACTTCCGCACCGGCCTCCTCGTGGAGATGGACCGCACGAATACGATCTTCTCCAACCCCAGCGACCAGCGGACGGAGAACTACATCACCGGCCGGTTCGGCTGACGCGGAGCCCGGTCGGGCCCGGGACCGGCGGCGGTTCCGTCGACGGGTCCGGGAGCAGCAGCAGGTGACGAGGCAGGAAGCGACGAGGGCAGGAGGAGACGAGGATGGACGAGATCCGCATCGAGTTCCACGAAGAGATGGAGAACCTCCGCTCCGACCTGATCCGCCTCGGCGTCATGGTGGTGGAGACGATCGGCAAGGGAACCGCAGCGCTGCTCGACCGCGACCTGCACGCGGCCCAGCTGCTCATCGACGGCGACGACATCATCGACGACTTCTGCCTGGGACTCGAGGAGCGCTGCTGCCAGCTCCTCGCACTGCAGGCGCCGATCGCCGGCGACCTCCGGTTCATCCTCACCACCATGCGCCTCATCTCCGAGCTCGAGCGCTCCGCGGACCTCATGGTCAACGTGTGCAAGGCGTCGCGGCGCATCTACGACGTGGAGTTCGGGCCGCAGCTCCGCGGGCTCATCGAGCACATGGGTGAGGAGGCGGCCTTCCTGGTCCGCGCCGCGATCGACTCCTACGTCGATGCGGACACGTCGCTCGCCGCCGCGCTCGACGACATCGACGACCGGCTGGACGAGCTGCAGACGGCGTACGTGCAGGCGATCTTCACCTCGCACTCGGTCGACAACCTGAATCTGCAGGGCGCGGTGCAGCTGGCCATGATCGGTCGGTACTTCGAGCGGATCGGTGATCACGCCGTGAACATCGGTGAGCGCGTCCAGTACATGGTCACCGGCTGGCTTCCCGAGCACACGGGATCCGCCCGCCACCACCTGAGGGTTCAGGGCGACACGTCGGCCAGCGCTGCCGGCTCCGGAGATGCCCCGTCGGGTGGCGCGGTGGTCGTCGACGACGGACCTGACGACATGGGTTCGTTCGACGTCGGTCCCACCGACGGCGCCTGAGGTCGATGTGGAGCGGAGCGTCGCGTGACGGCGGCGATCGTTGCGGTCGTCCTGGGCGTGGCGCTGGTCGTCGTCGGTTCGCTCGGGCTGCACTGGCGACGGCTCGCGCTCGCGGTGGCCGAGGCGCCCGCCGTCGAGCTCTCGCCAGCGCTCGACGACCCGGTCGCCGGTGACGCGGCCTCGCTGAACGCGCTCGTCGAGCTCGAGCGGTTCCGCTCCGTCGTCGATCGCCTGCAGCGGGCGGTCGTCTTCTGGGACGCCGACGGTCGTGAGGTGTACCGCAACGAAGCGGCCCGGGCCATGTTCGCGGCGCGGGACGGCCAGGTGCTCGTGGCGGCTGCGATCGAGGAGGTCATGGCCGATGCCCTGACCGGGCACTCGATCCGTCGAGAGGTCGAGCTGTTCGGCCCTCCCGCGGCATCGTTCGTGGTCGTCGCGCGTCCGTTCGGCCCTGTCTCGAACCACGGGGGTGGGACCGTCGACGGTCAGGACGCCGACGCGGGCACGTCCGGAGCGGCCATGTCCGGGGCCGGGATCGACGGGGCGGTGGCGATCGTCGAGGACAGGTCGCTGCAGCGCCGCATCGAGACGGTGCGGCGCGACTTCGTCGCCAACATCTCCCACGAGCTCAAGACCCCGATCGGCGCGCTCGGCCTGCTGGCCGAGACGGTCCGAGGCGAACCGGACCTGGACGTCGTCGAACGCCTGGCCGATCGGATGATCCTCGAGGCCGACCGCGTCGGCCACACCGTGGACGACCTGCTCGAGCTCAGTCGGATCGAGTTCGGCGACGACACCGAGGTCGAGGACCTCGACGTCCGATCGATCATCGGTGAGGCGGAGAGCCGACTCGGGTCAGCTCCCGCACACGCCGGCACCAGGATCCGCATCGACGTCGCTGGCGACCTCGTCGTGACCGGCGACCGCCGTCAGCTCGTCTCCGCCGTGTTCAACCTGCTCGACAACGCGGTCAAGTACTCGCCGGAGGGCTCCGAGATCGTCGTCGGCGCGGAGCTCGACGCCACCGGGACCGCCCACGAGGGCGGACGGGTCCGGCTCAGCGTGACCGACAGCGGCGTGGGAGTGCCCCGGCGTGACCTCGACCGCATCTTCGAGCGCTTCTACCGAGTCGATCCGGCGCGCTCGCGTCGCACCGGTGGCACCGGGTTGGGTCTGGCGATCGTCCGTCACGTCGCCAGCAACCACGGCGGTGAGGTGCTCGTCGAGTCCACCGAGGGCGTCGGCTCGGTCTTCACGCTCGTGCTGGGTCGCACCGAGAGATCCCGTCCCTCCGCCACGAACCCCCCGAACCCCCCGGGATCGCAGGAGCAGCCATGAGCGCGTCCACGACCAACCACAGCCACACCGTCCTCGTCGTGGAGGACGAGGAGGCGTTCATCGAAGCGCTGGAGGTCGGCCTCCGTCGCGAGGGCTTCGACGTGGCGATCGCCCGGGACGGCGCCGACGCGATGGACCGCTTCGACGAGATCGATCCCGACCTGGTCCTCCTCGACGTGATGCTCCCGACCGTGTCGGGCCTCGACGTCTGCCGTGAGATCCGACAGCGCAGCGACGTCCCGATCATCATGGTGACGGCCCGCACGTCGGAGATCGACACCGTCGTCGGACTCGAGGTCGGCGCGGATGACTACGTGACCAAGCCGTACCGCCTCCGGGAGCTGGTCGCCCGGATGCGCGCCGTGCTGCGCCGCCAGCCGCGGCAGTCGGGTGATCCGTCGATGCCCTTCGACGACGTGATCGTCATCGACGACGTCGAGCTCGACCTCGACCGACACGAGGTGCGGATCCGCGGCGAGCAGGTGAACCTCCCGCTCAAGGAGTTCGAGCTGCTCGCCGTCCTCATGGAGAACGCCGGACGCGTGCTGCCGCGCTCGACGCTGATCGACCGGGTGTGGGGCAGCGACTACGTGGGCGACACGAAGACCCTCGACGTGCACGTCAAGCGACTCCGCTCCAAGGTGGAGCTGGATCCCTCCCATCCGCTGCTCATCACGACGATCCGGGGACTCGGCTACAAGTTCTCCGCTCCCCGCGGCTGACCTCCAGAAGTTGCGGTGCGTCCGTCGTTCGATCGCGACCGACCGTTGCCGGCGGGCGACGGCCACCGGAACGCGGTCGGAGTCGCCCGTAGCATGACCGCGTGAGCGGACACGGGGAACCCGTGCGGTTGTCGGAGCCGCGGGTCGACGTCACGTCCCCGTTCGGCCGGTTGGCGCTGGCGCACGTGCTGTCGCTCGCCGGCGACGCGCTGATCGCCATGTCGCTCGCCGGCACGCTGTTCTTCGACGTCGATCCGGCCGAGGCCCGGTGGAAGATCGCCCTGTACCTGGTGTTCACGATGGCGCCGTTCGCCGTGGTCGGACCGCTGATCGGACCCGCGATGGACCGGGCCAAGGGCGGTCACCGGATGGTGATGGTCGGCGCAGCGGTCGGCCGGGCCGTGGTCGCGCTCCTGATGATCGCGACGGTCAGCAACGACAGCCTCCTGCTGTTCCCCGAGGCGTTCGTGATGCTGGTGCTGGCCAAGACCTATCAGGTGGCGAAGGCCGCGATCGTGCCCACGGTCGTGGAGAGCGATGCAGCGTTGGTGGAAGCCAACTCCAAGCTGCAGCTGCTGTCGGGCTTGGCCGGGTTCGCCGCCGGGATCCCCGGCGGTCTGCTCATCCTGGCCGTCGGACCCGGAGCCACGGCCCTCCTGGCGTCGATCACCTTCGCCGTCGGCGTCGTCGCCGCGCTGCGGGTGCCGTCGACCACGATCGCCGCCGAGCCCGCCGGCGACGCCGAGCGCGCCGAGCTCCGCAGCGCGGGGGTGCTCAGCGCCGCGTCGGCGATGGGGACGTTGCGCGCCATCGTGGGGTTCGTGACGTTCCTGCTGGCGTTCGCGCTCCGCGGCGCCGACAGGTTCGCCGAGCTCGGCACCGGCCTCGGACGGCTGGCGGGCGCGAACCGGGTCGGTGCCGAGCCGACCCCCGACCAGCTCGTGGCGGCGGTCGGCGGCCCGCCAGCGTGGCACTTCGCGGTGATCGTGGCGCTGAGCGTCACCGGCGGGCTCGTCGGTGCGGCGGCTGCACCGCTCGTCCGGCGAGTGTTGCGGGAGGAGCTCCTGCTCCTGGGAGCGGTCGGGCTCACGGTCCTGGCCGGCGTGTCCGCAGCGCTGGTGTCGGGCCTCGGGGGTCAGGCCGCAATGGCGCTGCTGGTCGCGGTCGCTGCGTCCGCCGGCAAGCAGGCGTTCGACGCCGTGGTCCAGCGCGACGCGCCGGATGCCAACCGCGGCCGCTCGTTCGCCCGGTTCGAGTCGCGCTTCCAGGTGGCCTGGGTCCTCGGAGCGTTCGTCCCGGTCGTGATCCCACTTCCCACGTGGCTGGGTGGGTGGTGCATCGCGGTGCTCGCGCTGTTCGCCGCTGGGTTCTTCGCGATCGGCATGCATGCGGTGGGTCGTGGCGAGCAGCCGCCGCGGCTCCCGACGGCTCGACAGGTCGGTCGCGGGGTCCGGACGCGGGTGAACACCCGTCGTGACGGGCCCAGGTCCTGAGGCTGGATCCATCCGTCACGGGCGCAGCACCAACGCCACGGGTCCGGCGAGCGATGCGGTGGCGGTGGCTTCCGCGTCGAGCTCGTGAACGGCCAACGTGACGGCGTCGTCGTCCACGGCCAGCACCTCCGCCTCGGTGGCCACCGCTCCCTCCCAGGTGGGAGAGGCCACGTCCACGACGTCGCCGCGGGTGGCCAGCGGGGGTAGGTCGCCGGTGCGGACCACGACGGCGACACGTCCGGCGGGCAGCGAGCCGGCCGTTCCGCTGCGCCCGATCCGGCGCACCATGGTGCGGCCGATGACGGTGCCGGGGGTCAGCCGGATCGCTGCGATGGCATCGGGCGGCAGCGCCGCGACGGCGTCGACGGGCACCGTGGCGGTCGGCCGATGCTCGACGCGCACGTCCGCGGGGCCGAGCGCGTCGCCGGCCTCGACGGAGCGGTGCACCACGACGACGGTCTCGTCGCCCAGCCACGCGGCCCGCGCCGTGCTGACCGCTTCGGTGCTGCGCTGCACACCGATGGCGACTGCGGCGACGACCGCCCAGGCCAGGAGCCGCCGTCGAGCGGCCCGACGTCGACCCGGGGACGTCGCTCGGGGCCAGCGGAGGCGCAGCAGTGCGGCCCTCGGGCCGCGGTCGGTCGGATCGTGGCGCACGTGTGCTCCCTCGTCGACGCGCCGGAGGAACCGGCACGGGTTGGTGTCGCAGGGGGAAGCGTGTGGGTCAGACCGACGAGTCGGCACCGACGGGATCGACGGCGAAGACGACGTCGGCCGGTCGGCCGTCGGCGGGGACGGTCAGCAGCTCGTGGCCGTCCTCGGTCACCAGCACGGTGTGCTCGAACTGGGCGGTGCGCTGGCGGTCCGCCGTGGCCACGGTCCAGTCGTCGTCCCACATCGTGACGGCGGCCGCACCGATGTTGATCATCGGCTCCACCGTGAACGTCATGCCAGGGACGAAGACCGTGTCGTTGCGCGGGTCGTAGTAGTGCGGGATCTGCAGCGACGTGTGGAACTGGTCGCCGATCCCGTGTCCGATGAACTCGCGCACGATCGACAGGCCGTGGGGCAGGACCGACTCCTCGATCGCCCGGCCGATGTCTCGGATGCGGGCGCCGGGGCGCACCACCGCGATCCCGGCGTGCATGGCCGCTCGGGTCCGGGCCACCAGCTCGACCGACGCCGGGTCGACGTCGCCCACGAGGAACGTGGCCGACGTGTCGCCGTGCACCCCCTCGATGAAGGCGGTGACGTCGACGTTGACGATGTCGCCGTCCTGCAGGCGACGCGAGTCGGGGATCCCGTGGCAGACGATCTCGTTCACCGACGTGCACAGCGATTTGGGGTAGCCGCGGTAGTTGAGCGTGGAGGGATAGGACCCGGCGTCGACCATGGCGTCGTGGCCGATGCGGTCGAGCTCGTCGGTCGTGACGCCGGGGCGGACGTGGCGGCCCACCTCGATCAGCGCATCGGCGGCGACCCGGCCGGCCACGCGCATGGCGGCGATCTCTTCCTCGGTGCGCACGGCTCGGGCCTGGCGCGACGTCGGCGTTCCGGTCAACGCGTAGTCGGGTCGCGTGATGCCGGCAGGCACGGTCCGCATGGGCGACACCAGCCCGGCGGTCACCGGCGGCGACGGAGGGGGAGCGAGGACGCTGCGTCGCTTCTTGCGCTTTGCCACACCCACAGCGTACGTCGGGACGCGCCATCGACGTTCACCGGCCGTCCGGGGACCGCGACCCGCCCGGGCACCGAGGCGTCGGCTTCGTCCGCCATCGGTTCACCCGAATTCCTCAACCGCACCCGTTGTTCGGTCGACACGGTTCTGGATGGCACGCCGACCCAACACCGCGCCGACGGCCCGAGGTCACCTCGGGATCCGCAGCCGCCTCATGCTCCTCCTCGTCGTCCCTCTCGTGGGCCTGATCGCCGTCACCGGCTACGCCATGACCACTGCGATGCGCCAGTCCCGGGACGCGGCGCGCCTCAGCGGCAACGCCCAGGTGTCTCTGGCAGCGTTCGCCCTCGTGGACGCGCTCCAAGCGGAGCGACACGTGCTCGCCGCCGGCCAGCCGACCACCGACGAGCTGCGTGCCGCGGTCGAGTCGGCCACGGAGGAGCTGCGTCGCCTCGCCGACGAGCAGGGCGGTGCTCTGGCCACAGCCACCGACCGGGCACTTCCCCGGGTCCAGGCGGCAGGGTCGCTGGCGATCACCAACACCGGCGGCCTGGTCGCCGTGGACGGCTACTCGCCTGCCATCGCCGGGGTGCTGCGGGTCAGCCGCCTCGGCCTCGACCCGCAGGGCGCGATCGACGACGCGCAGGCATCGGCGACCAACCTGTTGGCCACCGCCCAGGAAGCCGGCGCCAAGGAGCGCGACCTGGTGCAGGCGCTCGCGGTCCGTGGATCGCTCCTCCCCGGTGTGTACTCCCAGGTGTCGGAGCTCGCCGCCGCCCAGGACATCCAGTCCTCGCAGGCAGCGGCGGTGTCCGACGCGGACCTGGCCGTGCGGATCGATCGCGTGGGCGACGCCCTGGCCGCAGCGTCGTTCGGTCGTGACGACCTGTTCTTCGCATCGCTCGCCGGCGCGACCGTCGAGGGGGCCGCGGTGGACACGTGGCTGCAGAGCGCTGATGTCCGCGTCGCCGAGCTGCTCGAGCTCCGCGACGTCGCCGCCGGCCGTGCCGTGGCCGCGGTGGAAGGCCTCGCCAGCTCGAGCCGCGAGGTGCTGCTGCTGGCCGCCGGCGCTCTCGTCGCAGTGCTGCTGATCAGCGCACTCCTGGTCCGCTCCGCCATCCGCTCCATCGCCCGGCCGCTGACCGAGCTGGCCACGCAGGCCGACGAGGTGGCGATGGTCCGCCTGCCCGAAGCGGTGAAGGGCCAGCAGTCCGGTGGCAGCGCGGCGCACCTTCCCGCGATCAGAGCGACCGGCGCATCCGAGGTGCAGGAGGTCGCCGGTGCGTTCAACAACGTGCAGGAGACGGCGCTGCGCCTCGCTGGCGAGCAGGCCGTCATGCGGCGCAACCTCGCCGACGCCCTGACCAACCTGGGTCGACGCAACCAGGCGCTCCTCGGTCGCCAGCTGGACTTCATCTCCTCGCTCGAGCAGCGGGAGACCGACCCCGCCTTCCTCGAGCACCTGTTCAAGCTCGACCACCTGGCGAGCCGCATGCGCCGCAACGCCGAATCGCTGCTGATCCTCACCGGTTCCGAGACGCCACGACGCCGACGCAAGCCGGCTCCGTTGACCGAGGTCGTGCGCGCCGCGATGAGCGAGGTCGAGGACTTCGAACGTGTGCGCCTGGGCCACCTCGGCGACGCCACGCTCACCGGTCCTGTCGTCATCGACCTGGTCCACATGCTCGCCGAGCTGATCGAGAACGCCCTGCGGTTCTCCCCGCCGGACACCACGGTGGAGATCGACGGGCGTCGCCTCGGACAGGGCGGCTACCAGCTCGCGGTGATCGATCACGGCGTCGGCATGGCCGATGTGGAGATCGTCGCCGCCAACCAGCGCCTCGCCGGACTCGACGAGGTCGACGGCATGCCCACCCGCTACCTGGGCCAGTACGTGGTGGCGCGCCTGGCGACCAAGACGGGATCTCTCGTCCGCCTGCAGCCCACCTCCGGCGGTCGCGGCGTCACCGCGGTGGTGACCGTGCCCGCCACGGGCACCGTCGGCGGCGCCGACCGCTCGTCGATCGCCCGGCCGCTCCCCGGATCCAAGGCCGCCCGTGAGGCGGGGCCGGACCTCTACGCCCCCGGCGCCGGACTCACCCGGCAGTTGTTGCAGCCCGACGCGGTGATCGACCCCACGGCGGATCCGTACGCCGAGCCGGTTCCGACGCGGGACGACCTCGTCGTCGACGACGCCGCAGCCGGCACCGAGGACTGGTCGTGGACGCCCGACGTGGTCGCCGTCGAGGAGCAGCACCACTCCGCTGCGCCGCACGGAGCCGTTGAGCCGAGCGGCTCCGACGTCGCCGAGGCCGGGTCCTGGACCGTCGACGGCGACTGGGTCGCCGCGCCTGATCACGCCGGATCGTCGGAGCATGCCGGCTCGTTGGATGCCGGCTCGTTCGAGGACGCCGCGGATCAGGAGCCCGTCGATGCCGACGGCTGGTTGTCCGAGGGCGCGCAGCCGACGATCTCGCACGACCCGCCGCCGGCGACGCCGATCGTGCACCCGTCGATGCAGTCGAGCGACGAGCCGACCGAGTTCTCCGCTGCCGACTTCGCCGCCGGGATGTTCGCGGCGGAGGAGTTCGGAGCCGTCCCGTCGAGCACCGACGCGCCGCCACCGCCGCCCGCGGCCGTCCCCGATCAGATCTGGGGCACCCCGCCCGAGCCTGCCGCCGCCGAGGAGGTGCCGCTCGCCGCACCGACGGGCGCTGCGTCGTCGGGATCCGACATCCCGTCGGGCCTGGGCGGCGGACTCGCTCGGCGAGTGCCCGGCCAGTCGCTGAACGACAGCCCGCTCGGACAGACCCAGGACGTCGCCGTCGAGGACCACGACCGCTCTGCTGACGGCGTCCGGTCCATGCTCTCCGCCTTCCAGGGCGGCCGGAGCCGTGGACGGGTCGACACCGAGGTCGCAGAGCCCGCCGCTCCCGACACCGCGATGGGTGGACTCGTCCCGACCGGTCTCACCGCCGTCGCATCCGACCCCGACCACACGAGCGCCCCGGTGGCGCCGGAACTGGAGGATCCCCGTGATCACTGACGTCAACGAGCAGGTGCAGCAGATCCCCTGGCTGCTGTCGCGCTTCGTGGAGCAGACACCCGGCGTCAGCGACGCCGTGTGCGTCAGCTCCGACGGACTGCTGATGGCGATGTCCACCGGTCTCGACCGGGCCCGGGCCGACCAGTTCGCGGCGATCGCCGCCGGGCTGACCAGCCTGTCGCTCGGTGCCTCGCGCTGCTTCGGCTACGGCGAGGTGGATCAGGTCATGGTGGAGATGAGCACGGGCTTCCTGTTCGTCGCATCCATCTCCGACGGCAGCTGCCTCGGCATACTGTCCTCCAAGGACGCGGACGTCGGTCTGGTCGGCTACGAGATGACGCTGCTGGTCGAGCGGTTCGGCACCGTGCTGACCGCACAGGTCCGAGCCGGGCTCCGCAGCGTCCTCGCCGCGAGCTGATCCGCTCCGAGCGAGGACGACCGACCGATGTCCACCTGGGACGACCCCACCTCCGGCCTGCGGCCGGCGGGATCGGTCGCGCCCCCGGACGCGGTCACCGCTGCGCAGCACGACGACGACGGCGATGACGACGACGGCGAGCTGGTCCGTCCGTTCGTGATCACCGGTGGTCGGACCCGCCATGCCAGCGTCCACCTCCGGGTCGAGGCCCTCGTCGTGGCGACCGGCAACGTCCATGACCGCCAGCTCCAGTTCGAGCACGCCCGCATCATCGGCCACTGCGCCTCTCCGGTCTCGGTCGCAGAGGTCGCGGCCCGGATCGGCGTCCCCCTGGGCGTCGCGCAGATCCTGGTCGGTGACCTGGCCGAGGCCGGCCTCGTCCAGATCCACGAAGCACGTCAGGCCGCCACGCCCGCACTCCTCCTGAGGATGATCGATGCAGTACGAGCACTCTGACCCCAATCGAGCCGACGCCGGTCAGCTGCTGTCGCCCACGGGCGCGCCGCAGCCGGTCAAGATCCTGGTGGCCGGCGGCTTCGGGGTCGGGAAGACCACCCTGGTCGGCGCCATCTCCGAGATCGAGCCACTGACCACCGAGGCGACGATGACGGCCTACTCGGAGTCGGTGGACGACACGTCGAAGGTCGACCGCAAGACCTCGACCACGGTGGCGATGGACTTCGGTCGGATCACGATCGACTCGGAGCTGATCCTGTACCTGTTCGGCACACCGGGCCAGGAGCGCTTCTGGTTCATGTGGGACGACCTCGTCGACGGGGCGCTCGGCGCCGTCGTCCTGCTCGACACCCGCCGCATCCAGGACTGCTTCGCTGCGGTCGACTTCTTCGAGAGCCGCGGCGTGCCGTTCGTGGCGGTCGTCAACCAGTTCGACGACGCCGGCTCCTACACCCTCGAAGAGGTCCGCGATGCGCTGGCGTTGCCCGCGCACGTCCCGCTCGTGCGAGCCGACGCCCGGTCCCGAGAGTCGGTGAAGATGGTGCTGATCGCCCTGCTCGAGCATCTGATGCGGCGGGCGATGGAGGACCAGCGAGCTGCCGCCCACCAGGCCTGACCTCCCCAACCCCGGATTCTGACGATACGTCACCACCGTCGCGGTCGTTCCGCGTCATGAGAATCCCGCGTCATGAGGATTCCGCGTGGTTGCGGGGTCGGGAGTGGGTCGTCAGGAGGACGACGAGGCGGAGCTCTTCTTCGACGGGCGGTCGCTCTTGTTGCCACCGGAGGAGCTGTCGCTCTTCGTGCCGCCAGAGGACGAATCGCTCTTCGACGGCTCGCTCTTGGACGACTCGCCGTTGGAGGACGACGAGTCGCTCTTGGACCCTTCAGCCTTGGACTTGGATCGGGATCCTGCGTCGTTCTTGTAGAAGCCGGAGCCCTTGAAGGCGATCCCGACCGGTGAGAACACCTTGCGCAGGGCGCCGCCGCAGGACGGGCACTCGGTGAGCGCGTCGTCGGACATGGACTGCTGGATGTCGAACTCATGGCCGCAGTCGCGGCACCGGTACTCGTAGACGGGCATGGTGCTCGGGAGAGTACCGCAGGCGACCACGCACCCCCCAGGCCACTCCCGCCGATCCTCGCCGATCGCTCCGTCGGTCTTCCCGTCGTCGCTCGAGTAGGCCGTTCGGCCCATCGTGGGCGCTGGGACTTCTCCCTGGGTTCCGTCCGACGTCCACGGCGTTACCATCGTCGGGTGTCGTGCCGAGCCGGCCGACCACCAGCTGGGACCGACGAGAGGAACGGGGTCGCGCAATGGCAAGGGTCACCAAGGCAGTCATCCCCGCCGCCGGCCTCGGCACCCGCTTCCTCCCTGCGACCAAGGCGCAGCCCAAGGAGATGCTGCCGGTCGTCGACAAGCCGGCCATCCAGTACGTGGTGGAAGAGGCGGTGGCCGCCGGGATCGACGACATCCTGATCATCACCGGCCGCAACAAGCGCAGCCTCGAGGACCACTTCGATCGCAACTTCGAGCTCGAGCACCAGCTGCGGTCGAAGGGCAAGATCGGCGACCTCGAGGAGGTCGTGGAGCTGGCCGAGCTGGCCGACATCCACTTCGTCCGCCAGGGCGAGCCCCTCGGATTGGGTCACGCCGTGTCCGTCGCACGCAAGCACGTCGGCAACGAGCCGTTCGTGGTGATGCTCGGCGACGACATCATGGACGAGCAGTCCACGGTCCTCTCCGACATGATCAAGCAGTTCGACCAGTCGGGCTCCTCCATCGTGGCGCTGATGGAGGTCCCTCACGACGCCATCTCGGCCTACGGCTGTGCGGCCGTCGACGACCGCGACGGCTCGTTGTGCCGCATCACCGGCATCGTGGAGAAGCCGGCACCCGAGGACGCCCCGTCGAACCTGGCGGTCATGGGCCGCTACCTGTTCACGCCCGAGATCTTCGGCGAGCTGGAGCACGTCGAGCCCGGCGTCGGTGGCGAGATCCAGCTCACCGACGCCATCGCCGGCCTGCTCGGCCACACCGAGGTGTTCGGCTGGACCTTCGGCGACGGCCGCTACGACATCGGCAAGAAGATCGACTACCTGCGGGCGACCGTGGAGCTGGCGCTGCAGCGCGAGGACCTGGGCCCCGAGTTCCGGGAGTTCCTGGGCGACGTCGTGCGCCGCGAGGGTCTCGCCTGAGCGACGTCGCTCGGCGTGGCGGGCTTGTGACAACCGGGTGGTGCTGTGGTGGGCTGACCCGATGATCGAACTCGTCGACGCCCTCGACCACGTCCTGTCCCGGATGCCGGTCCAGCCGCCCGTGGACGTGGCACTGGCCGACGCGCTGGGCCTGGTGGTCGTCGACGACGTCGTGGCGACCGAGCTGGTGCCGGGTTGGGACAACGCCGCGCTCGACGGGTTCGCCGTACGTGCTGCAGACGTGTCGGACCCGGGGTCGGTCCTGGATGTGGTCACCACCATCGCCGCGGGCGACCCCGGCGACACCCCGATCGGTGCGGGCCAGGCGGCGCGCATCATGACCGGCGCGCCGATCCCTCCGGGGGCCGACGCGATCGCCATGGTCGAGATCACCGAACCGGTCGACGGCGGCGTCCAGGTGCTGGTCCGGCGGGCGGTCGATCGGGGAGCCGGTGTGCGTCGAGCCGGCGACGACGTCTCGCCCGGCGACGTCGTCGTCACCGCCGGCACCACGCTGGGGATCGGGCACCTGGGGCTCCTGGGGTCGATCGGGACCTCGACGGTGCGCGTGCGACGCCGGATGCGCGTCGGCGTGCTGTCCACCGGCGACGAGCTCGTCGAGGGCGGGGGCCCGCTGCAGCGAGGCCAGGTCCACGACTCGAACCGCCTGGCCCTCCTCGCCGCCTGCGGCGCGTCGGGCTTCGAGGCCGTCGACCTCGGACTGGTCCGCGACGACGAGGACTCGATCGAGGCCGCGATCCGCTCCGGCGTCGCCGACTGCGACGCGCTGCTCACCAGCGGTGGGGTCTCGATGGGGGACTTCGACTTCGTCAAGGCGGTGCTCGCCCGGATCGGCGACATGCGCTGGATGCAGATCGCCATCAAGCCCGCCAAGCCCTTCGCGTTCGGCCTGGTCGACGGTGCACCGGTGTTCGGGCTGCCCGGCAACCCGGTCAGCTCGCTCGTCAGCTTCGAGCTCCTCGCACGACCGGCGCTGCTCGCTGCTAGCGGCCGTTCTGCGATCCAGCGCCGTCGCGTCAGCGCCACCGTCGAGCACGACCTGCGCCGACGGGTCGACGGGAAGGTGCACTTCGTGCGGGTGGCGTTGCGACAGGATGTCGAGCTGGGCTTCCTGGCCCGCTCCGCGGGCGCTCAGGGGTCGCACCAGATGACCGGGCTCGCGCAGGCCGACGGTCTGGCCGTGCTCGCCGACGGCGACGGCGTCGCCGCGGGAACGCCGGTCGAGGTGATCCTGCTCGACGGCTGAGCCCGGCCGGCCCTCACCGTCCCCCACACCCTCGTTCTGTTCGGCGTTTCACAAGGAAAACCTTGTGAAACGCCGAACAGAACGGGAGTCGTGGGCGCCGTACGCTGCAGGCGTGAGCGTCCGTGCACCGTCCGTGCCACTCGTCGACTCCTTCGGGCGCGTCCACCGGGACCTTCGGATCTCGGTCACGGACCGCTGCGACTTCCGCTGCACGTACTGCATGCCCGAGGACGGCCTGCCGTGGGCCCCGCGGGATCGCGTCCTGCGCTTCGAGGAGATCGCGCGGGTCGCCCGGGTGCTGGTGCAGCGCTTCGGGATCGACTCGATCCGACTGACCGGTGGGGAGCCGACCGTCAGGGCCGACCTCGTCGAGCTCGTGTCCATGCTGGCGCCGTTGGGCGCCGACCTGTCGATGACGACCAACGGCGCGACGCTCGTCCGTCACGCCGAGCCCCTGCGTGCCGCCGGCCTGCGAAGGGTGAACGTCTCGCTCGACACGTTGCGACGTGACCGCTTCGCCACGCTGACGCGCCGCGACGCGCTGTCGAAGGTCCTCGCCGGCATCGATGCGGCGGTCGTCGCCGGGTTCGACCCGGTCAAGGTCAACGCGGTGCTGATGGCCGGCGTCAACGACGACGAGATCGTGGACCTCGCCCGCTTCGGCCGGGAGCGGGGCGTGACCATGCGGTTCATCGAGTACATGCCGCTCGACGCCGATGGCCGATGGGACGGGACCGAGGTCGTGGGTCGCGAGCGTGTGCTCGCCGAGCTGGCCGAGCAGTTCCCGCTCGTCCCGGTGGCGCGCGGCCACGAACCCGCCGAGCGCTACCGGTACGCCGATCTGACCCCTGGCGCCCCCGGTTCGGAGGTCGGGGTGATCCCGAGCGTCAGCACGCCGTTCTGCGACACGTGCGACCGCATCCGACTCACCGCCGAAGGGGCGTTGCGCAACTGCCTGTTCTCGACCGGGGAGACGGACCTGCGATCCGTGCTCCGCAGTGGCGGCAGCGACGACGCACTCGCGACGGCGATCGAGGGATGCGTCGCCGACAAGCGCGCGGGTCACGGCATCGGCACGGTCGCGTTCATCCGGCCGGGCCGGACGATGAGCCAGATCGGCGGGTGAGCCGGCGGCTCCGGTTGCGCAGCCTGCAGCCTGCAGCCTGCAGTCTGCAGCCTGCAGCCTGCAGCGTGCGCAGCGTGCTCAGCCTGCAGCGTGCTCAGCGCGACAGCATGCGCCCCACGGCGCCCATGAGCTCGTCGACCTGCTCGCCCGGGTCGCTCGGGCCGCCGTGGCCGCCGAGCAGGCAGTGGCGGGCGTGGTCGTCGAGCAGACCCAGGGCAACCTTGTCGAGCGCTGCTCGGACCGCGCTGATCTGGGTCAGCACGTCGATGCAGTAGCGGTCCTCGTCGACCATCTTCGACACGCCGCGGACCTGGCCCTCGATGCGCGCCAGCCGCGTCTGCAGCTGATCCTTCGTCGCCGTGTAGCCCCGTTCGGCCATGGTCGTCCCCATCCGTTCCGGTCGTGGTGTCGCTGGAGGTCAGCTGGGCCCAGTGTACCCCCGGGGGGTATCATTGGAGCATGACCACGACCACCTTCCACGTGCAGGGGATGACGTGCGGCCACTGCGTCGCTGCGGTCCGCGAGGAGATCGGGCGACTCGCCGGCGTGAGCGACGTCGAGGTCGACCTGGCGACCGGCCGAGTCGACGTGACCAGCGAGATGCCGGTGCCGCGGTCCTCGGTGGCCGACGCGGTCGACGAGGCCGGCTACTCGCTCACCGACTGAACCGGCGCCGGCGGCCCGACGCGCGGGAGTGAGGCTCTACACTCTCCTGCCATGTCCGAACGGGGCCTGACCCATCTCGATCCCCTCGGCCGTGCCCGCATGGTCGACGTCACGCCCAAGGAGCCCACCCACCGTCGGGCCATCGCCCGAGGTCGGGTGAACATGACCACCGACACCACCTCGCTCGTGGCCCGTGGGGCGATCAACAAGGGCGACGTGCTGTCGGTCGCCCGTGTCGCCGGCATCCAGGCCGCAAAGCGGGCATCGGACCTGATCCCCTTGTGCCACCCCGTGCTGGTGGGCGCGGTGCTGGTGAACTTCCGGATCGAGGACACCTTCATCGAGGTCGAGGCGAGCGTCGAGACCGTCGACCGAACCGGCGTCGAGATGGAGGCGCTGACCGCTGTCAACGTCGCGTGCCTGACCATCTACGACATGTGCAAGAGCGTGGACCGCTCGATGGTGATCTCCGACGTGGCCCTGTGGGAGAAGACGGGCGGCCGCTCCGGCGTGTACCGCCGCGACGACAGCGACCTGCTGGCCGAGCTCGAAGGCCTCTGACGACGCGGGATCGGTGAATCACACCGGTGAAGTTCGTCAAGGACTTGTAACACACGTAGCGCGACCGTTAGATTTCGTCATGAGTTCAACGTGTCGAAAGGCGCCGTTTCCTTCATGAGCGTTTCCACACTGGTACTGCTGGGCCTCGCCGTCGTCTGGGCGATCGTGCTGCTCCCGGAAGCCATCAAGCGGATCTCCAAGGCCCGTTCGGGCGACAGCATCCGGTCCTTCAACCACCAGCTCTCGTCGCTGCAGCGCCAGCCCGCCGGTGGCAACGTGATCGACCTGCGCTCCGCGCGGCGCAGCGGTCGCCCCGCGCCGCATCCGGCTGGCCCCCGCAGCGCCGCTCCGGCGCCGGTGTCGCCCGGAGTTCGTCGGCGTCGCCAGGAGGTCCTCACGGTCCTCGGATCCGCGGCCGTCCTCACCCTGCTCTGCTCGGTCGCCTTCGGTGGCCCGTTCCTGCTGCTGTTCCTCGTTGCTGCTGCACTCCTCGTGGCGTACTGCTTGGCCCTGTACCAGGTGACCAACGCCGGCGGTCACGCCGTCCGGAACCCGTACGGCGACGTGATGCACGCTTCGATGCATCGCAGCGGTGACCTTCCCGGCCTCCACGGCGTGCACGGCGTGCGGGTCAGCCCGGCGACGGCCCGCCGCGTCGCCAACTGAGCGCTTCGGCTGACCTCGTCGCCTGCCTCGCCCCGCACGCAGCGTTCGGTGAGCAGGGTCGTTCGGTGAGCAGGGTCGTTCGGTGAGCAGGGTCGTTCGGTGAGCAGGGTCGTTCGGTGAGCAGGGTCGTTCGGTGAGCAGGGGAGCGGACGGCGCTGCCGGTGCGGACCTGCTCGCCCGGGTCGACGCGATCCGCTCCTCGCTCGAATCGGCCAACGCCGCTCGAGAGGTCGCTCTGCCGGGCTGTCGAGCCGTGATCCGTGCCTGCGGCAGCTCCATCAAGGCGGTCCACCGCCTGCAGTTCGACACCGCCGACGAGCTCGTCGTCGAGGCGGCGTCTCGGCTGCGCGCGGTGCAGGCGGCGCTCGACGGCCACCCCGAGATCGAGCACGCCGGGTTCCTCCACGACGCAGAGAAGGAGTACGTGGAGGCGCGTGCGGTGCGGGCGTTCGTCGATGGCTCCGCGGTGCCGTCGGTCACCGAGCTGCAGGTGGGCGACGCCGCCTACCTGCGTGGGCTCGCCGAAGCGGCGAGCGAGCTCCGTCGTCATCTCCTCGACCGGCTGCGCGAAGGCGATGTGGCCCGAGCCGAGGAGCTCCTCGGGTTGATGGACGACACCTACGACGCCCTGAGCACCGTGGACTTCCCCGATGCCGTGACCCACGGTCTGCGGCGCACGCTCGACGCGCTGCGGGCCGTGCTGGAGCGCAGTCGCGGCGATCTGACGACGGCTGTCCTGCAGCTCCGCCTGCAGCAGGCGATCGAGTCCAGCCCCGCCCCGTCCTGACATCTCCGCACCCTCCACCGCTCGTTCTGTTCGGCAGAATCGACGGAAAAGGGTCGATTTTGCAGAACAGAACAAGGGGGGGACGCGAAGCGGGGGTGCACGGTCTCGGAGCGGCCAGACTCGTGACGTGGACACGGAACGAGAGCACGGCGCACCATCCGGTTCGGCGGTGTTGCCGGACGAGGAGGTGCTGCCGGACGAGGAGGAACTGCCGGACGAGGAGCTGCTGCAGGGCGGGGTGGCCAACGCCGGAGCGGTCGTCCGCGTCGGGGCCCACGTGCTGCGGCCCTCGAACCGGCGCACTCCGACCATCCACCGCTTCCTGCGGGATCTGCGCGCCGTCGGCTTCGACGGTGCCTCCGAGCCCGTCGGCGTCGACGCCGACGGCAGGGAGCGACTCGTCTTCATCCCTGGCGACGTCGCGGTCCCGCCGTTCCCGGCGTGGGTGCAGAGCGACGAGGCGATCGCCTCGGTCGCCCGCCTCCTGGCCCGGTTCCACAGCGCCTCGGCCCGGGTCGACCCGACGGGACCCTGGAGCGACGAGATGGTCGATCCACGTGCCGGCGATCTCGAGCGGTCGACGCTGGTGGTGTGCCACAACGACGTGTGTCCGGAGAACGTGGTGTTCCGTGGCGGCAAGGCCGTCGGCCTGCTCGACTTCGACTTCGCTGCTCCGGGCCGCCCGGTCTACGACCTGGCTGCGTTCGTGCGCATGTGCGTCCCGGTCACCGACGACGGCTTCGCCGAACGCGTGGGGTTCCTGCCGGCCGATCGTCCAGGCCGGGTCCGCGTCGCATGCGACGCCTACGACGACGCGGCGGCCGTCGTGCTCGGCACTGCCGGTCGGGCCGAGCTCCTGACGATCCTCGACCGTTCGATCGCCCACGGCGGCGAGTGGGTCCGTTCGAAGGTGGAAGCGGGCCATCCGGGCTTCGTCGAGATGTGGGAGCAGATCGGCGGCCAGGCCACCTTCGACCGCCGACGGGCATGGTGGGCCGAGAGTCGCCCTGCGTTCGCCGCGGCGCTGGCGTGACGTCGAGTGCCGCGAGCCCGGAGTGATCCGACCAGGCCGCCTGGTCGTGCGTTGACGGCGCCGACGTCGCCTGGCTGGTGCGGTGGCGTCATCTGTGGCCCGGCGCGCGGCGCCGCTATGATGTCGAACCCTGCGGGGGTGTAGCTCAGCTGGCTAGAGCGCCTCGGTCGCATCGAGGAGGTCGTGGGTTCGACTCCCATCACCTCCACCGCAACGCAAGTGGCAGCGCCACGGGCCCCGACCATCGGTCGGGGCCCGCTGTCGTTGGGGCGTGCTGTCGTTGGGGCGTGCTGTCGTTGGGGCGTGCTGTCGTTGGGGCGTAGTCTGCGAGCGGGGCGGAGCGGGTACGGTCCGATCGGGACCGTACGCCAGGTGCCATCGACGTCGAGCGAGGAGCGGAATGAGCTCGGAACAACTCCACGAGGACCCGGCCCGGCTCCCGCCGGAGGTGATCGACCGGCACCGGGCGATCACGTCGATCATGGAGGAGCTCGAGGCCGTCGACTGGTACGACCAGCGTGTGGCGGTCGCCACCGACCCGGAGCTCGCGGCCATCCTCGCCCACAACCGCGACGAGGAGAAGGAGCACGCGGCCATGACCCTCGAGTGGCTGCGTCGCCACGACCCGGTGCTCGACCGGCACCTGCGGACCTACCTGTTCAGCACCGGATCGGTGATCGACATCGAGCACATGGCCGAGGGTGGCGGCACCGACGCCGCCGATGGCAGCGACCCGACGTCGGGCAGCGACGGCTCCCTGGCGATCGGCGACCTCAAGGGAGATGCGTCATGAACCACCTGCTGCGTGAGAAGGCACCGATCACCGACGCCGCCTGGGCGCAGATCGACCAGGAGGCCACCCGCGCCCTCAAGGAGGTGCTGGCGGGTCGTCGTCTGCTCGACGTGACGGGCCCCAAGGGCTGGGAGCACGCCGCCGAGTCGACGGGTCGCACCCGTCACGTGGGTGTCGTCGTCGGTGACGTGGATGCCCGTGTCCGCGACGTGAACCCCCTCGTGGAGCTGAAGGTGCCGTTCACCGTGGCGCGCGCCGAGCTGGACGCGATCGACCGTGGTGCCTGCGATGCCGATCTCGACCCGGTGCGACTCGCAGCGCGCGACGCTGCGGTCGCCGAGGACCGCTCGATCTTCCACGGCTTCCCCGCCGGCGGGATCGCCGGCATCGTCGACGAGACGCCGAACGAGGCGATCGTCATCGACGCCGACTACGAGAAGTACCCGTCCGCAGTCGCCCAGGCGGTCGCCAAGCTCAAGACCGGCGGCATCGCGGGACCGTATGCGATCGCGCTGGGTCCGCGCTGCTACACCGGCGTCGTCGAGCAATCGGAGATGGGGGGCTACCCGGTCCTCAAGCACCTGGAGCTGATCCTCGGTGGCGAGGTCGTCTTCGCTCCCGGCATCGACGGTGCGGTGGTCGCCAGCCAACGCGGCGGCGACGCCGAGATCGTCATCGGTCAGGACTTCTCGATCGGCTACAGCGACCACGACAGCGAACACGTCCGGCTGTACCTGCAGGAGAGCTTCACGCTCAACCTGTGCGCGCCCGAAGCGTACGTCCACCTTCGCTACGAGGATTGACGCCCCAGGGATCGGCACCTCGGTCGCCGGGAGGCCCGACCGGGGTCGCGGCTCAACTGACCGCGGCGCCGGAGCGGTTGATCGCCGCGGCGTCGGTGCCCAGGTAGGACGCGATCACCAGGGGGTGCTCGAGCACCTCGGTGGGCGTCCCCTCGACGAGTGCCGTGCCGAGCTCCATGGCCACCAGGCGGTCGCACAGCGCCGACAGCAGCGGCATGTCGTGCTCGATCACGAGCATCGCTGCACCGGTGTGGTCGCGGATGCGGCGCAGCAGCGGTCCGAGCGCCTCGGTCTCTCGTTGCGCCACACCGGCCGACGGCTCGTCGAGGAGCATGAGCACCGGGTCCTCGGCGAGCAGGCAACCCAGCTCCACGATGCGGCGGGTGCCGGTCGACAGCACCGACGTGGGCGTGTGCGCGTAGCGGGCGAGCCCGAGCATCCGGGTCAGCTCCTCGACCCGGGCCATCGTGTCGTCCTCGGCCAGGTAGGACGCGGGGAGCCGGGTGGCGTCGGCCACCATCGAGCGGTTGCCGACGCTGCGCTCGCAGGCCACGGCGAGCGTCTCGGAGACGGTCAGCGACGGGAACAGCCGTGCTTCCTGGAAGGTGCGTCCCATGCCGCTGCGGGCGCGCTCGGCGGGCGTCCAGGCCGTCACGTCGACGCCGCGGAAGGTGATCTGGCCGCCGTCGGAGTGGCCGCGGTGGTCGGGGCGGCCGTCGATCCGATGGAAGCCCGAGACGCAGTCCATCAGGGTGGTCTTGCCGGCGCCGTTCTGGCCGATCAACCCGACGATCTCTCCGGCGTGCACGGTCAGCTCGACGTGGCTCAGGGCGTGCACTCCTCCGAAGCGCTTGGTGACGTCACGGCATCGCAGCACCGTGCTCGCTCCGGTGGTGCGCTCACCAGCACGGGATCCGTCGGTGTCGGTGGCGGTCGTGATGGAGTCGGCCCTGTCGGTGCCGGTCCTGTCGGTTGCGCTCCTGTCGAGCGCGGTGAGGTCGATCGCGGCGATGACCTCATCGGCCTCGTCGGCTCCAGAACCCCCGGTGTCGGCGCCGGAGTCGTCCGCTCCGCCGGCACCCTCGATGAACACGGACCGGAGCAGGTCGGGCCGTTCCATCAGGTCCCGGGTCGGACCTTCGAAGCGCACGGTCCCCTTCTCCATGAACACGGCTCGCTCGGCGAGGGTCAGCGCGACGTTCACCGACTGCTCGACGACCACGATGGTCATGCCGCCTGCGTTCAAGGTCCGCACCACGTCGCACAACGCGGCGACGACCAGCGGCGACAAACCAAGGGACAGCTCGTCGATGAGCAGCACCCGGGGTCGGAGCAGCAGGGTCATGGCCAGGGCCAGCTGCTGCTGCTCGCCTCCCGACAGGTCGCCGGCGAGCTGCTGTCCACGCTCCTCGAGGATGGGGAACAGCCGGTGGACCTCGGCCAGGTCCTCGGCGATGCGATCGGTGTCCTTGCGGAACGTCCAGCACGCCAGACGCAGGTGGTCGGCCACGCTCAACGTGGGGAACGTCGCCTTGCCGCCGGGCATGAGGGCGACGCCGTCTCGGACGATCTGCTCCGGCGCGCGGCCGGCGATGCGCTCGCCGTCGAGGATGACCGAGCCGGACGACGAGGACAGTCCGCAGATCGCCTTGAGCAGCGTGGACTTGCCGGCTCCGTTGGTGCCGAGCAGCGCCACGATCTCTCCGTCACGCACCTCGAGGTCGACGCCGAAGAGCACCTGGACCGAGCCGTAGCTGACGTCGAGGTCCGACGCCGCCAACAGCGATGCCGGCTGGTCGGCCTGCGGTGGGTTGGAGCGGACCTGGCCGTCGTCGTGCGGCTGGTTCCACAGCGGGTGCTCGACGGTCCCCGCGAACGGCGGTGGCGCCGGGGTGGGGGAGCTGTCGGGGGGGAGGGGTTGGCCCTCGAGGTCGAGTCCGGCACGTCGGGCGATCGGGGACACGACTCGGTCGCGCACGCGCGCTGCGAGTCCGGCGAGTCCGGCCGGCACCAACCAGAGGACCACGAGGACGCCGACACCGGCGCCGACGAGGCGGATGGTCGCGTCGAGGTCCTGGGCGCCGCGAAGCCCTGCGGCACCGACGATGGCCCCGCCGAGCGATCCGAGCCCTCCGATCGTGGCGCCGGAGAACACCTCCACGGACTGGACCACCTGGTAGCTGCCCTCACGTGCGCCGTGCAGCAGCAGGACGTGCAGGCCGCCGGCCAGACCCGCCAGCGCGCCGGAGAAGATGAAGCCCTGCAGCGTCGCCCAGCGGGCCGACACCGACGCGGCCTCGGTGGCCTTGCGGTTGTCGCGTGCCGCGATCAGCAGCCGTCCCGAGCGTGATCGCCGCACGCTGCGGGCGACGGCGATGCACACCGCCAGCCATGCCAGCGTGAACCACAGCATCGCCCGCTCGTCCTCCAGGTCGACCCGCCCCCAGAGGAGCGGCCGGGTGACGGTCTGGGGGATCAGCTCGGGGAACACGTTCGGGTTCAGCACGTAGCCGTCGAGCACCACGGCGAACGCCAGCGTGACGACAGCGAGGAACGGTCCCTTGATCCGCAGCGCGGGGATGCCGAGCAGCACCGCGACGAGCGCACCGGTCGCGGTGGCGACGGCGAGGACCAGGAACAGGTCGACGTTCCACCGAGCGACCAGGTTGCCGGCAACGATCGCGCCTGCCCCGACGATGGCGAACTGACCCAGGCTGATCTGGCCCGCCCAGCCGGTGAGCACCACGAGCGACACGGCGACGATCGCCCACACCGCCATGATCGACATGGAGAACGCGTCGGACGGTCCCAGCAGCATCGGGATGAACACGGCCGCCACGAGGACCAGCACCAGGCCGAGTCGCTTGGCCCATCTCACGAGCGGGAGCGCGGCGACTGCCGGCGCCAGCGAGCGGACCAGGTCCGCGTTGCGCCACCCGCCGTCGGCGTCGTGCGCTCGGGATCGGCTCCGCTCGCCGAGGAGGAGCGCCACCAGGATCACGACCAGGATCGCCACGTCCACGAGCGATGGCGTGTCGGTGTTCCAGCGCACGAGCTGCTGCATCACGCCCAGGCCCACCGCAGCCCCGAAGGCCACCGGCAGCGACTCCATCCGGGCGACGATCGCCGCGGCGAGCGCCGGGAGCAGGATCGCCGGACCGGCGGCGGCCGATGGCGCCGCGCCCTGGAACGGCGCCTGCAGGACGAAGGTCAGCGCCGCCAGTCCGCCGGCGATGGCCCACACGGCGGTGGTCAGGTTGCGGACCGGAATGCCGAGGAGGCGGGCCCGGTCGGTGTTCTCCGCCGCTCCTCGGATGGCCACGCCGGCGAGCGATCGCCGCAGGAACCACGCCAGCACCACCACGACCACGGGTACGACGGCCAGCGTCAGCAGGTGGTTGCCGTTGATGACGACTGCACCGACATCGGTCTCGAAGGAGTTGAGCGGCGTCTCGTAGGCGCCGAGCACCATGCCCGACGCGTCGAACATGCGTGAGGGGATCAGCAGCTCGATGCCACCGAGCAGCTGGGCAAGGCCGATCGTGGCGACGGTCAGCACGAGTCGTGGCGCTTCGCTGAAGCGACGGATGACGACGATCTCCACCAACGCGCCGACGACCAGGCCGAGCACCGGCGCCACGAGCAACGTGGTCCAGTAGGGCCACCCCCACGTGACGAAGAGGTGCACAGCGGTGAGTCCGGCCACACCGGCCATGGCCCCGTTGGCGAAGTTCACCACCCGGTTCGCCCGCCAGATCAGGATCAGGCCGACGGCGGTCAGACCGGTCGCCGAGCCGAGGATGGCGCCCGAGAGCACCACGCCGAGCGGTGCGCCCGACGGCAGGAGCGCGCCGAGCGCCAGCCACAGGACCCCGAAGCCGACCGTCCACAGCAATGCCTTCGCCCACACGGGCGCGGCGGCGTACGTCGCTGTCGGCGACCGTCGGTCACCGTGGTCACCGCCACCTCCCCCGCCGTGGGACCCGTCGTCGTACCAGGGCGGCTCTGGTGGGGCCGCGGCGCCCGACGGTCGCGGTCCGCCGGGTGCGGACGCGGTCAGCCGTGGATCGACGTCGGTGCGGCGGTGATCGACGCTCATCCCAACGCCGATCGCGGCGGCGTCGCCGGCCACTTGCCGATCGGGAAGCGGGCTCCGCCGTTGGGGTCCTGGTACGTGCCGGCCGAGCGGGTCTGGACCGACGGGGCCGACGGGTTCCAGAAGACCTCGTGCGCGTCGTCGGTGGTCGTGTAGTCGTTCGGTCCGAAGCCCCACGTCCCGGATGGGCCGGTCCGCTTGGGGTAGTCGAACATCGCCTTCTCGAACGACTGCGGCGTCAGGTTCGGCCCGGCTCCCTGGACGCCGATCGCCAGGAGGTAGAGCTGGTTGTAGATCAACTCCACGCCGATCGACGGTTCGTCGGGGCGCACCGACTTGTACGCGCGGTAGCCGAGCCCCTGGCCGGCCGGTTGCGGGGTGCCGGTGAAGCTGACCCCGAAGGACCGACCCCACTGGTCGGGCTGCAGGATTTGGCCGATCATGTCGTTGTCGACCAGCGCCACCCCGGTGATCACCCATTCGGGCTGGTAGTTCTGCTCCTTCGCCTTGGCCGTCAGGAACGTGAGCAGCAGCGGATCGCATCCGCACACCACGGTGGTGACCTTCTCCGCCTTGAGCTTCTGGATGAGCGAGCTGGCCTGGTCCGACATGCGTGGGATGTCGATCTGGTACTTCAGCGAGTCCACCAGGTCGCCGGCCTTGCCGGCCTTCTGCAGCAGCGAGATGCCGGCCCGCACGCACTCCTGGTACCAGGAGTTCTCCGGGGCGATGATCATCGCCCGCCGGGGCTGGCCCTTGAGGTCGCCACCCGCGAGCGCCGCAGGTTGACCGGCCAGCTTGGTGGCGTAGTAGCTGGCCACGCTCTCGACGACGGTGGAGCAATCGGTGAACTGGCTCCACGACCACGGCCGGCGCTGGGTCATCCACTCCCGGGACGTGTACGGCACGCCCATGTTGATGACCTGCTTGGAGGCCAGGGCATCCGCGTACACCGGCGAGACCGCAGAGACGTCGGCGAAGGCCTGGATCTCCTGGGCGACCTTCAGCGCATCGGCCTGCGCCCCTTCCTGACCGCCGCCGGTCGTCTCCTTCAGGACGTCGCCCTTGCCGTCCCACTGCACGAGCTCGAGCTTGCGGCCGTAGAACTGGAACCGCTTGTTGAAGTAGTCGACGAGCCCGGCGACCGTCTTGGTGATCACCGCGGAGCTCTCGTTCGGGATCTTGGCGTTGGCCACCTTGGAGACCGCATCGAGCATGCCGTTGGCGAAGCTGCCGACGCGGACCGACACGATGATCTTGTCGCCGGTCACACCCCGCGACGTGGCGCCGCCGTTGCCGCCGGAGAACTGCACGCAGGGCGGGGAGTACGGATCGCCGGGCACCTGTGCGGCGCCGCATCCGGCCACCCTGGCCGGACCTGACGTGGCGGTGCCGTTCCCACCGCCCGCCTTGCCCCCGGCCTGGCCGCCCGTTGCACCGGCCTCGCCGCCAGCGGCGGCATCGGCTCCCGGAACGGTCTCGGTCGCACCGGCGACGTCGGTGGCCAGCGTGTCGTCGGTGCCCGCGATCTCGTCGACCGCTTCCCCGGAACCTGCCGCCTCGATCCGCACCTCCCGTTGCTGGGACGGCACCAGCACCGCGACGGCCAGGAACACGGCCGCGAAGCCGATCAGGGGTCCGTAGCCCCGGAACAGTCGGTCCTTCGCCCGGTCAGCCATCACATCCGCCCTTGCCCACGTCGCCCACCGTCCTGTGTCGTCCGCCGGTCCTCACACGATCCTCCGCAACGCCTTCCGACTCCGCAGCCGGTCAGCGATCGCCATCGCGAGCGCACCGAGCAGCGCGAGCACACCGACGACCACCCCAGCGCTCCCCGCAGAGGAGTCCTCGTAGCGGTTGAGCGACGCTGCGGGCAGGACGGTCCGCTCCGAGCTGCCCGCCGTCGTCGCCGGCACCGCACCGGCGGGAAGGGCGACGGCGTCGGACAGGACGCTCGACGTCTCGAACGCGCCGAGGTCGTCGTAGGTGCCCATGTCGCCGAGGTCGTAGGTGCTGTCGTCGACCATGACGTCGGACGTGATCGGTTCGCTGCTCGGGGGGTTGTCGACGACCAGCTCTGGGATCGGCGGGACCGAGTAGTCGGTGTCGTGGGTGGCCACGTCCACGCCGCCGGCGAGCACCTCGATCGAGCCCGCGCCGCCGAGCGCCGAGACGAGGACGTCGACGACGGTGAGGAACGTCTCGTTGCGGCAGTCCTGAGCGGCGACGTCCCTGCGCCAGCTCTCGAATCCCTCCGAGTTCTGGCCCAGCAGAGGAAGGATGACCTGGGCCCCGAACGGCGGGTTCTCGATCCGGAAGCCCATCGGGGTGACCCGGACGCCGTCCTCCCGCACCTCGACGCTCGGCATCTTGAACTGGACGCCCAGGGGAGCGAGGAACTTCTCCGTGCTCTCCTTGAAGCCCTGCAGGTCGGCAAGGGCCTCCTCCGCCGGCTTGGGGACCCCGAGGACGCTGGCGCTGGCGAACGTGAACGACCCGGTCGCCGCCGTCTGGGCACCGGAGCGCGCCGTGGCCTCCCAGCGCGGCTGGTTGAAGGTGAAGATGCCACCCAGGATCCGGAGCTGCTGGGCCGTGGCGACTGCGTGGGCCTCGCGGACGTCGCCCTGCAGGCTGGTGGTGACCTCGGTGCGACCGCCGTCGATCGACAGCAGGAAGACCTCGAGCGGCGCGGATTCCGTCGTCGCCCTCGACGACGGCGTCGGGGTCGCAGCGACGTCCTGGAACCCGATCGGCGCCCCTGCCGGCCCCTCGAACTCACCTGGCAGGAAGACCTGCGTGTAGTGCGATCCGACGGATCCCGCCTCGGACGAGTCGGTCCTGGTCACCGGAGGCAGCGTGTCGGCGTTGAGCAGGCCCGGCAACCCGTCGCACTGCTCGCCGGACAGGAGCAACGGAAGGACGCCCAGGTCGAGCGCCCGGCCCTCGGCCTGCGCGGTCCGGTCCTGATACGACGCGAGCGACCGACCTGCGGTGATGCCGATCGTGGCGTTGGCCGCATTCAGGTTGAGCGTCAGGGTGTCGGCGCTGGCCTGGGCATCACCGGTGTGGAAGCCGTCCGACGACGCCGCACCGGAGCTCGTGGACGCGACCACGAGCGCGAGCGCCAGCACGACCGGCGCAAGCCGGAGCGGGATCGTTCGGCTCATGGCCGACGTCGGCCCCAGCGTCGCTCGACGAGCCACCCCGCCTCAGCGCGGATCGTCACTGCCCGATGTTCCACGTCGCTCCCCCCGGATGTCGACGTCCTGTTGCTCGCCCCCGCCGCGCGTCCCCACGTGCCCGACAACAAACCCTGTCCCTGTGACGGTAGTCGCATCTGGGGTCGACGGTCGAGGGAAGTGGCGCGACGGCAACCCGTCCGGGATGCAGGGAAGGGGCGGGTTCCGCGGCTTCAATGGTGCGGTGCTGTTCCCGACGATGACGT
>JACDJB010000308.1_pt1 | contig 57014 bp, 54 predicted proteins | sample 7454121 | NCBI WGS metagenome assembly JACDJB01 (sample SAMN14253290, study PRJNA609438) | sludge metagenome | isolation source: sludge after 25d culture with pyrite | collected 2018-12-20 | reverse complement strand
TTCTGTAAAAGAACGTGGTAAAGAAATAGTGTCTATTTTAACTCAAGGATATTCTTTTTGGTACGCTGCTTTCCTTTGATATGATTGCCCTCTTAATAATGGGATATCAGACCAGTCATGCAATACAGTTCTCAATTTCCCAGCACACTGACGTAATCATCTACCAACCGCTTGGATAATATTGCCCTCGAATCTCGTAGGATAGAAAAGGAACACATGGTCTATCTCTGGGATGTCTACTCATCTATACATCTTCTGCGCGGTGGCAATAATGACACCATGTTCTGTCTTCATCTTGTCTATATTGACAATGTCGTCATCAATCTTTGTCGTGCCATTGACAATCGCACAGGGTATCTTGTCTTTCAATCCCTCATAATAGAGATTACATTCTTCCACAGTACCAACCAATAACAATCAACACGACATCAATGTCTTGAAGCTCGTTATGTACTCGCACTGCATATGTCTTCTCTGCACATCAGCTATGATATCCTGCCTCAATTCATGGAAGGTTTCAAAGCTACATACTATACTAGGAAACTCTATCCTTATTATCTCTGGGATAAGTGTATATCAGTTTTGTGCTAAACTTTCTACCTTGAGATGTGGTCAAAATATCAGTGAGATATCATTCGTGTCTAGTTGCTGTCTAAATGGTGTTCAAGACAATCCAAACAATGCCGTACATCATACTGTCGATATAGCTGTAATCATTTTGTCACTCAGGTTTGTATCTATCTCATCACAAATAATGAGGCCGAATTTATTACGGAAGAGCTCAGTATTGAGTACAAATGTTTTATGTGTCGTTACTGTTATCTCCTGCATATCTTTCTTTGTGCTATAGTAGCATCCAATTTTTCTGTTACAAAATTTCTGGAACTTCTCCATCATCTCTTGTACTGTCTTCTTATTGTGGACTACTATCAATGTCGGTTCTTGGAAATGCTTTACTATTCTCATGATAGCTATACTCTTTCATCTTCCAGTCTTCATCTCTATCAATCATGTTCTCATATTAGAAAATTCTATACGAGTCAGGATTTCGTTTTGCTCATCTATCATATCATGCATCTGCAAATTATTATCATCTTTTACAGTTGTATCATATACTAACGGAACTTCGAGCTTTGGTCATGGCTGGAGTATGTCAGAGAATTGTCCAGGTGGGAAAAAGAAATGTTCTTTTTGTTGGTAGTATAACTTAATCCACCTTTTTCGTGGAAGCTGTCTTCCTGCTATTCTTTCTTCCCTTGCTAGGTTTTTGTTCTCCACTGTGTATTTCCTCACTAGGTCATATATCTGTGGGTCATCAGACTTCCTGTATATTATCATCGACATTAGTTGGCATTAAAGAGGGATGTCTTTTATATAGCACAAAAGATGCAGTCTTACCTGTTCGGTTCTTGCGAGGCAAATCCATCTCGTCTATATATAACATTGCTTTACTTATCTTGTTGTAGATATCTTTTGCTTCTGGAACTCAATAGAGTTTGACAAGCGCCTGCAATATAAACTTAGGTTCTTTTTCGTTTCCTCAAGCTCGATGTAATACCGAGCCATCTTGTCACTTAAATTTAATTCATGCTTCTGTCATCTCAGAAACAAAGTATACTCTCTTATCAGATGGGTTGGACATAGACATTAGTTAGCAATAAAATAGCCCTTCAATTGTCGCCAATATAGGAAGAGCTATTTGTATTGCAAGTGTATTTAGAATACTTCATCTTCGTCTAGCTTCTTGTCGTCACCTTGGTCAGGCTTCTTATAGTCATTCAACCATACGCTGTGTGTATTGCCATACTGGTCAGTTTCTTTTCTTACACCGATAGTGAGGTTAATCCATCCCTTATCGTCTGCCAATTCTTTTACTTGGTCTACATTCAATCAGAAGTTAATAAGTTCTCCGTATTGTGTGCTAACTCTCTTAGCTCCGCCTCTCATAAAGGTCTTTGTTTTTTGTGTATCGCTCATATGTATTGTAAATATAAAACTAAAGGTTTATTTCTGCTACTTTGTGTTGGTGTGCTGGGCAGCCTCATCTCATATGTCCGAAGTTGTAACACTTTGGGGATTTCCAGATACCTAATTCTTTTCATTCAATATATATATCCATTGCCTTTGCTATATATGCATCAGCTATAGCCTTCGTGATATACTCTTCTGCTGGGTGCGAGAACAGTTTGAGTTGTCAGTTACCTTTGTCGTATACTCTAAACCTAAACTTTACCTTATCGACACCATAGTATTCCATCAACATCCTAGAGTACACATACGGCTGGGCATCATACTCAAAGATTTCTTTTCTACTATACCAGCTATGCTTCCCGAACTTGAAGTCTTCTACATACCACATTCATTCCTTCTCATCAAAGAAGTGTAAATCTGGACTACCAACAATCCGGTAGTCATCATTAAACTTGAGCACCATCTTTGCTTCCTGGTATACGAAGTCGTGGATAGTATTGATTTCAGTGATATACTTCTTCGCATCTTCGAACACTGGTTTTGCAAGCGCTGCAAACTTGAAGTCGCCATTCAATGTCTTGATATACTGGTCAAGAAATGGTTGTGGCGTTCACTTACATAGCACAGCGATGTTAAGCATATCTCAAGGATATGTTATAGCTGGGTCTATGAAGTCTGTCTTCTCGTTAGCGAAAGCCCATGCACATTCTACTACCTTCGTAAGTCAGGTAACATGGATTAAATCTTTCATCTTTTTTTTGTATATAAAGAGGCTCTGATACAACTGCGTTGTATTATCTCCTAAAATTTCTCAGCATCCTTACAGATAAAGTATTGTGTCTGTTGCAACTCTAGTACCTCGTGTGCTGCTGGTATCTTACCGAGCTTTGACATACTGAGCTTCTGTTCAACTGCTTCTGGGAACTGTGTCATAACAGTATTCTCATCTACTCATTCCTTGAGCTTGACATTGTTTCTTGTGGCTCTCTTCACTGTATATCCATTGGAAGCAACAAATTCTTTTTCTTCTTTCTGGAGTAATGCATCTTCGATAATCTTTTGCTGTGCCTCAAGTTTCTTAATCTCTATATCAAGATTGACATAGGTATTAACAAGGTCTGCTGTTGATATTGGGTCTACTCCTGGGACAATAACTTCTTGCAATAGTTCTGTGTTTTCCATTGTATATAGTACGATTAAAAGTTGTGTTCTGCTTTAATGATAGAGTAGCAATCTCTCAACGCTACATTCTCTTGACTATCTTGTGGTGTTTGTGGTATCTCAAACTTAGCTCTCACCTTTCAAGCAATAGCAACGAGGTCATGCTTTTCTAATTCTTTTCCCGTTGCCTTATGTTCCTCTATAAGTTTTCTAAACTCTGGTATAAACTTTTCGGTCTTGAGTTGGTCTACTAATCACGGCAAGACATCATCCTTCGCCTCAGTTTTCTTATTCATTCCACTCATAATAATAGCAGCGACATCTAATTCTTTCGGTTCTTTTATCGGAGTGACATCAGTTTCAGGGAACTCAAATACTTCTGCTACATACTTCATAGCATCCTTGAAGGCTCTAGCTCTCAATCTGGATACCGTACCGTATAGCGCTTCAGTGATAAGCGTATTCTCTGTTACTGCGATTGCACCGATACCTTCAAAGACTTCTCCACCTACTGTTGTGATAGTACAAGTCTGTCTGAGTCCGACAAAAGATTTCCCTGACTTAGCTTCTCATCTTGCGATAGTTTCTTCTTTGCTAAATCTTACTTCTTTGAGAACTCCCATCTGTCTAGCGATAGCTCTAATGATACGAACCTCTACATAGTCTTGCCCATTTGTTTTTTGGAGCATCTCTGTAGGCAAGGGGCTGTTCACATCTATCGATGTTTCCTTCCCATCATACAAGATACTTACCTTTCTTTCCTCTTTTTTTGCTGTCATTATTTTTTGGTCAAATAAATATAAAAAGTATATATTTTATACATAAAATAGCAATCTCTATTGTCCACTATGGATTGACATTTTATCAATCCAGTTCTTAATATCTACCTTTACTGCAGGAGTAATGGTAAATATTTCAAATCATTCTTTCTTATAGACTATGCAGACTTCACCGCCTTTCTCGGAGTCGATACCAAAATCGATATCTGTTATCTCTGATTGCATAGCCTCTATCTTATCCAATGTTGTTTGTATCTGTAGCTCCATATTTGGTAGCGTCAAAAGGTAAATCAATTTCTTTTTTTATTTCAGTCATCACTCCGGTTATCCATTCCAAATCCCATCTGCTTCCTGGTATGATATCAACCTTATCCTTTTGGATATCAAACGACTCGCCATCTGTTGTATATACTATCGCACGCTTCGCTGTACCTTCCTCTATAGATATGCGTCTTATCATACGATATGGTATAAAGTTTTTCAGGTTACCCATCGATGTCGGCTCTAGCAAGTAAATCATCATAGATAACTCATCGCATAGGTCTGATACATTGTTCACAATATTTATAGATATCCTTCAATGTATGTGGCACAAGTTTGTCTATCCTGACTCCTGTTGCTTCGGCCAACGCTATCTTCTTATACTCAAGTCGTGCTACAGTTTCATCGCTTGTATCCATATCGTCTGTCCAGGTTCTCCTAAAAGACGCACGCAAGCTATCAAAGTTCTCATCTTGCCAATCTTTTACAAAGCAATCGATAATCTTCTTACCGATACGGAGGTCTAGTCTTGTATCACCACCATCTAACCACACTATTTTTCTCAATGCTAATAGCTCAAGATATTTGATTATTTTTTCGTGGTTCATTGTCCTGTAACACGAGATAAAAACCGTTCAACAAATTTGATTGTATACTTTTGCCACAGCTCTACTGTCGCTGGTTCTGTTCACAATCTTGCAATCATTTTCTCCATCACTGTACTCATCATAAAGAAAAGTAACTGCATCAATTGAGCTCCGTCAACATTCGTTTCTATTTCTCATTTTGTTTTCGCATTCCATATAAGTTCGCTCTTCCATCGGCATATGTGATTGTATCGGCTCAATTGTGTATTCATCTCTATGTCAAAACAAATAGCTTGCTGTTATATATGTCCTGTTTACATTCGACACGCTCGGCACAGTCACCATCAAATCAATTTTGATAATTTTTGGTATATCCATTTTTGCATAGTACCTCAATGAAAAAATTTGACGCATTTTTTTTGTGGTAAAGATAATAAAAAATTTTACATATATTCTGCAATCTCTGCTTCAAGTTTTTCTCTGTCAATCGTTATTCAATTTTTTGCATAGTCGGCAATCACTGCCTCAAGGTTCGCCGTATAGTTTGCATCTTCATCTATATCCATAAGCCATAGGAAATGCTTGCAAGGGCTGCTCTTTATATTCGCCATACTATATAGCATCAATAGATAAAACAAATTCGCTTGCTTTCATAGCTTTTGTAAACGCTGACACTACTTCGCCTGGCTTGTCCTTCATATACTTCGTTCGACTATTGATATATGATTGTGTATTTTGTATGTTGTAGTCAATACCCGTTTCGTTGCATAGTATAGCAGCTCCAACCTCAGCAACTAGCTCTTCCTTGCTATACTCCATCGAACCAAACTTTGTATTGTCTGTTGACTTCAATCTATTGAGTCTGTGAGTCGCTCCCGTGCTATGTATTACCTCGTGCATATAGGTCTGATAGAATTCTGTAGTATCCAAAAACAAATTAAGTGGCGGCATTCTGATTGCATCAAGTGCGGGTATATATGCAGGCTCTCAATCCATAAGTTTGATTGACTCGCGTGTTGTGTACCCGTCGATAGTGTCTTGCGGTAGCGGCAAAACTTCGTTATCATATTGTGCATCTTGTGGTATTGCTATACCCTCGCATTGCGACAAATTAAATACATTGTAGTATTTTGTGAGGTGGATTTTGTCACGCTCTCAAGCGTCATTTGTTTTATCACTTTCCAAGATTGTATAGTATATCACTTGTGTACTTTTTGCCCCTTTGGATACACTGCCGCCTAGTGCTTTGGCTTGTTTATATGTGAGTCGATACTTGCTTCGATTGTTAGTGCTAGCAATCCACTGCAATAGCATCGAATTAAAACCGCGGTATTGCTTTTTTGATACCATATTGACTGCCCCGCGTGTGACTCGTGTCTTTTGTCGCGGTATGTGTCAAGCCTCAAGCCCTGCAATAATTTGCTGCAATACTATTTCGTGTGCTTTCATCGTGATATAGGTTAAAATTAAAAAGCTATTTTGTATTTTTTATTATAGTGTCTTTGCATATTTTAAGCTCTTCAAGTGCAATATGTCTTCGATTTTTATCTTTTGCACGCTCATCGTTATAGATACCATTTTCCACATACGATACCAAAAAATCCAAAGCAACCTCAACTGGTAGACTATCCTGATTGTCTAAAATATTTTTCATAGTATACAAAAACAATATAAAAAGAAAAAACACAGCGTCAAGCAATGTTTGTACTTTGTATATTATATGCGTATCCACACTATATATGATAGCGTTCTAATCCATACCAACAATAAGCTATCATATTGCTGGCGTATCCGTTGAGTAGCTTATCAAACATTTGCCACGCGTCACCAATTTCCACACATACACATATTGTATGCGGTGATAGTTCCACTGATGTAGACTATCTAATTGAGCGTTTTATTATTCTCATATATAAGAGCTTTACGCACTGCTCGTATATAATCCTAGTTTGTGTAGTCCAAGACAAGTCTTGTCCAATTTGTTTTGCTTTGTGTTTACTGCATATTGTACCAGTCGCACATTGTTAGCTATCCAATACATATCCTCACGCGTTCCGTCATTGCTAGCTATGCAATACATAGGAAATGATATGCTTGTTTTTTCTTGTGCCTTTGTACATTGGATACTTTATACATATGCTTTTGTTATACAATAGCATTTTTGTCACATTGCGTTTACTTATTCTATAAAGTATGTATAGTATGGAATTGTAAAGCAATGTATTACATTGTCTTGCTTTTTCTCTTTACTACTATTTTACAAAGTCCAAGAAAAAAGATCTTGTCCAAAAAAAATTGATTTTCTGGAAATCACAAAAATGTATTTACTTTTATTTTATTTTATTATATAGTATATTTTTATATATATAGTTTTGATTTGTATATATAAATATGTAAAGGTTCTATACATATATACATATAGAGGTATAGGGGTATAGTATATAATATATATATTTATATATAGCCAATTCAAAACTGTATAGATAGGAATATACTATATCACAATTCGATAAAAAGTAAAACATATTCTAGCATACTATATCACATTTATAGAGATGTCTATTTTCATACCCCACCACGGTAGTCATAGGGATTGCCCGATTGTCTATGCAGACGGTATTGCTACCATATACACACGATACCCGCTAGCGTAAGCCTGATATATTGATATATAAAATGTCAATACCACCTACCGCAGTTTTTTTTGGATACCCTACAAAAATTTTTTCTTGTTTGTGTTTACTTGCCGTGAGTGTTTGCAGTTATGCACTAGATTTTTTCTATGTTGCTGGTGGGACTATCCCCCTTGGACTGTGTTGGACTATATATACCCCCCTCAAATCCGAAACCCAAATTCCCCACAGGGGTTACTCAATTTCTATCAAGGGGCTATCAGCCTCTACAAAATCCTCAAAAAAGCCACAAAAATCGTAAAGACAGCCTTTACACTACCCTTCTGTAAAGAGTTCCTTTACACTAAATCGTAAAGAACTTTATACACTAGCCTTTACAATTACATTATTTTCAACTATCTCTTGCTTTTGTGTGTGGGTTCTGTAAAGTACAGTGTGTGTATAAGCACACCACGCTTTACAAACATATAGTTTTATATACTTTTTATACATATGTCTACAGAAAAATCAAAAATTTTTAACCTCCGTCTCCCTGCTGATGATGCAGAACGGGTATTGGTAATGGCTTCGCAATACGGGCTTACTATGTCGCAAGTTATCAGGCGCTGTATTAGAATCTCTATGAATGTTGGCTTCTATATCGGACTCCCCACCGGAGTTGTGCCACCTTCTTTCAAGATGGACGAAGTCCAGATACTCACTACCTTCGAACCAACAACCGATATCGCGTTTCACGATACCCCTACCGATGATGACGACAGCACCTCAGATACCCAAGACGAAGATGAAGACGACGACGCGTTGGACTCTCACGAAGACGAACCCATCAATCCAGAAAAATTCATGCGCCCCATAAACCCAAATTATAAAACTCCTGGGCAGCTCGCAAAAGAAAAAGCCGAAGCCCAAGAAAAAGCAGATGAGGCTCTCCTCAATGGAATGTCATCTAAAAAGATGGACGCAGTCCAGATACGCCAAGAAGACAATGATGCGCCTGATTCTATTTCCGAAGACGAACGCAGTTCGGAATCTCTTAACGACCTCTACTCACCTTCCCGCCCTGACTTCAAACCTCTCACCCAGGCAGAGTTTATTGCTATCCCTATGGACGCAAAAACTGAGGCGCTCCGAAATCTCCGTAGGTTCGAACCGGAACTCGCGGACTACTACACCTACCAAAATGCTGAAACTACTCGCAAGACACTCACCATGCCGGAACGAGAAGTCGATGAAACTATGCCAACCTACAACATCGATGCGCCAGCTATCCCTTCCGATTGGGTTATCTCCAGAGAACTTCTCTTCTTCCCTTCCGAAACAATAGAAACTCCAAACTGACCAATCACTTACCAAAATATTCTCATCAAACGTCTCCATCCTCTTACCGAACGAGACCGTATTGATTCCCTCTTGGACACCAACAGAATCTCCGAGTTCTTCCCACAAAAAATTGTCGAACAAATTAAGAAATACGATGACGGTGTTATGCCAAAGAAACTCTACGAGTCACGAGTCGCCCGCCAAGTAGCTCGCCGAAATGAAGACAAGAAGCAGAAGGAAGATGAAGAGTTTGAAAGAATGCTCGAAGCCGAGGATGCGTAGCATTCACACCCTATTGTTTTTTTCTCTTTGGAATCGGACGTAGTCCAGAAGATGTTTGGAAGGCGTTTGGATGACATTTACAAAACATCCGCTCATTTTCCTCCACCCAAATCCTAAACAACAACAAGAAATCCCGCTTCTCATTGGAGGCAGGATTTTTTTTAGCGATACAAAAACTCTCAGACGAGGAAATATACACTAGGTTGAAAAAACATATCAAATTCACACAAAAAAAATACCAATCTGAATCGCTTGGACGATGTCCCATCGGACTTCATCTAAAACTCTTGACACCAAATCTCAAATCCATACACCACTCATATTCACTCCCTATGGTCGTCTATGGTTTCAAAAGCTCCTACTGAAAAACAGCCAGTTGATAAATGAGCTATCCTACTCTCATCTATATTTTTCCAAAAACCTGTAAACGGTTTCCATGATATCCCTGCTGCCTATCTCCACGAACGAGCAGAAAAACGTGAGTTCCCTTCCTTCTATTGATACGGCTGAGTATCCGCTGCCTGCATCTACGGGGATTTTGTGTTCGATATAATGCTCCAGTCGTTCATCATGACCTACTACGAAGACCTTGACCTTGACCAATTTGAGTCAGTGCTCCCAGATTTCCGTAGGAGAGTCATCAGAGAGTTTATCTACGACATCCATCCAGACCGAGTCGATGAAACCGAATCCTATATCTCACACAACTCTATCTCCGTATTCCTCAAAACCGTAGCCGAAAACAAAATCCGAGATGATATGGTTATCCGTGAAGTGTCACAAGTCATCTACACCTACATGGTCGGTTCTGACCCCCGTCGAGAAGGAGAAGAAATCCAGATACTCCCAACTGAAGTCATCGATGCTGATTTTGAAGAGCAAGAAAGGGCAGCCCGACTAAAACGTATTGACCCAAAATATGAAAAGAATGTTAAAAATATTGACCTCAAGATTTTGAAGAGGTTGTTGTGTGACGATGAATGAAACTCGTTTGACCCCAAAGGTTGGCAGAAAGATATGCTTACGAATCTTAGGCGTTTCAATTTCGTAGCTGCTTCTCGTAGAGCAGGGAAATGCCAATGGCGATGAGAGGAAATTAGATTGTACGATGGAACATATAAAAAAGCAATTGATGTATTGCCATGAGATACAATACTATCATCAGATAAAATGTTTGCAAATATTGTTAAAAATAAAACAATTTATGAAAAAGAGATATACAAAGTTACACTCGATAATTGAATGTCTATTAGAATAACATGAGACCATCATATGCCAACGCAGCATACGTACAAAAATTGAGCTCGAGATTTAGATATAATGAATTATAAACAAGCCATAAATCTTACAAATAAAGACTTTATCCCTGTTTGCTTAGATTTTGAATCTGAAGCTAATAAAGGTAGGGATATTTCAGAAATAAATATAGCCAAGGCTAAGTTGTTTTGATACTTTCTAGGTGATTGATGCCACAGTAATAACACTATCTCATGTGCCAACGATATAGTTGCTTCAAAATTATCAGAAATATGTGAAACTATATGATATAATTCATCATATAATCAAGATACAAATACCTTTAGGATAGCTATGGGTGAAAATAAAGTGCATCTAAAAGAGCAATATCCTGAAATAGATGTTATGGCAAAAGATAAATATATTCCAAATTATGTATATTGATGGAGTAAAAAAGAAAAGTGGGCTTTATTACAGTGATACATCGAAACTGATTGATGCATTATGGTAAAACAATCTTGAGCAGGAGTAGACTGATATACTAGAAAAAATATGCCTATGCTAGAAATATCTTCTATATCAGAAAAGTTAATAGATTGAGTCCTACGTTTGTTCTATGATGTATGAGTAATAGCATACAAAAGACATCACAAAAAAAAGACAAATTTTTCTAAATGACACCCTATTGATATATATTATCTTCATGTTAGAAATAAAGATTCATTAAAACTTATAGTAGATAATTGTGATATATCTGCAAAGAAAAACTACCCATTATTTGTAGATACAGTTAATACTCAAAACACTGATTTCACATCAGCTAAAATTTGAGTAATACCACTTGAAGCCTACTCATATAGCCATGTAAGATGAAAAAGAAAAAATAATTATTCAAGAACAGTCTGATATTGAGATAGCCAAGTAACTGCGCCAAGCAATGATTTTCAAAGATGGAAATGAAAAGAATTTTGATTAGATAATTGGTTAAGGTACTCTTGGCATAGAGTAGTATCTGTAGAGTATATTTGAGTTGATAAGGTTATAGATATAGAAGTTTGAGGAGACCATTTATATTGGGTATGAAATATACTATCTCATAACACCCTACTATCCTGCTATTTGGCTTCCCGCCAACTCATGATACCTGACCAAAATATTATTTTCGTTGTACCGGAATTGAGGTCGCACTGACGTGTGCCATGGAAGTATCTCCTCAAAATGATGGGGAAAAATCCAAACATCCGTTTCGATAAATCTGACCGAACTATCAAAAATAGAGAAAATAATTCCGAAATAATATTCTTCTCGGGAGCGCGTGAAGATTCCGTAAGAGGGTCTGCGGCAAACCTACTCGTGTTCGATGAAGCAGCGTATCTCTCTGAGATGGTTTACGAATCAGCTTCCGCTCTTGTGCGTACAACTAACGGTATCGTCTATGCCATTACAACTCCGAACATTGATACCCCAAAAAATCGGTTCTACTACAAACTCATCGATGCTGAAATCGCGCGTTTTGATATCGGATCTGAAAAGTATGGGGTCAGAATAACCCTGCGAGAAAATCCATTCATACCGGATAAAGAAAAGGAGCTTATCTACAAAGATGGGCAGACAAATCTTAAGATATTCAACTGCGAATATATGGCTTGATTTGCCGAAGGCCGTGAGTTTGACCTCTCCCGTTTCTGGATTATTGACTATAAGCCAGTTGAGATTATGGTCGGGGGTGCTTGGCTCACAAATGTCAGGTATGAAGCCTTTGCTAAAGAGGTTTCGATTAACCCATACAAGCATTTTATTATCTCCTATGATTGTGCTAAAAAGAAAGATAGGCCAGGGATATCGTTGCTTGGCCTTAGGCAGTGAGGAGCGGACTTAGTGCTCGCTGACTATATGCAAAACATCGATTACGTTGACCAGGTGAGATTGATTTTGGAACTCAGGAAGATGTTAGGTGAAAGTAGGACAAGTATTGTCATCGATTACAACTGAGTCGGTATCGCTGTCGAAGAACTATTCAGGAGAACACACAATGTACCAGTTATAGGTATCCAGACTACGAGCAACAGAGATGCTATCAGGGTATGAGCGGTCTGGCAGGTGAATAAAGACCAGGTGATGTGAAAGCTGAAGTCGGCCATGGGGCGTGATGTTATCAAAGGGTATTCATTCCAACATAATTTGAGGCTTGAGTTCGAAACATACGATGATGCGCAGTCAAGGAACTACGGGCATCACTACGATATTCTTATGTCGCTGGCGTATGGTGTCTGGGTTGCTGATAAGTATTGATACATGAACGCGTATGTGTATGGTGCAGAAGATAGAACCAATGATTTCCTTGTTGATGGGCTATCTGAGGAGACTGATTATTCAGACCAGCTGTTCCCAACACAGGAAAGAAACGAATGGGAGCGTGAGGAAAAATATGGCTATTAAATCACTTGCAAATGTTTTTGATATGTCTACAAGCTCAATAAATTTTATCCTATTTTTCGGATATGACTCTAGCGTTAGATTTCAATCCTCGCTCTATGCTCGTACCTATCGATTACGAAGACATAAGAAGCTATATTATCCAGCAAAATCAATCGAAGAACCAGTATATCACAAAGCTATATCAGAACTACTACATGTATCGTATGGATAGGGCTGCTGATTTGGCTGCTGATGATGAGAGATGGAGAACTAATGTGAAGTATCCTATCACGCATATGTTCGTGACTAGGATTTATAATATGCTTTTGAAAACAGATTTGATTTTCAGGGTTACTGACAAATTTGAAAGCACAAGAACAAGCGAAAAAGAAAAGAGAATAGCTGAAGATATGAACGCATTGATGAGCCGATTGTTCCTCAAAGAAGAAACGAAGAGTGCATTCTGGAGTGCAGTACTTGATGCGATACTTATTGGACGATGAGTGTTGAGAGTTTCCTATCAAAACACAAAATATATGCGTGAGTTCCTAGATAAAAATGGGGATAAAAAAAAGAGGGAAGTCGTGAAAGATTATCCTATCCTTGAGTACGAATCCGCGTTCGATAAATACTTTGACCCAGGTGGTAAAACACTTATGGATATGAGATTTATCATAACCAGAAAGCTCATCGCAGCTACGAGAGTAAAAGATTTCCTAAAGAAATATGGGATAGAGCTCAAAGAAGCAGAAGTGCTTGAGAAAAATAACTATATATCCTACGAGGACTTCAACGCAGAGAAGTTTAATATGCCGTTCAATAATGTAGAGCCGAATCGAGATAACGCATGACCGAGAAATATAACTCAGGATGACCAGTATGCTATCAAAAACAAGACATGTGAAATAATTTTGGTGTCGGATAGTAGGAATGTTACTATCTGGGTAGGGTCTGTACTACACGGAACTGTGCCAGAAATCTGACCACAAGAATGATACAGAGAAAAGATTATCCACTATAAGAAGAACCCTGGGACTTTGTATTCTCTAGGTGTTTGATATCTTTGTTTCCCTATCCAAGAGGTATATGATATCATCGGAAACTTGAGAGTTGATAATGTGAAGTTGGCTGTCAACAAAACATTCTTGGTATCGAACGCATTGAATATTGGTTGAAATAATAAGAAGATAAAACTCAAACCGTGATTGATGTATAAGGTTGATGATGTCAATCAAGTGCAAGAGTTGTCTATCTCAGAAGTGAAAGAATCTGCATACAAGGAAGCAGACGTAATGTTCTCACTTGTCCAAGCTATGACAGGAGTTGCATCAAATGTTCTTTGACTGCAGACAAAGGTAGAGAGAACTGCTGGTGGTGCTGAAACTTTGCAGAACGCTGCAGATGACCAATTGCTTCCAATTATGGATTCTATCGCGGATGTTATGGGCGATGTGTTCAAGGAGTTCATGGTATTGTGTTTGACTTATATGGATGAAGCACAGATTGATAAGATACTATGACCTGGCAGCAAATTCAAAGAATTGAATATTGAGGATTTGTTGAACGACTATGAATTTGATTTCTATATGAACTCTCAAAATAATAAGGCTGATGCAGCTACTCGTGCGCAGCTTATCAATACAATACAGATACTCCAAAATACTGTAGATGCTGCTGGTAATCCAGTCAAAGATATCAGACCATTGGTAGATAAACTTGTCGAATCGTTTGATGTGGCTGATGATACAGAGCTCACCGAAGAGAAGCTCAAAGAGATGATGGTTGTTAGATGAATGATTGACCAAATAGTCCCGCTTGAGGTACAAGAAAGGATTGCAAAGCTCCAAGAAAAAGGTAAGTTACCTGGCGGATGACAAACAGGTGAAGCTGCTATGATGGCAGCCCAGACTGCAGGCGCAGGGAATGTGCCTCCAGCTATGACAACAAATGCCTCTTGAGTCAATGCGTAATTTATATTTTATGATATAACCATGAGTAATATGCCATGTTGCGATACAGAAGAAAAAGAATATTCTCCTAAAGTAGAGTTGGTAGCGGATACCTTGTCTAGTCTTTTGTGGAAGATAAGAAGAGAATGTTCTTCTCCAGAAAAGTCAGAAGAGTACACTATGCTTCTTTTGCAAAAACTTTGAGCGAGTAAATCTATCGATGCTCTTGTAGAAACTATGTTGGAACTTGAAAAGAAACTCAAATTGAATATGATTAAGCAAGAAGAAAAAGAAGAGAAGGATGAAGAAGGTGTGCTTGCTGATATGTTTGAAGTAGTGGAATCAGATGCTGAATAAAGTTTTATAATGTATATACAAATATGGTTGAAACTAAGGTAGAAGAAGTAACAACACAGCCAGCTATCAAAGAAAATGGTTCTTTGACGATAGCTGATGTTGTAATAGACAAAGATAATCTCTTTGGACATGCACAAGTTACTGATGAATTTTTGAAGATATTGGAAACTATTTACGCTCAAAAGATAACTGGTGGTCAGTTTATCGAATGAGATATAGTTAAGGAGTTCTATGAGAACTTTGTGGCTGAATTGTGTGAATATAACAAGTGCCCATTGCCTACGACAGTAGCAGTAGATTTGGGTGGCCAAGATTTGAATCTCCCAAATTTGTTTGTAGCTCCAGCAGCATTTGAAGCACTCTTGGACTATACAAAACAAGCAACTATCGTATGGTTGAGAGCTAATGACTACACTAGAGCTAGAGTAGTAGACAGTATCCATGGTGGTTTGAATCAAACAAAGATTGACTATGAAGCAACTTTGAAAGGTTCAGAAACTCCACAACTTGAGCAGGAAGCTGCAGAAGCAATTGAAGCTGCACTCGACAATTAGTAGCTCGCTTTCCAGTAGATATAGGAAGAAGAGGCTTAGGCTTCTTTTTCTTTTTGTAAAAAATGTACTTGCATTTTAATTTTTTTTATATATCAGCGTGGTAAGGTATCTCTAAGGCACAACGCATTTTACTTATTTTATGGCTGTTATGGTAATCCCAAATGACATTACTGATATTGATTTAGATAAGTTAGACGAATTAGGAGAATCTCCTATTCCAGCTCCAACTCCAGTTCCAGCTCCAACACCTACTCCAGAAGTGAAGCCTGTCGATGAAAGTCAAGAAATGGCTGACGACGTATTGGATAATGTTTTGAAGCCTACCCCAGAAGTTACTCCAGAAGTAAAGCCAGAAGCTCCTATAGTCGCTGAGGAAACTCCGCCTGCTGTAGATGCTGAAGCGCCAGCAACTGAAGCAACTGATGAAGAAGTGAATAAACTTATCGAAGAAATTATGGCATCTGAGCAAGAAGTGGAAAGCGCTGCTGCTGAAGTAAAAGAAGCTGCAACCGACATTAAGGATGCAGTAGACAAGAGCTGAGATGAAGAATTGAAAAAGAAGTTCTCTGAGTTTGAAACAAAGTTACAAGAAAAAGACTTAGCAAACCAGAAACTCCAAAAGTCTAACGAAACGCTCCAGAAGGAGTATGACAAACTATTGAGTGATAAACTCACTTCCGATGTTCAAAATACCCAGATTGGGAAAATATATGAAGCCATTGATGCTGACCCAGAACTTAAAGCGATTGTTGCGTATTCTATCAAGTCAAAAGACGACGATTCATACAAACAAAAACTTGGCGCTGCGGTTCAGGAATACCTAAGAAAGGTAGCTGGTATCGATGTTGATGAGCTTAAGAAAACTCTAGGAACTTCCGCAAAGAATGCTCTTGGCGCTGATGGCTCTGACATAAATCCAGGTGGTGGAGATAGTTGACCATTGTACGGTATCTTTGAGTAAATGGAGTGAGGGAACACATAACCCTTTACTTACTATACCAATTTACTTATGAGTACAGTCTATGACTTACTAACCAAGATTGACGGGAAAAACGTCAACATCTTTAAGTACGGTTACGAAGAAGCTCCAGAAGCTGCTTTGTTACTCTATAACTTGTGGGATTTGAATAGTGAATCTTTTGACTTCAGAGGACAAACTATCAAACAAATCGCTACTAAAATGCATCTTCTTCCAGGTGCTGATTACATCGAATGGAATGATGAAGATTTGAAGGAAGCAAATGACACAATCCAAGTTGTAAACTCTACAACTAACTTCGACATGACTGCTACTAATTACAAGATTGGTGAAACATTGAGAAATGCTACAACCAACGTAATTTATACAGTTACTGGTGTCGCTGGTACTACTATTACTATATCTGCTGCGGATGCTTTGGCTGCTGCTGGAGATACTATCGTAAGAGTATCATACGGTAAAAGAAGTGGACTTGAAGAAGGCTTCACTGCAGTGAGAAATCAATTGCAGAACAAGCAAAACTATGTTAAATTGACAGAAGTTGATGTAACATCTAACTTGTTTGATAACAACCAATTGAGATTGTTCGCTGAAACTCCTGAAACTTACATCAAAATGCAATTCGCAGATGCTTCAAGAAAGATTGTGAAAGGTATTGCGATGGACTTCTATATCGGACAAAACAACAAAATAGCGTCTGGTGGTTCATTCATCAGAAACTGTGGAGGTTTGGAATCATTTATCCCATCTGCTTACTTGAACGTAAACATCAAGGGTATCGATGACACTGAATCTAAAGAAAATTTGAAGAACCAATTGAGAATTGTTCAGCAATCTGGTCTAACTGGTTTGTTTGACAAGAACAAGGTTCTTACATTCTGTACTTCACAATGGGCGTTCGTTATCGATAGATTCTACGAAAGTAAGGTTATCTACAACGACATCCTTGGGAAAGTAAAAATACAAATCAAATCATATGAAGTCGGTGGATTCTCTATGAACTTGGTTGTATCTAACGTACTTAATGCTTTGTACCCATTGGGTGAAGCAGTAGCGTACACTGTTCCAGTTGACTTCGCATATCTCTTCATGATGCCTTATGACGCTTCAAGAGGTACTGACGCAAGAACATTGGAAAGAATGCAAGGTATGGGTAAAGTAATCAAGAAAGCGGTTACTAAACCAGAATTGCAAGAATACATGTTCTATACAAACTATTCATTCTGCTTTGGTGGTGTTACTTCAGGTGCATACCAAAAGCTCATCTACGCATAATAATGTCCTTTTATATCATATACATAATCCAACATGAGTAATGTACCAGTATTTGGTGTCAATGGTATTCTTGGACAAGTAGATGGCGTTTCTGGTCTCCAGGATGTAGTTACTACTAGAAAGAATATCCATGCAAGAATCGAGAGTCTATCTATCGCTGCCGTAGGCGGTAATGGAGAAGCTACTTTCCATGCAGTAGAAAAGGATGAAACAGCTGATGCGACGAATGTAATATTCTTCACAGGAAGCATTTCGTCTGGTTCTTCTACAGGAGCTATTCCAACGATTACTTTGAGAGATGGTCAATCATTAGTTGCTAATACAACTACTGCAAACCTTGTTATCACTGCATTCGGTCAGAAGGGTTCTATAAGTGGAGTTGCATAATATCTTGCAAACCAATAATAAAAAAGTACAAGGGGTTAAACTCTTGTACTTTTATTTTTGCAAAAACACATGCTACTTTCTGTCTTTATACAGCTCATTAAGAACGAAGCTATGCAGAACATAGCACAGGATTTCTATGACAATACTGATTGGATATTCTCTGTGAGAAACGGATTGAATTATATATTTGGATATCTCAATTCTAAAAATATTTGGTATTATAGTACAGTCGATGAGACCGTCTCTCCATTAGATGCTACAAATAAAATATTCAATAGTACCCATAGTATCCAATGATTTATTTTTGACAAACAGCTGGGAGAAACTTGAGTGCAGGCAGATGCTTCAACTTGGCTTAAGAGAAGAAATTTTTATGTAACTGCTAATCAAAATCAGGCCGATTATTCGTTTACTACATATGGTAATACGGAGTGAATTATTGGTATCAAAACCGCTATGCCACATTCTAGTATGAGATTGATATACAAAAGATGACCTACGCTTCCGACATTTGACCCAACTGCTTTGGCACAAAATATTGATTTGCCAGTTGCTTTGCAGGGAGTGCTAAAATATTATTGTCTATGGAGTGTCTTCCCTGTCTACTTAGAAAATGGGGTAGCTCTTTCCCAGAATTATTTTGCAATGATGAATAATGAACTAGACAGATATGCTATGACTATAGGAAGCGGAGTAGACCAAGACGGCTTTATTTCTGAATAATTTTCTATGATACAAGAGAAGTATCTACCTACGGAGTGACTCAATAGTAATTTCGTAGAGATAGTGAATTGTGAGATAGAGGTTCGTCCATCGAGAGAATGATTCCTGCATCCTATTTTTGCACTAAGAAAAAGAGATGGGTTGTTCTCTAAAGAATGAGTTTGAGCAATAAATTTGTGGCAAGGTGACTGAACTTTCCAAGGAGCAATCCAGCAATTATGAACTATCTACCCATATACAGATAATGGTACTCTCTATAGTTTCAATGGGAGTGATTTGACTTCTTTGAAAACTGGATTATTCTATTCCGCTGTGGACTATGATAATGTCCCAGTTGTGGTAAATTATGCTTGAGGCGGAAGATATCCAAATGCATCTACAACATTTACTGTATCTGCATATAATGCACTTACGGCTACGATAACTACTGTGGAAAATACAATAACATCTGCATTCACAAATAAGTTTTGTTATATAGCAACTGGTACTGGTGAGCGTCAATTGAGACAGATATTGCTAGCAACTGCTCCGAACCAAATACAGCTTGTTTCTGCTTATGGTGTAGCGCCAGTATTGAATGATACTATTGAGATTTACAATGAAAGAGAGTCACAGATATTCTATCCACAATTGAGAAAATGAAGCGTAGGTACTGATGTAGATTATCTCTATAGCCGCGATGCTTCTGGCAACGACCTCTATTGGTATTTCCCAAATTCTAGGAAAATAGTTATTTGGGACAATAGGCTTATGCAGTTGCATAAAAACAGAGTAAATATCTTGCCATCAGATTCGCAAGATTATGAGCAGATACTTCTCACAAAGATAGTAAGTTTAGGTAATGATGCTGCACTTAATATTGATGTCTATAGTGGGTATCTCATTATATTCTTTGAGAATAAGATTGGGTTGTTGAGAAAGGTTATAACTGACCAAGTAACTCAGGACTTTGTCTATTACTATCAAGACTTACTAGACACATGATTGTTCTCAGAAGATGCGTATATAGTACAAGGTAATAATCTATATATCTTCGGTAATGATAGAAGATTATACTCAGTGGATATTGAGGTTTGAGGTACTGGTGAGGTAGTAGCAACTGCAGTAGACCAAGGGCAGCTCCTCGTAAACTATTTCAGTAAAATAACTGATGGTTTAGTAAACTTTGAGTATGATGGTGGTACTTTATATATGGTACACAAGACATCAACTCCATCGCCGTTGACTACAATTTATAAATATAGCGATAACTATAAGTGTTGGCTTATAGATAAATATAATTTCAACACCAATTTCTTTGATAGACTCTACAATATTGATGGTGTAAAATTCTCATATACAGCAAATACTATGGTGCAGTTTTGATGACTACAGGATTTGTGAACAAATATATCTCAGAGTATAAAACTCTATTGACCAATCCAGGCTATGATGTCGTTACTGACCTTGCTTCAAATAAAGATTAGATTATGATTTGATGGGCAGGCAATAGGTGGGAATCTTAAAATAAGAATTGCTTGATATAGATATTTCTACAAAGAAGTTGATTTGGCTACACTAGATATTATTGACCTTATAAATCAGTATGCACTATGAAATAATACAATGGGCTCATTGATGATGTGAGATTTCCAGATGGGCTGAGAATATTGATTCGGTGAGATTACAGATTACTTTAGTCAGTACCTAGATATAGGCTATAGAATCGGGAAAAAGTGAAGCCACTTTGAGTTTGAGATACTAAACGATACCGATAAGCAACTCTATTTCTGTGGTTGTGAAACACAATACAATCCTGACAATCCGTTCGTCATATATAATTTGGGTGTACTTTAGTAACAATCTCTTGCAAATATACATAATATTGATATCCACTTGGTAAATAAGGATTGCTAAGGATTTTTACATATATTTTCTTGCTTAATGGCAACATACGGAAAAAAATCTTCTTCTAAGTCATCATCATCTAAATCAAGCACTAAATCTACAGCAAAGTCTACGACTAAGTGAGGGAGCATTAGCTCATCTCAGGCTAAGTCGCTTATAAGCAAAGCTGCGTCTAAATGATTGAATACAAAACAGGTGGGTGCTGCTATGAAGAAATTAGGTATCTCAGTTTCTAGTTGAGGGGGTTCTAATCAAAACAAATCTACTACTACCCCACCTATCGATACATCAAAGGTTACTGGCACGGCAGGCAATGCTAATAATCAAGCTGGTGCAGCTCCAACTACAAAAGCTCTAACTGCAAGTCAGCAGAAAACAATCCAAAATTCTTATGGACAATTGGTGCAAAAATATGGTGCTAAGAAAGCAGGAGAGATGCTAAAGTCACAACTTGATAAGGGTTGATACGATTCTTCTTTTGTCTCAAATATAAATACTGGCGCTCCATCAGCGAGTAATCAACCAGCAACTCCTGTAGTTTCAACTTGAGCTTTGACTGTAGATGGAGTAAACAAAACAGATGACTCTACTAGAATATCAAGTAGGGTAGATATGTTGAAAAAAATGTTTGATAATAGGTCTTCTGTATTTGGGGAAGAATGAGCTAAAAAAATTGTTGAAGCTGCTGCCAAGAGATTGGGGATTGACCCATCGCAAGTCTTTGGTGGAGGCGCTGTAAAGGAATGAGCAAATGAAGCTGCTGATTATGGTGCAGTCGATGCTCAAAAAACAATCAAGAAGTTCACAGAGCTCAATCCATCAGATACTAATTTCTCTACTGATTTGAACGCTGCAGTTGATGAAAACGCAAACGCTCTTACATCTGATATACAGTCAGAACAAGATGCTATGAACTATATTAAATCTGAAAACAAGGAAACAAATAATATCATAAATAGTTTCTACAATAACGCTAAAAATGCTATAGATAATTTGTCAAAGTATACAGACACTACTTCTAAGAATATGGCAAATGTTATACAAAATAGATTCAAAGCTGCTGAATCTGGTTTCCAAGATGTTACTGCTCAACTTGAAGATTTGAGGAATAAAGCAAACGGTGTATTTGACCAGAAGGTAGCACAGCAAAGACAGATTAGAGCACAGCAATTGGCTGATGCATGAATAATAACTCAGGAACAAGCTGGGCAAGCTGCTGCTTACTCTTTGCAAGACTATGTTGCTGAAGCGAATATAAAGAAAGCTGAAATCGAACAATCAATATCAGAGCAGATGACAAACGCTATCAAAGAAAAGAACGCTTTGATTGACCAAATATATCAACAACAAGGTATTGATGAAAATACCAAGCAACAGCAAGCTGCTCAAATTACAAGTATGTACGATACATTATTGACTGCACAAGGAAACACTTTGGCAGAAGTAAAAGCAAAATATGGCGACAAGGTATTGGGTATGTTTGCAAATCAAATTGGTAGAGACCAAACAGTTAATGCGCCATCATTGATGGATAAAGTTACTGAGGCTCAAAGAACTGCTGCTAATACAAATGCTACTTCAAGATTCAATACTATTAAAACTGTAGTACAAGATATCGATGCGAATATATTGCCATTTATCATGGATGATATTGCGGTGATGCAGCAGTCTGGTTGATTTATGCAAGGCGATGTCCTTGATGTAATAGCTAAACTTATAGCTAAATGAAAGAAGGAACTTTTAGCAGCAAATAAATAGTATGGCAACCGTATTTACTCTTATGACAAAAATTGCTCCTCAGCCAAAATTATCAAAAAAGAAAAAGATTGTGAGCAAAAAGAAAAGAATGAAATAGTTTTATATGACATTATTTTTGATGGCGGAGCAAAAGAAGATAATTAAAGCAGGAGAAGATGTTGTGGAGAAATACAATGCCCCGAGTATCATAGATAAATGAATTGGAAGCATATCTAGGTGATTCGATTATATAAAAAATAGTGAATTTACTAAAGTGGCAAAAAAAATATTGCCGTATATTCCAATTGTATGAGATATCCAAAGAGTGTCCCAAGTAAAATCATATATTGATGACAATACTTGAATAGATGAGTTTGTAAAAAAGTGAGCATCAAAAGTGATGTCGAGAATTTCTGATACTGAATGACAAACAAGACTTGAGAAGGCAGAGTCTGCTGTTAAGCAAAATGACAACAACCCTATCCCAGAAGACAAGGTCAAGAAGCAATGGGAAGCGTATATATCTCCATACCAAGAAAAGGTAGCGGCAATACAGCAGCAGTTGAATGTTGTACCTGTTTATAGTTCAGAGTTCCAGAATGTAAAAAAGAACTTAGCAAATGCAAAAATAGAATTGAGTCAGAAAGAAAAAGATTTCCAGATTGTTGTTGGAGATATGATTTCTCAAGTTGAGAAGGATAAGCAGAATGAGAATGTTAGACAACCATGAAAAGCATATTTCAAAACTACAGAAGATTTTGCTAATTTTAATCGTGAGACTTTGTACCCATTGGAGTTCAATGCAGATGGTTCTGTGAAACAATTGGATTACAAACAATCCGATGCTCTATCGAGAGCCAAGATTGCTACAAACGAAGCGATGGAAATAATGCAAAGACAAATTGTTAATCCACTTATCAAGCAATGAAGTATAACTGATTATCAGGATTACTATAATAGACCAGAAGTAAAACAGCTTTTGGGACAGCTATCAAAAACATACTATGATGCTATAGTAGAAAACTATGATGCCATAACTACTGATGGTAAAATAGATGAAGCAAAATTGAGAAAGCAATTGGCTATGAATGATGATGTGAAAGCTATCCGTAGAGGAATAGATGATTTTGTAGAAGAGCAAAAAGATATCCAAAGGACATCTGCTGTTACAAAAAGAACTGAGGATATAACAAAATGATTGCAGGAGGATAAATGAATAGGGGCTTATGTATGATGAGTATATAATTTATGAGGTGCTATATTGAAAAATATAGTCGGGGATATAGATGATAGTGTATATAATTTCATGAATTGGATTGATTGAGGAGATAGAGATACAGTTTGAGTTACCCCATGAAAGTTAATAGAAGAATCTATGGTATCTCAAAGAAGGTCAACTATACTAGATGATATAGCATCTAATCCTATCGAGGCAGGAATATATGCTCGGATGCTAGTAAAGTCATTCCCATCGATGGCATCATCAAAAAGTGCAACGCTTGCAAATTCTCCATTGCTTAGAGGTATTGCTAATAAATATCCTACTCTCTTCAAAGCAACTGAATTGATACCATACAATAGAGCAATCCAAGGACTCAAAGAAATACCGAATGGACTTGCATTGAATTTCGTGATAGATTCTGCTATGTGAGAATGAGATGTATGAGTAAACTCTGCATTTGATTTTTGAGCGGGGTTATTGTTCCCATGATTTGGTAAATGATGAGCTACTCGTTTCGCAGATGCTATATTTTCTGCTGGAGCTACTGATGCAAAATGATTGATGGCAAGAATGTCAAAAGCTGAAGAAATATGATTGAAATTGGGAGTAGATGAAGTTGTGGATTATGGTAGATTGGAATCTGCTGTTAATCAGAAAATGACACAATTGATAACTGACAAAGATTTGTTGAAGTCAGAGATGGTGAAAAATGTAAAATCATTCTTAGAAACTAGCAATTCCAATAATCCAGAATACTATGAGAATATGGTTGAATTATTTAATAATGCTTTCGGGAAAGAAGCAGTAGATAGTTTTGGTACTGCTACTAAAGATATAGAAGAGCTTGCTGCAAAAGCAAAAGCATCTAAATCTCCAGAAAAATATGTTGCACAAATAAAGCAGAAGGTTTTGGATATGGCGACAAACCTATCGTCTGAATGAGCTGAGAAATTGGCAAACATGAAGATAGCTTCAGAAGCATCTAATCAATGGTTCAATAAAGTATATGGATGATTCAAAAAGATGGGTATATCAGATGAGGGCGCTTTGATTGGAGCAACAAAATTCCTTATAACTGATAGCAAGACAGGCGATGATGTTATAGAGATGATTGCTAAACATAGTGAAGCGGATGCTGCCATATTAGAAGCAAACCGCAATACTATCTCTAAGATTGCAAGTATCAACAATAAGGTAAAAGATTTGGTAAAAAATCCTATTGAGAATATAATCAATATATGAAAGGCAAGACAGGCTGCACTTGAAGCAAAGAATGAGTTTGGAGAATTGTATGATGCTGTTCTAGGTTCAAAGAAAGCTGCTTCTATTTGAGGTTTGGAGTCAATAGACAATGCGCTTGATGTATATTCTATCAAAGGTGGGCAACAATTGAAAAATGCTCTCGGGAAAATTTATGATGCGCTTACAGACTTCTCTGGTAATGTTGGGAAGTTTTGAACATATATGAAAAAGGCTGCTACTGAGTTTTTTGATGCAAGCTGGAGTTGATTGGATAAGCAAACAAAGAAGATGTTTATCGATAAGATATCTGAACTCATAGACAAAAATTCTCTCAAGGATGTTTGAACATTCATAAGAGCAAAATGAATAGAGAAGAAATCTACAGAAGAAATAGCTGCACATGTATTCAAAAACATTATGTCAGATGTGGCATTCGCTTCTTCATCTTCAGTCTGAGAGGTATTCGATACTCTCAAGTGATTATGATTGTCTAATGTATATGAAATAGCTGCAGATATGAGAAATGGTATAGATGATTTGATAGACTTCGGTATTACTGAAGCTAAGTGATTTGTATCCGGGATAGGAGTAGATGATGTAAAGGCATTTATACAGTGAGATATCCCAGAAGCAACGGTAGAAAATATTAGAAGAATTGATGATATAGTGGGAGCTAAAGATAAGGAATTTGTCAAAATGTTAAAAAACTGATTGACTATCTGATGAAACAAGCTCGTATCTAATGTATATGAGACTGCAAATATCATAGAGAAGGCATTGGTAGATAAAACAGTTCCTCTCATTGATGTAGTATATTTTACTCCAGATGGGAAGCTGGTTCTCTCATCATTATTTGATAATATAAAAGATTTCAATGCATTATATAACGATGCTTGGAATAAACAAAGAAATAGAATGAGAAATTTTGCTGAGGTATCCAATCTCCTATTTGATGGAGAAAAGATAGTGACACAAAAGATGATATGAAATCAGACAATCTCTTTCTCTGACATACTCGATAGATTGCCAATGAGATATTCTGAAGGTATGATTGATGAAGGAAGAGAAGCTGCCGCATTTATGCCCGCACTTGTATTGACTCAGTATCTTGCACAATGAGATACGGCACAGGAATTTTTGACAGCATATGCGCAGGTATTGAATCAAGCATTCCAGAAGTCATTTGATGTGACTTGACCAGAAATGATAATGGATTTCACAAAACTTATGGGGAAATGACCAAATCAGGTTTGAGAATCAGTAGTAGATTTATGGAATAGAGTGAAAGTGAACCTTGAATCTCTGGGCATTGATTGATACAAGGCTGATGGAATGGTTCATCCGTTGCTATATAACCCATTGGAGTATGTTGCCACACTTTCGAGAGCAACAACTACCGATGAGTTAGTGCAACAAGCTACTGCTAGGGTACTCAATTTGAACAAGAGTTCTCTAACTTCTCATTATGCACCAGAAGTAAGGGATTCTGTACTAGAATATTTGAGAAATACCCCTGCATTAGACAATGTAAAATGGGATTATGTGTGATACCAGATAAAGAATAGCTATACATATGGATTAAATGCTCTATTGACACAGGCTATATCAGAGAACAAGATTCCATTATCAATAAGTAAGAGCTGATTCCAGGAGTTCCTCTACAAAACATCTGGGTATTTTTTCACAAACAGTCATCTAGGTATGGCCGCAGGTAAATCTTGAGCAGAATTAAGCAAAATAATGAGAGAAGTTGGTGAGGTTACATTAGAACAGGAATCTGAAATAATGGGCAGGATAATGAATATACTTAAGCCAGATATCAAAACAGGAAAGTATGCTAGAATAGATGAGAACATCAAAACACTGACTGATTATCTAAAAAAAATTGGCAAGTATAACCAAAATATTGAAGACATTGCAAATACCTTCAAATCTATTGTAGATAGCCAAGCTGAGAATACAGCTACATCCTCTGCTATTGATGATATGATGAATGCAGTCAATCAAAGCTACAATAAATACCAACAATGATTGGATAAAAAATCTATAGAGAAGACTGTAGATGAAATAGTATCTGAATCTAATACCAAAAAAGAGTTTACAGAAGTTGCACAAAAGATATCTGACGAGAACTACAAGAGATTGTCAGAAAACACAAGCTCCAAATTTATGTTCTTGAGTAAAGATGGGCAGGCTTTTTGACAAATGCTTATGCAGGCTGGACTTACTAAGGAGCAGGGATTTGATATATTGAAGTCTCTATGACTTACTGATGCATCTGCTAAAAAATATATAGAACAGGGCACTAAACTCACTAATGAGGAAGTATCAGAAGCAGTATTTAGATTGTCTATAGATTGATGACCTACATTCTTTGAGGCTCTCCAGAAAAGTGTCAAATTTAGAGCATATACAAAGTCAGTATTAGAAACAAAATCTATATCTAATGCAGGCGTAAAAGCATTTTGAGTAGATGCCTCTGGTAAGCTATATGCTACTACAGACAAAGTCTATTGATGGTTCGAGAGAAACATGATGTCACTGAATCTAAAGGCATTCGATGATAGCGAAATGAAGAATTTTGTTGATGGATATCTAAAATCATACAACAAGACTATTGCTGATTTCAATTTCCAGTATGGAAAATTGGCAGGGCAGAAACAAGCCAGCTTTAATGCTTATCTTTCTGGCGTAAGAGATGCTATGTATGAATATACAACAAAAAACAAGATATCTAGCGAAGAGTTCAATAGTGTATTAAAAAATATATTCTCGAATGCGAGTGGAGAAATGGACTTTAGTAAAAAGGCTTTGAATGTCCTTAAGAAAGATAGTACAAACAAGGTATTGGCTGAAATGCTATTTGATTATTTCTCTGATGTGAGCAAACTAAGATGATGAATATTTGCTTCTCCGGATAAGTTATTCCATACAGCAAGCTCATACGAACTATGAAGTCAATCAATCAATAATTCTATCAATAGAATAACTGGAGCTTGGACTATGTTCAGTAAAGACCAGATACTAAGGGTAGAAGAGAAATTGGGTTGAGTAGATAAAGCTGCAAACCAAATAAAAAATATATTCTATAGGGGTATCTTTGATAAATCAGTCCCTCGTTCAGTATCTAACTGAATATCACAGTTCATAACATTAGCTTGGTTCTGATTCCAAAATTTCAATAAATGATTCCAGCAATCTACTTCAAATATTATATCTTCCAATGCTATAGCAAATGCTATGGGAGTAGATTTCCCTAAGCTAGATGAGCTCACTAAGTTGATAGGAGAAAAATATGATGTCGATTTATTGAGATGAGGTGCAATAACTTCTTGAGGCGCAAATATTTCAAGATGGCTCTCATATCTTAATGTTATGCCAGTAGCTGACCAAGCGACAAAAGGATTTGTGCAAAAGGCAGCTTTGGTTGATGCGATGTATGATACCTACGAGGCATTTGGAACAAAATGAGTGCAGGCATTCTTTGAGCAAGCAGATGAAATGTGAGCTTTTATGAAGATGTATGACCTCAATAACTTTGATATGTATGCAAAAGAAAGAGTATTGGCAAAGGTATGAAAATGAAAAATACCAGAAGCTGCTACTTTGAAAGATATCGAAAAATATGTGAATTTCTATCAAACGAAATTTGCTGACTACAAGACAAAAGTAAGAACATCAATGGCGTTGTTCTATGTAACTGACAATATTCCAGAACTTTGATATATCCCGTTTACAGATACTTGGAGAGCTTTGTTCCCACTTAAGAGATGGGCTATTGGTAAGAGTGCCGAGAATGTAACTCGCTTCTCTAAAGAAATCCAGAACAAATGATTTGGTTGATTTATCCAATCAGTTATGAATGGGGAGAGTAATGCTTTCAATAGAATATCTGGAGAAATGGCTACTCTTATAAGATTATGATGGGGTGTCAATAGACTTACTGAATGACAAGTTGATACAAATACTTTGTTGCAATACATATCGGTATCGGTTGGTTCTCTTCTTATGTCTATATGAGAAGCGGCAAATATATGAGCTACAAGTTACTCTGACTATAAACAATGATTTGAAGTGAGTGAGCAAGAAATGGCTGGTACAAAAGCTATGCTATTGTGACTTATCGCTGGTATGAATCAATTGAAGGGTACTGCATTTATATATGAAACAAATATCCTTACTATGTTTGGTAAGGCTTGGAATACTGCAGCTCCTAAAGAAGAATTTAGTGAACAAGCATCTACGTTCATCAGCACGCTGTTGAAATCATTTGTTATGAATAACGCAAACAAATTCTTCAATGTACAATACAATTGATATTGAGCTCCTAGTGATAAGGACGGTACTGTTGTTGCAAACATGGTAGAATATTTCTTCAATATGCAGGGTAATCCTAGAAAAGATAATAGAAGGAACATTGATAGATTATATAGATTAGAGGCAGCTTCAGAATGATTTGGAAAGCCGTTTGGTAGGGAAGTTTCAAACATAATACCTTTGGTTTGAGCATTCTCTAGGTCTTTCGCTACTGAGGATATGGGCATAACTATGGATATGGCAGATGAATATATGGATTCTAAGCAATTGAATTTGCTATCTGATAAGTATGCATACTCAAGAGATTGATGAAAAGAAGAAATGTTGAGGATACAAAAAGATTTCATTCGTATGAAAATGATAGAGAACATAAATAAATTGAAAACATCTATGACAAATAGAAATGTTTTATGAATAGTATCTGATTATAGAACAAAATATTGAGATAACTTCGAAGATGCTACAGATGCTCAAATACAAGAATTGTGATATGTTATTGGTGCTTGGGAAAGTCCAATGCTATCTTCAATCAAAACATATTTGAAATGAGGGACTTCAAACCTAGACCAAGATGTAATAAATATGGAGAGAGAGATAACTATTGGTATGGATGAATTTGAAGAACTATCAAATGATTATATGGAGATGTTTATTGCAAACACGAAGGATTGAAAGGAATTTACAAATGAGCAACTTGAAAAGATGCTTATAAGTTCTACGCAAATTTGAAGCAACGCTGTATTATCTGACTATATCGCAGCTATGCAAAGTTGAGCGAAGAAGGCACTTGCGAAAGAACTTGGTGTTGATGATACTAGATTTGACCCAGATAAACCAAACTGGTTCTTTGAGAATGGAGTACAACCTAGCGAAAAAGAAATAGAATTTATGAATAGACTAAGAGATGTTGATAGCGCTATTATTGAGACTATCCGACCTATAGTATGAGAAAACTCATATGTCTGAGATAAGCTCAAGATAGATTATATGTCGCAGATGGATGACTCTCCTGTGCCAGATATATCTGATACTGAGGTAGCTCTCCTTTCTCAAAAATTTTTCTACGATTCTCTTGTAAAAGATTGATATGTTTCAACTGAGTCACTCGAGCCAAGTGCAGCAATGTCTAGGAAGATAGCTATGAGTTTCTTGGACACAGAAAAAAATACAGATAAGCAAGTGGCAGCTAGATTGTTCGTTGGTCAATTGAACGCAAATGTTGATGCTTCTCTACAATATTACACAAGTCCAGTAGATAGAATTATAGGGTTGGCTACTACTTCATATATGCTATCTCCTCTCTTTGATGAGTTTGCTACTTATGCACCAGAGGAGTTTGCTGAACTTGCTAAAAATAAAGAGTTCAAACAAGCTACGGAGATTGCAATAGACACATTGACTGAGTGAACCCCTACAGATTTCATCACAGGCTTCGAGCAAGCGTCATGAGTGAACCTTCACAAAGGAGATTGAAAGAGTAGTAAAGACTACAAGGTCAGAACTGAAGGAGCAGAGAAGCTCGCAAAGGCGCATAACAAAGCTGTTGATTTGGCTCTCAAATTAGCGAATGTTTGATTTGACATCTCTCCAGTAAAATATAAGGTGAATATAACAAAAGGAAAGCCAACTTTAGTTTCTATCGAAGAAGTAAATGTCAGACAGCCCTGAGATATTAGAGCAAGTACCCCACAATGAGTGAGAGGTAGATGAAGTAAAACCAAGCAACTCAGAATTGCCGAAACTAGATGAGTCGCAAAGTCTATCGTTAGCCAAAGATATAAACCAAGAGCTATCAAAAACGCAAAGATATATTCAAAAAAAGTTGGAAGATAAAGGATATACTCTCGATAAGCTGTTGGATAATATGATAGACATAGCTGAAAATGCAGAGGTATCTACAGCAACAGGCGATATTATCCCTGCCTATAAGATAAGGAAAGAGGCAAATAGTCAGCTCTTAGAAATGGCTGGGTTTTACAAGAAGAAATGAGGCGATGTCAATCTTAAGTTCAATTTTTCAGACCTTCTGTATCCCAAACACTAAGCCATTCAAAGATGAGAAATCATTTACGACATGGTATTTGTGAGAGATAAGAAAGGATAGCTGATTTGCGCATAAGATATCTGACATGGATAGAGGGCTGAAACCATGTGATGCTATAGTTGCATATAAAGGACATAGTGCCATCATAGAGTTCAAGTATACTAAGCATAGTACCTGCTATCCTTACGCTATGCTAAGAGGCAGCTCTCCACAGAAACCAGGTGCACAAGTAAAGGGGCTTACACTTTGTTCAGAAAATGGTTGAAATTCTCTAGTAATAGTCTATAGTGCGAAAAAGAATGCTTATAAGGCTATAGATTTCAAAGAATTATCTTTAGATACTAAAATAAGTTTCGATGGCTAGAGCCAGATACAAAGGGGAGAATCTCTATAGAACCCGTATAACTACGGATATACCAGCAATTTCGTCTGCTGGTAATCCACTTGATGTTTTCCAGTTTGATGTAGTGCAAGCACCAACTGAATCAAAGGGGTGGGTATTTGTAGATTTTACAGATACGGATAATAGAGACCTTATATATTATCATGCGAAATCAGGTAACACGCTTTTCTACTACAGAAAAGATAGAGACCTATTGAATAATGGCTCTATAGCTGTTATGCACCCTGCAAATGATTTTGTGCAAATAAATGATGTATCTCAATGGATAGATTATACTTTTGCTAATTTGGAAGATTTCGGGAAAGTTATAGATATGGGTACAAACAATGCTATCATATATGGTGGCTATATTTGGTATAATGGAAACTTTGTTAATATACCCGATACCGGATTGAATGCTTTGGCTGATGGAACTTGGTACGCAGTATTTGATTATACTGATGGTACTATAAAATTCACAACTTCTCTTGTTTGATTTGTGGGATTGAGATTCGCTACAGTATCTTTGGCAGGATGAGATATAGTTTCTATTACAGATACGAGATGAATTGAGGGGCATACGAGTTTTGACCCAACATTTTTTGTATATAATTCAGGTGTATTGAGTATAGTAGATTGAAGTATAGGCACAGCGCAAATTGCTGATAATTCAATTACTGATGCTAAACTTACAGCAACATGAGTAACGCCATGAACATATTGAAATGCTTGAAGCTACCCTGTATTCACAGTTGATGTTAAATGAAGACTGACGTCTGCCTGACAACAAGCATTACCCAGTTGAAGCTCTGGTTGAGTAAACTATACATCATTTCCTACAACAGTTGGTAACAAACTAACATTCTCTGTTGGTGTAAATGCTGATTTGATGGATGAAACAACCATTGATTGGGATTCCACTACTGAAACACTTAGTTTCCCTAGTACAGTAACAGTAGAATTTGATGGTACAACTATAAACAATATAAATTGAGCTACTACAAACTATGATAACACTACCGTTGTGAATAATAATGGAGGTACAATAAACAATACAGGTACTACTATTAATAATGATGCGGTAACAACTAACTATACGAATGGTTCTGTTACTAACTACGACAACACCACTACCGTTAATATGAGTGGTACAACAAACATAACTAATGCCAACATAACTAACCTTACTATATCTGGTTCAGTTATAGGAGCAAATACAGCTTGGATAGAAGACTTTGTGTGAGATTGAGTAACTACTATATTTACTCTAGCAAATCTCCCAGCAAGCGATGCTTTTGTTTGGGTATCTGGTAACGGAGTATTCAGCCAAGATGGAGTAGCGTTAGATTATACGGTGTCTGGTTTGAATGTAACATTCAATACAGCTCCTACAAATGGTTATAAGATACAAATACACTATATACAGAGTCTATGAACACCATTATCGTTCTTATCTCAAGTACCTACAGGTTCAGTAGATGGAGTAAACGATACTTTTGCTATAGCAAATGCTGTAAATACTAACAGTGAATCTATCTATATAAATGGGCTATTGCAGTATCCTACTACACATTATACGCTTACTGGTACAAGTTTAGTATTTGTAACACCTCCAAGCATAGGAGATAATTTATTTGCTAAATGAGTATACTAAGATGGTACAAGAGATAAAACTAAATCAAATAGATGCAGTAGTAACTACTGTAGGTACTCCATGAACAGACGATAATATCCCTACTGAGAAAGCAGTAAGAGATGCAATAATAGCAGCTGGTATATGAGGATGATGATGAGGTAGTGATTTACTAGATATAGTAACTTTCACAAGAGTAGCAAGTGCTGCTAACTGAACCGTAACTTACGCTCATTCGGCATGAGTTATACCTGAATATATTATGTTGCAATCATCTGCAGATACATGAGACGACCGCAATACATGAAGCGATTGACGATGAAATCTATCGGTAAATGGATGTACATATTGGAGTTTCAATGATGGTGGGGCAGATACATCTACAACACATTCTGTTGTGCTCAGAACTCAGGTATGACCAGAAGAAAAAGCATCATGAGTAATCACTGCCATTACTTCTACAACTTTTGATATAACATGGACACTAACGGGGACTCCTACAGGTACTACATTTAATATCGTAGCATATGTATACTGACCTACTTGAGCAAGTGCCTCATCTAAACGATGATGAGACGGAGCAGATGGAGCTATAGACGGTACTACTAATGTTACCATCGCAGGTTCAAATAATACATACATAGTAAAAAACTATACATCATGGGCAGCAGGAGGAGCGGCAAGAGTTCTTACTATAACTCCTACAAACTGCCTATTACATATAAAGATACAAGGTAATTGTGATTTAACCAACTGGACATTTAACTTCGCTGGGAAATGAGCAGCAGGAGGGGCAGCAGTTACAGGTTTCTCTGACCCATGACTTGACTGAGTAAGTTGAGCTAATTTAATAACATGATTTGTTAATTGATTTGGTTGAGCAGGTAATGTAGCTTGAAGTTCAACATGATTTGGTGGTTGAGGATGAGCTGGAAAAGCTACAGATGGTGCTGTTTGAGTTGGATGATGAGGAGGAACTGCTTGAGTATCAGCACTTGGTTGAGCTCTAAGTACAGTTATTGCAGGAAGAAGATTCGTTTCTTACATAGGTGCAGGATGAGGTTCAGGAGGAACTAATGTTAATGCTTGATGAGGTGCTCCTACATCAGGTGCAGGAGGAGCAGGTTGAGGTGCAGTTATCTTAGAAATAGCAGGTAACTTAACTCTAGATAATGGCTCTACTGTTATCACAATGAACTGAGCAGCAGGAGGGAACGCAACTACTCCATGAGCCACAGGTGCAGGAGGAGGTGGATGAGGTGGAGGCTGAACTTTCCTATGTCTGTACAATGGCACATTAACTGGTACAGTAACTCCTACAGTAGCTTGAGGTGCAGCTTGATTAAAAGCTAACTGAGGTACAAATACTGATTGATGAGCTGGTGGTAATGGAGAATTCCTTATTGATAAGAATACAGTATTTGCATAACTTTACATATAATATAACCCATGAGTACAAAGATTCAAACTATAGATTTAAAATGAGGTATAGATGAAACACTCATCCCCAACTCATCTGCCTATATGAAAAACGCAGCAGGAGTTGTAGGTTTTGAGGATATTTCAACCGAATTGACTGCATTAGGATATACCACAGGAGGCGGTTCTAAGTTCTGAGGGACTGGTTCAGATGGAGCTATAGACGGCACTACTAATGTAACCATAGCAGGTTCAAACGATACATATATAGTAAAAAACTATACATCATGGGCAGCAGGAGGAGCGGCAAGAGTTCTTACTATAACTCCTACTAATTGTATTCTCCATATCAGAGTCCAATGAAATATGGACTTAACAAACTGGACTTTCGATTTCAAAGGAAAAGGAGCGGCTGGATGAGCTGCTGTAACAAATCTTTGAGGTGTGATAACTGGTAACCCATGAAGTCCATCAAGTCAGATACTCCAATTGGAACAGAATACAGGATGAGCAGGATGAGCAGGTAGCGGATGAGGATGATGATGAGGATGAGCCTGATCTGCTACAGGCGGTAGCGGGAATAATCCTTGATCAGTTCCAGCGGTTACTCTTAAAATGCAAATTATACAGGGGAAAAGAACTCTATATATTGCTACTTGAGCATGAGGCTGATCGTGAGGTGCTGATGAGTGTACGTCATGAGTAGGTTGAAAATGAGGATGAGCAGTCATATTAGAAATAGCGGGAAATCTAGTACTAGATAATGGTAGTACCGTTATAGATATGTCATGAGCTGATGGGTTGACTTGAAATAACACCGATCCAGGAGGTCATGCATGATGAGGTTGAGGAGGTGGATGAGGGTCTATATATATTATGTATAACTGAACACTTACCTGAACAGTGACTCCTAATGTTCTAGGCGGTGCTTGATGATTAGGTCTCAAGTATTTCCCTCCTGTCGCTCCTGATCCTGGTCAGCTATGAGGTACGGGTTGAAACTGATTATATCTTATCGAAGCTAATACAGTATTTGCATAACTTTACATATAATATAACCCATGAGTACAAAGATTCTAGGACAAGACATCCAAACACAGAAGTATACAACAGGTGATTGATACCTTACTCGCATATAATCTGTCCTATGAAACAATTTAATATCCCTGTCCTAAAGACAACCACAACTCCTACAAATCCACTTTATATTCTACATTACCATAATGAAATCAATGAAACTAGGCTGAGGATGACGCTTCCAAAAAATCCAACAGTCAGTAGCATCAAACTATGAAAAGAAAGGCATGTCTCCAGAAAGAGCAGAAATGATTGGAGCAGCAGTATCTGCAAAGCAAGGTATGAAGAAGTATGGTAAAGGAAAGATGACGGCGATGGCTCGCAAGGGCAGAATGAAATAATTTATATTATTGACTATCAATGGCTACACCAGCTCCTTGAAAAAAGTTTGCTAAGAAGGTTGGCAATAGAACCGTATCTTATGGAGATGCCAATGCTACTATAAAGCCAGGTACTAGCGTTGGGAATGCATATTGCGCGCGTAGCAATAAGATAAAATGAGATTGGCGTTCAGACCCCAACTCTCCAAATAATCTTTCGAGAAAGAAATGGAGATGTAGGGGTAGCGTATCTATGAAGAAATCTCGTATGAAATAAGTTTTATACTCTATAGTACCGATGAAATCAAAATCTGAGAAGATGCTTATTGCAGCAAAACCGTCACAAAAGGTAAAAGAAAGTGGTGGGGTAGTGAAGGAAGGATTCCTATCTAAAGCAAAGAGACTACTCAAAAAAAGATTGCGTATGAAATAGTTTTATATCTTATGCGACATACATGAAAGTAGGACAAATGGCGAAAGCTATCGAAGTACCAGCTACAAACAAAGCTGATGCAGGTGCTAAGTTTGCTCCAAAAGCAGGCAAAGCAAAGGCGAAAGCAAAAGCAGCAAAGTCAAAAATGAAGTGTTAATACTGGGGGCTTGCCCCCTTTACTTATTATATCTAACGATGGCTACTAACACATCAAAATATATGCAAGAGTATATGTCAAAACGACGTGTATGAGAGAATAAAGAAAAAAACGCTTCTCGTATGAGAGCTGTTCGTATGTTAGGTAGAGAATGAAAAAGCTGATGAAAAGAGATAGACCACATCGATGGTAATGCTCTCAATAACAGCAAAAGCAACCTCCGTGTTGTGTCTTCAACTACCAACAAAAGAGCAGGAGCAAAGAAGGCTGTCAGAACAAGGATGGCACGCAAAAGAATGGGTGGGCAATATTAGCTCACTTTTTTGTATAATGATTTGCAAAACTTAGTAAAAATAGTATATGCAAGTAAATTTACTTTATATATTGTACCACATGGATTTACCAAAAAATACCGAGTCGCTTGTTATCACAGAGAAGATAACTTCTGGCTGAGTTGAAACTACTTATATTGGGACTGCTATTGATAAGTCACCAAACAATGATTCACTTACAACCTTGAAAGCTGATGCTATTTGGAGTATTACCAAATTTGTGAAAACAACATCTGGTGGTACAGAAAGTGTTGAGCAATTTCAGGCTTGTGAGGAATTTCCTGCAGCTTCTGGGAATTACTACAGAAGTTCAGAATTTGTTTTTGTTCGAAATGACAGAGCCTCTTTAACTTACTTATAGGTATATCGTATGCCTAAATTAAAAATATTCAAGAAGGTAAAAGAAACCCCAGAGCAACTTATTGCTTTGAGTTTGGTTGAAGAAGATGCATTTACTTGTTCTAGTCCAACAACTCTTACAATAACGAATTTTTCTTATTCGATTGTTGATATACTAACTTCAACAAAGAGATATGTTACTGGTACTGCACAGGCAAATGGAATTACATTGACTATGAACTGTGTACTAGATATAGTCAGTGGAGAGATAATGTCTAATGTAGAAGCTCTTGCGAAGTTCAATAGAGGTTCTTACCTATTACAAACATCGTCAGAGCAGTATGCTATCCAAAGTTGAACCATAGTAGGTTGAGCAGGCACAGCTGTTATTTGTTGAGATTTCAACGTAGTAGGTAACAGCAATCTAAGCATAGCTACATCAGGTGCGAGTACAGTCAATAGTTCAGAAAACGCTATCGTAACTTTCACAGTAACAAATAACTGACCAGATATAGCAGAAGATACGACAGTAACTATAACATTACCAGCAGGCACAGTATTCGTTAGTGCAGATGGTTCATATAGCAATGTTGGACAAGTCTATACTTGGGATTTATGAGATATGATTTCAGGACAGGTAACGGCAATCAATGTAACTTGTACCTATAACCAAACAAACGGTAGTGCTGCTATGACATTTGTGGTATCATCTACTACAGTTGACCCTACTCCTGGTAATAATTCATCAACAAGAAACTTAACTGTATACTATGCAGATTTAAGTGTGTCATTGAGTGGTAGTAATAGTGGTACAGTATTATATACAGCTCTTAATGGAGATGAGACATTGAATGCAGTTACTCAAACTATAGGAGTTTCTAATACTTGACCAACTCAAGCAAATAATGTAACTTTGATTGTTACATTGCCTGCAAATGTAGATTATGTATCGTTAGGTGGTGGTACGTGGAATGCTATGGATAGAACAATAACTTGGGTACATGGAACGCTAGCAAATGGAGCCAATACAAGTAGAAACTTTACTGTTAAATCAGCGATAGTATGAACATATACCTTAGATTGAGAAGTAACCGCAACAAGTCCAGATGGCGACCCATTAGATAATACAACAAGTAAAAATCTAACATTTGCAAATTGAGTGGCAGATATAAGTATATGAAAAATAGACAATAGCTGAACAACAGCAGCTCCTATAGATATAATATTTACATTACCAGCCTGAGTATCTGTATCTCCATTGCCTATATTTAATAGTGGAGGTGCTTACTATGAGTTGTTGTGAGATGTAGTTGTAACATTGCCAGCAGATGTGGACTATGTTAGCAGTAGCTATCTAAAACAATGATTAGATGGAGCATCATCTATTCAATCTGGTACATATAATTGAGGAGATAGAACAATAACATTTACTGATTGCTTAATATCCGAACAATTCGTATGAACACAACAAATAAATATAACAGTAGAATCTTCTGTAGCTGCAACATACTCTATCCCAGCAGTATTAACTCCTTGACAATCGTTCATCACAGACACGAACTTAGCGAATAATACAGCTAATTTGAGTTTGGTTGTTGGTCCAGTAACTGTCATATTCGATGTACGAATAGTTTGAGCATGACTTATTGGCAATGCTCCAATAGACCGACAGTATTTTGCAGGAAGTGTCAGCTGAAACTTGACTGCATACATTACTACAAATATCGAGCCAGAACCAGGTGATGGCGATACATATAAGATAGGAACATATAACTGACCTGCATTATCTAATGGAGAATTATTGTCATTGCAATGATGAGTATTTGATTGATTCCAACAATATATTCAAACTGGAAGTAACCCCTATGTATTAGGAGATAATCCTCAAGTAGTAAACATAACTCTAGTATCCTAATTTACCCTCAACTATAGTAGATGCCAAAACTAAAAGTGTTTAAGAAGCTACAAGAAACAAGTGAGAAACTTGTGGTTATGGATGTCCTTGATGATGATAGTAGCACTACCTGAGGTTCTGGTCTAGCCACATATCCAATAGCAACACCTAAAATAATGCTAGCTCCAGATGGGGTTAGTTTCTTGCTTGTGGATGATTTAGATGTTACTGTACTATCAAATTGAAAGCAATGGTATGATGTTGGAATGACATTACCATTACCACCACAGATTGAGGTTGCAAACTGATTTGGAGTTCCCTTGAATTTATGGGCATACGATGATGGAGTAACACTACAATATGAATGGACAAATTGAGCTCCAGTAGATTTGATGGGCATAACTCCTCCTTTGAATTTTGCTAACCAAACAAGACCTTGAGCGGTTCTTGTATATTGAGGAATAGCAATAAATTTCTCTTGAGCTCCTAAAACTACAGGGGTAGATAGTTGGATAAATTACGATGACCGAAGAATACAGAGATTTGATTGAATAGGAGAAGAATATGTGGTAAGTAATCCACCAGCCTATGGATTGTATGTCGATGGCTCGGCAAGATTTACCAATAATGTAGCATTTAGAGTTGGTTCGCCTGATTCACTAGACCCTATATCTATAGGAGAAACTGTAGATGAAAGTTATGTAACAGGATTTATTATACCTGCTTGAGAAACAGCAGATTTTAGAATGTCTTGGGCAAACTGATTTGTTTTCATAGCTCCTAGAGATTTTAACCCACAATGAGTAGTAAGTTTATGTACTATAGAGATACAAAATAATTGAATTAGTGATTGGACACGATGAACAGACCCATTAGATGATGGTTCTTTGACTATAGATTGCCGAGATACGGTAGCGTGATGATACCTTGGAGAATGGGTAGATTTGTCAGAAATAACGCTATCAGGTATAAATCCAACAGAATGAGATACCACTTTAATAGGAGGAGCATTATATAGATACTTAGGTTGAGTACGAACATTATCAGGAAGTGGTGGTTGAAATACATTTACAGCCGAATGTGCAGAAGACTTTACTGCTGATACATGAATAGTACCAGTAAGATTGGAGGCTTCACAGTTGATGCACATATATAAAGATTCGTCAAGTACATCGGAAACAATAATGGCTTGAGGTTTTGTATTTCCTACTTCAGTACAATTAGACCAAAGAACAGAAGTACAGATAGCTATAAATAATAATTTATTCCCAGACCAGATATTTTTGTCTGTATGAGTATTTGATGCAAGACAAGGCTGAAAGGTAAAACAGCCAGGTAATGGAGTGTATCCTATGTCAAATGTAAACACATCAATACCTCCAGTTCCAATAAGATTAGACAAAGAACACATAGCAATCTCATATGTAGATACTTCTGGTGATGCAAGAATATCTATTATGGAGATACCAAACAACACTACAGTAATAAATCTACTAAGTAATACAGTTATCGAAAGCCAAGTTACTGCATTTAGATTGATGCACAGCTGGAATGGTGATGATGGACTAAATAATGTGCCAAAGAAAATAGCATATGCTTGATTTACAAACACAAGTGCTGAATGATTTGTAGGAAATATAGAGCTTACGTATAATTATACACTCCAAACTCCAACTAACTATGTGCTATCATCTTATACTACAGAGGCTGATTGGGATTGATTTATGGCTTCTGGTATGGAAGCGAATGGTGATGTAAATTGTTTGATATTCCTAAGAACTTGAGCAAACAATGTTATATTGGTAGACCCACGAACTGGTACTGTTATAGATGACAATACACTATCTATAGGTGCTCCACCTGCTATATCTATGAAATATGTCGAAGATACATACTTCTGTTTGATGGAGGTAAGAACAACAAACGACATAGTAGCTACAATAGTAAACATATCTTGAGGTGTTGTAGCAATATCTGCTGGAGTTACGATAGCGACTGGCCTAACGAATAGAGTTATTGATGCTTATTCTTGTGATTTTGGTGTATTCCATAACCGAAACTGATTTACAAATAATGTGCTTGAGTTTGTTTGTTGTACTGATGATGGAGCAGGGAATAAGACATTCAATATATATCTAGTAGAATACGCTGCTGGTGTTATAGGTGCTGTACTAGATACAGAAATAGTATGATGCGACCAATCAGATACAGTAAAACAAATAAGTGTTTGTACTTATAGAGATGATGAAGTTTACGATAGAAGATATGTTTCTCTTAGATATATCAATAACACAACAGAACAATTTGCTTTGTTCCAATTTACATCTAAGTACCAAGGAACTGGAGTTGGATTGGATATGTTTACAAGACCAATGCCAGACTATGGTACTTGTGTATGATTTATAGAATGAGGTGCTGCTATAACAGATATAGTAACAGTATATACACAATGAGCACAGATGCCTTTGACTGGAGCTAGTTGATGGTATTACGCAAACTCTGCTGGAAATGACGTAAGTACAACTGTAACTAATTTGAGAGCAGGATTTGGTGTTATAGATAGCAACATATTGGTTGTTACACTCGATGCTCCAGAAGAAAAAGAGTATATCCATGTAAACGGGGCATATCCGCAACAATTAGTAACGACATACAATATGTATGGGCAACAGTCTATAGATTTTGATATGGGAACGTATGTGCTATTATATACTCCTAAAATAACGATAAAAGCATTATGAGATAACTGTAGCATAGTTATAGATAACTTTGACCAATCTTGTATGAATATAAGCAACTGATTCTCAGACATCAGACATAGACCCCCATTATTCTCTAAGAAAGGAAGCTATCTAGTTATACAAAGGATATTTGACCACTGTGACGCTGGTTGGTATATATTGGAAGATGGAAGAAAAAAAGATTTGTCGGTAATAATTGACCCTACAGCTCTTGATATGTATAGTGGAACTTCTTTGTATGTGCCAAGATACTTCAATGGATATGAAATTATAGAGTTTGGTAACTGAACACCAGCTACCGAAATAATAGATACAGTATTCTCAGACACAGAAAAACTGCAAATAGTACCATATAACGCAACAAACATACAGATAGACTTTACTGCTTCGACACTCCCACCTGATATAGGAAATATAATTTGACCAGTAGTATCTACGACATTTACTGCATCTACTGGAAGCAACATAACTATTGGAAGATTAACAACAAACAATGCCGTATCTAAGATATGGGTACAGGAAGACGCTAATACAAATATTTAATTCTACTATAAAACATGGGGTCAGCAACAAGACAGAATACAGTCCAAACAGAGTGGATAGATATAACACAATCCGATATTCTATCTATCGTGAGTACACCAGTAACACTACTCGATGCTCCTTGAGCTGGTAAGGTAATATTGGTACAGCAGTTTCTACTAGAATTTACTGCTGGTGGTACGCCATATACTTATGCGAGTAATTTATTCTTGAATATGTGAGCATTTACTATATTTAATCTAGGTAATCCATTAACTGGAGCAAGTGTGCTAAAAACAGTTGGTTGACAATCGGCTACACTTACCGAGAACACAGCATTAGTAATAACTGGAGGTGGTTCAGACCCTACTGCTGGTGATGGTACAATGAAGATAAAACTATTTTATACCATAGAGGAACTATAATGGCTCTACAAAAGATAGAACAAATCGGCAAGATATGCCATATATGCGATGAAAGTGGTAAATTTTTTGATGAAGACGAGAAAGAGATAAAAACACCTTTCTTGCTTAGACAAGTAGAAAAATGATGGAGGAGGGAGGTACTAAAGAAAGCATCTCATGAACATAAGTTTTGTAATAAACTATTAGAGAAACTAGATACAGTAGAAGAACCGATAGTAGAATTGGTAGAAGAAAAAAAGGTTGCTAAAGTTATCAAAAAAGATAAAGAACCTTTTGTAATAGAAACTCCTGAAGCAAAGGAATATAGTACAGATAAAAAGATAGTGAAAGTAGATGGAGTTGAAGTTGAAGTAACTGACGTGATTTTATCTTAAATTCGGAGCATGGTTTTATTCTGATGGTGTGCATATACATTATTTGTATGTGCAGCGATATGGCTGCACGATAAAGGATTAGATATAAACAACTGGCTTATACTTTTGTGATTTATGGGCTTTGATATTCTCACAGGTATCTGTAAAGCCTATGTATTATGGAGTGCTGGTATCAAACAAACATACGATGATGGCACAATCCAGAACAGTTGGTTTCAGACCCATAAACTAAAAATAGGGCTTATATCTAAATTCTTAGTAGCGTGCTTACCATTTGGAATGTTATTTTTTGCACAGGTAACAGGTGGCTATAGTGTCAATCTACCATCAGATATAATCATAGCGGTATTGTGTGCTGCGGAGTTCATATCATCTATCCAGAACATCATAGTAGTAAGAACAGGGAAGGAGACACAGGAAGTAGATGCCATCACATACACATTGAGAGGTATATTGAAAATGTTTAGAAACTTCATAGACAATAATCTATCTAAAGACCAGCCGTAGTTTTATACTCTTACACATAGACTATGAAAAAATGGTATACAAGTCAGACAATTGTATCAACACTTATATTGGCTATAGCGTTGCTCAAAAGTTTGTCAGGAGTAGAGTTGCTCAGTAACGATGAGATTGTAGCCCTAGGCACTACAGTAGAGACGGTAGTAACTGGTATCTTTGGACTCATAGCTATAGCTACAGCAATCCACGGTAGAGTAACTGCTAAAGGAAAGATAAGTTTGTAGTTTTATCAACACAAACGATAGATGGTAAATGCTGTAATAGCAACAGACGGAAACAGTATCTGGCTAGGTGATAGTAAGTATATGGAACAAATGCCATATACAATGTATTGTGTAGAGCAGATGAGTAACGAGATGTTTGAAGCATTGCTGACTTTTGCTAATATGGAAGAAACAGCTTTATGAGTATCTAATGTTTTGTATCATATACTAAGTACAAAATGACTAAGCACGAACTAGGATACCACAGACCATACATCAACAAAGAGGATTGAGTAAAAAATCTGCCAGAAAATACGCATCATATATTAGCGAAATCACAAGATGGCTCTGATAGATGAGTAAACAAAATCAAGCTCTATACAGACCTACACGATGCTTTGCATAGGGTATTTGGCAACGGTACTCCACAGGAACAGCTAGTCCAGCTACTCAAAATAAACTGAAAGGCTTTGACATTGGAGTTCCAAAACGATATACTAACAATTCTAGAAGAAACAGACCCATTATACTACTACAAAGATGGCGTTTATCTACCAAGAAAATAGATGGACAACTACTATGATAGAGATAGAAATCCTGATATACTTATGTTAAAGTATGCGTTATGATTTGCTATAATTATTTTGTTATGGAGTTTATGGAAAGTATACGTAGCTATCTAAAGGCTATAAGACTACTCATAAAAGGCAGACGAACGATTATGAAATCATATTTTAGTAAAGATTCTGGGATATAATGGATATAATCTACAATCGAAGCGACACAAAGGCTTTCAAAATAAAGAACGACCCGAAAGTAGTTGACTTCATAACCAAATTAGTGGCTAAAAACTATAAGCCTAGCCTCTACTCACAGTATGACGAAACCTACTCTAAGAGATGGTGTACTTTGTATGGTTCGTTGACTTGTATATCTACCTTTGCAGAAATCCAGAAAGACGAGCAATTTGAGGAAGAATTGAGAGAGTTCGCAAAGATACACGGCGACCCTCCCTATGTTGAAAATATGGGCAGTAGTAATAGTAACGGAGCTAAGACCACAGTAAAATTCCGAAACCAAGAAGAACAAGACGATTATGTATATTTTGAGGATGTGTTTTGGAGCGATACTACTAATCTAGCTCTAAGCAAAGGTATCCCAATCCAAGTAGGAATCCAGAAAGGTACAAAACTCTGGGCTAGCCAAGCTAGGAAAGGTAGATTATTGAGTTCTGACCTAGGCACAGATAACTCACGACAACACTGTATAGCATTTAGGGAGATAGATTGAGAATATGAGTTTATCGACAGTAATAAGAAGCTCTACAGAGTAACTAAGCAGATATTCAAAGAACTATACGACAAGGGGCATATGTTCCCTACAGTCAGGATATTCTTGCCTCTCAAAGAAATAAGCACACTAAGCCTAGAACACTACAAATTACTTCATACTATGCGTGCAGCATTGAGTGCTATATGGGAAAGAATACCAAACCAAGAGTTCAGAAATGCAACAAGCGAATATGCTAAAGTCATAGATAAACTTATTAAAAAATAGTTTGCAATAAACACTCCAAACCCTATGTATCACAACACAAGGCAACTCTATTAGATACCTAGTATGCTAGGCATAGAGAATTGCTTGGTGTATAGGGCGTAGAGTATAATCTATAGCCTTTCTATGTTTTATATCTAACTACAACATAATGTTTATAGATGATGAAGAAGATGCTGGTAGCGAAAGCGAAACTAGCGAATCAGAAGTAGCCTAGTTTTATATCCTATTCTATAATATGAAGAAAAAGGGTTGAAAATGAGGTAAAAAGTGTTAAGTAATCGGTGCGATTTTATTTCAGGAACGAATAAGATTGCAGCAGTACCATTGTGGGAAACGATGTGTATTGCAGAAGAGGTGGTTGTTTTCAGCCCCCTCTTTTCTGTTTAGAAAAAATCCCATATTGCTATGGGACTTCCTTGTCGTGTTATGGTATAGTTAGTTGGTTTCTGATTGTATACCAGCAATTCATACTGGAGTAGAGCAATAGATATGTTTATATTGCTCTCTAAAAGCTCATTTTATAAGGTCTTTTATAGCTTTGTTTGCTCTTTCCTCATGGATTGCAGCATCTATAATAGTTAATACCTTACCTTGTAGAAAGTTATTTATTTGGGCATCATACTCGTCTTGATGAATAAGATGGTATCAAGTAATATCATTGATATACGATACTAGATTACAGCCCTCTGCATGACTTCTTGCAAAGTTAGGGTTAATCCAGTTTGATAGAATTTTTGTTACTTCTTCCAAAGCATATTCATTTTTGGACATTCCGATTGTTGTTATAACCATGACATAACAGTATAAATAATAAAAAAGACATAACACGACATACAACATATATTGTAATATATAAATTTTGCAACACAAAAAAGCGAAGTTAATCGCTTTCTGTAGACGTACAATACTGTGGCTTACACTTTTATACTACTCTCCTGTAGATAATCAAGAGTTATTATATCATGTAAATGGTTGGGGCTGAATATATGGCTCACAGTCTTGTCAGGGAGCAGAACAGAGCATGAGTATTTTAGGCTTTGGATTACTTAAGTTATCAATTATTTTTGGTAATAATATTATAGACCAACACATAATCCACAATACTATAATTGTAGTAATAGTTCATCTAATCACACTCATATCTATATAATGGGTTGATAAAAAGGCTAATTAGTAAATATTCTTAATAAACTTATTGTCATAAGAACAAATCACATTACTAACATCATTTTCTCTGTTGAAGTCATATGTATATGGTTGGTAAAAACTATTCTAATCACAAAGACATTCTATTTATCTCTGACTCTAATATGCTTTTTATGGTCATTGCATCGTATCTAGTTAGCTTTGACAAGAAACTGTATCTTATAGCCCCTTGTTCGTCATCTTCTTTGTCTGTCTTATCTCTGGCATACACCAATATACCTACTGCCATCTCTTTTGTATCTATATTATTATACATCATATTTAGTGGAGCTTTTAGCTTATCTAATAACTCATCTGCTTTATTTGTTTTCATCTTGCAAATATATTTATAAACCTTATAATAATCACGCATGCATCAGAACATGCTATAATCATTGAGCAGGAATGCTGTCGTCTACATCGGCAGCATTTTTTGTTATCAATCTGGATATGACTTTTTTGATAGCTCACTAACAGTATGTGCAGAGATATGAACAAATTTTTCATCATTATCAACTAACACATCTTTTGCATCTCTAACTTCAAAATCTTTTATAACCATAACTTTTGCGTTCTGTGGCATGTCTTTTAGTAATTCTATTAGTTTTGATACTTTCATTTGTATATAATAGGTTGGTAAAAAGGCTATTCTTCATCTTTACATATAATTACTTTTTCTATTTCACTAACCTTATAATTTGGATAATTTTTTGCTTGTTGTTTGGCATCTCGATAAGTATCATAATATTCTCTATATGTTGATTGTGGCGTACAATAAGTTATAGCATAAACTATTTTTTCTATCATAATATCTATTGTGAAATAATAAATCTACTCTATTTTCTCTATCGAAACCTGCATAACTCAGGCTCTCAAACTACCTATCTCTGCAAACGCATGACTAGATAGATCAATAATGCGATTAGTATATTCTTTTGGTCAGTAATCATTCTGATAACATTCTACACACTCTCCTGTTTCTAAGTTACATACTCTCCATGTACTATACTTAGGCAACTCTCTTACAGCACAAGTATTGTGAGTTTTACTTCGCCATCAGTATCATTCTAGCTCATAATCGTATCGAGAGGCTTCTCATATTATTGTATTGTCTGTTTTTGGTATCATATCGTCGTCTACTGCGACTGTTGTGGAAAATGCGAGAATAGGTAGTAAGGCATAGTATAACAAAGCATATCTCATGCAGTTGTAGTAACTAAATCATTACTTCACAGAGTAAGGAGTATAATATTTTTTGTATGAATTGCAAACATCATAGCTTGACTTATCTTGGTTTATCTTGATAATTTTTAGAAATGATATCTCGTGCCTCATCTCGTGTTATATACATTCAATCTTTGATTTGAACCTCTAATTCGAATGGTACTGACTCCCATCAGCGCATATCATCGAACCAATCAATCCTACTCTTGGCGGTTCACTTGTCTCCAGTACATCTAAATTTTACACCAAAGAATGAGAACGAATCAATGATATCATAGAACCTATCTCCCAATCTATCCAATACAAGTTCGAACCAGTAATAGTTTTTGTGGAGAAGTGTATGTATATCAATCTCCCTTATATGGATATCTTTCAATCAGCAAAAGAGGCATTCAGTTTGTATCTCATGGAAGCTAGATATATGCCCTCAATTTTCACACTGATTGCAACAGTACGTCTTATTGTCATTGAGCATCGTCTGGATTGATTCCGAAATTTGCATCTTGGATTACGTCCTGATAAAACCTATGATTTATGTATTTATTCTTTCTTGCATACGCCATTATAGCGCTTCCACATTTACCATCAAATTGAACTCTATTAGATATTTTGTTGAAGAATCTATTTGCAGCAGCATGGAGTGAGGTATTCTCAAACAAGAAACTCAATGGTATACATAATTCATCATATCATCTATATCACATATTGAAGTGATGATTCGTTGTTTGGATTTGAGATTGCATTTCCTTTATTTTCTGTTCATTTAATTTGAGGACATCAACATCGAACTCAATCTTAACAGCGAGGATGTCATCAACAAATTGGATAGTAAGGTCATGATAGTTGGCAAGTCATAGCATTGTCTTGATATTCTTGTCTACATTGTCTTCTCACATCATTGAGAACTGTGTTTCAATCTGTCAAATTATAGATTCATATGTTTCGTCATACAAATCAAAGCACTTCGCAAACGCTAACATCAAAGCATAGTTATCAATAATTCTATCTTTTTCGCTTCTATCAACATGCTCGTATTTCTCAAATAAAAATGATTGCTGCTCGTCAAAGTATATTCATATATTATTTATATTCTCGTATTTGTCGATGAAATAACCAATAACATTTTTGAAGTTTCTTATATGCTTCTTTCTGTAAGATGGGTTCATAAAGAACATCATACTTCTTGAGTATACTGCATTATTCATAGAACGGCTTTCTCAATCGAATATAAGCGGAGCATTTGAGGCATATGTATTAAGATTTTGTCAGGCTGTACCTCTACTGTTTGATGTACAGTCGTAATTGTTTTTTATGATAGAATCCCAATCTGTTTTCATATCTGTATTTTGGAACTCTCAGATACATAGTGGGACATAGTGTCTCATCATCTTCAATACAACGAAGGGAGTTGTGCTTGCCTGTACTTCTACACACTTATCAATCCCAAAAGATTTCATCATAGCTCTACGCAAACTTGTTTTACCTGACTGGGTCAATCATACCATGAATGCTGCCGGGAAGAATGCGAAAAGGTTTCTTATATAACGAGCGAACATAGTCATAGCGAAGTGTATGAATACCGTGACTGAGATATGGTGCTCATACATTCACTTACAATTTTCGATACTGTGCAAAACATCTTCTTTAGTAATATTTTGCTCTACTCCAAATATTTCGTTTGTAACTCTATTCGAGGATACAAGGTCGTGTATTTGTACATACATTGGTTTTTCTACATCTTCGATAGCATATTCTCCGATTCTATTTACTACCACATCTTTTGCGTATAGTCCTGCGCAGTCGGTGAACTGATAGTCTTTTGTAGTTTGGTGGATATATGATATAAATATTTTAGATATCTTTTTGCTACCCAAAAAAGTGATTCATACTTCTGCTAACTTTGTTTCGAATTGGTTATTCTTGACCATATTTGAGAGAATGGTTGTGCCGGATTGTCCATTTGGTTTTTGATATTTACAGATATAGCTTCTTACCCCATTATTCATATATCATCAGATTGGGTCTAGCACTGCATCCATGATTTCGATATTTGATTTCCCAGTAGAATAGAATGTCTTTGATAGCTCATAGTCAAAGATAACTTCTCATCCTCCTGCCTGCAATGTCTTCTGATTTTTTTCTGTATCTATTTTTATGGTTTCCTGTCATACACTATAGGTAACTTGTCTATCTACCCCAATCCCATACTTCCCCATAAAGTAATCAAATGCTTCGCCTGCAGACCCTAATATTTTTTTTGCTACAGAAAATGGTCATCATACTGGGCGATAGTCATCGTGCACAGTGAAATTAACAAGCGCATTCTGTGCCTTATAATATTTATATCATCATGTTTTTTTTCAATCTTCTCGGACTGCAGCTCCTTTGACCTCCCATCTACTTCATCATAGCTCGTGTAAAACATCTGCCACATCTGCTCTAGCATCTATTGTTTTTACGATATTGAATCCATCTCTTCCTACTTCTGTCTTTATTGCTTCCTCCTGTATTTTCTTGGCATCCCTAACAGAAAATATACTATCAAATTGGGAAAAAGTATATCTCCTTTCTGTCTCGAATATTATAGTTTCTATTATGATATCTCCTTTATTATCTTTCCAATATTTTGTTCATGGCAATCTCATTACTCTTGCGATATCTTTTGCGCCAGCATCCGTTCACAAAAATCATACCAAATCTGTTTGGATGTTATCCCATTTCTCTGTGTATTGATATGGCTTATCCAGAAGTCGATATACATGATATCATCTCCCAGTTTTATTGACTATGCTTGGTTGCAATATAAAGTCATCCCAAAAAGTATCTTGTGTATCAGCTTCTGCAAAAAAACAATAGACATTTCTCGCATTGACTTTTTGTCTCACTCATTTAGATAGTCAGTAGTCGCCATTAGGAGAGAAGAATATCCCTGCCTTATGTTTTGTATCATTGTATTTACCTATGTCTGCCGCCTCAATACGGTGGCAGCCTCATCATTTTTCAACATCACTTATTCTATACAAACAATTATTGGGGAACACTGTTTGCATTTCAGCCAAAAATTTGTTTGTTAATTCTGAAGCCATAACAATCCATATCAAAAATAAAACTACCCGCGCACATACTCTCTATATTTTTGGAATATGGTATCTCACGTTATCACTTTCTCTTTCACTCAATATAAAATATTGATTCTAAGTTTACATAGAGCTTTCCTTACTGTTTTCGTGTCATAAACTTTTTCTGGGTGTAGGCTCTCCATAAATTTTACTTGGTCTCTATAGCGAGCACGAGCATTTTGAGGTAATGTCATTTGTATCTAAGGATGTAAAATGGTTCAATCTTTCATATAGTGTACGCACTTTATATGCTTTGTTGCCACGATAGGGAAACCTGCTTGTGTACATCTATGTGTAAATAGCAAGTCTTCTCACATGAATTTACTATACAACATTCCAGTCGATATTTTCTCTCATGGTAGTCTCTCGATATATGTATCATCAACCTTCTCAAAATAAGCCATCTTCCATTCAAAAGGATACCCATTATATTTTTGATACATTGCTGCAATAGCATTCTTTTTCAAGAACATACATCAAGTACCACACATATCTACTATCATTGATTCTCATATTCACATATCAGCCATAACGGTATTTGCTTCGTCTGTTCGGTTGTATATACAATACGATTTTCTATCTATACTGGATTTAACAACTCAGGTAATAATTTCTCATGGTAGTTTCGTCGCTCGAATCAAGGCATCTTTATTGATAGGTGGATTGTCATCATCTATCATCCAGAGCATATCATATCACTCCGTATAGGCTATCTCTAGTATCCTATTCCTAGCTTGGACTATGGTAGATTTTTCTACTATAAGAAGGTCATATTCATATCATTCAGGTATCTCCATAGTATCTAGGTATGGTTGTATATATTCCATATTTCAATTATATGATGGTACTCCAATCAATATTTTCATATCTTCACTTATATAATAAAGCAATTCACGCCTCAGTATTTATAGGCAGATAGTTCCATCATAGAGATATGAGCTTATTTCTGCTCTGCTCCTCTCCTATTCTCTTATCATCATGTATAAGTATAAGGTCTGATAAGCTCATTCAAATTTCAATCGAGCACCACCTTGATAGCTCTTCAGTTCCTCTAGGTCAATCAATAAATACCATGTCATATGATGGAGATAACTCAGCAGTTTTTGTGTCCCAAAGCTGTAGCTTAATATTATCTTTTCAGGCAAATAATTCTCTGTGTCATTCCATGAACTCTTCTTTATCCTCAAGTGTATCAACTGATTTACAACAATTAGCAAGCTCTAATGTGCTTTGTCATGGTCAGAACTCAAGTACGGTTTGCACATTGAGTCATAAACAAATATCTCTTAGTATCTCTGCATCTGATTGAGCTATAGCTCGTCCACCATATCACATAGTATGTATAAATAATTAAAATAGTTTCCAATATCTCATGCCATTATATTCATCTATATGTTCGATAGAGCTTTCTTTCCCTATATGTACCGATAGCGAGGGGTTATGATAATACATTGTTTTTCAAAGTAGCTTCATACATTCTGACACACATGCATCTACCTGCTTATTCTCTTCGTAGTTCTCAAGATGGTTAATATAGAATGGATGGTTCTGGACTTCTATAGCTGTATCTGTCCTCATGATATAGTTAGCAGGTCGTGCTCCCCATCATAAAGCGCTTATATTCCATCACATACAATGTATGTCAGGGAATCTAAACGGAGTATTTATTGATAGATACCCGAACTCAGACGAGTCTAATATAAATTCAGCTACTTTTGTTTTCGTCTCTGGCATTATTACAAAGTCATCTTGCAGAACCCATACATACTTTTTGTTTTTCTTTATAAGGCTAGATAGCGCATTATCATAATTCTTGAAGCATCATAAATTATTTTTGTTTACAATCATTTCGAAATTATCGTCTTTGATAGTATATTCTCATGGTTCAGCATATATGTATATTTTTTCACAGAAGCCTGCAGCTCTAAGGCTTGCTATACTTCTATTGATGTATGTCTCCGCTCTTGGAGCAAGAGTATATCCTATCGCTATTTCCATAGTGTGATTTATATATTAAAGCCGTTATCTGCATACCATTTTATCCTTTTATCTCGTGGGCTATTTTTCCACAAGGATGGAGTCTCCTCTTTTTTATCGCTATTGATAACCCAATTTTTGTCATGAGGGATAACATATTTTTTAACTCATTGCTTCTTTGCGAATATTGCCATTTGTTCATCAGCCCGATTCGGTATTTTGAAATCCGAACAACTTAGTATCAGCGCATCTGTATGAAAGGCAGCAACTCAAGTTCATAATATATTTGATTCAACAATATGTTCGTTGCGTGCAAAATAATAATAATGCTGAACATGATTGACTATATCTATCGGCAAAGACTTCTTTGTGATATTGTGTCAATGGACAGATACTATTGAACTATCTTTTCATAAGTTATCAATACAGTACATCATTATTTTAGCGTAGTCTGGTGGGTATTCTAAGTCATCGTCGCAGGTCAGGTAATATCAATATGCTTCATGGAGATTGAGATACTTAGCTGCATCTCACAGCGAATTATCTAGTAGATATGGCCTTATCTTTGGGTGGATACAGAACTCTGGTATATGGTCATATCAATTAAGTCAAACATTTATTTCATCTACTTGGTCAATAAGACTCTTGATGGTTATTTCTAACAAACTTTCTCTTTGAGGTATCGATGCAATCCCCACAACTATTCTTTCTACACACTCCTTTTTGAAGAATCAATTGACTGATACGCTTGCGTTATCCTTGTCGTGTCAAAGTGTAGATGTAGTACCTATATGCGCCGCGAGGGATGGATTTGGATACCAACAAGTAAGATTCATCTTTGTCATAAGTTCAGCTATCGCACAATCTGTTGCATTATTTTTTTTGTATGAGTGTAGATGTCATAGATAGTATGGATGTTTCAGCATATCTTCCACCACATATTTGTCATACATAAACAGCGCTCAGGTGATTCCCCATCAGACACGGACATCATTCCATCACATCTTATTACAATAGAATCCAGAAACCCTATCCGTATAGAGCGATACATATCAGAAGCTCTCCCTCTTGTTAATGATATTTACCAATTCCTTTTTGAGATTTGGCTCGAATACAAAATCATCTTCTAGTAGGATGATATATCTATCTCACATTTTTACTAAGTTTTGGAGAGCATTGTTGTAGTTTGCGAAATCTCACAATCTTTCTTCGTTCATATGTATAACGATATTCTTATCCTTGATTTTATATTTACCTGGTTCAGCAAAAATATGGATTGTCTCCTTTTGGAATCCAGCATCGCGGAATGATTCGATACATTGGTTTACTGTTTCTTGTTTTCTAGGTGCTAAGCGCATTCATATTGTAAACATACTCTTGATTATAACTTAAAACATAATCATTCGCCATCTCTAATTCTTTTGTCTTAACCATTTCTGTCATTATTCAATGTATATCATATGGGACTTTTATTAGATGTAATTTATTATTTCAAACTTGTTTACATACTTTAGGCAGGTCATTCTCTGCATAATCTTTATCGTTTCTATCTCATCAATAGTAGCAAAATATTTCTGCTGATGTAGACAATCAATCTTCTATCTTAAATATATTATTTAATCAATATCTTTCTGATAAGACCACCCACCCATCATATTTCTCCAATAATATTTGTGGGGTAAATACACATATTTTATTGGCGGAGATAGCGTTAGAGAAGGCAAGTGCGGCATATCATCACAAACTTCCTCCGTAGGATATTATTTGTTCGTAGCATCATTCCTTAATTTTTTGTTGTATGGATTCCAGTAGTTCATGAGTCTCAGGATTCTGATACCAATCGCTTCTAAGATTCCCTATACATATATTATCATATCATCTTTTATTAAACCATTTTATTCATATATTACATCTCTCTTCAAAAGTATATTCTATTTCTTGAGCCATTCATCAGTTCCAATTTACAAACAGAATATTGCTCCCATTGTTGGTATATGATGCAGCTGTGTATATTCATCTATATATAAACTCCATTATTGCATACCAAGTAAATAGTCTCTATCTTTGTCTAAGAACTCATATCATAGCGGTTTGTCTGTTGGTATCTTTTGTATAGTAGTTATACCAGTCTCTAACGGGTATGTTTTTACTGTAAGGTCATCTCTCATTCTGAAATGGATAACTGCCTTATATACATCTCAAGTCCATCAAGTGAGTATCCATTCTCTTTGGCATCGGTCATGTCATGGAGGATTCGTATCGTGCAATATTATAGTCCCTCATTCTTCTAATCTCTCTAATGCATTATCAACATCCCTCACAACCTGCTCCCAAAGATGTAATCAATCTATAAATACACAATCATATGTACGAGGGAATACTGTTTCAAAGAACTCATCGCTTTCCATAGTGCATATACTATCTCTATATGGTCATTCATAGTTGCTAAGGTCAGGGTCTACTCCGGTTCTTCATTTGCATCTAATGTTATCAAAAACCTTTCCTTGATATATTCAAATCTCTAAATAGCTTTCATAGTTGTTCTTATCGATGATGTCTTGTATAAATTGTAATCTATCCATTGTTTCATATCTTAACAATAAAACTTCATTCCATTTGGTTGCTCACATTATTTCAATGTATTACTCTCGTGTAGAGTGGTCGATGGCTATTGAGGTCAATAACTGGATATTGTGTCTTAGACCGATTACGATGCTCTTGTCCATAGACTCCAACGAATGGAGGTGCACTTTCATATAGTGAGAAGAATGGGCTAACCCATCTTCTAAAATCATCTTCCATCTGCCAGTTATATATCCTTTGTTCTCCTGTATTGTAATTCAGCTCTAGTCATCGAGTGGCATTAAGCACTAACTTATCTACATCCTTTTTGGTATATATGTATCTATTGGCAGTAACCTGTATCAGTTCAATATAGTTGGGTGATATTGCATCATCATTATCTAATTGTGTCGTAAGCACACTTTCATATCAGTGGCTATTGAGCGCTAATTGATATTCACTAAACCATCTTTTCTCATCCGATACCCATAGTATTCTCCCATTTGCTGGCAAAATTTTCCTAAGCTCTACCTTTATATCTTCTTGTGTCCTTTCGTCTACAAACAACCGCCAATCAAAGTTCTGGTTGCTTTGTCTTACTACAGACGGCAAACACATTTCTTTGAAGATTTTTATTCTATGCTCATTCCATTCCTTGTCAGGCTTGCCCCCATTGTAGCGGGTCAATAAGATATGTTTGTACATGTTTATATTATCACATAAAACCGTCTTGCGCTTCCTTCAACAATATCCTCTTTATGTCAGATGTGGCCACTACTCATTCAAACCTAGGAGAGTATTCAACTCTTCATCCTATTGATTCCATGTAAGCTATTTCTTCTGCTTTAGTTTCTTTTCGTTCTTCTGTGATTACATACACATCAGGCTTATAATGTTTAAGTAATGGCATTGGTGAGAATGTATCAATTGGGACTACTTCATCAACAAACTTATTGCTTTCGATTATATACTTCTTTTGCTCCCAAGGAAGAACGGCATCTCTTTTCTTATAATCCTTTATGAGCTCATTTGTATTGAGTGCAACAATGAGATAATCTCACAATCACTTGCAGAACTCAAATGATTTGCAATGCCCTCGATTGATTATATCGTAGGCGCCCTGTATAAGAACAACACGTTTTCAATCTATCATATCGATGTATAGAATAAAGTTTTATCTCTATATGTTTGCTATAAAAAAAATCAACCCGTATATTACATAATGGATTGACTTTCTCATAAATACTCACATAACTCTTTTCGCTCTGCTTCAAAAAGGTTTATACAAAGAGTGGT
>JACDJB010000307.1_pt1 | contig 57135 bp, 48 predicted proteins | sample 7454121 | NCBI WGS metagenome assembly JACDJB01 (sample SAMN14253290, study PRJNA609438) | sludge metagenome | isolation source: sludge after 25d culture with pyrite | collected 2018-12-20 | reverse complement strand
CAAGGTGCTGGCCGAAGTCGGACGCATCGTCGCGACGATCTGATCAGTTCGCGGCCAAGCGCTGGGATGCGAGCACGAAAGCGAGGGCATCGCTGCAGGAGGCATCGACCTTGAGGTTGAGCAACGCATCGGCACGGGTGCGCCCCAGGGTCAGTGCCGCCACCGGCTTGCCGGCTTTCGCCGCTGCCTGCACGAAGCGGTAGCCGGAATAGACCATCAGCGATGAGCCGACCACCAGTACGGCATTGGCCGCGCGCCAGGCTTGCGTGGCCGCATCGACCCGTTCACGCGGCACGCCCTCGCCGAAGAACACCACGTCGGGCTTCACGATACCGCCGCAACGACGGCATGGCGGTATCTTGAAGCGTGCGAAGTCCTGGTCTTCCAGGTCTGCATCGCCGTCCGGGGCGAGGGCAGCATCGAACTGCAGCCAGGCCGGGTTGCGTTCGATCAGCTGCAGCTGGAAATCATCACGCGGCAAGCGCCAGTCGCAGGTCATGCAGCGCACTTCATCGAGTCGGCCATGCAGGTCGACGACGCGCTCGCTGCCGGCGCGCTGGTGCAGGCGGTCGACGTTCTGGGTCACCAGCAGCTCGATCTGTCCACGATGCTCCAACTGCGCCAGCGCTTGGTGCGCGGTGTTCGGCAGGGCGCGACCAAAGTGCGGCCATCCGATCAGGCTGCGTGCCCAGTAGCGCTGGCGAGTAGCCGGTTCGTGCATGAAGGCCTGAAGCGTCACCGGCGGTGCGCGCTTCCATTCGCCCTCGCGGTCCCGATAGTCCGGGATGCCGGAGTCGGTGCTGACGCCGGCGCCGGTGAGCACGAACAAGCGCGGATGGGTTTCGATGAATTGCTGCAGCGGGGTCATGTCTCGCAAGCCGGATGACGTGCTCAGAGGCTGGTCGTCCGAGCATAGCCGACCCCGGTACCAGCTTCGCGGCGTTTGCCGAGGGCTGCCGGGGTCATCGAATCAGGCAGCCTCGGTCTCGACGGTAGCCGTGGCCGGCAACGGGCTGCGGATGATGTGATCGAAGGCACTGAGTGCCGCGGTGGAGCCGGCGCCCATTGCAATCACGATCTGCTTGTACGGCACGGTGGTGGCGTCGCCGGCGGCGAACACACCCGGCAGCGAGGTCTTGCCATGGTCGTCGATCACGATCTCGCCGCGGGACGAAAGCTCGACGGTACCCTTCAGCCATTCCGTGTTCGGCAGCAGGCCGATCTGCACGAAGATGCCGTCCAGCTCGAGACTATGCATCACGCCATCGACGCGATCCTTGTAGACCAAACCGTTCACTCGCTGGCCGTCGCCCAGCACTTCGGTGCTGTGCGCGCTGACGATGATGTCGACATTGGGCAGGCTGCGCAGCTTGCGCTGCAGGACTTCGTCGGCGCGCAGCTTGCTGTCGAATTCGACCAGGGTGACATGGGCCACGATGCCGGCCAGGTCGATGGCCGCCTCGACGCCGGAGTTGCCGCCGCCGATCACCGCCACGCGCTTGCCCTTGAACAGCGGGCCGTCGCAATGCGGGCAGTAGGCCACGCCCTTGTTGCGGTATTCGTTTTCGCCGGGCACGTCCATCTGGCGCCAACGCGCACCGGTGGAGAGAATCACCGTTTTGGATTTCAGCGTGGCGCCGTTGGCCAGTTGCACCTGGACCAGGCCGCCGGTGGCGTCGCTGGCGGGAATCAATTTCTCGGCGCGCTGCAGATTCATCACGTCCACGTCGTACTCGCGCACGTGTCGTTCGAGTGCAGCGGCAAGCTTGGGGCCCTCCGTATACGTCACCGAGATGAAGTTCTCGATACCCATGGTATCCAGTACCTGGCCGCCGAAGCGCTCGGCCGCGATGCCGGTACGAATACCCTTGCGCGCGGAATAAATCGCCGCTGCGGCGCCGGCCGGACCACCGCCAACCACCAGCACGTCGAACGCCTCCTTGGCCTTGATCTTCTCGATTTCGCGGGCGCTGGCGCCAGTGTCCAGTTTCGCGACGATCTGTTCGAGGCTCATGTGGCCCTGGTCGAACGCCTCGCCGTTCAGATAGATGGCCGGTACCGACATCACCTGGCGGGCCTCGACTTCGTCCTGGTACAGCGCACCGTCGATCGCCACGTGCCGGATGCGCGGATTGAGCACACTCATCAGGTTCAGCGCCTGCACCACGTCGGGGCAGCTCTGGCACGATAGCGAGAAATAGGTCTCGAACCGGAAGTCACCGTCGAGGTTGCGCACCTGCTCGATGGTGTCGGCCGCGGCCCTGGATGGGTGGCCGCCGACCTGCAGCAATGCCAGCACCAGCGAGGTGAACTCGTGGCCCATCGGGATGCCCGCGAAGCGCACCCCGATGTCGGTGCCGATGCGGTTGATCGCGAACGAGGGCCTGCGTGCGTCGCTGTCGTCGCGGCGCAGGCTGATCTTGTCGGACAGCGCCGCGATCTCGTGCAGCAGTTCGTCCAGCTCGCGTGACTTGGCGCCGTCGTCCAGCGCGGCAACCAGCTCGATCGGCTGGGTCAGCTTTTCCAGATACGCCTTCAATTGGGCCTTGAGGGTTTCGTCGAGCATGGCGACCACTCCGGAGGGGATGCGGGGGAAGGGGCAATGACAGGAGGCTTGTGGCGGCGACTGCCGCTGCCTGTGAGGAAGGCTGGCCGGGCGTGAGCCGCTGGTACAAGCATCCTGGGGCGGGAGCCCGGGCGCCATGGCGCCCGGGTCGGGTACAGCGTGAAACCCGAAAAACCTAGATCTTGCCGACCAGGTCCAGCGACGGCGCCAGGGTCTTGTCGCCTTCCTTCCACTTGGCCGGGCACACTTCGTTCGGGTGGGCAGCCACGTATTGGGCGGCCTTGACCTTGCGCAGCAGCTCGCTGGCGTCACGACCGATGCCGCCGGCGTTGAGCTCGATGATCTGGATCTTGCCGTCCGGATCGATCACGAAGGTGCCGCGATCGGCAACGCCGGCATCTTCGATCAGCACGTCGAAGTTGCGCGCGATGGCGTGGGTTGGGTCGCCAACCATCGTGTACTCGATCTTCTTGATCGCCTCGGAGGTGTCATGCCACGCCTTGTGCGAGAAGTGCGTGTCGGTCGAGACGCTGTAGATTTCCACGCCCAGCTTCTTGAACTCGGCGTAGTTGTCGGCCAGGTCCTCGAGTTCGGTCGGGCAGACGAAGGTGAAGTCGGCCGGGTAGAAGAACACGACCGACCACTTGCCCTTCAGGTCGGCATCGGAAACTTCGATGAATTTGCCGTTCTTGAATGCTTGGGCCTTGAATGGTTTTACTTCGGTATTGATCAGGGACATCTTCGTTTTCCTTCCCGTGGTGGTTGAACACTGGACACAATGCTACGACCCGCTAGGCGATATATCCAATTGATTGTTGGCATCGCTTCGATAGGCTGTGACGATCTATATCCAGATTCGCACAAGCTTGCTTCAGGCCACGTGAATCCGTGGAAACAGGCTGCTAGCAGCCTGTCGGACTTATGAGGAATCGGCTGCAAATCCGCCTGCGCGGTCCATATTTCCGCCGATTCTTGGCCGATAGAACCACTATCGGCCGGCGAATCGTCGAAAATCTGTCCTCGCGCAGTCGTATTTTCGCTTTCGATTCCATAAGCCCGACAGGCTGCTAGGGCGCAGGGGCGAGGCGGCTGCGCAACTGGTGGTCGACCACCGAGGCGGTGACGATGTCGCTACCTACGTTCACCGTGGTGCGCAGCATGTCCAGGATGCGATCGACCCCGATGATGATGCCGATGCCCTCGGGCGGCACGCCAAACGTTGCCAGCAGGCCAGCGATCAGCGGCAGCGAGCCACCCGGGATGCCGGCAACCGCCACCGCGCTCAGCACGGCCAGCAACATCAATATGGCCTGATGGACCAGGGCCAGCTCGACGCCGAAGGCCTGCGCCACGAACAGCACCACGCAGCCCTCGAACAGGGCGGTGCCACTCATGTTCATGGTGGCGCCCAGCGGCAGCACGAAACCGGCCGTGCTGGGCGACAGCTGGAGGTCGTCGTGCGCCGTGGCCAGCGCGGCCGGCAGGGTGGCGCTGCTGGAACTGGTCGAGAATGCAGTGATCAGCAACGGACGTACTTTCCGGAAAAACGCCAGCGGCGATTGGTGGGCCAGGAAGCGCAGCCACACCGACATCGTGCCGAACAGGTGCAGCATCAGCGCTACCGCGCAACCGATGACGAATACCGACAGGGTCAGCAGGATGTCCAGGCCGACCTTGACGATCACGCTGTAGATCAGCGCCGGCACGGCATAGGGCGCAAGTCGCAGGGCGAAGCCGACGATGCCGGTCATCACCTCGCTGATCATGTCCAGCCCGGTTTGCAGCTTGAGGCGCTTGTCTTCCGGCAGCCTGGTGGCCGCGGCGCCGACCAGGATCGCGAACAGAATCAACGGAAGAACGTCGCCCAGCACACCTCGGCTGTTGCCCACGAAGGCGCCAAACAGGTTGCGCGGCATGAACATCTCGACCACGGTGGCAAAGCTCATGCCCGGTTGGCTGGCCTTGGTGTCGATGGCCTGCATCGCGCTGCCGCCATACTCCTGCATCAGCAGTTGCTGCGCATCCGCGTCCAGGTGGTGGCCGGGCTGCAGCAGGTTCATCATCAGCAGGCCCAGCACCACCGCGATCAGCATGTTGGCGAAAAACAGCCCGAAGGTGCGCCCGGCCAGCGGGCCAAGCTTTCCCAGATCCCCGAGTTGCGCCACGCCGGAGGCGAGCGAGGCGAATACCAGGGGAATCACCACGAAGAACAGCATGCGCAGGAAGATCTGCCCGAACGGGTCAAGTACGGCGACCGAAACCCGGCGCATGGCGTCCAGCGCGAGCGGGAAGATGTGGCCGATGCCGAGAGTGACGAGGGCGGCGATCACGCCGATGGCGAGGCCCCAGAGAATGCGTGTAGCCAGAGGTGTGGATTTGCTCATTGGGCGAATGTACGTGGCCCTTGCCGATTCGTCACCCCCGGAAAGCCGGTGGGATGTCCGCGATGCGCTAAAATGCGGGCTTTACTTGGAGATGTCATGACCCAGTCAGCATCCGCCGGCGCGCGCTTCCGCGCAGCCGTTGTCGAGGAACGGCCGCTGCAGGTGGTCGGCACGATCACCGCGTATGCGGCGCGGATGGCGCAACGCGCCGGCTTCAAGGCGATCTACCTGTCTGGTGGCGGCGTGGCGGCCAACTCGCTGGGCATGCCGGATCTGGGCATCAGCACGATGGAAGACGTGCTTACCGACATCCGCCGGATCACCGACGTCTGCGACCTGCCGCTGCTGGTGGACGTGGATACGGGCTGGGGCGGGGCGTTCAACATTGCCCGTACGGTACGCTCGCTGATCAAGGCCGGTGCCGGTGCGCTGCACATCGAGGACCAGGTTGCCACCAAGCGTTGCGGCCACCGACCGGGCAAGGCGGTGGTGCCCAGGGACGAGATGGTCGACCGGGTCAAGGCGGCGGTGGATGCGCGTAGCGATGAGCAGTTCGTGCTGATGGCGCGTACCGATTCGATCGCGGTGGAAGGTCTGGAATCGGCCATCGAGCGCGCCCTGGCGTACGTCGAGGCGGGCGCCGACATGATCTTCCCCGAAGCGATCTACACGCTGGAGCAGTACCGCCGGTTCAAGGCGGCGGTGAAGGTGCCGATCCTGGCCAACATCACCGAATTCGGCATGACCCCGCTGTTCACCCGCGAGGAGCTGGCTGGTGCGGACGTCGACATCATCCTGTATTGCTGTGGCGCGTACCGGGCGATGAACAAGGCGGCATGGAACTTCTATGAAACCGTGCGTCGCGATGGCACCCAGCAAGCAGCCGTGCCCAGCATGCAGACGCGCGAGGAACTGTACGACTTTCTCGACTATCACGCCTACGAACGCAAGCTGGACGAGCTGTTCGGCGGCGACAAGCCAGACTGACTGAAACGAATCTTTCGTCGACGCCAATTTCTCGATCGAGGTCCCAACGATGAGCGAAACCAACCCGTCCCTGCCCAAACCCAAGAAATCGGTTGCCCTTTCCGGCGTGGCCGCCGGCAACACCGCACTGTGCACCGTCGGCCGCAGCGGCAACGATCTGCATTACCGCGGCTACGACATCCACGACCTGGCCGCGAAAGGCTGTTTCGAGGAGGTCGCCCACCTGCTGGTGCACGGCGTGCTGCCGACCTGGACCGAACTGCAGAACTATAAGGCCCGGCTCAAGCGCCTGCGCGGGTTGCCGGCGCCGGTGAAGGCGGCGATGGAACTGCTGCCGGCCGCCACCCATCCGATGGACGTGTTGCGCACCGCCTGCTCGTTCCTCGGCACCGTGCGCCCGGAGAAGGACGACCACAACGTCACCGGCGCGCAGGAGATCGCCGACCGCCTGATGGCCAGCTTCGGCTCCATGCTGTTGTACTGGTACCACTTCAGTCACAACGGCAAGCGCATCGAGACCGAGACCGACGACGACTCGATCGCCGCGCACTTCCTGCACCTGCTGCACGGCAAGCCGCCCAGCGAACTGCACGCCAACGCCTTGGACAAGTCGCTGATCCTGTATGCCGAGCACGAATTCAATGCCTCGACCTTCGCCGCCCGGGTGATTGCCGGCACCGGCTCGGACATGTACTCGGCGATCACCGGGGCGATCGGCGCCCTGCGCGGTCCCAAGCATGGCGGCGCCAACGAGGTCGCGATGGAGATCATCTCGCGTTACTCCAATGCCGATGATGCCGAAGCCGACATCCGTGCCCGCGTCGGGCGCAAGGAAATCATCATCGGCTTCGGCCACCCGGTGTACACGGTGTCCGACCCGCGCAACGAGATCATCAAGGAGATCTCGCGCAAGCTGTGCACCGAGGGCGGCAACCCGACCCTGTTCGACGTCTCCGAGCGGATCGAACAGGTGATGGCCGAGGTGAAGAAGATGTTCCCCAACCTCGACTGGTTCTCGGCCAGCACCTACCACATGATGGGCGTGCCCACCGCGATGTTCACGCCGTTGTTCGTAATCTCGCGCACCGCCGGCTGGTGTGCCCACGTGATCGAGCAGCGCCAGGACGGCAAGATCATCCGTCCCAGTGCCAACTACACCGGGCCGGAGGACCTGGCCTACGTGCCGATCGACAAGCGCTGAGAGCGGCGCGGATGAGGCGAACCACGGCGCCATTTGGCGCCGTGGTTCGTGTCAGGGCCGGGTGGGGCGGGGTTGCTGGATCGTCTGCGGCATATTCAAGCAGGCCACGTGGCTGACAGTACAGCGCGGCCCGGATCGCTGCGTGTCCCGGTAGCCAAGGCGGAAAGTGAGCTGGTATTCCTTGATCGGATTGGCCGCGATCAAGTCCGCAGCGAGGTCGATGACGACGTTCGCGACCCGCGGTCGGGCATGGCAATGGTTGCGGCAGTCGACGCATGGTTGTCGGTCGTCCACTGGACAATCATCATGTAGCAGCTTCAGTGCTGCCTTGTCGGCTGCTGGCGCTCGGCCCACCAGCCCAGGGCGCAGATACCGATCACCAACACGGCGTCCAGCGTCCACACGGTCCATGCATGACTGTCGAACCATGGGCGGAGTAAGCCGTCGCTGGAGATCATCCGGGCGGACGTCCAGGCGATGGCGGCGGCGCCAATATACATGATGATCGGGAACCGTCCGATCAGCTTCAGGATCAGGGTGGACCCCCAGATGATCAACGGCACCGTGATCAGCAGGCCGATGATCACCAGGCCCAGGTGACCCTTCGAGGCACCGGCGATGGCCAACACGTTGTCCAGGCCCATCAGTGCGTCGGCGACGATGATCGTGCGCAGCGCCTGCCAGAAGGTATGGGCTGCGCGAAACCGGGGGTCCCCATGGCTGCGGTGGCGCAGCAGATTCCAGGCAATCGGCAGCAGCAGCAGGCCACCGACAAGCAGCAGGCCTGGCAGTTTCAGCAGATAGACAACGATCGCGGTCAGGCCGAAGCGCACCCCGATGGCGCCGAAGGTGCCCCAGAATATGGCCCGGTTCTGCAACTCCTTCGGCAGGCGGCTAGCTGCCATGGCGATGACAATGGCGTTGTCGCCAGCCAACACCAGATCGAGCAGGATGATGGACAGCAGGGCTGAGATGATGTCAGGGTCGAGGAAATCCATGCGGGGTACCTTGCGCGTCGGACCATGCCGCGGCCACAGGCGCGCGCGGCCCGTGACCACTGCAAAAGTCTCGCTCGCAGCAAAGCTGCCGAAGTGACCGGGGCGAGGCGTCGCCCGTGCTGACGATCACTGCACCGCGGCGAGGGTCGCCGCGGGAACTACTCCCTCTTGAGAATCCCGCAATTGTCAGGTGACCGGACCCTCGCGGTCAAGGCACACGGTGCAGCTGTCGGCTAAAATGGCCGCTTTCCCTGTCGCGAGATCCGTCATGAGTGCGCATGATATCCGTTCCGCCGTTCGTCCCGATCCCGATCAGCCGCTGGTTGACATCGCCGATTATGTGGTCGATTACAAGATTGATTCCAGGGAGGCCTACGACACCGCGCGCTACATGCTGCTGGATTCGCTGGGCACCGCGATGCTGGCGATGAAGTTTCCCGAGTGCGTGAAGCACCTCGGTCCGCTGGTGCCGGGCGCGACGCTGCCTGGCGGTGCGCGCGTGCCGGGCACCAGCCACGAACTGGATCCGGTGCAAGCGGCGTTCGCGATCGGCACCCAGATCCGCTGGCTGGATTTCAACGATACCTGGCTGGCCGCCGAATGGGGCCATCCGTCGGACAATCTTGGCGCCATCCTGGCCGTGGGCGACTACCTCAGTCGCAAGGCCGAGCGGGAAGGCGGCAAGTCGCTGACCGTGCGCGACGTCCTGGGCTATGCGATCAAGGCACACGAGATCCAGGGTTGCTACGCCTTGCTGAACAGCTTCAACCGGGTCGGCCAGGATCACGTGATCCTGGTGCGGCTGGCCTCCACGGCGGTGGCTACCGCGATGCTCGGGGGGGACAAGGAGCAGATCATCACGGCGGTGTCGCACAGCTGGATCGACAATGGCGCGCTGCGCACCTACCGCCACGCACCGAACACCGGCCCGCGCAAGAGCTGGGCCGCGGGCGACGCCTGCCGTCGCGCGGTCACGCATGCGATCAATGCGGTCGATCGCGGGGTGGTCGGCTACCCGTCGGCGCTGTCGGCAAAAACCTGGGGCTTCTACGATGTGGCATTCGGCGGCAAACCGTTCGAGTTCGAGCGTCCGTTCGGAAGCTACGTGATGGAGAACGTGTTGTTCAAGATCAGCTATCCCGCCGAATTCCACGCGCAGACGGCGGTGGAGTGTGCAATGAAGCTGCATGGCGAGGTTGCCGACAAGCTTGACCAGATCGAGAAGATCGTGATCGAGACCCAGGAGGCAGGTTGTCGGATCATCGACAAGACCGGCCCGCTGGCGAATTATGCCGACCGCGACCACTGCATCCAGTACATGGTGGCCGTGCCGCTGATCTTCGGTCGGCTGGTCGCCAGCGACTACAACGACGACGTGGCGGCGGATCCGCGGATCGATGCGCTGCGCGAGAAGATGACGGTGGTCGAAAATCCCCAGTTCACCCGGGACTACTTTGATCCGGCCAAGCGCTACATCGGCAACTCCGTACAGGTATTCTTCAGGGACGGCAGCAGTACGGAAAAGGTGTCGATTGATTATCCGATCGGTCACCGCAAACGACGTGCCGAGGGAATTCCCGTACTTCTGCAGAAGTTCGAGGCCGCCATGCGGGGACATCTTCCGGCGCATCAGGCACAGAAAATCCTGGCGGCAACATCGGATCCATCGAGGCTGGACGACCTACCTTTGCATCGCTTCCTGGGCTTCTTCACATTGTAAAGACGACGTGAGTGGGAAATTAACACCAAGTCGGGAATCCTTACGCTGCCAAAGCCCCTCAATTGGCGCCCGACTTTTCTGAACGCAACCTCACCAGCGAGCGTTGGGAATAATGTTGACCCAATCACTGCTTAACGTTTTGGATACAATCTGCGCTGCTTGCCATATTGACGTCGGGCAAGGCTCGAGAAGGCCTTGAGCGACGTGGTTCAGTTCTACTGAACAATATCCGGCAAGGGACGAACGGACATAAAATTTAATAATTGAGGAGACACCCCTATGAAACGCAAGGGCTTGTATTTTCTGATTGCACTTGCCTTGGGCGGCGTAGGTGCCGTTCATGCGCAGGACACCACTGCTGCCGACACCTTCAGTAGTGAAACCGCAGTCTCGTCCTACGATGGGCGTTGGTACATCGCGCCGACCGTCGGTGCCTACTTCAACGATTCCGATCGCAACACGAGCAGCCGACAGTTCTACTATGGTTTGGGTTTTGGCCGCTACTTCTCACCGAACATGTCGCTCGACCTGTTCATCGATCGTACCAGCCGTCGCATCGACAACAAGGTGTTTGCGGGAGGCCCCATTCCCAATAATCGCAACTGGGCGAACACCTCGATTGGTGCCGCAGCACGCTTCTATGCCCGTGACTGGAACGCTTGGCGTCCGTATGCCTTGGTGGGCATCATGGGTAGCCGTCACCAGTCCTTCAGCGAGTCGGGCTGGTCGCCTGCTGCCGATTTGGGTGCTGGTCTCTCCAAGACCATGGGCCAGAGCACCGACTTCCGCATGGAAGCAGCCTATCGCTACGACTGGGACAACAAGACCCAGCGGGCCGAGAACGGTTATGGTGACTGGTATCTTGGCTTCAGCGTCGTTGCGCGCTTTGGTACGCCGGCCGCGGCGCCGGCCCCGGTGGCGGTCCAGGCTCCACCGGCTGCGCCGGAGGCCCCGGCCCCGGTTGAAGAGCCTATCCTGCCCCAACACGTGGTCATCGACTTGCGTGGTGTCAACTTCAAGTTCGATCGCCCGAAGGCAGGTGAGACCGACATCTCCAAGTCGCTCGCCGAGCCCACAGCCGATTCGATGTCGGTTTTGGAGCAGGCCGCTGACACCCTGCAGCGCTATCCGGAGATGCGCGTCACGGTGGCCGGTTACACCGATTCGATCGGTACCGAAGCGTACAACCAGAAGCTGTCCGAGCGTCGCGCGAAGATCGTGTACGACTATCTGATCAGCCACGGCATCGACGCGAGCCGTCTGGACGGCCCGATCGGTCACGGCGAGAGCGGCCCGATCGCTGACAACGACACCGAGGCTGGCCGCGCGCAGAACCGTCGTACGGAGCTGCAGGTCCAGTAGCCATCCGGTCGTAGTGCCCTGGAGAAAAACCCGGCTTCGGCCGGGTTTTTCTTGCCGCCTGCCCGTGGCACTCGTGGCTGGCCCATAGGCAAGGTCGTACCGCGGTCCCCGTCCTTGCCGATGCCTGCCACGCGTCGGTCAGGTCGGGATTATGCCCAGCTCGCGGCCCACCTTGATGAATGCGGCAATGGCCCGGTCGAGATGCTCGCGCGTGTGCGCGGCACTCATCTGGGTGCGGATGCGCGCCTGGCCCTGCGGCACCACCGGAAAGAAGAAACCGGTGACGTAAATGCCTTCTTCCAGCAAGCTCGCGGCCATCGCCTGCGCCTGCTTGGCGTCATGGATCATCACCGGCACGATCGGGTGTACCCCCGGCTTGATGTCGAAGCCGGCGGCGGTCATCCGCTCGCGGAAATAGCGCGTGTTCTCCTTCAGGGTTTCGCGCAGCTCACCGGCGCTGTCCAGCATGTCGAACACCTTGATGGCCGCGGCCACCACGTGTGGCGGCAGCGAGTTGGAGAACAGGTAGGGGCGTGAACGCTGGCGCAGCAGATCGATGATCTCCTTGTGACCCGTGGTGAAGCCGCCCACGGCGCCGCCAAGCGCCTTGCCCAGGGTGCCGGTGAAGATGTCGATCTTGTCCATCACGCCGTGGACTTCGGCGGCGCCGCGGCCGGTGTCGCCGAGGAAGCCGGTGCAGTGGCACTCGTCGATATGCACCATGGCGCCGTATTTTTCGGCCAGCGCGGTGATCTCGTCCAGTTTGGCGATGAAGCCATCCATCGAGAACGCACCGTCGGTGGTAATCAGCTTGGTGCGTGCGCCAGCGGCATCGGCAGCCTGCAACTGCTTCTCCAGGTCGGCCATGTCGCTGTTGGCGTAACGAAAACGCTTGGCCTTGCACAGGCGGATGCCGTCGATGATCGAAGCGTGGTTGAGCGCGTCGGAAATCACGGCGTCCTCCTCGCCCAGCAGCGGTTCGAACAGGCCGCCATTGGCGTCGAAGCAGGCAGCGTAGAGGATGCTGTCCTCGGTACCGAAGAATGCGGCGATCTTCGCTTCCAGTTGCTTGTGCAGGTCCTGCGTGCCGCAGATGAAGCGTACGCTGGCCATGCCGAAGCCGTGGCTGTCCAGTGCATCCTTGGCAGCGGCGATCACTTCGGGGTGGTCGGCCAGGCCCAGGTAGTTGTTGGCACAGAAGTTCAGTACCTTGCGCCCGCCCTCGAGCTCGATCTCGGCGGACTGCGGCGAGGTGATGATACGTTCGGCCTTGAACAGCCCCTGGTCGCGGATGGATTCGAGTTCGTTGGCGTAGCGGTCTTTCGCGGTATAGGTCATGAGGGAAACCTGGATTGGGGATTGGGGAGCGGCAAAAGCGGGGCCACGGAGTTTCAGGGGCGACAAGCGTGCAGAGAAGATCAGTACGCGTGGAGACGGGCTGTTTCGAATCCCGAATCCCGGCCTTTCAATGCCAACTGCAGACGACTTTGCCGCAGTTGCCGGCATCCATCAGGTCGAAACCCTTCTGGAAGTCGTCGATGTGGATCTGGTGGGTGAGCACTTTCTGCAGCGGGAAGCCGGTCAGCACCATCTGGGTCATCTTGTACCAGGTCTCGTACATGCGCCGGCCGTAGATGCCCTGCAAGGTGAGGCCCTTGAAGATGACCCGGTCCCAGTCGATGCCGGCGCCCTTGGGCTGGAGGCCGAGCATGGCCACCTTGCCGCCGTGGTACATGCACTCGAGCATGTCGTTGAAGGCGCGCGGGTTGCCGCTCATTTCCAGGCCGACGTCGAAGCCCTCCATGTGCAGGTCTTTCATCACGTCCTTGACTGACTGGTTGGTGATGTTGACCACGCGGGTCGCGCCCATGTCGGCGGCCAGCTTGAGGCGGAAATCATTGATGTCGGTGACCACCACGTTGCGCGCGCCGACGTGCTTGGCAATGCCCGCGGCAATGATGCCGATCGGGCCGGCACCGGTGATCAGCACGTCCTCGCCGATCAGGTTGAACTCCAGCGCGCAGTGCGCGGCATTGCCGTAGGGGTCGAAGTACGCGGCCAGCTCGGAGGGAATCTGGTCCGGGATCGGCCACAGGTTCGAGGCAGGCATGTTGAGGTATTCGGCGAACGCGCCATTGCGGTTGACGCCGATACCGATCGTGTTGGGGCACAGGTGCTGGCGGCCGGCACGGCAGTTGCGACAGTGCCCGCAGACGATGTGGCCCTCGGCGGAAACGCGATCACCAACCTTGTAGCCGGTCACGCCGGGGCCGATCTCCACGATCCGACCGACGAATTCGTGGCCGATGGTGAGCCCGGGCTTGATCGTGCGCTGGCTCCACTCGTCCCATTTGTAGATGTGCAGGTCGGTGCCGCAGATCGCCGTCTTCTCGACCTTGATCAGCACTTCGTTCGGGCCGACCTCGGGCAGCGGCACCTCTTCCATCCAGATGCCTTGTTCGGGCTTGCGCTTGACCAGGGCTTTCATCGTTTGTGGCATGGGGAATTCCATTGAGCGTCGGCGAGAGCGACCGAAAGAACCCCGATTATAGAACGCCGCCTGTGACCGTGACTTCCGAGCCGGATGTCTTGCCGGAAGCGTTGTCGCGAACTATGGTCGCAAGTTCACGCGATTGCGCGCAGGGTGGGTTCGATGCGACTGAAGAGGATACTGTGGACCACTGCGGTGGCGATGACGTTGACCCCGCTGGCGCAGGCGGACGAAGGCATGTGGCTGCCGTCGCAACTGTCGTCGATCGGCCGGCAGCTGAAGGCGGCCGGTTATCCGGGTGACCCCGCGAGGCTGGCCGACCTGACTCATGCACCGCTCGGTGCCGTGGTCAAGGTCGGTGGCGCCACTGGCGCCTTCGTCAGCGACGAGGGGTTGGTGCTGACCAATCACCATGTCGCGTTCGGGGTGATCCAGTACAACAGCGATGCGCAGCGCAACTTGATCGAGAGTGGCTACGTGGCCGGCAGTCGCCGCGAGGAGCTGCCGGCCAACCCGGACTTCCGCCTGCGCGTCACGGTCGGTTTCGAGCAGGTTACCGGGCAGGTGCTGGCCGGCGCCTGCGGCAAGACCGGCCGTGCCTACTACGACGCCGTCGACGCGGCAGGCAAGGCGCTGGTGGCCGCGTGCGAGCGCGAACAGGGCCTCCGTTGCAACGTGGCCAACATGTTCTACGGCCTCGACTTTTATCTGGTGAAGCAACTGGAGTTGCGTGACGTACGGCTGGTCTACGCCCCGCCGCGCGCGATCGGCAATTACGGCGACGAGGTGGACAACTTCATGTGGCCGCGCCATAGCGGCGACTTTACCGTGTTGCGCGCCTACGTCGGGCCCGACGGCAAGCCCGCGGACTACTCGAAGGACAACCGCCCCTACGTGCCGCCGGCGCACCTGCAGATTGCCCGCGATGGCGTCAAGGAAGGCGACTACGTGATGCTGGCTGGTTATCCGGGAATCACCTATCGCCATCGTACGGCGGCGGAGTTTGCCGACCAGGTGCAGTGGCGCCTGCCTGCGGCGGTTGCCGTGATGGAGCAGTTGCAGTACGTGATTGAGCAGGAAGGCGAGGCGGATGCGCAGGCAAGGATCCGCTACGCCTCCCAGTTGCAGTCGCTGAAGAACAGCATCAAGCGCTACAGAGGCGAGCTGGAAGGCCTGCGGCGCAGCCATGCTGTCGGCGTGCGGCAACAGGACGAAGCACAGATGCTGGCCTGGTTGGAGAGGCAGGCCGCCGCGAACACGCTGCGCCCGCAGATCGATGCGGTAATGGCGCTGATCGCCGAAGGCAACGCACAACGCGAGCGTGACCTGTTGCTTGGCCTGATGCAGTCGCGAACCCAGTTGTTCAGTTCGGCATTGCGCCTGCAGCGGCTGGCACACGAGCGCACCAGGCCGGATGCCGAGCGCGAGAACGGCTACCAGTTGCGCGACGAGGCACTGATCGCCAGTACCTTGCGCCAGGTTCAGCGCCGCTACGATCCGACGGTCGAGAAGAAACTGCTGGGCGTACTGCTGACCCGCTACCAGCAACTCCCCGACGCACAGCGACTGACCGAGTTCGACATGGCGTTCGGACGCACGCCGGTTGAGCTGGCGCAGACGCTCGATCGCATCTACGCCACCACGAAACTGGGGGAGGAGGCGCAGCGCCTGCACTGGATGGGCGCCGATGCGGCGGCCGTGGCCAACACCGACGACAGTCTGTTGCAGCTCGCCGCAAAACTGCAGCCGGCGCTGCTGCGCATCGATGACGAGCGCAAAGCACGCCAAGGTGATCTGCTGCGACTGCGCCCGGCCTACATGCAGGCGCTGATCGGCTATCGCGAACAGCAAGGGCGCGCGGTCTATCCGGACGCCAACTCCACGCTGCGCGTGAGCTACGGCAAGGTCACCGCGCTGGACGCGCGCGATGCGGTGCACCTCGAGCCACTGACGAGCGCGGCCGGTATTGTGGAGAAGAATACCGGCGTGGCGCCATTCGATGCACCCGGACCGCTGCTCGATGCGATTGCCGAAGGCGATTTCACCGGCTACCTGGACCCGGAGTCCGGCACCATGCGGGTGAATTTCCTCAGCAATCTGGATACCACCGGCGGCAATTCCGGCTCACCGGTGCTCAACGCGAAGGGCGAACTGGTCGGGCTCAATTTCGACAGCAACTGGGAGGCGGTCAGCGCCAGCTGGATGTTCGACCCGCGCTACAAGCGCGCGATTCACGTGGATATGCGCTACATGCGCTGGCTGATGGACAAGGTCTACCCGGCGCCGTGGCTGTTGCAGGAGCTTGGTGTACCGTCACGCTGAATTGTGCAACATGACTTGCGGCATATGCCGTCGTCGCGTGGATCGGGCATAAGTCGCACGTTGTCGCGACCCATGCCTGCGATCCCTCGTCAGGCTTCATCAGGAGATGTCCCTTGCGTCGTCCACTGCTTGCTATCGCCGTATCCGTCGGCCTCATGTCGTCCGCCCATGCCGTCGAAGGCATGTGGCAGCCCGCCCAGCTTCCGGGCATTGCCACCACGCTGCAGCAGCACGGCCTGAAGCTGGCCCCCGAGACGCTGACCGACCTGACCGCCTATCCGATGGGCGCGATCGTCAGCCTTGGCGGCTGCACGGCTTCGTTCGTTTCGCCCGAGGGTCTGGTGGTGAGCAACCACCACTGCGTCTACGGCGCGTTGCAGCTCAATTCCACGCCCGAGAACAACCTGATCGAGAAGGGTTTTCTGGCCAAGACCAAGGCCGACGAATTGTCCGCCGGCCCGTCCGCGCGCGTGTTCGTTACCGAGGACATCCGCGACGTCACCAGAAACATCAACGCAAAGCTCACCGACACCATGAGCGGTGCCGAACGCTACAAGGCGATCGAGCAGGCAATCAAGGAACAGGTGAAGGGCTGCGAGAGTGATGGCTATCGCTGCGACGTCTATTCGTTCCACGGCGGCTACAGCTACCAGTTGATCAGGCAGTTGGAGATCAAGGACGTGCGCCTGGTCTACGCGCCGGCGGCGTCGATCGGCAAGTTCGGCGGCGACATCGACAACTGGATGTGGCCGCGCCATACCGGTGATTTCGGCTACCTGCGGGCCTACGTCTCGAAGGACGGCAAGTCGGCGGCGTATTCGGAGGAAAACGTACCCTACCACCCCAGGCACGTGCTCAAGATCAATCCTGAGGGTGTGGAGGCTGGCGATTACGTGATGGTGGCCGGTTACCCCGGTCGCACCAATCGATATCGTCTTGCCGAAGAAGTGCAACATTCGATCGACTGGGTCTATCCGACCCAGATCAAGGTCTACCAGGACATGCTGGACATCATCAACACCGCAGGTGAGGCTGATCCCGCGGTGGCGGTGAAATACGCCAGCATGGTGGCCGGCCTGAACAACTACCTGAAGAATTTCGGCGGCCAGCTCGAGGGTCTGCATCGAGCCGACGCGGTTGCAGTCAAGCGCGCCCAGGAGGCTCGGCTGGATGCGTGGCTGAAGCAGCAAGGCGGCGCCGACAATGCCGCACTGGCCGCAGACATCGGCAAGCTGCGTGAGCAGATCGCTGCCAGTCATGCCACCCGCGATCGCGACCTGGCGCTGGGCCTGGTCAACCGCGCGGTGATGTTCAGCACCGCGGTGCGCCTGACCCATCTGGCGAAGGAGCGCCCGAAGGCGGACCTCGAGCGCGATGCCGGCTATCAACAGCGGGACTGGGTACGCATCGAAGGTGGTTTGAAGCAGATGGATCGCCGCTTCGATCCCAAGGTCGACCGGCAGTTCATGGTCTACGGGCTCCAGCGCTACGTGGCGTTGCCGCAGGCGCAGCGACTGCCGGCGCTGGATGCATGGCTGGGAGGCGCGACGACCGAAGCGCAGCTGACGGCCAAGGTTGCCGCGCTGTATGCCGGCAGCAAGCTTGACAAGGTCGACCATCGCATGAAGTGGTTCAACGCAGACAGCAAGGCCATCGATGCCAGCAACGATGCCATGCTCAAGCTTGCGCGCGCGGTGCAGCCGGAGTTGAAGCGGCTGGAGGATGAGTCTGACGCCCGCGATGGTGAGATGAGCAAGTTGCGCCCGCGCTACATGGAGGCCGTGATTGCCTGGAAGAACTCGCAACAGTTGCCGGTCTACCCGGACGCGAATGGCTCGCTGCGCGTCACATTCGGCAACGTGCAGGGGGTGGCGCCGCGTGACGGCGTAAGCTATGCACCGTTCACCACGGCGCAGGGCATCGTCGAAAAGAACACCGGGGTGGCGCCGTTCGACGCACCGGAGGCCGAGATCGCCGCAATCAAGGCCGGCGCGTTCGACGGCTACGCCTCGCCGAAGCTGGGTACGCTGCCGGTCAACTTCCTGGCCGACCTGGATATCACCGGCGGCAACTCCGGTTCACCGGCGATGGACTCGAACGGCAAACTGGTCGGCCTGGCATTCGATGGCAACTGGGAGTCGGTGAGCGGCGACTGGCTGTTCGATCCCGAACTCAATCGGTCGATCCAGGTGGACGTACGCTACATGCTGTGGGTGATGCACCATCTCGATCATGCGGACAATCTGCTGCAGGAGATGGGCGTGCCGGCGAAGTAGGCCGTTCGCCCGATCACCAGGCGGGTCCGCATCGGCGACGCGGGCCCGCCTGGTTGCGTCGTTCCCGCGCAGTTCGTCACAGCCCGGATTGCGGTGAAACGACCTCGACGTGCTTACAATCCATGCATGCCTGTCGATTGTCGCCCGCTTGCCATCTTTCTGATGGGTCCCACTGCCTCCGGCAAGACTGCGCTGGCCTGCGAACTGAGCGATCGCTTCATGCTGGAGCTGGTCAGCGTCGATTCGGCGCTGGTCTACCGTGGCATGGACATCGGTACAGCCAAACCCGATGCGGCCACGCTGGCACGCTATCCCCATGCGTTGGTCGATATCCGCGACCCTGCCCAACCGTATTCCGCGGCGGATTTCCGCACCGACGCGTTGGCGGCGATGCGACGGATCACCGCGCACGGCCGGGTGTCGCTGCTGGTGGGTGGAACCGGGCTGTATTTTCGCGCCTTGCAGCATGGCTTGTCCGACCTGCCTGAAGCCGATCCTGCTATCCGTGCGCGGCTGGCAGCCCAGGCCCGGCAACAGGGCTGGCCCGCGATGCATGCGCGTCTGGCGCAGGTCGACCCGCTCGCCGCCCGCCGTATTGCGGCCAATGACACGCAGCGGCTGCAGCGGGCGCTGGAGGTATTCGAGTCGACCGGCCGGCCATTGTCCGAATTGCAGCATGGGGGCGTGCGCACGCGCTTCCCGTGGCGGGTGCTCAAGCTGGCGCTGCGGCCGGCCGACCGCAGCGTATTGCATGAGCGCATTGCCGCGCGTTTCGATGCGATGCTGGAGCAAGGTTTCCTGGACGAGGTACGTTCGTTACGGGCGCGTGGTGACCTTCATGCCGATCTGCCGGCGATCCGTGCCGTCGGCTATCGGCAGGCCTGGGAACACCTGGAAGGTCGGACCAATGCGGCCGAGTTCCGCGAGCGCGCCATCTTTGCCACCCGACAGCTGGCCAAGCGGCAGATCACCTGGTTGCGCGGTGATCATGGCGCCCGGGCGTTCGAGCCGGATCTGCCCGGCCTGGTCGGCCGTGCCTGCATGGCTGTGAAGCTGTTTGTCGACGGATCGGACGGCGCGATGTCGCCAACGTGACCCAGCGCACTGCCCTGCTGCAAAAATCTTCTTCCATCAAGCAGTTGAAAGCAGTTAACATCCAGTCATGTTGGATCGGGGCGCCATGGCGTTTTTTCTCCGGTCTGGTCGCAAGCTGAGGGGGAGAACAAGAAATGTCCAAGGGACAGTCATTGCAGGATCCATTTCTGAATGCGCTGCGGCGGGAACGCGTGCCGGTGGCCATCTACCTAGTCAACGGCATCAAGTTGCAGGGGACGGTCGAGTCGTTCGACCAGTTCGTGGTGCTGCTGCGCAACCAGGTCAGCCAGATGGTTTACAAGCACGCCATCTCCACCGTGGTGCCCAGCCGCAACGTGCGCTTGGGGAATGGCCACGAGGGCCACGAAAGCCAGAATCACACGGCAAATGCAGCGATTCCCGTCGACGCTGGTGCTTGATTGCATGGCGGTCAGCCCATATGAAGTGGAGTTGCTTCCGAAGGATCACGTCCACCAGTGTTTGACCGACAAAAGAAAGGCGAGCGTGCCGTGCTGGTCCTGCCACATTCGCGCGGCGAGGGCGACACCGCACGCCGGGCGGGGGAATTCACCGAACTGGTGAAATCGGCCGGCGCCGAGGTGCTGGGCGTGGTCAGTGCACGGGTCGAAGAGCCCAACCCGCGTTACTACATCGGCAGCGGCAAGGCCGATGAGGTCGCCGAGATGGCGCGTGCACTGGAAGCGGATCTGGTTCTGGTCGACCACCTGCTGACCCCGGTGCAGGAGCGCAACCTGGAACAGCACCTGGGGGTCCGGGTGGTCGATCGCGCGGGCCTGATTCTCGACATCTTCGCCCAGCGTGCCCGCTCGCATGAAGGCAAGCTCGAAGTGGAACTGGCACAGCTCAGGCACTTGTCCACCCGGCTGGTGCGTGGATGGACCCATCTGGATGCCCAGCGTGGTGGCGCCATTGGCAATCGCGGGCCGGGCGAGACCCAACTGGAAACCGACCGTCGTCTTCTCGGCATTCGCGTCAAAGTGCTGACCAAGCGCCTGGAGAAGGTGCAGACCCAGCGCGGCCAGCAACGCCGCGCCAGGCTGCGCAACACGCTGCCGCGGATCGCCCTGGTCGGTTACACCAACGCGGGCAAGTCGACCCTGTTCAACGCCCTGACCACCGGCGGCGTCTATGCCGCCGACCAACTGTTCGCCACGCTCGACCCCACCGTGCGCAAGATCGGGGATCTCGCCTGCGGCCCGGCGGTGGTCGCCGACACGGTCGGCTTCATCCGGGAACTGCCGCACGATCTGGTCGCCGCCTTTCGCGCCACCCTGGCCGAGGCGCGCGATGCCGATTTGCTGCTGCACGTCAGTGATGCCGCCGACGAGGAGCGCGCACGGCTGCACCGGGTGGTCGATACCGTGCTGGAGGAAATCGACGCTGGCGACGTGCCCCAACTGCGCGTGATGAACAAGATCGACCTGGCCGGTGCCGAACCACGGATCGACCGTGATGCGGCAGGCAAGCCGGTGCGGGTGTGGCTGTCCGCCGCCACCGGCGTCGGTGTCGACCTGCTGCGCGAGGCGCTGGGCGAGCTGCTCGGTGGCGAGCGGGTGCAGTCGCCGCTGCATCTGCCGTTGTCGGCCGGGCGATTGCATGCGCGGCTGAAGGCTGCCGGCGCGATCCGTGCAGAGCAGGTGGATGAGCATGGCTGGCGGTTGCATATCGACGCACCGCGCAGCGTGATCGCACCGCTCAGCGGCGGCGCCACCACCGAGGCACAGCTGTTGCGCGAGCTGCTGAATGCGACAGCTTGATACCATCCGGCGGCGGACTGTTTCGGCAGGCTCTGCTAGAATGCGTTCCGTTCGCATGGTCCACCCGGGCATGGGCGGGTCTCGCGGCCGTCCCGGGTCGACGCGGACGGTGAAAGGCATGTTCCGGCCGTCGTTGCCGGCCTCCCTACGGCTCCAAGGAGACTGACTCGTGGCGTGGAATGAACCCGGAAAGAACGGGCAGAATGATCCTTGGAGCCGCAAGCGCCCCACCGGCAAATCACCGCTGGACGACTTGCTGGCGAAGCTGAAGAACCGTGGCGGCAAGCTTGGCCAGGGACCCGGCAGCATCCTGACCGGGGTCCTCGTGTTGATCGTGGTCGGCCTGCTGTTCAGCAGCTACACGATCATCGGTGCACGTGAGCAGGGCGTGGTGCTTCTTTTCGGGCAGTATTCGCGGACCTTGCCGCCGGGCTTTCACCTGAAACTGCCGCAGCCGATCGAGTCGGTCACCAAGGTCGAGGCCACGCGGATCCGCTCGGTCAACGACAAGGTGGCGATGCTGACCCGGGACGAGAACATCATCACGATCGACTTCACCGTGCAGTACCAGGTGGATGATTCGCGCAAATACCTGTTCTCCCTGACCGACCCGGACGGCACCATCAGCGCCGCAGCCGAAGCTGCCGTGCGCGGGGTGATCGGTGGCAGCGACATGGACCAGGTATTGTCTGCGGCCGGGGCCAACCTGGTCACCCAGGCGCAGGAGGCTCTGCAGGGAACCATGGACAGTTACAACTCCGGGCTGCGCGTGACCGAGGTCAGTTTCCAGAACGTGGCGCCGCCGGATGAAGTGAAGGACGCCTTCGACGACGTCAACAATGCGCGCGAAGACAAGCAGAGCATCGAGAACGCCGCGCTGGCCTACGCCAGCAAGGTGGTTCCGGTGGCGCGCGGTGCCGCGGCGCGGATCGCGGCCGAGGCTGCCGGCTACAAGGCGGAGCGCATCGCCCGCGCGCAAGGCGACACGGCGCGCTTCAATTTGTTGCTGGCCGAGTACAAGGCGGCGCCGGCGGTGACCCGCAAGCGCTTGTGGCTGGAAACCATGGAGCAGGTGATGGCCCGCAACACCAAGGTCATCGACGACTCCAGCGGCCGCAACATCATCAACTTGCCAACGTCGCAGGGTTCCTCTCCCAATACGGGGGCCGCCCAGATGGGTGCGGTCGTGCCGACTCCGGCATCCTCCGGCAGTGCCAGTGACAACGGAGCGCAGTGATGAAAAGAATCGTTGCCGCGGTCGTCGCCTTGATCGTGATCCTGCTCGGCCTGAGCAGCATGTTCGTGGTCCGTGAGGGCCACAGCGCGCTGGTGCTGCAGTTTGGCCGCATCGTGCAGACCGACTATCAGCCGGGGCTGCACTTCAAGCTGCCGGTGATCCAGCAGGTGATCCATTTCGACAAGCGCATCCTGTCGCTGGATGCGCTGCCCGAGCGCTATTTCACATCCGAGAAGAAGAGCGTCAACGTCGATTTCTACGTCAAGTGGCGCATCGTCGACAACGCCAACTACTACCGGGCCACGGGTGCCGACCGGCTGCAGGCCGCGCAGCGGCTGACGCCGATCGTCAAGGACGCGTTGCGTTTCGAGTTCAACGCACGCAGCTTGCCCGACCTGATCTCGGGCGGGCGCAAGGACATCACCGAACGGGTGCGTGCGCAAACCGATGCGTCGGCGCGCAAGAACCTGGGCATCGCCGTGGTCGACGTGCGGATCAAACGCATCGACCTGCCCAACGAAGTCAGCGAATCGGTATACAAGCGGATGCGTGCCGAGCGGCTGCAACTGGCCAACGAGCTGCGTTACACCGGCCAGGAATCGGCGGCCACGATCAAGGCCGACGCTGATCGCCAGGCGCAGGTATTGAAGGCCGATGCCAATCGCGACGCCGCCAAGGTGGAAGGCGAGGGCGATGCGAAGGCCGCAGACATCTACGCCCAGGCCTACGGCCAGGATCCGGAGTTTTACGCCTTCTACCGCAGCCTGGCCGCCTACCGGGCGTCGCTGGAGGATGGCAAGGGTGTGCTGATCCTGAAGCCGGATTCACCGTTCCTGCGCTATTTCGACGATTCCTCGCCGAAAAAGTAGGATCCGAAAGCAGCACCAGCCTGGATCGCGGCGGCGGGTAGTCAGCGATGTTGCCCCGTGCCGGGGTACCAACCACGAGACGAGAGTTCACATGGGCAAATCAGTCGTAATCCTGGGCGCGCAGTGGGGCGACGAGGGCAAGGGCAAGATCGTCGACCTGCTGACCGAACGGGTCGGTGCCGTGGCCCGATTCCAGGGTGGCCACAATGCCGGCCATACGCTGGTGATCAAGGGCAAGAAGACCGTGCTGCACCTGATCCCCTCGGGCATTCTGCGTGACGACGCGTTGTGCCTGATCGGCAACGGCGTGGTGCTTTCTCCCGAGGCGCTGATCGAGGAAATCGCCGAGCTGGAAGCCAATGGCGTCGAAGTGCGTTCGCGGGTCAAGATCAGCCCGGCCACGCCGTTGATCATGCCGTACCACATCGCGGTGGACAAGGCGCGCGAGATCGCCGCCGGCGGCAAGGCCATCGGCACCACCGGCCGCGGCATCGGCCCGGCGTACGAGGACAAGGTTGCCCGGCGGTCGATCCGCGTGGCGGACCTGATGTACCCGCATGAACTGCCGGCGCTGCTGAAGACCGCCGTCGACTACCACAACTTCATCCTCACCCAGTGGCTGAAGGCCGAGCCGGTCGATTACGACACCGTGCTGAAGGACGCACTGGCCTGGGGCGAGTACATCCGTCCGCTGGTCGATGATGTCGCCACCATCCTGCACGACGTGCGCAAGGCCGGCGGTAACATCCTGTACGAGGGCGCACAGGGGGCGTTGCTGGACATCGACCACGGCACCTATCCCTACGTCACCTCGAGCAACACCACCATCGGTGGCGCGCTGGCCGGTACCGGCGTGGGCGCGCAGGACATCGACTATGTGCTGGGCATCTGCAAGGCCTATGCAACGCGGGTCGGTAGTGGCCCGTTCCCGACCGAGCTCCATGACGACATGGGCGAGCTGCTGCGCAAGAAAGGCAACGAGTTCGGCGCCAGTACCGGTCGCCCGCGGCGCTGCGGCTGGATCGACCTGGTCGCGCTCCAACGCGCCACCCAGATCAACGGCTTCAACGGTCTGGCGATCACCAAGCTCGACGTGCTCGATGGCCTCGCCAGCATCAAGGTCTGCATCGCCTATGAATACCGCGGCAAGCGCCGTGAGCTGGCGCCGCTAGACGCCGACGGCTGGGACGAATGCAAGCCGGTCTATCTCGAGTTCCCGGGCTGGCAGGAATCCACCGCCGGCATCCGCGATTGGAGCAAGCTGCCTCATGCGGCCCGCGCCTACCTGCGTGCCGTGGAGGAACTCTCCGGCTGCCGCCTGGCACTGGTGGCTACAGGTGCGGATCGCGAGGACACCATCGTGCTGGATGATCCGTTCGCCTGATCCGGCGGCGCCCAGGTCAGGAAAGGGCGTCGCATCTCAGGGTTTTCGGCGCCTCGACGTTGGTCAGGCACGATTGTGCGAACGCATGGCGCGCTGCTTTTCGATCTGCCAGTCACGTTGTTTTTCGGCGTCCCGCTTGTCGTGTTCGCGCTTGCCGCGGGCGAGGCCGATTTCCACCTTGACCTTGTTGCCCTTCCAGTACATCGCGGTGGGTACCAGGGTATAGCCCTTGCGCTCGACTGCGCCGACCAGCTGGTCGATCTCCTTGCGATGGAGCAGCAGCTTGCGGGTACGGCGATCCTCGGCGACGACATGGGTGGAGGCGCTGATCAGGGGCGGGATGGAACAGCCGACCAGGAAGATCTCGTCCTTCAGTACCACCGCGTAGCTGTCGCCGAAGTTGACCCGTCCGGCGCGCAGCGCTTTCAGTTCCCAGCCCTGCAGCGCCACGCCGGCCTCGAAGCGCTGGTCGATGTGGTATTCGAAGCGCGCGCGCTTGTTGAGCGCAATGGTGCCGCTGCCTTTATTGTTCTTGTCCTTCGCTTTTGCCATGTCCGCTAAACTCGCCTGTGTCGCCGCGTGGTCGACACTGTCCTGAATCCGTCGAGGATTGTCGTGATCAAAATACGTCGCAGTGCGCTGGTGAAATATTCACCTGCGCAGATGTTCGACCTGGTCAATGAGGTTGAAGCATACCCAAAGCGCTTCAGCTGGTGTGTGGGTGCCGAGGTTCTCGAGCGTGAAGGTAACGAGCTGGTGGCGCGCCTGGATCTCAAGTTCGCCGGGTTTCGCCAGAGCTTCACCACCCGCAACCAAGTCGATCCACCACGACGCCTGCAGATGAGCCTGGTTGAAGGACCATTCCGCAGCTTGTATGGCGTGTGGGACTTCATTGCCTTGGGCGACGCCGGCAGCAAGGTCGTCTTTGCGCTCGACTTCGATTATGTGGGCAAACTCGGCGGCGCGTTGAGGCTTGGCTTCCAGAGCCTGGCCGGGCGCATGGTGGATGATTTCTGTCGCGAGGCCGAGCGGGTCTATGGTTGAGCGCCCGATCACCGTCGAGGTTGTCTTTGCCGGCTCGGCGTCGTGGACCGAGAGCCGGAAGATCGAGGTATCCCCGGGCTGCACGGTGATCCAGGCGATCGAGGCCAGCGGCATCGCGCAGTGCTTGCCTGCCGGCGTCATCGATCCGGCCCGGCTGGGCATATTCGCGCGCAGGGTCGCGCCCGGTCGACAGGTGCGCGATGGAGATCGCATCGAGATCTATCGGCCGCTCGCGCTCGATCCGATGGAGGCGCGGAGACGGCGCAGCCGCTGACGCATCACGCGGGGATGCGGCGGCAGGCGATCCGCACTAGTGCGGTGCGATACCCCGCCTTCGATCATCACTGCCCCTGGTCCGTACCCTGGCCGAAGCCGCCGTCATCCTTCTTGTCGTCAGGCGATTTGCTCTTGTCACCGCGGGTCTCGGTAGCCGGATATCCGGTGTCGTATTTCTTGCTTTCCTTGACCAACTGCTCGGGGTCGCTGGCAAAGAAGTCGCCTTCGGTACGCACCAGGGTGTCGTTGTTGAAGGTCAACTGGAACGTGCGTACCTTGGGCTTTTCGCCACGGTGGGATTGGGTGGACACATAATCCCATCGACTGTGGTCGAACGGGGTGCTCACGGACGGTGTGCCGAGCAGCAGCAGCACCTGATGCTTGGTCATGCCCGGCTTGAGCTGGCTGACCATGTCCTTGTCGAGTAGATTGCCTTGCTGTACGTCGGGCGTGTAGGCGATGTGGCAGCCTGCGATGGAAAGCGCCAGCAGGGCAACAACCGGCAGGGTGATCAGCTTGAGCATGCGTGTTGCGTCCAGGGTCGTAAGGGTATCGGATGATACACTACCGGCTGAAGATCGCCGTGTGCGGAGAGTGGCTATGGAACAGGAAACCAGTGAGCTGCGCCGAGCCGGCCTCAAGGTGACCCACCCGCGCATGCGCATCCTGCAAATCTTCGAGGAGGAGGGTGAGCAACACCTCACGGCCGAGGACGTGTACAAGATCCTGCTTGCCCGCAAGGAAGATATCGGGCTGGCGACCGTGTATCGCGTCCTCACCCAGTTTGAGGCGGCGGGCATCATCATCAAGCACAATTTCGAGGGCGGCCAGGCTGTCTATGAACTTGACCGTGGCAAACACCACGACCACATGATCGATGTGGACAGCGGCAAGGTGATCGAGTTCGTCAGCGAGGAGATCGAGCGGCTTCAACACGAGATCGCCGCCAAGCACGGCTACGTGATCGAGGATCACAGCCTGGTGCTCTACGTGCGGCTGAAACAGGGCTCGCGCAAGGACTGAGCGGCGGATGTTCGGGCCGGCGACTGTGCTGTAGGCACACATAAAAAAACCGCGAGCGGACTCCTGTCCACCCGCGGCTGTTCTCTACCTGCCGGACAGCACACGCGAACGGTTCGCGTACGACAAAGTCCTTTGCCAGGCAGCGGTGAAACGGCATCCTGCCGTTTTTCTCAGGACCACCGTCCCCACGGTGACCCTGACTCGCCATCTCACGACGGCGGCTCCCCCCACATCAATGGCATGATCCTAACGGTGCTTTCACCTTTCGGATATCGGAAAAATTCCTAGTCGGGCCAGAAGGAGGGCCTGGGGTGGTGGTTGTCAAGGCGATGTACTCCCCAACGGCCGCGATCAATTCGAAAACACCGTGAAGACACCACGCTCACGAGCATAGACAAGTAGCCGAGCTCGTCGATGACCAGTGAACCGTCGTTGTCTGCCCTCGTGCAGCCGACTATCGCTGCGACCATCGGGGACCGCCAGGCTCCTGATCCTGATGGTTACGGTCCAGACATGCCTTGTTGCTTCGCAGCAATATTCGAAAGTGGACGCCCGGGTGATCTGCGCGCAGGCGGAATTGGCCGCCAAGCGAGGTCACCCGGTCGCGCATGCCCTGCAAGCCCCTTCCTCCGCGAGGCAGCCGGTTGGGCAGGCCGATGCCATTGTCGCGGAGGTCGAGCACGGCCAAGCCGATACCGTTGCGTTCGCCAATGCGCAAACGCAGCCGGAACTCGCTGGCACGGGCGTGCTTGACTGCGTTGGTGGTGCTTTCCTGCGCCAGTCGATAGATGGCGGTACGGGTGTCATCGTCCAGCAACCGCGGGTCGCCGTGCAGCTCGATGTGGTATCGCATGCCGGCACTGGTCAGCAGGTCGCGGATCGGGCCCTCGTCGAGAGCGCGCAGTAACCCGAACTCGTCCAGTATCGAGGGGCGCAGGTCGTCCAGCAGGCGATGCAGGGCGCGCCGCATGTGTCCCAGGATCGTGTTGATCGAGGTGCTGACATCTTCCATGCCGACCTGTTGCAGGCGCGCCTGCGCCAGCTTGACGTGAGTCTGAATGGCGGTGATGTTCTGGCCCAACTCGTCGTGCAGTTCGGCGGCCAGGTGCCGGCGCTGGTTTTCGTCCGTCTGCAGATTGCCGCGCGCCGCGTCGCGCAGCTGATGGGTCAGCTGATCCAGCCGGCGGTTGACTGCGCCCAGATGGGCATTCTGCTCGGCCACCCGCTCGCTGCTGCGCCGCAATGCATCGGTGGCCGAGCCCAGCATGAGGGCGCCGGTACCGGCAACGGCAAGGAACAGATAGGCCGCAGCCGGCGACGGGGCATGCCCCAGATGCAGGTCGACAAAGGTCATGCCGAGGCTGGTGATGAGCATCGCCAGGCTGGCACCGCGCCAGCCGTGCCGGAATGCAAAGAACAGCACCGGCGCCAACGACAGCACCCTGGCAAACTGCGGTTGCGAGGCGGTCCGTTCGGACAGCACCAGCAGGATCGCCATGGACGGGACCAGCACCAGCACTCCATCCATCAGCAGTCGCAGCAGTGCTGGTCGCTCCAGCCGGGACTGCCATACCATGATCAGCACCGGAGCAACCAGCAGGATCGACAGATAGCGGCTGAGCACTTCCTCGGCCACCATGCGAAACATCAGCTCGGGCGAGCCCGGTGCATGGGTGAGCATGGGCAAGCCGACTTCCACCGCGGTGGTGGCCGTGACCACCATCACCATCGAGAGCAGCAGCCGGGTCACTTCCTGCGGACTGTGCAGGCGCGGATACACATGGAGCCTGCGCAACAACCACATGCAGGCCATCATCGCCAAGAACCCCGGCAGCACATTCTTCGCAAGACCGCCCCAGTCAGGCGGCAGCCCATGGATTTGATCCATCCCGGCGGTGGCGACCAGTTCGGCGCCAAGCAGCCAACCCCAGTAGCGCATCGGTACCAGCAGGAGTGCGGCGAAACGCAAGCCGTAAGGCAACATCCAGTATGGCTGTGCGGTCGCGTCAAGCAACAGCCACAGGATCAGGTAACCGGCACCAAGGACCGGTCCGGAGTCGGGTAGCAGGGAGAACCTGAAGCGCATTCGCAAATGGTACATGGGCCGGTACGCGAGCGACGCAGACATTGCCGCTTTGTAGGCCGGACCATAAACTGTCCTTCACGCCGCCGGCATGTGTCAAAGTAGGTTGATGTACAGCATCGTTCTGGTCGACGACCACGCCATCGTCCGCGAAGGTTTCAAACGGCTTATCGAGCTGGAGCCGGATCTGGAGGTGGTCGCCGAATGCCGCAGCGCGGACGATGCGGTGGAAGCGGTCGAGCACTGGCGCCCTGACCTGGTGGCGCTGGATCTGTCACTGCCCGATGGCAGCGGCCTGCCCCTGATCGAGCACCTGCTCAGCGTGCATGCGTCGGGTCACGTGGTGGTGTTGAGCATGCATGACGGGGATCCGTACGTCTCCGAAGCGCTGCGCCGGGGTGCCAGCGGCTTCGTCACCAAGGGTGTGGCCCCGGAGGAACTGGTGGCGGGCTTGCGCGCAGTGATGCGGGGCGAATGCTTTTTGAGTTCAGACCTGCGCCAGCGCCGTGCCGAGCGGCCGAGCGCGACGCTGGATCCGGTCAACCGTCTGACCGCGCGCGAGCGTGAGGTGTTCCTGCTGCTGGCCGGGGGGCGTACTCCCAAGCAGGTTGCTGCGGATCTCGGGATCGGCCAGAAAACCGTCTACATCCACCGAGCCAGCCTGATGGGCAAGCTGGGGGCCGGGTCGGAACTGGATCTCTACCGGATGGCTGTCGAGCTCGGATTGCTCTCGCCGCCGGGTTGAGGCAGGCACGTTGGCCAGTGTGCTTCAGGGGGTCTGCGCACGTTCCAGCATCTGCTTTGCGTGCACCCGGGTTTCGCGGGTGATCTCCACGCCGCCGAGCATGCGTGCCAGCTCGTCGCACCGACCGGCGTGATCGAGCCGCTCGATCTTGGTGTGGGTCGCGTCACCATCGCTGTGCTTGCTCACCCGCAGGTGGGCGTGGCCCTGCGCCGCGACTTGCGGCAGATGGGTAACACACAACACCTGGCACTGCGCACCCAGCGCGCGCAACTTCTGTCCGACCACTTCGGCCACCGCGCCACCGATACCGCTGTCGACTTCATCGAAGATCATGCTGCCGATGGAATCCTTTCCCAGGGTGGCGACTTCGATCGCCAGGCTGATACGTGCCAACTCGCCACCCGAGGCGACCTTGCGCAGGGGGCGGGGTGGTTGACCGGGGTTGGCACTCACCAGCAGCTCACAGCGTTCCTGCCCTTGCGCATCCGGCCCAACCGTATCCGTCGGCTCCAATTCGACCTGCAAGACCCCCCCGGGCATGCCCAGGTCGCCCATCAAGGCCGTGACTTCCTCGCCAAGCCTCGCCGCTGCAGCCGCGCGGGACTGGCTGAGCAGGCCTGCGGTGCGGGTGTACTCATCGTGCAGCCGCTCGCGCTGGGCGGCCAGTTGCTCCAGCATCTCCCCGGCGCCCTCAAGTTCGGATAGCTCTGCGCGAAGTTCAGCCAGCTTGTCGTGCAGTTCCTCCGGCGGCAGTCGGTAGCGGCGCGACAGCTCGTGCACGTGGCTCAACTGTTCATCGGCTTCGGCATAGCGGGCAGGGTCCAGGTCGATATCCTGGGCGTAGCGTCCCAGGCCGTCGGCCGCTTCGCCCAACTGGATGCTTGCGTTGTCGAGCATCTCCAGCCAGGGGGCCAGCTTGTCGTCCAGCGCAGCGAGCCTGCCGAGCTCGGCATAGGCCCGGCTCAGTGTGCGGCGCAGCGCAAACTCGCCGTCGCCGTCGAGCAATTCGACGATACCGGCACTACCTTCGGCCAGCCGGCCCGAGTTGGCCAGGCGTTTGTGGCTGGCTTCGAGTTCGGTCAGCTCGGTGGGGGACAGCGCCCATTTTTCCAGCTCGTCCAGTTCGTGGCGCAGCAGTTCGATGCGCTGCTCGCGATCCTCGCCACCACGGAACTTCTTCATGCGCTGGTCCACTTCGTGCCATTGCTGTGCCTGCAACCGAGTCTTGGTGAGCAGTTCCTCGTGCCCGGCGAAGGCGTCCAGCAAGGCCAATTGGTGCGGGCGTGACAATAGGGCCTGGTGCTCGTGCTGGCCATGAATCTCCACCAGCAGGGACGCCAGATCACCGAGTTGCCGCGCGTTGGCGGGGCGACCGTTGATCCAGGCCCTGGAGCTGCCCTCGGCCCGCAGGACTCGCCGCAATTGGCAACCGCCGTCTTCGTCCAGTTCCTCCCGGCGCAACCATTCCCGCGCTTCGCCCAGGTCGGTCAGGTCGAACTCCGCCGCCAGCTCAGCGCGGTCGCTGCCGGCGCGTACCATGGTGCTGTCGGCGCGGGCGCCGGTCAGCAGCATCAGTGCATCGACCAACAGCGACTTGCCTGCGCCGGTTTCGCCGCTGACCACGGTCAGGCCCGGGCCGAACGTGATCTCGGCCGCCTCGACGACAGCAAAATGGCGGACATAGAGCGAAGTAAGCATAGGCAGGTCAGTGGGAGGGTGGAAGGATTGTAGCGGGAGGCCGGCGGGGCAAGACACCGCTTCCGCTTGCAAGCCGAGCTCGCAGACCTTATTTCTGTAGGGTCTCGGAAATTGCGACAGACATGATCAATCCACACGGCCATGACCTCGATACCCGCGCCCGGCGCCTGTTGCGTGCGCTGATCGCCCAATATCTGGCCGACGGCGAGCCGGTCGGTTCGCGCACGTTGTCGCGTTCGTCCGGGCTGGACGTGAGCCCGGCGACGATCCGCAACATCATGGCCGATCTGGAAGACGCGGGCCTGGTCGCCTCGCCGCACACCTCGGCCGGCCGGGTGCCCACACCGCGTGGCCTGCGCCTGTTCGTGGACAGTCTGATCGAGTTGCGGCCGCTGCCACGCGCGGAGGTGGACCGGCTCAAGAGCGAGCTCCCGCCGGGACCGACCACCACACGTGACCTGCTTGGCAACGTCTCGACCCTGTTGTCGGCAATGACCCGCTTCGCCGGCGTGGTGAGCGTGCCACGCCAGGCGGATTTCCCGCTGCGCCATATCGATTTTGTGGCGTTGCCGGAGGCGCGCGTGCTGGTGATTCTGGTGTTCACCGACAATCAGGTGCAAAACCGCATCGTGCAGCTGGCCAGGTCGCTGTCGAGCGGTGAGCTGGAGCAGGCTGCGAACTACCTCAACAGCCATTTTGCCGGGTTGCGCGTGGACGATATCCGCGCGCAACTGCTGGCCGAGGTGCATGAGACCGGCAGTGAGCTCAATCGTCTGCTGGCGAGCACGATGGAACTGGCTACGGCCTCGTTCGCACCCCAGGCCGGCAGTGCCGAGGTGCTGGTCAGTGGTCAGACCAATCTGATGGCCTACTCCGAGCTGGCCGACCTGCAGCGGCTGCGCGAATTGTTCGAGGCATTCCAGCAGAAGAATGAATTGCTGCAGCTGATGGAAGTCTGCGCCAAGGCACCCGGTGTGCGGCTGTTCATCGGCGAGGAATCGGGCTTTACGGCGCTGGACGGGTGCAGCGTGGTGACGGCCAGCTACGGGGCGCAGGGGCGGATGCTGGGTGCGGTCGGCGTGATCGGACCGACCCGGATGGCCTATGAGCGGGTGATTCCGGTGGTGCAGGCGACGGCCGGATTGCTCAGCGATACCTTGAATCGCGTCGCGACGACCCTATAACCGGCAACAGAGGCGGGTTTTGATGAACTGGATGACGGCCTTGGTGCCAGTCGTGGACTTTTGTTTGGAGTGATGCATGCACAGCAACGACCCCCAGCCGCATGGCGAGGCGCTGGATCAGGACGCGCCGGAGGAATCCACGGCGAGCGAGATTGGCCGGCTGCAGGCCCGCGTTGCCGAGCTGGAAGCCAGCAATGCCGAACTGCTCGAGACCGTGTTGCGTGAAAAGGCCGAGATCGAGAACCAGCGTCGTCGCCTGCATCGCGACCTGGAGCAGGCCCGGCGTTTCGCCAACGAGAAGTTGCTGAACGAACTGCTGCCGGTATACGACGGGCTGGAGAGTGGCATGGCGGTCGAGAATGGTGACATGGCCTCGATGCGCGAAGGGCTCAACCTGACGCTCAAGGCGCTGCTCAAGGTTGCCGAGAACCACGGCATGTCGCAGGTCGATCCGATCGGTCAGCCGCTCGATCCGGAGCGCCACCACGCGGTGAGCATGGTCGATGCGCCGGACAGCGAGCCAGGCACCGTGGTCAGCGTGCTGCAGAAAGGCTACGTGCTGAATGATCGCCTGTTGCGTCCGGCGCTGGTTACCGTGGCGAAAGACTGAACGCGGTTCTGCGTCGGCGTGCGCTGGATCGCCACGTCGCCGCAGATCGCGAGATCACATCCGGGGCGTTGCCGGCATTGAATCGCCGCCGCAGAACCCCATCTGGAAACCATCGCGGCCGCGGGGCCGCCAATAGATTCGGAGCATAGACATGGGCAAGATCATCGGTATCGACCTGGGCACCACGAATTCGTGCGTGTCCGTAATGGACGGCAGCACGGCCAAGGTCATCGAGAACTCGGAAGGCGATCGCACCACGCCGTCCATCGTCGCCTTCACCAAGGATGGCGAAGTACTGGTGGGCGCCTCGGCCAAACGCCAGGGCGTGACCAATCCGAAGAACACCTTCTACGCGGTGAAGCGCCTGATCGGCCGCAAATTCACCGACGCCGAAGTGCAGAAGGACCTGGGGATCGTGCCATTCGGCGTGGTGGCGCACGACAACGGCGACGCCTGGGTACAGACCGCCGATGGCAAGCAGATGGCGCCACAGGAAATTTCTGCCAAGGTACTGATGAAGATGAAGAAGACCGCCGAGGATTATCTCGGCGAGACGATCACCGAAGCGGTGATCACGGTGCCGGCCTACTTCAACGACAGCCAGCGCCAGGCGACCAAGGATGCCGGCAAGATCGCCGGTCTGGAGGTCAAGCGCATCATCAACGAGCCGACCGCCGCTGCGCTGGCCTATGGCCTGGACAAGAAGGGCGGCGACCGCAAGATCGTGGTCTACGATCTGGGCGGTGGTACTTTCGACGTGTCGATCATCGAGATCGCCGAAGTCGACGGCGAGAAGCAGTTCGAGGTGCTGGCCACCAATGGCGACACCTTCCTCGGCGGCGAAGATTTCGACATGCGCGTCATCGACTACCTGGTCGAGGAATTCCAGAAGGAGCAGGGCATCGACCTGCGCAAGGATCCGCTCGCCCTGCAGCGCCTGAAGGACGCCGCCGAGCGCGCCAAGATCGAGCTGTCCACCAATCACCAGACCGACGTGAACCTGCCCTACGTGACGGCCGACGCCTCCGGTCCGAAGCACCTGAACATCAAGCTGACCCGGGCCAAGCTCGAGGCACTGGTGGAAGATCTGGTCAAGCGCACCATCGAGCCGTGCCGCACCGCGCTGAACGACGCCGGCCTGCGCGTATCCGACATCAACGACGTGATCCTGGTCGGTGGCCAGACCCGCATGCCGAAGGTGCAGGAGGCGGTCAAGGACTTCTTCGGCAAGGAGCCGCGCAAGGACGTCAACCCGGACGAGGCCGTGGCCGTGGGCGCGGCGATCCAGGGCGGCGTGCTGGGCGGTTCGGTCAAGGACGTGCTGCTGCTGGACGTCACCCCGCTGTCGCTCGGCATCGAGACCATGGGCGGCGTGATGACCAAGCTGATCGAGAAGAACACCACGGTGCCGACCAAGGCCGCGCAGACCTTCTCCACCGCCGACGACAACCAGACCGCGGTCACCGTGCACGTGCTGCAGGGTGAGCGCGAGCGCGCCAGCGCGAACAAGTCGCTGGGCAAGTTCGATCTTGCCGGCATCGAGCCGGCGCCGCGTGGCATGCCGCAGATCGAGGTCACCTTCGACATCGACGCCAACGGCATCCTGCACGTGTCGGCCAAGGACAAGAAGACCGGCAAGGAACAGAAGATCGAGATCAAGGCCGGTTCCGGCCTGTCCGAGGAAGAGATCCAGCGCATGGTCGCCGACGCCGAGGCGAACAAGGAAGAGGACAAGAAATTCCACGAGCTGGTGGCCACCCGCAACAAGGCCGACCAGCTGGTGCATGCCACCCGCAGTGCGCTCAAGGAGCACGGCGACAAGGTGCCCGCCGACCAGCTCAGCTCGATCGAGGGTGCGCTGTCGGATCTGGAAAAGGCCAAGGACGGTGACGACAAGTCGCTCATCGAATCCAGGGTCGAGAAGCTGGAACAGGTCGCCCAGGCGCTTTATGCGGCGGCACAAGGTGGCGGTGCCCAGGCCGATACCAGTGCGCAATCCGCGCCGGGTGGTTCGGCCGAGCCGGACGACGTGGTCGACGCCGAGTTCACTGAAGTGAAGGACGACAAGCAATAATCGGTGTCGTCATTGGTACGGTCGAGCGACCAGCCTGCGCCGGAATCCTCCCGGCGTGGGCTGTTTCGCTGGTGGGGGCAAGGGGAGACAAGCAGTGTGGATGCATGAATGAGCAAGCGTGACTACTACGAAGTGCTGGGCGTCGGGCGTAGCGCCAATGATGCCGAGCTGAAGAAGTCGTTCCGCCGGCTGGCGATGAAATACCATCCGGATCGCTGCCCGGACGATCCGACGGCGCAGGACAAGTTCAAGGAAGCCAAGGAGGCCTACGACGTACTGTCCGATTCGCACAAGCGCGCGTTGTACGACCGGCACGGCCATGCTGCCTTCGAAGGTGGCATGGGTGGCCGTGGTGGCGCCGGTTTCGGCGATGTCGGCGACATTTTCGGCGACATTTTCGGTGATATCTTCGGCAGGAGTGGTGGTCGCGGTCGTCCACAGCGGGGTGCGGACCTGCGCTACATCATGGAGCTCGATCTCGAAGAGGCCGTGTTCGGGGTCAGCAAGAAAATCGAGATACCCACCCAGGTCAATTGTCATCATTGCAACGGCACCGGTTCGGCGGACGGCAGGGTCAGCAAGTGCGCAACCTGCCACGGTCATGGCCAGGTGCGCATGCAGAACGGCATTTTCTCGATCCAGCAGACCTGTCCGCACTGCGGTGGTACCGGTCAGGCGATCGACAATCCATGCCGGAAGTGCCATGGCGAAGGCCGTATCGAGGAGACCCGCACGCTGTCGGTGCAGATCCCCGAGGGTGTCGACAATGGCGACCGCATCCGCCTGAGCGGGCAGGGTGAAGCCGGCCCGTCCGGCACGCCGGCGGGGGACCTCTACGTCGAGGTGCGTGTGCGCGAACATCCGATTTTCCAGCGTGACGGCAGCGACCTGTACTGCGAATTGCCGATCCGCTTCTCGCAGGCGGCGCTGGGTGCGGCGCTGCCGGTACCGACACTGGAAGGCGAGGTGCCGATCAACATTCCGCCGGAAACGCAGACCGGCACCCAATTTCGGCTGCGCGGCCGTGGCGTCAAGTCGGTGCGCAGCAGTCGCCACGGCGATCTGATCTGCCGGGTGGTGGTGGAAACCCCGGTGCGACTGACCAGGCAGCAGCGCGAGTTGCTGGAGTCGCTGGAGGCCACCTTCAACGACGGCGATGCCGACACGCACACCCCGCGTGCCAAGGGCTGGGTCGACGGCGTGAGGAAGTTCTGGTCGAAGGTCACCGCCTGAGCCGAGCGCGCAGGCATTGGCATGCAGCACGAGAATCTCATGAACGGAGCCCGCGGATGACCCGACCCTTGCGCCTGGCGATCAACGGAGCTTCCGGGCGCATGGGTGGCGCCCTGCTTGGATTGCTCCGCGACGACACCCGGTTCGAGCTGGCCCATGCCGTGGTGGCACCGGGTTCGGACCGGGATGGCCTACCGGTCCACCCCGGTCACGACGACTCGTTGCGTTACGCGCATGGGTGGGATGATGCCCCGCCACTCGATGTGGTGATCGACTTCAGCAGCCCGGCAGCACTTGCCGCCGCGCTCGATCATTGCCTGGCCCGCCGTGTGGCCCTGGTCAGTGGTACCACGGGCCTTGATGCGCGACTGGAACAACGATTGGATGATGCCTGCAGCCAGTTGGCGATCTTGCGCGCGGCCAATTTCAGCCTGGGCGTGGTGGTGCTCATGCGGCTGCTGCGCGAAGCGGCGACGGCGCTACCGGGTTGGGACCTGGAGATCGTCGAGGCGCATCACAGTCGCAAGCAGGATGCGCCTTCGGGCACTGCGCTCGCGTTGGGGCATGCCGCGGCGGCCGCGCGCCGGACCGCATTGGATACGGCGGCGATCTACAGCCGCGAGGGCCGGACCGGCGAACGTCCTCCAGGCAGCATCGGTTTTGCGACGGTACGTGGCGGCGATATCGTCGGCGAGCACACCGCGATGCTGATCGGGCAGGGCGAGCGGCTGGAGTTGACGCATCGCGCAACCGACCGTTCGATCTTCGCACGCGGCGCCCTGCAGGCGGCGTACTGGCTGGCTGGTCGTGGGTCGGGCCGTTGGCAATTGGACGATGTGATTGCCACGGTCGGTTGAGGTGGTTTGATCAGTCGCGGTGTGCGGCGTTGCGATCGCGCTCCGCGCCCAAGCGGGTGTCGAGCCGGCCAAACACTTTCTTGAGCGCTCGCGAGAATCGGCCACGCCTGGTCTTGCGTAGCTTCTCTTTCTCGCTGGTAAGCCAGGCGACCTGGATGACCCGACGCTCGCCCTCGTAGGGCAGGTGGCCGTGGAAGGAGTTTTCGCAGCGCTTGAACACGGCAAACTCACCGTACAGCGGGATCAGCTCCGGCATGATCATGCTGTCGATGTCATCCATTCGGTGCAGGAAACGCAGGCAGCCCGCGCTGGTGTCCGGCCATCGTGGATTGAGGTAAAGCAGGGCGGTGGCGATCTTCGATCTGCTGTCGGTGTGGATGGTCCCGTGGCGCTTGTTGAGCAGTCGGCACAGGGTCACCAGGGTGGGGTACTGGTCGAGGTTGTCGATGTCCAGACGCTGCCCGATCGCACGCGCGAACGCCGGCGAGGTAAGGTCTTCGATCAGCGTGTTGATGCTGGGTCCGCAATCACTCCGGTCATACGGGAAAAACCCGGCGCTGGCATAGCGCGGAAAGTCGCGATCGAGGTCGCCGCGCACTTCGTCCGACAATTGGCCATGGGCCACCATGAACGGAAAGGGCTGGTGCTGCACCACGGTGTCCGGGCGATCGAGTCGCGCGGGATCGAGCAAGACGGCGGCACCCATGGGACATTCAGCTCCGTGCAAATGATGCCTAGTGTAACGCCTGTCCGGTAGCGGCAAAGGGGTGGCGAGACCGTGGTTCAGGTGATGTAAGTCCAGGCGGCGTAGGCTGGACAGAAACGTGGTCGCCGCCTATCATTTCATCCCGCCCGGATATTTCCCTCCCAAGCGCCACAAGCCAGCAATGCAACGGCTTGCGGACGTTGTCGTATCTCAAAAGGCGGTTACCGTATGCCCCTACCTGCCCTGCTGGCCCTCGAAGACGGCAGCGTGTTCCATGGTCGTGCCGTTGGCGCCGCGGGTGAAACCGTCGGCGAGGTCGTCTTCAATACGGCGATGACCGGCTATCAGGAAATCCTCACCGATCCCTCCTATGCGCGCCAGATCGTTACCCTGACCCATCCGCATGTCGGCAACACCGGCGTCAACGAAGAAGACGTGGAATCCTCCCTGGTGCACGCGGCCGGACTGATCGTGCGTGACGTGCCGCGCCGTCCCAGCAACTGGCGCTGCAGGGAGAGCCTGCCCGATTACCTCGATCGCCACGGCACGGTGGCGATCACAGGCATCGATACGCGCCGGCTCACCCGCATTCTGCGCGACAAGGGCGCGCTTGCCGGCTGCATCCTGGCCGGCGAGCAGGTCGACGTGGAGACTGCGTTGGCCAAGGCGCGGGGCTTCTCCGGCCTGAATGGCCTGGACCTGGCCAAGGTCGTCGGCACCACCAGACCCTATGTGTGGAACCAGGGCGTCTACGACCTGGATCGCGCGGCGTTCAACCAGCCGGCCATGCGTTTCAAGGTGGTGGTCTACGACTTCGGCAGCAAGCTCAACATCCTGCGCCTGCTGGCCGAACAGGGTTGCGACATCACGGTGGTTCCGCCGCAGACGCCCGCGCCGGAGGTGCTGGCGATGCAACCCGATGGGGTGGTGCTGTCCAACGGGCCGGGCGATCCGGCCGCGTGCGATTACGCCATCGCAGCTGCCCGTGAGCTGCTCGATGCGAAGATTCCCCTGTTCGGCATCTGTCTTGGTCACCAGTTGATGGCCCTGGCATTGGGTGGCAGGACGTTGAAGATGAAGTTCGGTCATCACGGCGCCAACCATCCGGTCAAGGACCTGGACAACGGTCGCGTACTGATCACCTCGCAGAACCACGGTTTTGCGGTCGACCCGGCCAGCCTGCCGGCAAACACACGGGTGACGCATGTCTCGTTGTTCGACGGTTCGTTGCAGGGGTTCACGCTGACTGATCGCCCCGCCTTCTGCTTCCAGGGCCATCCCGAGGCCAGTCCCGGTCCACACGATGTCAGCTACCTGTTCCAACGTTTCGCCGCACTGATGCAGGAGCCTCGCTGAGATGCCCAAGCGTACCGATATCAAGAGCATCCTCGTCATCGGTGCCGGCCCGATCGTGATCGGCCAGGCCTGTGAGTTCGACTACTCCGGCGCGCAGGCATGCAAGGCGCTGCAGGAGGAGGGCTATCGCGTCATCCTGGTCAACTCCAACCCCGCCACGATCATGACCGACCCGGATACCGCCGATGCGGTCTATATCGAGCCGATCAACTGGCAGACGGTGGAACGCATTATCGCCAAGGAGCGCCCCGACGCACTGCTGCCCACGATGGGCGGCCAGACCGGCCTCAATTGCGCGCTGGACCTGGCTGATCACGGGGTATTGGAGAAGTATGGCGTCGAGCTGATCGGCGCCCGGCGCGAAGCCATCCGCATGGCCGAGGACCGCGAGCTGTTCCGCGTGGCGATGGGCGAGATCGGGCTGGAATGCCCCAAGGCCGAGATCGTCCGCACGTTCGAGCAGGCGTTGGTGGTCCAGGCCAAGGTCGGTTTTCCCACCGTGATCCGGCCCAGCTTCACGCTCGGCGGCACCGGCGGCGGCATCGCCTACAACCGCGAGGAGTTCGAGCAGGTCGTCAAGCACGGCCTGGAACTGTCGCCGGTGGGCGAGGTGCTGGTCGAGGAATCCGTGCTCGGCTGGAAGGAATTCGAGATGGAGGTGGTTCGCGACAGCGCGGACAACTGCATCATCGTCTGCGCGATCGAGAACCTCGACCCGATGGGCGTGCATACCGGCGACTCGATCACGGTGGCGCCCGCGCAGACCCTCACCGACAAGGAATACCAGCGCCTGCGCGATGCCTCGATTGCCGTGCTGCGCAAGGTCGGCGTGGATACCGGCGGTTCCAACGTGCAGTTCGGCATCAGCCCCGAGGACGGTCGCGTGGTCGTCATCGAGATGAACCCCCGCGTATCACGCTCCTCGGCGCTGGCCTCCAAGGCCACCGGTTTCCCGATCGCCAAGGTCGCCGCCAAGCTGGCCGTCGGCTACACGCTGGACGAGCTCAAGAACGACATCACCGGTGGCCTGACCCCGGCCTCGTTCGAGCCGTCGATCGACTACGTGGTCACCAAGATTCCACGTTTCGCCTTCGAGAAGTTTCCGTCTGCCGACGCACGCCTCACCACCCAGATGAAATCGGTGGGCGAGGTGATGGCCATGGGACGGACTTTCCACGAGTCGCTGCAGAAGGCCCTGCGTGGTCTGGAGATCGGCAAGACCGGTCTCAATCCCACCGGACTGGACCTCGGCACCGAGACCGGCATTGCCACCTTGAAGCGTGAGTTGCGCGAGCCGCGTCCGGATCGCGTGTTCCATGTGGCCGATGCGTTCCGCGCCGGACTTTCGCTGGAAGAAGTGTACGACCTCAGCCGTATCGATCCGTGGTTCCTGGCCGCGTTCGAGGACATCGTGCTGGCCGAGAAGGAGGTGGTGGAGCAGGGCATCACGGCACTGGATGCAGCACGCGTGCGTGAGCTCAAGCGGCTTGGTTTCGCCGATGCGCGGATCGCCGAACTGCTCGATTCCGACGAGGCCGCGGTGCGCCACCTGCGCCACACCCTGGACGTGCGTCCAGTCTACAAGCGGGTGGATTCCTGCGCGGCCGAGTTCGCCACCAGCACCGCCTACATGTATTCGACCTACGAGGAAGAATGCGAGGCCGTACCGACCGACCGCGACAAGATCATCGTGCTCGGCGGCGGGCCGAACCGGATCGGCCAGGGCATCGAGTTCGACTATTGCTGCGTGCATGCCTCGCTGGCACTGCGCGAGGATGGTTACGAAACCATCATGGTCAACTGCAATCCCGAGACGGTATCGACCGACTACGACACCTCCGACCGCCTGTATTTCGAGCCGGTGACGCTGGAAGACGTGCTCGAAATCGTCCACGTCGAGCAGCCGAAGGGCGTGATCGTGCAGTACGGCGGGCAGACGCCATTGAAGCTGGCGCGCGCATTGGAAGCGGCGGGCGTGCCGATCATCGGCACCAGCCCGGACTCGATCGACCTGGCCGAGGATCGTGAGCGCTTCCAGCACATGATCGAAAAGATCGGCCTGAAGCAGCCACCGAACCGTACCGCCCGGAATGCCGACGAGGCACTGGCTTTGGCCCGCGAAATCGGCTATCCGCTGGTGGTGCGGCCAAGCTACGTGCTTGGCGGACGCGCGATGGAAGTGGTGCACGACGACGCCGACCTTTCGCGCTACATCCGCGATGCGGTGAAAGTCTCCAACGATTCGCCGGTGCTGCTGGACCGCTTCCTCGACCATGCCGTCGAAGTGGACGTGGATGTGGTCGCCGATGCCGAGGGTAACGTGCTGATCGGCGGCATCATGGAACACATCGAGGAAGCCGGCGTGCACTCCGGCGATTCGTCGTGCTCGTTGCCGCCGTATTCGCTGAGCCTGCCGATCCAGGATGAACTGCGCCGCCAGGTCACCGCGATGGCGAAAGAGTTGAAAGTCATCGGCCTGATGAACACGCAGTTCGCGATCCAGGGCGACACCGTCTACCTCCTGGAGGTGAATCCGCGCGCATCGCGCACCGTACCCTTCGTGTCCAAGGCCACCGGCGTGCCGCTGGCGAAGATTGCCGCCCGGGTGATGGCCGGGCGCAGCCTGGCCAGCCTGGGAGCGACCAGGGAAGTGATTCCGGCGTATTACTCGGTGAAAGAGGCCATCTTCCCGTTCTTGAAGTTCCAGAACGTCGACCCCATTCTTGGACCGGAGATGCGTTCCACCGGCGAAGTGATGGGTGTGGGGCGCAGCTTTGGTGCGGCGTTTGCCCGCGGTCATGAAGCAGCGGGAATCCACCCACCAGTCCTGGGCAAAGTGTTCCTGTCGGTACGGGACGCTGACAAGGAACGCCTGTTGCCCGTGGCCAACGAGGTCATCGCGCGCGGTTTCAGCCTGGTGGCAACCGCCGGTACGGCCAGTTATCTGGCCGCGCACGGCGTGGCGTGTGAACGCATCAACAAGGTCCTCGAGGGTCGTCCGCACATCGTCGATGCCATCAAGAATGGTGAAATCGTCTACATCGTCAACACCACCGAAGGAAAGCAGGCGATCGCCGACTCTTTCTCGATCCGGCGTGAAGCGTTGCAGCATCACGTGACGTACTCCACCACGGTGGCGGGTGCCCGCGCCTTGGTGCATTCGCTGGATTTCCGTGGCAGCGGCGAGGTACACAGCCTGCAGGAACTGCATCAGGAGCTCAGCACATGAGTCGCGTCCCCATTACCAAGACCGGTTTCGAACGCCTGCGCGCGGAACTGGAAAGGCTGAGATCGACCGAGCGTCCGCGCATCATCGCGGCCATCGCCGAGGCGAGGGCGCATGGCGACCTCAAGGAGAACGCCGAGTATCACGCGGCGCGCGAGCTGCAGAGTTTCACCGAAGGGCGCATTGCCCAGCTCGAAAGCGTGTTGTCGACTGCCGAAGTGATCGATGTCGTCCGGCTCAACGCAGGCAAGAAAGTGGTGTTCGGGGCAACCGTCGACCTCGAGGATGAAGACAGTGGCGCCGCGGTGACCTACCAGATCGTGGGTGACCTGGAAGCCGACATCAAGCAGCACCTGATTGCGGTGTCGTCGCCGATTGCCCGCGCGCTGATCGGCAAGTGTGCCGGAGACAGCCTGGAGTTCACGGCACCCAATGGCGTCAAGCACTACGAGATCATCGATGTCCGCTACCAGTGACGGTGGCACCGGGTGCCCGCGAGGTGGCCGCGGAAGCTGCCGGGCAGCCACAAAAAAGGCCGCGTGAGCGGCCTTTTTCGCTGACGCCGGCAACGCACTCAACTCAGCGCTGGCGAGCCTTGAAACGGGGGTTGCTCTTGCAGATCACGAACACCTTGCCGCGACGACGCACGATCTTGCAGTCGCGGTGCCGCGCCTTGGCGGACTTCAAAGAGTTAAGCACCTTCACGGCCGACTCCTGACACTAAAAGAAAAATCCAAGCTCGCAAGTATAGCTGTCTCAATGTGCGGTCACAAGCCAGGAATGACGGCGGTTTCGGTAACCGTGGTCAGGAACTGCTGCAACGCCGGCGAATGATCGTTGGCGCGGCAAGCCACCGCCAGCAGCAGGAAGGCGTCGGGATCCTCCAGCGGCACATACACGACTCCGGCCAGACGCACGGCACAGATGCTGGCCGGTACCAGTGCCAGCCCCAGCCCTGCGGCGACCAGCGCCAGCAATCCATTGATCTGTTGGGCGTGCTGGACAATGAGCGGCTGGAAACCTGCGTGGTGTGCCAGGGTCGCCAGCCGGTCGTACAGCGCGGCGGCCAGGGCCCGCGGCTGCGACACAAAGGCGTCGCCGGCAACCTCGGCCAGCCCCAGGCCGCTGCGGCCGGCCAATCGGTGCCCGGCGGGCATGGCGAGCAACAGCGGTTCGCGGTCAATGACACTCAGCCGCAGGTTGCGGGCATCGTGCACGTGCGCCGGCTCGCTGCGGACAAAACCGGCGTCGATTTCGTCGGCGAGCAGCGCGGCGAACTGCGGCTCGGTGTACATCTCGCTGAGTTTGAGGCCGACCTTGGGTGCAATCTGTCCATACCGTAGCAAGGCTCGCGGCAGCGCCGGATGAAACGACACCGAAACCGTATAGGCCAGGCGCAGATGACCGCTGTAGCCTGCCGCGACGGCGGTGACCTGGCTGCGTGCCTCGTCTGCCTTGGCCAGGATCTGCCGGGCCTGCTCGAGGAAGACGCGCCCCGGTTCCGTCAACGCGACATGGCGCTTGCTGCGCTCCAGCAGTAGCACGCCCAGATCCTGCTCCAGGGATTTGATTTGTTGCGACAGGGGTGGCTGCGAAAGGTGCAGGCGCATGGCCGCGCGGGTGAAGCTCAACTCCTCGGCGACCGCCACGAAATAGCGCAACTGGCGAAAGTCAAACATATAGCGATTTCGAATCAGTACAGACGGAAATATATATTAGATACTTTATTCCGTCGATCATAAAATGCCCGCGCCCCGCCACCCCCTCCCCTCAGTGGCGGCGGCCCTCGCCCCGCAGCGACGCTAAATACGATATCTGGTTCAACTCCCCCCCTGAATCCATGTCGATGCGTCTTCCTGCGGGGCGCTTTCCTTTCCCAAGTCGCCACGCCGGTCATGGTCGCGGCACCCCGATGGTTGATGTGCGGGATCAGATCCGGGCGGCCAGGCGAGTGCCCTGGTCGATGGCGCGCTTGGCATCGAGTTCCGCAGCCACATCGGCACCGCCAATGACGTGCACCGTCACGCCGGCGGCGATCAGCTCGTCAGCCAGTCGCCGGTTGGGTTCCTGGCCCGCGCACACCACGACGTTGTCGACCGGCAGAATCTGCGCCTTGCCATCGACGGTGACATGCAGGCCGCGGTCGTCGAAGCGCTCATAGCGGACCTTGTTCAACATGGTGACCTGCTTGGCTTTCAGGGTTGCCCGATGCACCCAGCCGGTGGTCTTGTTCAATCGTGCGCCGAGGCGCCCCTCGCTGCGCTGGAGCAGCCAGACTTTTCGTTCCGGCGCCTCGGGTCGTGGTGGCTGCAGTCCGCTGCGCTGCGCAAGATCCATATCCACGCCCCATTCGCGGGTCCAGCGCGCTACCTCGGTCGTCGGGGAGGGCGCCGCTTCCACCAGATATTCGGCGATGTCAAAACCAATCCCGCCGGCGCCGATGACGGCCACTCTCGCCCCGACCGGCTGATGCCTCGCCAGTACGTCGAGATATCCCAGCACCCGTGGGTCATCGCTCCCGGGAAAGTTCACCTGGCGCGGCGTGATGCCGGTGGCGATGACGACCTCGTCGTAGCCGGCCGAGCAAAGGGACGGGACGTCGGCGGGTTGCCCCAGTTGGACGTCTACACCCATATCGGCCAGTTGGTGCCGGAAATAGCGTAGCGTTTCATGAAACTCTTCCTTTCCTGGAATCTGTTTTGCGTAGTTGAACTGGCCGCCGATCTCCTTGGCCAGGTCAATCAAGGTGACCTGGTGACCGCGTTCGCCCAATGCGCTGGCGCAAGCCATGCCGGCCGGGCCGGCGCCGACCACCGCGATGCGCTTGCGTGATCGAGCCGGTTCGATCTTCAGTTCGGTCTCGTGGCAGGCGCGTGGGTTGACCAGGCAACTGGCACGCCTGTTCTGGAATACATGGTCCAGACAGGCCTGGTTGCAGGCGATGCAGGTGTTGATCCGCTCGCTGCGGCCGGCTTTCGCCTTGTTCGCCCAGGCCGGGTCGGCCAGCAGCGGGCGCGCCATCGAGACCATGTCCGCGTCACCGTCGGCCAGGAGGCGCTCGGCCACGTCCGGCATGTTGATGCGGTTGGTGGCAACCAACGGGATCGTCACCTCACCCTTGAGTTTCCGCGTGACCCAGGCGAAGCCCGCACGCGGCACGCTGGTGACGATGGTGGGAATGCGCGCCTCATGCCAGCCGATGCCGGTATTGATGATGCTGGCACCTGCAGCTTCGATCGCCCTGGCCAGGGTGACGACCTCGCCCCAGTCCTGGCCGCCCTCGACCAGATCGAGCATCGACAGGCGGTAGATGATGATGAAGTCGCGTCCCACCGCCTCGCGCGTGCGCTGCACGATCTCGATCGGGAAGCGCATGCGCCGGGCGGCATCGCCGCCCCAGGCGTCATGGCGCTGGTTGGTGCGTGCGGCGATGAACTGGTTGATCAGGTACCCTTCCGAGCCCATCACTTCGACGCCGTCGTAACCGGCGTCCCTGGCAAGCTTCGCACAGTGCACGAAATCGCCGATCGTGCGTTCGACTCCTCGCGACGAAAGGGCGCGTGGCGTGAACGGGGTAATCGGCGATTTGATCCTCGAGGGCGCCACCGACAACGGGTGGTAGCCGTAACGGCCGGCGTGCAGGATCTGCATGCAGATGCGTCCACCCTCGGCGTGCACCGCATCGGTGAGTTTGCGATGGCGTGGTTTGTGCCAGGGCATCGTGAGCCGCCCGCCGAACGGTTTCAGCCAGCCTGCGATGCTCGGCGAGATGCCGCCGGTGACCATCAGGCCGACCCCGCCGCGGGCGCGCTCGGCGAAGTACGCCGCCAGTTTGTCGTAGTCGCCGGCCTTGTCTTCCAGCCCGGTATGCATCGAGCCCATCAGGATGCGATTGGGCAGGGTTGCATGGCCCAAGTCGAGTGGAGCGAACAGGTTGGGGTAGTTCATGCGATCCACGGCGGCCTCAAACGATCGTATGAATGTGCCGGTGTTCGGCATGCAAAAGCAAGCGCCGCCGGGCTGCGGTTGTCCGCGTCAGGCCAGCAGTTGCCGTACCAGCGCGATGTAGCGGCGCATGGCTTCCTCGCCGGGAACGCCGCTCAGTTGTGCCCAGGCCTCGTGCTTGGAAGTACCGACGAAGTCGAAAAAGCCGGGCCGGGTGCGTGTCAGGTCACCCTCGGTACTTTGTTTGTAGAGGGCGTACAGCTTCAGCAAGGTGTCGTTGTCCGGGCGCTTGGCCAAGTGCTGGACATCTTCGGCAGCTTGATCGAACTCACGTCGAAGATCGTTCATGAGACAGGTTGACCAATTGGATCGCAGGCTGGAAGCCCGGGGGATCGGCTAGGTTACACGCGTTGCGGGCAGGGTCAACGCGTTAGACTGCGCGCTTCCCATGTCGCCAGGATATTTTCATGAGTCATGCTGTTGCCGCTCCCGTGCTCACCATCGACGGACCGTCCGGATCGGGCAAGGGTACCGTCAGTGCGATGGTCGCCGAGCGGCTGGGCTGGCGGCTGTTGGACTCCGGCGCATTGTATCGCGCGGTCGGCTACGCCGCTGGTGCGGCCGGGCTGGATCTTTCGGATGTGGACGCGGTGACCCGCTGTGCCCAGGGAACCAGGATCCAGTTTCGGGCTGCCACGGACGGCAGCGAGACTCGCGTGATCGTCAACGGGCACGACGCCACCGACGAGTTGCGTACCGAAACCGCCGGGGCGGCCGCTTCGGCCATTGCCTCGATGCCGAGCGTGCGCGAGGCTTTGGTGGCGATACAACTGGGCTTCCGCCGGGCGCCCGGGCTGGTCGCTGACGGGCGTGACATGGGCACCGTGATCTTCCCGGACGCCGCGCACAAGGTTTTCCTCACCGCGACGGCTGCCGAGCGGGCAAAAAGGCGCTATAAGCAGTTGAAGGAAAAGGGGCTCAGCGTTACACTTGCCGGCCTTCAGCGTGAGATTGAGGCGCGGGATCGCCGGGACGCATCGCGTGCGGTCGCGCCACTCAAGCCCGCTGAAGATGCCGTGCTGGTGGACACCACTGGCATGGGCATCGACGAGGTCGTTGCGAAAGTACTTGCCGTCGTGCAGTCCTGAGCGGATTGTGCGGCGGCTTTTGTGCCCCTGTCACGGCAGGGGGTTTTGATCCACGGTGGCGACGGCCGGCTCCGCGGGAGCCGTCGAAGACACCCCCAACCGGTGGACCGGACGTTCATGCGCAACCACTGACCCGGACGCAGCGGACCCACGGTCTTTTCCTACTATGGAATCAACATGACAGAAAGTTTTGCCGAACTGTTTGAACAGAGCCAGCAGGCCATCTCCAAGCTGAAGCCCGGCGCCATCGTCACCGGCATCGTCGTGGAAATCCGCAACGATGTCGTCGTGATCAATGCAGGCCTGAAGAGCGAAGGCATCGTCCCGATCGAGCAATTCAAGAACGAGGAAGGTGCGCTGGAGGTGCAGGTTGGCGACGAGGTGAAGGTAGCCCTCGAAGCCCTGGAGGATGGTTTCGGCGAGACCAAGCTGTCGCGCGAGAAAGCCAAGCGCTCGATGGTATGGGACGACCTGGAGCAGGCGTTCGACAAGGAAGAGACCATCACCGGCATGATTTCCGGCAAGGTCAAGGGTGGTTTCACCGTCGACATCAAGGACGTCCGGGCGTTCCTGCCCGGTTCGCTGGTCGACGTGCGCCCGGTGCGCGAGCCGACCTATCTCGAGGGCAAGGAACTCGAGTTCAAGATCATCAAGCTGGACCGCAAGCGCAACAACGTGGTGGTCAGCCGCCGCGCCGTCGTCGAGACCGAGTTCTCCGAGGAGCGCGAGAAGCTGCTGGAGCGCCTGGTCGAGGGTGCCGTCATCAAGGGTGTGGTGAAGAACCTCACCGATTACGGCGCGTTCGTGGACCTGGGCGGCATCGACGGCCTGCTGCACATCACGGACATGGCGTGGAAGCGTGTGCGTCATCCGTCCGAAGTGGTCAACGTCGGCGACGAGCTGGACGTGCGCGTGCTGAAGTACGACAAGGAGCGCAACCGCGTTTCGCTGGGCCTGAAGCAGCTGGGCGACGATCCGTGGGTGAACATCTCGCGTCGTTACCCGGTCGGCAGCCGTATCTTCGGCAAGGTCTCCAACGTCACCGATTACGGCTGCTTCGTCGAGATCGAGCCGGGCGTGGAAGGTCTGGTGCACGTGTCCGAGATGGATTGGACCAACAAGAACGTCAACCCGGCCAAGGTGGTGCAGGTCGGTGACGAGACCGAAGTGGCCGTGCTGGATGTGGATGAGGAACGTCGCCGCATCTCGCTGGGCATCAAGCAGACCCGTTCCAACCCGTGGGAAGCCTTCGCCGCCATGCACAAGAAGGGCGACAAGGTGTCCGGCCAGATCAAGTCGATCACCGACTTCGGCGTGTTCATCGGCCTGGAAGGCGGCATCGATGGCCTGGTGCACCTGTCCGACATCTCCTGGCAGGTGTCCGGCGAAGACCTGGTGCGCGACTTCAAGAAGGGCGAAGAGATCGAGGCCGTGGTGCTGGCCGTGGATCCGGAGCGCGAGCGTATCTCGCTGGGCATCAAGCAGATGGAACAGGATCCGTTCGGCCAGTTCATGGCTGCCAATCCGCGTGGCACGATCGTCAACGGTACGGTCAAGGAAGTCGATGCCAAGGGTGCGGTGATCGACCTGGGCGACGGCGTGGAGGGTTACCTGCGTGCCAACGACATCGCCAAGGAGCGCATCGACGACGCCACTCAGCACCTGAAAGTAGGGGACAAGGTCGAGGCCAAATTCACCGGCATGGATCGCAAGGGTCGCCAACTGGCGCTCTCGATCCGCGCCAAGGACGAGGAGGACGCTCCCGAGGCAGCAGTGGACTATTCCTCTGCCGCCAGCGGCACGACCAAGCTCGGCGCGTTGTTGAAGGAACAGTTCAACAAGGCCGACTGATCGCCGGTTGCAGGCACGACACGGGGCGGCGGTCGCCGCCCCGCTGTATCACGTCACGGACATTGGGGCCCATGACCAAATCCGAATTGATCGAAGCGCTGGCAAGGCGCCAGACCCACCTCGCGTTTGCCGATGTCGAGATGGCCGTAAAAAACGTCATCGAGCAGATGAGCCAGGCGTTGGCCCAGGGCGAACGCATCGAGGTCCGCGGTTTCGGCAGCTTCGCGCTGCACTATCGACCACCCCGGATGGGGCGCAACCCGAAGACGGGGGAAGCCGTGGCCCTGCCTGGCAAACACGTCCCTCATTTCAAGCCAGGCAAGGAATTGCGCGAGCGTGTCAATCTCGGTCTTGGAAAGGATGCCGGCTGAGTCGTCCATGACGATCAATCCCGAGGCAGGCGGCGCGAGCCGGTCCTGCCTTCTTTTTGGCGGTCGATCGCGCGGCGCGGACGGCGCTGTCCGGCCGTCGGCAGAAGCGGTGTGGTGCGCTCTGTGCCAGTGGGGACCAATCAGGTAAAGTCAGCGCATGCGACTGCTTGGAATCATTACCCTCGTCATCTTTGTTGCCGCCGGCATCGTGCTGGGCGCGCTCAATGCCGGCATGGTCGATTACGACTTCGGATTTGCGCAGGTGCAGTTGCCCAAGGGGGCGGCCCTGCTGGGCGTCCTGGTGATCGGTTGGCTACTCGGCGGGGTGACCGCTTGGTTGGGGTCGCGGCCACGGCGCCCACGCCAGCCCCCCAGCGCCGACCGGAAGCCGCCGGTCAAGCCATGAATCCGCTGTATGTGCTGGCTGCGCTGATGCCTGCTGCGTTCGCGCTTGGCTGGTGGGCCTCGCGCCAGATCGGCGCACGGCGGTCCGGTACCGAAGTCAGCGAGCTGTCGTCGGATTACTTCCGCGGCCTGAACTACCTGCTCAACGAAGAGCAGGACAAGGCAATCGAAGTCTTCCTGAAGCTGGCCGAATACAATCGCGACACGGTCGAGACGCACCTCGCGCTGGGCAACCTGTTCCGTCGCCGCGGTGAAGTGGATCGGGCGATCCGGCTGCATCAACACCTGGTCTCGCGGCCCGGCCTGTCCGAGGCCATGAAGACCGTGGCGCTGCTGGAGCTGGGGGAAGACTACATGCGTTCGGGCCTGCTCGATCGGGCCGAAGCGTTGTTCACCGACCTGGTGGCGATGGACGCGCACGCGCCGTCGGCGTTGCGCCACCTGATCTCGATCTACCAGCACGAACGCGACTGGCACAAGGCCATCGAGCATGCCCGGCGCCTGGAGGCGATGACCGGCGAGGATGAGACCCCGATGATCGCCCAGTTCTATTGCGAACTGGCCGAGCGCGCACGCCAGCACGGCGCGCGCGTGGAGGCGCGTGATTACCTGCGTCAGGCGTTCCTGTGCCAACCCGATTGCGTGCGCGCATTCATGCTGACCGGGCGAATGCACGCGGAAGACGGCGAGCATGCCGAAGCCGTCGACGCATTCGAGGCGGCGATCGGGGCAGACAACGCATTCACGCCGGACATCCTGCCGCCCCTACTCAACAGCTACGCCCGTTCGCAGCAGATGGCGCGCGCCGAAGCCTTTCTGAGCGACATGCTGGGGCATTATCATGGCGTGTCGCCGATCCTGGCCCTGGCCCAGCTCCACCGGCAACGCGACGGCGAGCGCGCCGCGATCGATTTTCTCACCGCGCAGTTGCGCCAGCGCCCGTCGGTACGTGGATTGATGACGCTGCTCGACGCCACCATGGACAAGATCGAGGGCGAGGCACGGGAGAACTTCCTGATCCTGCGCGACCTCACCCGAAAGCTGCTCGAGGGTCAGGCGATGTACCGCTGCAACCGTTGTGGCTTCGGTGCCAAGGCACATCACTGGCAATGTCCCAGTTGCAAGAACTGGAGCACGATCCGGCCGATCCGAGGGGTTGCCGGAGAGTGACATGACGATGCTGATGACCATCGGATGGTTGCTGGCGGGTTTCTCGATCACCGTCTTGCTGGTACGTGGCGCGATCGGCTACGCGCGCCGCCGCGGCATGCTGGATCGACCGGGGCAGCGTCGTTCGCATCACGTTCCGACACCGCGCGGCGGCGGCATCGGTATCGTCGTGTCCATGCTGGTCTGTCTGCCCGGAGTAAGCTGGAGTCTGCGCGAAGCAGGGCTGTCGCATGCTTTGCCGGGAAGCTTGTGCGTGGCGCTGGCGCTGGTCGCGCTGGTCGGTTGGTGGGACGATCATCGTTCGTTGCCGGTATTGCCGCGACTGGCCGCGCAGTTGATGGCGGTCGTGCTGTTTTCCACGGGCCTGCTGATGACGGATGGCCTCGACTGGTGGTGGCTGCCGCTGCTGCTGGTCGCTGGCGTGTGGAGCATCAACTTGCACAACTTCATGGATGGTATCGACGGTCTGCTGGCGCAGCAGGCGATTTTTGTCAGCGGCGGCCTGGCGGCTCTGGCATGGGGAGCGGCGCAGCCCGTACTCGCCCTTGCCATCGGCTGCCTGGCCGTGTCGGCGCTCGGCTTCTGGTGCTTCAACCGGGCACCGGCACGCATTTTCATGGGCGATGTCGGCAGTGGCAGCGTGGGCTTGCTGATCTTCGCGTTCAGCGCGATGCTATGGAAGGTCGAGCGTGACTTGCTGTGGCCGGCCCTGATTCTGTCTTCCACGTTCGTGGTCGACGCCAGCCTGACCTTGCTGACACGGATGTGGCAGGGACGGCGCTGGTACGCCGCCCATCGCGAGCACCTTTACCAGTGGCTGGCACGTGGCGGTCGGACGCATGCCAGGGTGGGAGCGGCCTATCTGGGCTGGAACGTGTTGGTCGCGGCGCCACTGACCTGGTTGGCGTGGCGTCATCTGCACGTTGCCTTGACCATTACCATGGCCGCCTACCTGGGCGCGGCGGTCGTGTGGCTGTACCTGAAACGTCGCCTGTTGCGACGCCATCCGAGCAAGGCTCCCCATGTCACTGCGTAAGCTTGTCGGCTTCATTCACCCGCGCGTCGCGGTCGTGTTCCACGACCTGCTGGTGACGGCGCTTGCCTGGTGGATCGCCAAGTGGCTGCGCTATACCCTGCGGCCCGACGAGATCGTCAGTTTCCAACTGCTTGAATTTCCGCTGGTTCTGGTGGTGCAGGGTCTGATCTTCCGCTGGACGGGGCTCTACAGGAGTGTATGGCGCTTTGCCAGCCTGCCGGATCTGTGGAATATCGTGCGGGCCTCGGCGATCGGCGCGCTGTCGGTGGCCGTGGTCCTGTTTCTCTACAACCGGTTGGAAGGCGTGCCGCGCTCGGTGCTGCTGCTGTACCCGGGCCTGCTTGCCTTGCTGCTGGGAGCCCCGCGACTGGCTTACCGTTACTGGAAGGACAGCCGCACCGATCTTCTGAAGGGCCAGGTCGCAAAGCGGGTCCTGATCGTGGGTGCGGACCGGGCCGGCGAGGTGCTTTCCCGCGATCTGCATCACGACAACCGTTATGCTGTGGTCGGCTTCGTGGACGACAAGCCGCGCCTGCACGGGGCCAGCATCAACGGTCATCCGGTACTGGGTCGCCTCGAGCAATTGCCCGAGTTGGCACGCGGCGCGGCGGTGGACATGCTGCTGATCGCCTTGCCTGGGGCATCCACGGCCGAGATGAGGCGCGTGGTCGCCTTGTGCGAGAGCACGGATCTGCCCTACCGGACCGTGCCCCGCCTCGAAGACGTCGTCGCCGGTCGCGCGTACCTGAACCAGATCAAGGAAGTGGCGATCGAGGACCTGCTCGGCCGTGACGCGGTGGAGTTGGATTGGACCGCGATCCGCGAGACGCTGAGTGGCCGCCGTGTGCTGGTGACCGGGGGTGGCGGCTCGATCGGGTCGGAGCTGTGCCGGCAGGTCGCCCGACTGGGTGCACAAGCACTCACCGTGGTCGAGCAGAGCGAGTACAACCTGTACCGGATCACCCAGGAGTTGCGTGCGGACTTCCCGGAGTTGATCCTCGATGCCGTGTTGGCCAATTGCGGCGACCAGCCGGCGATGCGCAAGGTGTTCGCCGAAGCGCAGCCGCAGGTGGTGTTCCATGCCGCGGCCTACAAGCACGTGCCGATGCTGCAGGGGCAATTGCGCACGGCGTTCTGCAACAATGTGCTGGCTACCCGCACCGTGGCCGATGCCGCCTGTGCCGTCGGCGTGTCGTGTTTCGTGTTGATCTCGACCGACAAGGCGGTCAACCCGACCAGCGTGATGGGCGCGTGCAAGCGGGTTGCCGAAATCTATTGCCAGAACCTCGACAGCCACTCCGACACACGCTTCATGACCGTGCGTTTCGGCAACGTGCTCGACTCGGCCGGTTCGGTCGTGCCGCTGTTCCGGCGGCAGATCCGCGAAGGCGGCCCGGTCACCGTGACCCATCCGGAAATCTCGCGCTACTTCATGACCATTCCCGAGGCCTGCCAGCTGATCCTGCAGACGGCAAGCATCGGCAAGGGTGGCGAGATCTTTGCCCTGGACATGGGCGAGCCGGTGAAAATCCGTGATCTGGCCGAACAGATGATCCGCCTCGCCGGCAAGAAGCCGGGCAGCGAGATTCCCATCATTTACACTGGCCTGCGTGCCGGCGAAAAGCTGTTCGAGGAACTTTTCCATCCACTGGAAAATTACCGCGCCACGTCGCATGCCAAGATTTTCCTGGCGCAGCACCGCGAGGTCTCGTGGGAACTGCTGCAGGCGCTGCTCAACAAGTCGGTCGAGGCCGTCGACGCCTTCAATGAGGAAGAACTTCGTCGCGCCGTGTCCAGCTTGTTGCCTTCGTTCCGCTGGAGCGAATCGGTGCAGCCGAACAATGTGGTGTCGATCCGTCGTATTACCCCGGAGGTCAACGAGTGAGCAAGCCCCTGCGTAAAGTGGTATTTCCCGTAGCCGGACTTGGCACGCGCTTCCTGCCGGCAACCAAGGCGGTTGCCAAGGAAATGCTGCCGGTGCTGGACAAACCGCTGATCCAGTATGCCGTCGACGAGGCGGTGGATGCCGGGGCCGATACGCTGGTCTTCGTTACCAACCGGTACAAGCACGCGATTGCCGACTACTTCGACAAGGCCTACGAGCTGGAGTCGAAGCTGCAGGAAAAAGGTAAGGCGGAACTGCTGGCGCTGGTGCAAGGCACCTTGCCCCGACATGTGCGGGCGATCTTCGTAACCCAGCCCGAAGCGCTGGGCCTGGGCCACGCCGTGCTCTGCGCCAAACCGGTGATTGGCGACGAGCCGTTCGGCGTGGTGTTGCCCGACGACCTGATCTGGAATGGCGCGGGCAAGGGGGCATTGCGGCAAATGGCCGAGCTGGCTGACGCGCAGCAGGCCGGAGTGATCGCAGTCGAGGAAGTACCTCACGACGAGACCGACAAGTACGGAATCGTCGATGCCGTGCCGCTCGATGGTCGCACCGCCCGGATCCGCTATATGGTCGAGAAGCCCAGGCCGACCGACGCCCCGTCGAACCTGGCCGTGGTGGGACGTTATGTCCTGCCGGGTCGTATCTTCGAACTGCTGGAAAAGACCACCACCGGCACCGGTGGCGAGATCCAGTTGACCGATGCGATCGATGCCCTGCTGAAAGAACAGGGCAAGGTGCTGGCCTACCGCTTCGAGGGCACCCGCTTCGATTGCGGCAACAAGGCTGGCCTGGTGCGTGCCACGATGCACATGGCGATGCAGGATCCGACCCTGGTGCCGACCGTGCGGGAATTTCTCGGCGCGCTCTGACCGCTGGCGCACCCACGCGCTCTGTTGCAGTTCGCGGCAGAGCGGCAATGTCGCCGGAGGTAATACGCTTGGTTGGTCGATAGCCTCCGCGCGAGTCGCTGCTGCCGCATGAACCCGTCTTCCTACTATCGCGCCACCGCCACGCCGGATGCGGCATGGGAGCCGCTGGATGGTGCCGCGCGGGCGCAGGTGGCGATCATCGGCGGTGGCTTCGCCGGCTTGAACACCGCGCTTGGGCTGGCCGAACGCGGCCTGCGCGATGTCGTGCTGCTGGAGCGCGAGCAGATCGGTTTCGGCGCGTCGGGTCGCAACGGCGGCTTCGTGTTTGCCGGTTATTCGCTGGGCGAGCAATCGCTGCTCGACCAATTGGGCGAAACCCGTGCCCGCGCACTGTTCAAGCTCACCACGGACGCGGTGGGGCGGATTCGCCAACGCATTGCCGATTACGAGATCGCCTGCGACCTGGTCGACGAAGGCGTGATCTGGGCCAATTGGTTTCGTGATCCGGGCGTGTTGCGCAAGCGCCAGGCCCTGTTGGCCGAGCACTATGGTGTGCACTGGCAGTGGCTGAGCAAGGACGAACTGCGCACGCAAATCCGCAGCAGGCGCTATCACGGCGGCCTGTACGAGCGTGATGCGCTGCATCTGCAGCCGCTCAACTATGCACTGGGCCTGGCCACGGCAGCGGCCGGGCAGGGCGTGCGCATCCACGAGGGCAGCGGCGCGCTGGAGCTGGTACGCGAGGGCTTGCTCTGGCGCGTGCGTACCGCCCAGGGCGAAGTATTGGCTGACCAGGTGGTGCTGGCGTGCGGTGGCTACCTGGCTGGCCTGCAAAAGCCGATCGACCGTGCGATCCTGCCGATCGCCACCTACGTGATGGTGACCGAGCCGCTCGGCGAGCGTCTGGACGAGTGCCTGCGTACCCGCGCGGCGGTCTACGACAGCCGCTTTGCGTTCGACTATTACCGCGCATTGCCGGACCGGCGATTGCTGTGGGGCGGACGTATTTCGGTACTCGAGCGCTCGCCCGCCGCGGTGCAGAAACTGCTCGCCAGGGATTTGCTGCGCGTCTTTCCGCAGCTCGCCGGCGTGAAGATCGACTACGCCTGGTCGGGGTTGATGAGTTATGCGCGCCACCAGATGCCGCAGATCGGGGGCGACGGCAACGGCTTGTGGTGGGCGCAGGCGTTTGGCGGGCATGGCTTGGCGCCCACCTGCGTCGCCGGGGAATTGCTTGCGGCTGCGCTTGCCGGAGGCGACGATGGTTGGAAGCAGTTCCGCGATTACGGGCTGGGCAACGTTGGCCGTCCGTTCGGCTATCTTGCGGCGCAGGCCAGTTATTGGTGGCAGCAAGGCCGGGACAGTCTGAAAACGAGGATGGAAGGATGAATGCGGAAACCATTCCCGAAATAACCTGGAGCGATTTCGAAAAGGTCATGTTGGTCGCCGGCACGGTGACACGGGTGGAGGCATTCCCCGAAGCACGCAAGCCGGCGTGGAAGGTGTGGGTGGATTTCGGACCTTACGGGGAGCGCAAGACCAGCGCGCAGATCGCGGCACTGTACCAGGCCGACGACCTGCTCGGTCGACAGATCGTGGGCGTGATCAATTTCCCCGAGAAGCAGATCGGCCCGTTCCGCTCGCAGTTCCTGTTGACCGGGTTTCAT
>JACDJB010000304.1_pt1 | contig 57376 bp, 52 predicted proteins | sample 7454121 | NCBI WGS metagenome assembly JACDJB01 (sample SAMN14253290, study PRJNA609438) | sludge metagenome | isolation source: sludge after 25d culture with pyrite | collected 2018-12-20 | reverse complement strand
GGCAATGATCACCATGGTGCTGGCCACCACGGTCTTGGGGTGGTCCGGGTCGATCTTGCCGCCAAACAGCCACTGCTCGCCCAACGCGCGCGCCAGGTTGCCGTGCACGCGGATGATGGCGGCGGCAGCGTCCAGGTAGAACAGCAGCGTGCCGACACCGATCAGCAGGTAGCCCACCATGAACAACGCGGCAGAGCCGGGCGACCACAAGGCCATGCCGTGGGTTGGCAGCGGGTAGAGGAAGGTCCACAGCGCGCCGTAGCCGCCGACAAAGATGGCCGCGATGATTGCCACTGCGCCGAGCATGAACAGGACGTAGTTGGCAAGGAAGGCCCAAAGGTGCAGGCGCACGTACTTGCGCAGGAAGAACCACATCACTGCGGTGGTCGCCAGCGACATCGTCCCGACCATGCCGGCACCGTGCATCGACAGGAGCTTGTAGAACACGTTCGGCGCCACGTTGGTCCAGGTCGCCTGCGACAGGCGCATGGTCAGACCCAGCGCCATCATCAGCAGGAACAGCGCCAGGGCGGTGATCATGTAGAGGTTGAAGGCGGCGCGCTCGCCGCCGGCGAGCCGTTCTTCCTGCGGGTACATGACGAGCGATGCCATGGTCAGTGCTCCTGTTCCGCAACGACCTGGAAGCTGGCCCGCATGGGCGCGTGCCCGAGGCCGCAGTATTCCAGGCATTGCACGGTATAGGTGCCTGGCTGCGCAAACCTGTGCAGCAGCCGGTTGGTGAAGCCGGGCATGGCCTGGGTCTGCGTGACGATGCGCCCGTCCGGCGCGTAGATGGCAAAGCCGTGGTTGACGTCGCCACTGGTGACGCGGAACTCGACCAGGCTGCCGGCGCGCACACTGGCCGGCGTGATCTGCCACGACCACATGCGCCCAAGCACGTCCACCACCTGGTCGGCCGGCAGGCTGCCGGCCTGCGGCGGCACCGGGTAGCGGTGCAGCGTGGCCCAGCTGCCGATGATGAAGCCGGCAAGCAACAGCCAGAACATGCGTCCCTGCCATCGGCGCGAGGTGGCTGCGGCCGTTTGTGTTCCACGCGCATCGACCGGCTTGCCGGCCTGGATGATGACGTGGATGAACCCCAGGGCAACCAGTCCCATGCCCAGCAACGCGATGATCCAAACGACGTCCTGCAGGGCCATGCGGCCTCCCCTCGAGTCGTTAGACGCAGCCTTCGTACATGAACGACCGCTACATGTCAATTGCCAGGGTACCGCGCGATGGCACGCCGAACGGCGATCGACACGCGCCAGGCCAGACGGCCAACCCGGCGACTTCGCCGGCCCCGGCCCCGGCGCCACTGCGGCCAGATGTCCAGGGTCACACTTGTTGACGAACTTGCGCCCGCGGTTCAGCCGGGCGCCAGCGCAGGCCCCGTAACGTCGTGACACCCCGTCGATCCCGGCGCGGTCCCATCCATACAGCGGAGAAGTACGACATGAATGCAGGCAAGCGGATTTTGTTCGCAATCGGCGCGGGTGCGCTGGCGCTGGGGCTCGGTGCGGGTGCGGGTGCGCAGGATCTGGGCAGTGCGATGAAGGGCCTGGGCGGCGGCATGGATCCGGGTTCCATCGCCTCCAGCAATGCCGGCAATGCTGCCGGGGTGATCGAGTACTGCATCAGGAACAACTACCTGAGCGGCGATGCAGCCAGTTCCATCAAGGAAGGCCTGATGGGCAAGTTCGCGGGTGAGCAGCCGGCTGAAGAAAACGCCGATTTCGCCAGTGGCGCCAAGGGACTGGTGCAGGTCGGCGACGGCCAGAGCTTCGATCTTGCCCAGTTTGGTGACCTGAAGAAGTCGATGACCAGGAAGGCTTGTGACAGCGTGCTGGAACACGCCAAGTCGCTGCTCTGACAGCGCGCCGCAAGCGCGGTCGGAAGGGGTACAGCGCGCCCCGTTCCCGCCGCGATGGGCCAGGCATTGCCGTCCTGATCCAGGTCAGGGCGGCGCGCGCTGCTGCATTGCATCATGAACGGTCCGGAACGGCCCGGATCACCCAAGGAATCCATGATGCAATTCGAACTCGGCAACCCTGCGCCCGACGCAATCACCCTGGTCAACCAGTTGCGTGCCCTCGACCCCAGGGCGAAGGTCACCGTGGATGCCGGCGTGCTGGATATCATTTCCACCGCCAGCGCCAACCAGATCGTGCGCACGCTCGGCCTGATCGGCTGTGAAGCCCGACTGCTGGATGACGAGGTCCACGTCAGCGGCGGCAGCACCTGCTGCGGCGGCTGCGCCTGATCGTCCCGACTTACCCTGCGCTGCGCCGTGCACGTCCTGCCTGCGGGCCGTGCACGGCCCGCGGCCGCACCGCGCCGCATTCGCACCGGGCCGCATTCCGGCAATACCGGGGGCCAGCGTTCCCGCGTCCCGGCTTTTCATTACCATTGGAGCGCACGGCCGGGCACGTCGGCCAGCGCAGCCGGCTTTGACCGGCGGCGCGCGTGACCCGCATCCTTGATTCGCCAACTGCCGGTTGCCATGGACCCACACCTGACCTGCTTCGCCGACCTCCTTGCCGCCAGCACGCGCCAGCCCGAACCCCAACGCCTGCTGTTCGTGTTTGCCAGCATCGATCCCCTGGAAGATCCGCCCGGCTCGCACACCGGCCACGCCGTGGAAAACCCGGGCCGCAGCCTCACGCCACGCTTGTGCGTGGACAAGGCGCCAGGTGAAATCGCCGACTTCGCCGCCCTGGTCGCCGAATCCCGGACCACCGGCCAGGACTGGGACATCGTCTTCGTCGCCAGTCTGCCCGGGCGCGCCGGCATCACGCCCAGCGCCGACGAAGCCGCGCAGCCGCTGCGCTTCATGGTCGATGCGATCAACAACGGCCGTGCCCGCGAATTTGCCGCCTTCGACCGCGAGGGCGGCGTGCTGGTGTTCGGCTAGCGGCGCAGCAGCAATGTGTCGACCCGGAACGCCCGGGCGCCGGCCGCTCGCCTGGCCCAGTGCTAGACCCGGGTGAACACCAGGCTGCCGTTGGTGCCGCCGAAGCCGAAACTGTTGGACATCACCGTGCGCAAGACCGCGTCGCGGCTCTCGCGCACGATGGGAATGCCTGCGGCGTGCGTGTCGAGATGCTCGATGTTGGCCGATCCGGCGATGAAGCCCTGCTCCAGCATGATGAGGCTGTAGATTGCCTCGTGCACGCTGGCGGCGCCCAGCGAATGGCCGGTCAGCGCCTTGGTCGATGACATCGGCGGCAGCGTGCTGCCGAAGGCACTGCGCACCGCTTCGAGCTCGATGAGATCGCCCAGCGGGGTCGAGGTGCCGTGCGTGTTGAGATAATCGACCGGGCCGGCCAGGTCGTGCGTGGCCATCTGCATGCAGCGCACGGCGCCCTCCCCGGAAGGTGCCACCATGTCGGCGCCATCGGAGGTCACGCCATAGCCCACCAGTTCGGCGTGGATGTGCGCGCCGCGCGCCCTGGCGTGTTCGTATTCTTCCAGTACCAGCATGCCGCCGCCCCCGGCGATGACGAACCCGTCGCGCCCGGTGTCATAGGGCCGCGAGGCGAGCTGCGGCGTTGCGTTGTAGCTGGTGGAGAGCGCACCCATGGCGTCGAACTGCGCGCTCATGCCCCAGTGCAGTTCCTCGCCGCCTCCGGCGAACACGATGTCCTGCGCCCCATGGCGGATGAGGTCGGCACCCGCGCCGATGCAGTGCGCCGAGGTGGCGCAGGCCGCCGCGATGGAATAGCTGAGCCCGAGGATGCCGAAGGCGGTCGCCAGCGTGGCCGACACGGTCGAGCACATCGTGCGTGGCACCATGTAGGGGCCGACACGGCGCACGCCCTTCTCGCGCAGCAGGTCGCCGGTGGCAATCTGCCATTGCGCCGAACCGCCGCCGGAGCCGGCAATGACGCCGGTGCGCGGATGGCGGATCTGCTCCAGCGCCAAGCCTGCATCGGCAATGGCATCGCGCATGGCAACGTAGGCATAGGCTGCCGCATCGCCCATGAAGCGCTTGAGCTTGCGGTCGATCAGGGCATCCAGATCGATCAATGGCAGGCCCGCCACCTGGCTGCGCAGGCCGCGCACGGCCCAGTCGGGCATGGCCCGGATCCCGCTCACGCCTTCACGCAACGCGTGTGCCACATCACTTGCCGTATGACCCAGGCATGAAACGATGCCGAGTCCGGTCACTACCACACGACGCATCAGAAACCTTCCGTTGACTGGAACAGGCCAACGCGCAAACCCTTGGCCGAATAGATGAGACGGTCATCGACGAAGGTGGTTCCGTCGGCAACGACCATTTTCAGCCGCCCGCGGATGACGCGCGCGACATCGATGACATAGCGCACCTTCTGCGCCACGGGCAGCACCTGGCCGGTGAACTTCACCTCACCCACGCCCAGCGCGCGGCCGCGCCCCGGTTCACCGAGCCAGGGCAGGTAGAAGCCGGCAAGCTGCCACATCGCGTCCAGGCCCAGGCAACCCGGCATGACCGGGTCGCCCTCGAAGTGGCAGCCGAAGAACCACAGGTCCGGGCGGATGTCCAGTTCGGCCTCGATGATGCCCTTGCCATGGCTGCCGCCCTGTTCGTCGATGCGCGTGATGCGATCGAACATCAGCATGGGCGGTGCCGGCAGGCGGGCGTTGCCCGGGCCGAACATTTCCCCGCGCGCGCAGGACAGGAGTTGCTGGTGGTCCAGCGAGGACGGGCGTGACATGGATGGTTTCGACTGTATTGGATTGGCAAATCTGGGGTTGGGTCCGGAATCGCGGCCTTGACCGGCGCCAGTCAGGTCGCGGCGGCCCGTGGCATGCGGGGCGCGGGCAGCTCGCGGGCATCGGTCCGCCAGTGCGCGCCAAGCCGCTGCCGACGGCGCAGCATAGCAGCCAACAAGGCAACCGCAAGCCGTGCCTGCCAGCCCTGGGGGGTCCAGGCGATGGCCTGGTGCAAGGCATTGCGCAGGGCCGCTGGCGCGCGTACCGGCCCTGCGGCATTCCACAACAGCTGGCGCAGGTCCGCCAGCGGCTGTGCCGCCAGTTCGCTGCCCAATTCACGCCAGATGGCCCTGCCGGGCGTCGCAGGCAGGGCCGCGACCGCCAGCAGCGCGCCCAGGCGGCGTCCGAAGGCGATGCCTTCCAGCAGGGAATTGCTGGCCAGGCGGTTGGCACCATGCACGCCCGTGCAGGCCACCTCGCCGACCGCATACAGGCCGGGCAGCGAACTGCGTCCATCGGCATCGACGGCGATGCCGCCCATGTGGAAATGCACCGCCGGTGTCACCGGCACCGCCTGCGCGAGCGGATCGATGCCATGCGCGCGGCAGGCGGCCAGCACGGTCGGGAAACGCCGCGGCCAGTCGATGTCACGACCGGTCGCGTCGAGGAGCACGCGACGACCTTCCTGCTGCGCCTGCCAGACAGTGCGCGCCACCACGTCGCGTGGCGCCAGATCGGCCTGTGGATGCACGCCATCGAGCAGGCGGCGACCCGTCTCGTCGATGATGCGCGCACCGGCCCCGCGCAGCGCTTCGGTCACCAGCGGCAGGCTGACCACGCCAGGCAGGTCGAGCGCGGTCGGGTGGAACTGGATGAATTCCAGATCGCGCATCGCCGCCCCGGCGGTGAGCGCCAGCGCCAGGCCCGCGCCGTTGGCCCCGAGCGGATTGCTGGTACGCGCGAACAAGGCGCCGAGGCCGCCGGTGGCGAGCACGACCGCGCCGGCCGGCAGTTCCTGGCAGGCGCCATCGGCGCCGCGCGTGCGCAGGCCACACACCCGATCGCCGCGCAGCAGCAGGGCATCCACTTCCAGGCCGCCCTGCCAGTCGATATGTCGCGCTGCGCGCGCCCGTGCGGCGAGCGCATGTACCAGGGCCGCACCGGTGGCGTCACCGCCGGCGTGCACGATGCGCGCGGCGCCATGTCCGCCTTCGCGGCCCAGCTGCAGGCGCCCACCGGCGTCGCGGTCGAACACCACGCCCTGGGCCTGCAGCCAGGCCACCACCTCCGGCGCCTGCGCGCACAGCCAGCGCACGCGCGCCTCGTCATTGCGGAGAGCGCCCGCGGCCAGGGTGTCGGCCGCATGCGCCTCGCAGCTGTCACCCGCCGCGATCGCCGCGGCCAGGCCGCCCTGGGCCAGGCCGCTGGCACTGCCGGCACCACCGGCGTCGCGGCTGACCAGCAGCACGCGGCGCGGCGCCGCCGCCAGCGCGGTCGCCAGCCCGGCGACTCCGGCGCCGACGATGACGACCGGTTCGCTCATACCTTCTCGGCGCGGCCGATCTCGAGCATGCGGGCCAGGGCCGCGCGTGCCCGTACCGCGACGTCCTCGGGAATCTCGATCTGGTGCTTGAGATCGCGCAGGCTGGTGTAGATGTTCTGCAGCGTGATGCGCTGCATGTGCGGACACAGGTTGCACGGCTTGATGAACTCCGTGGCCGGGAACTGCGCACGCAGGTTGTCGGCCATCGAGCACTCCGTGATGAGCGCCACGCGCGCGGGCCTTTCCTTCTCCAGCCAGCGCCCCATCGCGCTGGTCGAACCGACGAAGTCCACCACCTCCAGCACTTCGGGCGGGCACTCCGGGTGTGCCACCAGCTTGGCATTGAAGCGCTCGCGGGCATGCTGCGCCTCGCCCACGGTGAACTTCTCGTGCACCTCGCAGCGTCCGTCCCAGAGCACCAGCTCCACGCCGGTCTGCTTGGCGACGTGCGCGCCCAGGAAGCGGTCGGGGATGAAGATGACCTTGTCCACGCCGAGCGACTCGACCACGCGCACGGCGTTGGCCGAGGTGCAGCACACATCCGTCTCCGCCTTCACTTCCGCGGAGGTGTTGACGTAGGTCACGACCGGCGCGCCGGGGTGCTGTGCACGCAGGGCGCGCACGTCGGCGGCGGTGATGGACGCGGCCAGCGAGCAGCCGGCTTCCAGGTCGGGCAGCAGCACGGTCTTGTGTGGCGCCAGCAGCTTGGCGCTCTCGGCCATGAAGTGCACGCCGCACAGCACGATCAGGTCGCTGTCGCATTCGCCCGCAGCCTGGGCCAGCGCCAGCGAATCGCCGGTGATGTCGGCCACGCCGTGGAAGATCTCCGGCGACTGGTAGTTGTGCGCCATGATCACCGCGCCGCGCTCGCGCTTCAGCTTGTTGATGGCCTCGATCCACGGCAGGTGCAGCGGAATCTCCAGACACGGCACGAGCGGTTCCAGCCGCTCGCGCAGTTCCGCGTACTCGTGCTCAAGTTCGTCGCGCCAGGCCGGCACGGGCCATGCACTGCTCTCGCTCATCATGTTCCTCTTCGGAAGGGTCATTGCCGGCGAATGCCGGCGGCATCATCCCGGGCAACGGCAAATGGCAGCCGCGCCGAAGCGCGGCGTGCATGCCAGGTTCGGGTCATCAGGCGGTAGGCATAGGACCATGCATCGTGGGAGTCGCGCCCGGCGCGGGGCGGCGCCGGCCGATAGTGTATCGGCATCTTCAGCCCGCCTCATCACCCATCGGAATCCGCGCGTTCCGCCGCGACATGACACCCCCCAGTGGCAAACACGGCAGCGGTCCAGGGACGCAGGCGGGCGCCGGCCATCCGGGCGCGACTCCCTGGTGCGGCACCATGCCGCGCCGGGCCGCGCCGCGCCTTGATCCAGGTCAGTCCCGGCTCGCACGCGCACCCGTGCGCCCGCCCAAACCAGCCAGGCCGGCCTTGCGCTGAAGCGCTGCCGATGACATGCGTCAATGCAATTTCAATGCGATCGATTCACAATTGCGTCATGAGTACACACGACAATGCCCCCAAGGGTCCGGGCGGGATACCGCTGCGGGTGGAATCCGGCCACGATCGCGCGGCAGCGGCGGATCGTTCGCTGGCAGCGGCACTCGCCGACCTGCCGGCACTCATGGCCAGCGCGCCGCATCGCCTGATGTTCTTCGCCGGAGCCTCGGCGGTGATGGTGACGATGGCCTGGTGGGCGTGCTGGCTGGCAGCCAACCACTTCGGCCACGAGTTCCCGATCGCTCCGGTGCCGCCGGGCTGGGCGCATGCCATCTTCACCCAGTACGCCATGCTGCCGTTGTTCATGTTCGGCTTCCTGCTGACCGTATTCCCGCGCTGGATGGGGCAGCCGCCACTGGGCCGGCGCCACTACGTGCCGGTGTTCGCGGGCGTGTTCGGCGGCTACCTGGTTGCCCACGTCGGCCTGCTGGGCTCCAAGGCGCTCCTGCTGGTCGGCATGGGGCTGATGCTGGCCGGCTGGCTGGTCGGGCTCGTCGCGCTCGGCGGCGTGCTGGTGCGCAACGGCGCCAGGGATCGCCATGCCCTGTCCTGCTATGTGGCCCTGGTGCTGGGCGCGTGCGGCATCGTCGCCTTCGGGGCCTTCACCCTCGGCGCGCCCTGGCAGCTCGCCTTCGTCGCGATCAAGCTCGGCACCTTCGGCCTGCTGCTGCCGATCTACTTCACCGTCTGCCACCGCATGGTGCCGTTCTTCAGCAAGAACGCGACCGCACCCGGTTATCGGATGTACCGGCCCGACTGGAGCCTGCCAACGGTATGGCTGCTGCTGCTGGGCCACCTGGCGCTCGACCTCACCCATCGCCAGGACTGGCTGTGGCTGGTGGATGTGCCGTTGGCCGCCGTGTTCGCGCTGCACTGGATCGCCTGGCAGCCGTGGAAGTGCCTGCGCCCGGGCCTGCTCGGCGCGCTCTACATCGGCTTCGCCTGGCTGCCGATCGCCTTCATCCTGTATTCGGTACAGAGCCTGCTCGATTTCATGGGGCAGGGTTTCCTGCTGGGCCGCGCGCCCATGCATGCGCTGGCAATCGGCTTCTTCGGTTCGATGCTGGTGGCCATGGTCACGCGCGTGACCCAGGGGCATTCGGGCCGGCCGCTGGAGATGGGCGCCATCCCCTGGCTGACCTTCGTGCTGCTGCAGTTCGTGACCCTGGCCAGGCTCTGGGCCGAGTTCTCGCCTGATGCGGGCCTGTGGCTGGTGATCGCCGCGTTCGGCTGGCTGGTGGCCTTCCTGCCGTGGGTACTGCGATCCTTGTGGATCTACGTCACGCCCCGCCTGGACGGTCAGCCCGGCTGATCGCCTGTTGGCATCCCGCACCCACCCGCCGACGGGTGCATACCGTCGGCACGACCCTGCGCCCGCCCACGACCGAGCCGGACTCATGGCCATCTACTACCTGGAAATCAAGTGGGTCCACATCTGGGCCGTCATCCTTTCTGGCAGCCTGTTCGCATTCCGCGGCCTGCTGATGCTGGCGCGCTCGCGCTTCACGAACCACGCGGCGCTGCGCTTTCCGTCCTACGTCATCGATACAACGCTGCTGACGGCGGCCTTCATGCTGCTCGGCATCCTGCACCTCAACCCGTTCGCGCAGGCGTGGCTGACGGTCAAGATCGTCCTGCTGGTCGTCTACATCTTCCTCGGCGTGCTGGCGCTCAAGCGCGGTCGCACGCGCGCCGTGCAGGTCACCTGCTACTTCGCCGCGCTCCTCGTGTATCTCTACATCGTCAGTGTGGCGCGCGCGCACAATCCGTGGGGCGTGTTCGCGCCGCTGATGGGGTGAGCTGCGTCGGGCGCAGGCTCGCGTCAACGCGCGGCCGCCCCGGAGACGCGGGTTGCAGCGGCGCCGGTGCGGCGCGCCGTGCGTACGGAAACGAGGTTGCCGTGAGTGGCCAGCGTGCGGCCCACGACGGGTCGCAATGCGTTGGCTGGAGCGCGCCGAATCGGCCGCAGCCAGCGCTCAATAGCGATATTCGATGCTCGCCCAGGCCTTCTTCACGTCGCTGGAATAGCCATCGGATCGATAGTCGGCGTATTTGAGCAGTGCGTTCCAGTTCCTGTTGAAGGCGTAGCCGAGCGACAGGTCCAGTTCCTTGCCGTAACGGCTGCCGCCATGGTCGGCGCGGAAGTCGTGCCAGGTGGCCACCCAGGTGAAGGCACTGGCGCCGAGCGGGCCGCTCGCGCCGACGTAGCGGTCGTCGACGCCGTCCCTGGGGGAGACGCCGCCGAAGCGGTCGGCCCAACCATTGAAGGCGTGCAGGGTCGCATAGGGCGTCGAGAATCCGTAGCGGCCATCGCCGCCGAGCACTTCCTGGCCGGCCTTGAAGGTGACTGCACGCCATTTCAGGCTGCCTTCCACCAGGCGATAGTCGGCGCTCACCGAGAGCGGGTTGTTGCGCCAGTCGGACTGGTGGGCGTATTCCAGCGTCCAGCCCGGGGTCACGGCGGCGAGTTCCTTCTGGCCGGTCCAGCGCAGGCCCCAGGTCTGCGTGGACAGGGTGGCGACGTCGCGGTTCTCGACCAGGTAGCCATAGGCGGCGAGCTTGCCGAGCGGCAGCACCTGGTCGGCGTGCAGGAGGTGTCCGTCCAGGCGCCAGCGTGACAGCAGCTTGTCTGGGTTGTCGCGCCCGAACACGCGCAGGACACGATCGAGGTAGAAGTACTGCAGGGTCGGCCCGCCACCGCCGAAGCTGTGGCCAAGCGCCAGGGCATCGAAGGTCTGCTCGTTCTGGCGCCAGCCGACATTGCCGAAGAAGCGCTGGTTGTCGAGCATCACCCGCTGGCGGCCCAGTGCGGCGCTCGAGGCCTCGTTGCCCCAGCGGATGAAGGCCTGGTTGAGTTCGGTGGACTTGGGGTCGGCCACCACCGGGTACTGGGTCTTGCCATTGGCCGTGCTGTTGTAGTGCTCGCCAAACAGCGGCTGCACGTGCTCGCCATCGGCATAGAGCTGCCAGCCGGGCGCGAACACCCAGCGGTAGCCGAGCCGCAGGCGCAAGGTGTGCGCTTCGGCGTCCTGTGCATACGCAGCATCATCGACGTTTTCGGTGCGATACCGCAGGTCCAGTACCGGCCCGCTGGTGGGCGCGTCCACCGGCGCCGACGTGGCACTGCCCGGGACGGCCAGCGCGAGGATGATGGCAACGGCAAGGGTGCGGCAGGGATCGACTCGCATGACGGCTCCAGGCTTGCCGGACGCAAGGCCGGCGCGGATGCAATGGGACTCCAGGCGCCCGCATCATCTCTTGACGCGGATCAGGAATGCGCCCGTCCAGGGGCTGCCGCGACCTCTTGCCGCAGCCGTTTTCCACTATTTCCAGGCCTCGTTTGACGCATGTCAGAAAGTGCGTGAAGCCCGCCGTGGACACTATTGCGCAACGCAACATCCACCTGCCCATAAAGGAAGTTCCACATGCACAAGTTGCTTCCCTTCGCGCTACTCGCAGCCTTCGGTCTGGCCGGTTGCAATTCCAGCAGCAGCCCGACGCCTGCAGCCCATGCGGCCGGCCCCCTGGCAGCAGCGTACAGCACTGGCGGCTCGGCCAAGGGCGATTTCGGCCCGCCGCAGGGCGCGCCGATCCAGGCGATCCTGACCAGCCCACCGCTGGTGCCGCCCCCGGTCAATCGGGACTATCCGGCCAAGGTCGTCGTGGAACTCGAAGTGATCGAAAAGGAAATGCCCATCTCCGAGGGCGTCAGCTACACCTTCTGGACCTTCGGCGGCACCGTGCCGGGCAGCTTCATCCGCGTGCGCCAGGGCGACACGGTCGAATTCCACCTGAAGAACGCGCCCGACAGCAAGATGCCGCACAACATCGACCTGCACGGTGTCACCGGCCCCGGCGGCGGCGCGGCGGCCAGCTTCACCGCGCCCGGCCACCGCACGCAGTTCACCTTCAAGGCATTGAACCAGGGCCTGTACGTCTATCACTGCGCCACCGCACCGGTGGGCATGCATATCGCCAACGGCATGTACGGTCTGATCCTGGTCGAGCCGCCCGAGGGCCTGCCGCCGGTCGATCACGAGTACTACGTCATGCAGGGCGATTTCTACACCACCGGCAAGTACCGCGAGAAGGGCCTGCAGCCCTTCGACATGGAAAAGGCCATCGACGAGCGGCCCACCTATGTGCTCTTCAACGGCAGCGAGGGCGCGCTCACCGGCGACAACGCGCTGACCGCGCAGACCAACCAGACGGTGCGCCTGTTCATGGGCAACGGCGGGCCGAACCTGGTGTCGAGCTTTCACGTCATCGGCGAGATCTTCGACAAGGTGCAGCCGGAAGGCGGCACCTACTGGCAGGAGAACGTGCAGACCACGCTGATCCCGGCCGGCGGCGCGGTGACGGTGGAGTTCCACACCGAAGTGCCGGGCAGCTACGTGCTGGTCGATCACTCGATCTTCCGTGCCTTCAACAAGGGCGCACTGGCGATCCTCAAGGTCGATGGGCCCGAGGACAAGTCGATCTACTCGGGCACCGAAGTCAACGCCGTGTACCTGGGCGATCGCTCCGAGCCCAACCTCAAGGCGGTCACCGCAGCGGCCAGCGCGCACGCTGCCGGCACGCTGACCCGGCAGGAGCAGATCGACGCCGGCAAGCAGCTGTTCACCGGCACCTGCTCGGTCTGCCACCAGCCCAATGGCGAAGGCATGCCGGGCGTGTTCCCGCCGCTGGCCAAGTCCGACTACCTGGCGGCCGACCCCAAGCATGCCATCGAAGTCGTCCTGAATGGCCTGTCCGGTCCGGTCAAGGTCAACGGCACCGACTACAACTCGGTGATGCCGCCGATGAGCCAGCTCACCGATGACGAGGTCGCCAATATCCTCACCTACGTGCTGAACAGCTGGGACAACCCGGGCGGACAGATCACCAAGGAGGAAGTGGCGGGCGTGCGCGCCAACGGCCCGGCGCACCCGGCCCAGGCGGAGCACTGAGCGATGCGCGCCGCGATGCTGCCCCTCACCCTGGCGCGCTGGCTGTGCGGGATCACCGCCACCATCGCCATGGCGGGCGCCATCGCGGCGCCCGCCTACCAGGCGATTCCGGCCACCGGCTTCGTCAGCGTGCTGGCGACGGAAAAGGACGCTGCGCCGGTGTCGCTCGCCGCGTTTGCGATGCGCGAGGAACCGGTCACCAACGCCGAGTTCCTCGCCTTTGTCGCGGCCCACCCGCAATGGCGTCGTGACGCGGTGCCGACCGTCTTCACGGACGCGCGCTACCTGGCCCACTGGTCCGCGCCGGAGCAACTCGGCGCAGCCGCCCTGCCCGACCAGCCCGTGACCCAGGTGAGCTGGTTCGCCGCACGCGCCTACTGCGAATCAGAACAGGCCCGCCTGCCCACCTGGCTGGAATGGGAGCGCACCGCGGCGGCCAGCGCGGACACCGACGATGCCCGCGGGGATCCTGCCTGGCGACGCAAGCTGCTCGACTGGTACGCGCAACCTTCGAGTCGCGGCCTTGGCAGCATCGGTGGCGAAGCCAACCTGTACGGTGTACGCGACCTGCACGCGCTGGTGTGGGAATGGGTGGACGACTACAGCGCGCTCATCGTCGCCCCGGACAGCCGCGACCAGGGCGATCCCGACCGCATGAAGTTCTGCGGTGAGGCGGCACTCAGCCTGCGCGACCGCGACAACTATGCGCTGCTGATGCGCGTGGCAATGCTGTCCTCGCTGAAGGCCGCCAACACCACGGTGAATCTCGGCTTCCGCTGCGCGCGGGATCTGCCCTGACGGCCCAATGGACTTCCACCACTTTCGCAACATCATTTCGTATCTGATTGATTGCATGGGGCCTTAATAATGTCACTTCGCACCCTGGTTGCACTTGTCGCGCTGGCGCTCACCTGTGTCTTGCTGGCGCTCTCACCAAGCGTTGCCGCGCGCGACCTGCCGGCAGATTCGCTGTACCGCTTCGACGCCGCCCTGACCGACCAGGACGGCACGGCGCTGCGCTTCGCCGGCGGCCAGGGAGAGCCGCGCCTGGTCAGCATGTTCTACGCCAACTGCCCATTCATGTGTCCACTGCTGATCGACACCATCCGCCGGAGCGAGCGCGAACTGACCGCTGCCGAGCGCACACGGCTGAAGGTCCTGCTGGTCAGTTTCGATGCCCGGAACGACACGCCGGCTGCACTCAGGGCACTGGCCGACCAGCGCCAGCTGGACACTCCGCGCTGGACCCTCGCGCGGGCCGAGGCGGCCGATGTGCGAAGCATCGCCGCGCTGCTCGACATTCCCTTCCGCGAGCTGCAGGACGGTCATTTCAGCCACGCGGGCGTGATGGTCCTGCTGGACGGCGCGGGGCGCGCGGTCGCCCGCAGCGACCGCATGGGCAAGCTGGATGCGGACTTCATTGCCGCGCTCAGGCAGGTCCTGGGCGCGCCCACAGGCACGCAATAGCTATCGATGAGCGCTCGCGCGTCCCGCGCCGGCCCGGCCTGCCGTCGGCATCATTGCAGCCTGCCGCGGAACACGACGCGGTCGTCCACGGAATAGGTCGCCTCGCCCTGGTGTTCCCACCACTGGCGATTGCCGTCCGCATAGCGCGCACCGGAGCCGGAAATCGCGATGGGCAGGACGACCTCCGCGCCACCGGGCAGTGTCAGCGTCACGCGATCGTTGTCACGATAGACCGCGCGCACGCTGCGACCGTCAGCGGCGACGAAGGTGGCCGTGTGGATCACGGCGACGCCGTCATTGGCCGGACCTTGCGTGGCGCAGCCTGCGGCCAGCAGCAAGGCGAAGCCGATCAGGACGGGGCGAATGGGCATGGCAATCCTCCGGACAGGAATGAGACGGCCATCATGGCATGCGCATCGGCGCCGTGGTGGCGGCACGCAGGAACCCGGGTGCCGCAGGACATCAACCCGCGCGCCGCGACGCCTCGCGCAAGCGCTTGAGCGCTTCCTGCTGCAACTGCCGTGCGCGCTCCCGGCTGATGCCGAGTTCGCGGCCGATCTCGGCCAGCGACTGCACGGGCATGGCATCGAGCCCGAAGCGGCGCTGGACCACTTCACGCTGGCGTGGTGTCAGTGCCGCCAGCCAGCCCGCCAATGCCTCGCTGTCGGGCGGCTCGGCCGGATGCTGCGCTGCATCGTCGCCATCGCGTTCGTGGATGTGCACGATGAGGGCAAGCTCGCCCGGATCGGCCGCATCCAGCGAATCCACATGCTCGTTGGCGCGAAACAGCTCTGCCACCTCCTGCACCGAACGGCCCGTGGCCTCCGCCACCTGCTCCAGGCTGGGCGGCGCGCCAAGCCGCGCGGTCAGTTCGCGCTCGCTGCGCAGCACCTGTGCCCAGGCGCGCAGCACGTTGCCCGGCAGGCGCACGGTCCGCCCTTGCTGGGCCACCGCCGCCTGCACCGCCTCGCGGATCCACCACACCGCGTAGGTGGAAAAGCGCAGACGGCGCGCGGGATCGAAACGCTCAACCGCCCGGATCAGGCCAAGATTGCCTTCGGCAACCAGATCCATCAATGCCACCCCGCGCCCGCGGTAGGGCTGGGCCACGTGCACGACCAGGCGCAGATTGGCCTCGATCAGGCGGCGCCGCGCCTCCGCGTCGCCGCGCTGGACGCGCTCGGCCAGCGCCCACTCAGCGGCCACCTCCAGCAGCGGGATCAGGCCGATCTCGCCCAGATAGGTGCTGATCAGGGTGCGCGTGCTTGCATCGAGCGGATCGAGCGGGTCGATCCTGCCGGCAAGGCCTGCGCGGGCGGCGGAATCGTCAAAGGAAGGTGCGCTCACGCGCCAAGCTTACACTGCCCGGCGCAGCCCGGCGGCACCCCGGCCGCAGTCCGCGACCCGGGTTTGCACCGCGCCCTCAACGTCGCGGCAGGAAGACCAGCGGATTCTCCGGCTTGCCGTTGCGGCGCACCTCGAAATGCAGGGCCTCGCGGTTGGTGTTGCTGGTGCCCATCTCGGCGATCACCTGGCCGGCCTGCACGCGATCGCCCTCCTTCACCAGGCGCTTGCGATTGTGGCCATAGGCGGACAGGAAACTCGGGCTGTGCTTGATGATGATGAGTTCGCCGTAGCCGATCAGTCCATCACCGCTGTACACCACCGTGCCATCGGCAGCGGCACGCACCGGGTCGCCGGCACGGCCGGCGATGTCGATGCCCTGGCGGGTACGGTCACCGGCCACGAAGGTGTCGATGACGCGGCCCTCCGCCGGCCAGCGCCAACGGATGCTGCCGACCGCCGCTTCGGCCGCGGGCGGTGGCGTGGCGGTCGCGACGGTGGCCGCCCCCGTGGCCGCGGCCGCCGCCGGTGCAGCAGGCGCGTCCGGCGCTCCGGCCGTCGCGGCGGACGCTGCCGCTGCCGGCGCAGGTGCTTGCGGCGTCGCCGGTGACTGCGCCGGCGCGGACGGCTTCACGTCTTCGAACGGCGCAGGCAGCGCTGCAGCCGGCGGGGTCGGCGGGGGCGTGGCGGTCGGACGCGCCGGCGCTGCGGCGACGACCTGCGCCGGCGCGGTCGCGCGCGCACCCGGGTTCAGGCGGATTTCCTGCCCGACATAGATGGTGTAGGGCTCGCCGATGCCGTTCCAGCGTGCCACGTCGCGGTAATCGAGGCCGTTGCGGAAGGCGATGCTGTAGAGCGTGTCGCCGCGCACGACCCGGTGGACGCCGGCCGCCGGCTGCGGCGCACGCGCAGCAGGGCGCGGCGCGGCGCCGCTGAGGTCATCGACCGGGGCCGGGCCGGTCGTGGCGCAGGCCCCAAGCAACAGTGCGGCTGCAAGCGCCAGCGGGCGCAGTGCAATCAGGACTTGCCTTCCCATCGACACATCCTAATGGACCAGGACGAAATATAGGACCGCGGCGATCAGCAAGGCCACCACTGCCCAGCCGATCCACTCGATCCAGCGGTGCAGCGCGTGCTCGGCACGTTCGCCGCCCAGACGGATCAGGCCGGCAAGCAGGTACACGCGCTTGCCGCGGCCGACGAACATGGCCGCCATGAAGGCCGGCATCGGCACGCCGACGATACCCGAGGCCCAGGTGAAGATCTTGAGCGGTACCGGCATGAACCCGGCGATCACCAGGGCGATGAAGGCGTTCCACGGATGGCGTGCGACGTCCTCTTCGAGCTGCATGACCAACGCGTCGATGCGCGGCAGCCAGCCGAGATGGTCCAGCAGCGGGCGCAGCGCGTGGAATGCATAGTGTCCCAACGCATAGCCGACCAGCGCGCCAAGCAGCGAGCCGAGCAGGCTGATGCTGGCGATCTGCCACCAGCGTCGCGGCCGCGCCAGCACCATCGGCGCCAGCATGACTTCCGGCGCGACCGGGAAGATGATGGCCTCGACGAAGCTGAGCAAGCCGAGGTAGGGGTTCGCGCGCGGATGCGCGGCCCAGCGGATGGCGCGCTCGTAGAGCGGCGCAAACAGCTTCATCGAAGCGCGTCCAGGCACATGCCGGGCAGTCTCATCCGGTACCGCCAAGCAACGGCACGAAGCTCACCGCTCCCAGCGTTTCGGACTGCCAGCCGTCCGCGCCCGCGCGCACGCGCAGGAGCGTCTGCTGGCCCGGCGGGCCGACCGGCGCGACCAGGCAGCCATCCGGCGAAAGCTGGTCGAGCAGCGACTGCACCAGCTCGGGGCCGGCCGCCGTCAGCAGGATCGCATCGAACGGCGCCGCGTCCGGCCAGCCGAGCTGGCCATCGTCGTGGCGTGAGCGGATGTTGGCGAGGCCGAGCTTGCGAAAGCGCCGGCGCGCCGCACGCAGGAGCTCATCGATGCGTTCGACGGTGTACACCTGCTCGACCAGTTCCGACAGCACGGCGGCCTGGTAACCCGAGCCCGTGCCGATTTCCAGCACCCGCCGCGGCAGGCCGGGCCCGATCAGCGCCTCGGTCATGCGCGCCACCACCCAGGGCTGGGAAATGGTCTGCCCGCGGCCGATGGGCAGCGCCGTGTCCTCGTAGGCGCGCGAGGCCAGCGCCTCGTCGATGAACAGGTGGCGCGGCATGCGCCGCATCACGTCCAGCACGCGCCGATCGCGAATGCCCTCGGCGGCCAGGCGCTCGACCAGGCGGTCGCGCGCACGTTGCGAAGTCATGCCATGGCCGCGCGCGGCCGGATCATGCAGCGGAGCGATCATGCCACGCCCGGCATCTGGGCCTCCAGCGTCGCTACCCAGCTGCTGACCTTTTCCAGCGCCTGGTAACGGGTGAGGTCCACGTGGATCGGCGTGATCGACACGTAGCCATCGCGCACGGCGCGAAAATCGGTGCCAGGACCATCGTCCTCGACATCGCCCGGCGGGCCGATCCAGTAGATCGGTCGCCCGCGCGGATCGGTTGCGCTGACGCACGGCGCCGAGCGGTGGCGGCGTCCGAGCCGGGTCACCGCCAGACCGCGGATTTCCTCCCAGGGGCGATCCGGCACGTTGACGTTGAGGATGGTGTCGGCCGGCAGTGGATCGACCAGCAGGCGCCGCATGATGAGCAGCACCGCTTCGGCCGCACTGTCGTAATGTTCGCCCTGGTGGTTGCGACTGGCCAGCGATACCGCGATCGAGGGCAGGCCGAGGAAGCGTCCTTCCATCGCCGCCGAAACGGTACCGGAATAGATCACGTCATCGCCCAGGTTGGCCGAATCGTTGATGCCGGATACGACGATATCCGGTTCGCGTTCGAGCAGGCCGGAAAGCGCCAGGTGCACGCAATCGGTGGGTGTGCCGGCCACGCGCCAGCGGAACTCGTCGAGGCGCAGGGCGCGGATCGGCTGGTCGAGCGTGAGCGAATTGCTGGCGCCCGATCGGTCGCGATCCGGCGCCACGACGGTCACCTCGCCGACTTCGGCGAGGCGCCGCGCGAGTACGCGGATGCCGCGTGCTTCAACGCCGTCGTCGTTGCTGACCAGAACACGCATCGAGGGCTTCCTGCGCTGCATCGGCGCGCAGCGGCGCGCAGACGACCGGGTGGGAGTATGGAACGGCACATGATAGCGGATCACCCGCGATTGCCGAGCAGCGGTGCATCGATGGATGCCGGCGCGCAGGACGGACCCGTCGCTCGGCATGACGTGCGCAGCCGAAGCCGCGGGTGTCCGGCGGTGACTGGTCCGCTCGACCATGCTCGCGCGGGCTGCTAGCCTGCCCACATGCTCGAGCACGACGACGACGCGCGGCTGTTCCGTGATGCCATCGGCGAGGTGCGTCCCCTGCGCCGGCGCCACGCCGCGCCGCCGGCTCGTCCACGACCGGCACCCGAGCCGGTGCAGGCGCAGCTCGACGAAGCGCGCGTGCGCGACGAACTGCTGACCCATCCGCTCGAATGCGCGCCCGACTGTGGCGACGAGATCCGCTACCTGAAGCCCGGCCAGCCACCGCGCCTGCTGCAACGCCTGCGTCGCGGCCACTTCAGCGTGCGCGCCGAGATCGACCTGCATGACATGACCGCTGCCGTGGCGCGCGAAGCGATCCGCCTGTTCATCGCCGATTGCCGCCGCGAGGACAAGCTGTGCGTGCGCATCGTGCATGGCAAGGGGCTGCGCTCGGCCGAACGCGGGCCGGTCCTCAAACGCCTGACCGACGCCCTGCTGCGCCAGCGTGGCGACGTGCTTGCCGTCACTTCGGCCCGCCCGGTGCAGGGCGGCACCGGCGCGGTCATCGTGCTGCTGCAACGGGCCTGAAGCACGTCGCGGCAGCGCAACGCCGAGCGGCCCGCCGCCCGGCCCAGTGCGCATCACTCGCCGGGCTGGGCCTGCGGCGTCGCGAACACCGCGAAGATGCCGGCGTAGGGCTTGACCATGAAGGCCGGTGCACCGGCATAGCCATCCTGGCGCGTCCAGATGCGCGACAGCGTGCCGTCGAGGTAGAGCGCATCGGCGCAACCCAGCCGGTCGCGGAAAAATCGCGCGAAGGCATGGAAGCTGAGCGGCGCCTCGCTCACCGCAAACACCACCCGCCCGGGCGCCGGCGCACATACGCCGCTGCGCCACTTGAGGCTCTGCGAGGCGGCGTCGAAGGCCGGGTTGATGGCCCCGTCAACCACCAGCATCGGCCCGGACTGGGTGGCCAGGCGCGCGGCGATACCGGCCTCGCGCCAGGCATCGGTGGTAACGACACCGGCGTGGCCGTCCTGATCCACGTAGAACACGCCATTCGGCTGGATCGAGAAGTTGCCTGCGCCCGGCGCACCGCGTGCGGTGTTGAGCGGGCGCAGCACCTGGCCGTCTTCGACATGCAGGCCCAGCGGACGGAAGGCATGGTCATAGATGCCGGCATTGGTCGCGAACAGCAGATCGCGCCCGTCCGCCGCCGCCTGCTGGCGCAGCGCCTCGATACTGCCGAAGGCTGCATCGCCGGCCTGGCGCCAGACCAGTTCGAGGCGCTCATGGGCAAGGTCAACCTCGACCACCCGCAAGCCCACGCCCGCAAAGCTGGCCTGCCGCGACTCGACGGCAGCCGCCGGCAGCGCAAGGCACAGGACCGCCAGCGCTGTGAGCAGGCGAGACGGGGAGGACCAACGGATCACGCACCGATTGTCGCCGATATTGCGGCGTGGTGATGAACGCGAGCTGCCCCGCGCGGCACGCCGCGAAGTCGATTCAGTACGGCGACAGGCCGCCACGCGCACACTGCGCTGTCCGCAAGGCGCTCGAGCAGAGAGGGTCGCAGCATGCGTAGCTGGGGGCTTGTCGTCAGGACAATCATCATCTGGAGCCTGCTGCTGGTGGTCGGCACCCTGGTGTTCATCTACTCGGGGCGCTATGACATCGGCGCGGACGTCCATCACACGCGCCTCGTGGCGCAGCTGATCGGCGCGCTGCGTGACCATTCCATCGACACCCGCATCACCGGCATTGCCGTTCCGGACCTGAACGATCCAGAGCGCATTGCCGCAGGCGCCGAACACTATGACGCCATGTGCACCGGCTGCCACCTGGCACCCGGCATGACCAATACCGAGTTGCGCGAGGGCCTGTATCCGCGCCCGCCCAACCTGACCCGCTTCAGCCCGGAACCGCGCACGGCCTTCTGGGTCATCAAGCACGGCATCAAGATGAGCGGCATGCCCGCCTGGGGTCTGACCCATGATGACGAAAAGATCTGGGCCATGGTCGCCTTCCTGCAGAAGCTGCCGGATCTCACGCCCGCGCAGTACCGGGCCCTCGTACCTGAGCAGGGCGGTGGCCGGCATGACGTTCACGAACACGATGACCAGCACGTGCCTGGCAAAGTGTTGGGCGGCGACGGCAGCGTACCGGTCACGAGCGTGCCGGCGCCGGCTGCACGGGATCCGGATGCGCATGAACACGCGACGCCGGCGCCGGAGCATGCGCACCACGAGTGAGGTGGGTCGGGTCAACGCGCGCCGATGGCCGCGATCTCGTCCGGCGCCAGCAGGCGCCAGCCGCCCACCGGCAGGTCCCCGAGGCCAAGTCCGCCCACTGCGCTGCGATGCAGCGTCAGCACGTGGTTGCCGACCGCGGCGAACATCCGCCGGACCTGGTGGTAGCGCCCTTCGGTGACCGACAGGCGCACCTCGCGCGGCGCCAGCACCTCCAGCTCGGCCGGCGCGAGCGGCGTCGACTCCGATTCCAGCAACAGGGTGCCACTGGCAAACAGTGCCGCCTCGTCACCGCGCAGGTCGGCTGCCAGCCCTGCTTCGTAGACCTTGCGGATCCCTGTGCGCGGCGAGATCACCCGATGCAGCAGGATCCCGTCGTCGGTGAACAGCAGCAGGCCCGAGGTGTCGCGGTCCAGCCGCCCGATGCTGGACACTGCCGGGCGACGCACGCGCCAGCGCCGTGGCAGCAGGTCGAAGACCAGGCGGCCGGCGTCGCGCATGGAACAGGTGTAGCCGGCCGGCTTGTGGAGCATCGCCACGAATCCCGGCGGCGGGTCGAGTGCTTCGCCATCGATGCGGATGGCGGCATGTACAGGCGCATCGCCGGCCGTGAGCACCCTTCCCTGCGCATCGCACACGCGCCCGGCGGCCAGCATCGCTTCGACCTCGCGCCGGCTTCCGTAACCGAGCCTGGCCAGGTAACGCGCGAGCTTCACGCCGGGCATGCCCTGCCCGCCCGCCCGCCGGCGCCCCACCCGCTCACGAGCGGCCGCGCTGCAGCAGGTCCTTCAGCCCGGCGAACGGGTTGGCCGTGGCCGGCGGTCCGCCAGCGTCCTCGCCGCTGCCCTCGACATGATCGATGTAGCGCGAGTGTTCGTTGTCGTGGCAGTACAGGCACAGGAGCTCCCAATTGCTGCCATCCGGCGGGTTGTCGTCGTGGTCGTGGTTGCGGTGATGGACGGTGAGTTCGCTCACGTTGGCGCGCGTGAACTCGCGCCCGCAACGCCCGCAGACCCATGGATACATCTGCAGGGCGCGCTCACGGTAGCCGTGCCCGCGCGCCTCCGCCGCGCGCCGCGCGGCGGCGACCACGCGGTCGAGCTTGCCCTGGTCGATCCCCGATTGCCTTGTCGCCATTGCCATCTTCCCGTGTCGGATGCGGCGACGATAACCCAAAGTCATGCGCGCGGCGCGTCCCCGAGTCCTGCCTGCGCGGTGGCGAATGCGCCTGGAAGCGCTTGGCAGTTAGATATCGTTTTGATATCTTATCCATCCCCAACGAGGATCCGTCATGAACGAACGCAATGCCTTCTCCCTCCCCGGCATCCCCACCCTGCTGGTGGTGCTCGGCGCCTTTGCCCTGACCGGGTGGTGGTTGTTCGTCATCCTGCAGGGTGGCCAGCCCGAGCCGGCGCAGATCATCCCGGTGGTATTGCTGATCGGCCTGCTGGCCTTCCTTTGCAAGGGCTTCTTCCAGGTCCAGCCCAACCAGGGCCAGGTCATGCAACTCTTCGGCAGCTACGCCGGCACCGTGCACGTACCCGGCCTGCGCTGGACCAATCCCTTCTACTCGCGCCGCGCCATTTCGCTGCGCGTGCGCAACTTCGAATCGGGCAAGCTCAAGGTCAACGACCGCGACGGCAATCCGATCGAGATCGCCGCCGTGGTGGTCTGGCAGGTCGTGGATACCGCCGAAGCGGTGTTCTGCGTGGACGACTACGAGAACTTCGTGCAGATCCAGTCCGAATCGGCCTTGCGCCAGATGGCGCAGAGCTATCCCTACGATGCCCACGACGACAAGACGCCTTCCCTGCGCAGCCACGCCGACGAAGTGAACGCACACCTGCGTGACCAGATCCAGTCACGCCTGGGCAAGGCCGGCGTCAAGGTCATCGAGGCACGCATCAGTCATCTCGCCTATGCCCAGGAAATCGCCCAGGCCATGCTGCAGCGCCAGCAGGCCGGCGCCATCGTGGCGGCCCGCGAGCGCATCGTCGAAGGCGCGGTCAGCATGGTGGAAATGGCCCTCGGCGAGCTCTCCAAGCGCGGCGTGGTGGATCTGGACAGCGAGCGTCGCGCGGCGATGGTGAGCAACCTGCTGGTGGTGCTGTGCGGCGAACGCGCGACCCAGCCGGTGGTCAACGCGGGCACCCTGCACCACTGATCGCGACGCGGATCCGACCGTGACCGAAAAGAGGGCCTATCCGCTGCGCATCAGCGCGCCGGTACTCGAAGCGCTGCAGCGCTGGGCCGACGACGAATTGCGTTCGGTCAATGCGCAGATCGAGTACCTGCTGCGCGACGCCCTGCGCAAGGCCGGCCGCCTGAAGCCGGCCGCGCAGGTCCGACCCGTCGAGGATGACCGGGCATGAGCGTCCACCCGCGACGCACTTGCCCGGCGGGCGGAAACGCGGCCCTGCTCGTGCTAGTTTGGGCAGCTTGCTGCCGGAGACTGTTCGTGACCCACGCCCCGCTTGCCCTGGCCCTGCTGCTCGCCGCTTCCAGCGTCGGCGCAGCGCCGCCCGCCGACGCCCCGCCCGCCACCGCGCCGGCGGCCGCGACCGCCATCGACCTCGACGCGCTGGCGCGCTCCAAGGATGCCCCGCCCACGCTCGAGGGGATGCCGGCACCTGCCGCCGCGGAGCCGGCAACCGGCGACACTGCGGCTGACCGGGCCGCCGACACACCGGACGACGCCACCACCAGCGCCGCTCAGGACGTCGCGATCGACGCCACGGACGAGGCCGAGGCGCACGCGCCGCCCGCTGCCGGGGATGCTTCCGGCACGCCCTCGACTGCAGCACCCAGCCCGCAGGACGCAAGCGGCGCCCTCCCCGCGCCGGCGGACACCCTCGACCTCGACGCACATGTCCGCGCCAAGGATGCACCGCCCACGCTCGGCCCCGCGGCCCCGCCGCCGGCAAGTGCAGCGGAGACCGGGGCAGCCGCGCCGGCCGAGGACGAAACTGCCGAGACGGAAGCCGGCGCGACCGACGCATCTGCAGCGACGGCCGAGGCATCGGCCGAGCCGCCGGCAGGCGCCGCCGCACCTGTCGCCGAATCGGCCGGAGCCGACACGGCGCCGGCCACGGATGCGGCAACGGCGGACGCGCAGGCCAACCCGCCGGAAGCGCCGGCCGATGAGGCCGCTGAAGCCGGACCGGCCGATCAGCAGGCCGGCAACGATTCGCTGGAAGCCGAATCGCCCGCACAGCCAGCCACGGATGAGAGCCCCGCAACGCCTGCTGCCGACTCACCGGCAAGCGATGCGGCGCCGACAGGTACGGCGGACGCGCAGGTCGGAGCGGACGCTGCCGATTCCGCAGCGGCCGCGGATTACGCACCCGCCGCCGACAGCGAAGTGGCCCCGGACGACGAAACGGCGGCAGACCGTGCCACGACCGCGGAGGCAGCGGCAGGCACGCCGACGGACGTGGACGAGATCGATCGCCAGCGCGGTGACGTGTGCCGGCAGCATGCCGAGGCCCTGCTCGACGCCGCCGAACGCGGCGACTATGCGGCTGCCACCGCGCACTTCGACGCCACCATGCGCAGTGCCCTGCCGCCGGCCAAGTTCAAGGCCGCGTGGGAATCGCTGGCGCAGTTCGGCAAGCTGCAAGCGCGCGGGCAGTCGCACCCCAGCATGGGCCAGGGCTATTACGTCGTCACCATCCCGCTGATCTTCGCCCAGGCCAACCTGTACACGCGCATCGCCTGCAACAGTGACGGCAGCATCGCCGGCTTCTACGTACGCCCGCTCGAAGCTGCCCAGCCCTGACCGTCGCGCCCGCTGTCGTGACCATTCCCGCACCGCAACCGCCCAGGCGCTGCGATGCCAACCAGCGCCGGGCGATCATCCGCAGCGCCCACGCGCTCGGCGTGCCGCATGACTATGCCCGGACGCGCGGCCTGCGTGCAGTGCGCGAGCCCGCCGCACTCGCGTGCATCGGCATCGACACCCAGGGCCGCTCGCAGTGGCTCACGCCGCGTGCCGCGCGGGCCTTTGCCGGCATGCAATGCGCGGCGGCCGAGGCCGGCGTGGTACTCGAGGTCATCTCGGCGTTCCGCTCGGCGGAATACCAGCTTGGCATCGTGCAGCGCAAGCTGGCGCGCGGGCTCTCCATCGATGCCATCCTCGCCGTCAGCGCTGCCCCCGGCTACAGCGAACACCACAGTGGCCGCGCGGTGGATCTGGGCTGCCCGGGCTACAGCGCGCTCGAGGAGACATTCGAACACTCGCCGGCCTTTGCCTGGCTGTGCGCCAACGCGGCGGGCCACGGCTTCCGCCTGTCCTATCCGCGTGGCAACCCGCATGGCATTGCCTACGAACCCTGGCACTGGTGCTGGCACGCGCGGCGCAGTTGAGCGTCGCCACGCGTGCCAACGCCCGGATGCGCCGAGGCCTGCGAGCGGGTCAGCGCGCGTGCCGCGTCAAGGCACACCACCCGGCCCGCACGGCCCGGCTCGATCCCTCGAGCGCAGCCGTTCCAGGCTGCACTGACGCCCCGCGAGCCGCCCTGCCGACGGCTCGTCGTTTCAGGGCGTAAAGGTCACCATTCGCACGCCTTCGGCCTCCGCCGCTGCGGCCGGCACCGGCAGCGCGTGGTAGCCGTTGACCAGCCACGTCGGCAGTTGATCGGCGTAGTACGGACTGCCGAGCACCCCGGAATTGCCGCCCGGAATGATTTCGCTGGCAGCGACCACCGCACTCATCTCGCCCACGAAACGCCGCGCCGGACCGGAGCCGAACATGAAGTCGTTGGCGCCGCTCCCGCGCAGGTTGTAGTTGGCGACATTGACGGTTTCCCACGCGCCGCCACGGGCCAGGCCCGGCAGGTCCGGCGACAGGTCGTTGAAGCCGTAGGGACTGCTCATGCCATCCTGGCCAGGAATGCTGAACGGCCCTCCGAGGGGATGGTCGAAGACGATGCGATGCAGGCGACCCCAGCGATAGTCGGACAGCGCGGTCGAGCCATCGAACGCCGCCGCCATGGCCGGGCTGGCCAACTGATCCAGCGCCTGGCCGAGGCTGGCCAGCAGCACATAGTCGCGCGCCGCGGCCGCATTCGGCGCGCCGGCGGGCACGCTGGCCGGGGCGAAGAACGCGATGCCCGACGTGCCCTTGCCCTGCAGGGCGTCGAAGTTGTCGAGCATGAACTTGAAGCCGTTGAAGGCCAGGCTGGAGCTTGGCAGGTGATCGCCGAGGCCGACCTGCTGCAGGCTGGCATCGATGGTGTTGCGCAGCGCATAGCTGCGCCACAGTGCCCACAACGTGGCGCCCACGCTGGCATCCCGCTGGGCCTGATCCGGCGCCGGCAGGTCGTTCGGATCGTCGCCCGGGTCATAGCCCTGCTGGATGCCGGTTGGCGTGGAGTAATCCCAGCGGCCCAGCCGTGCGATTGCATCGATGATGCGACCGTTCGCGGCCAGTTCGGCAAGCGGCTGCCAGGAACTCGCCTGCGCGTTTGCATGCGCGGCCAGCAGATAGGGCAACACCAGCTTGGCATCCAGGGCGCGGGTGTCGGCCTGCAGGGCCTGCATGTGCGCCGGCGTGATCTTCTCGCCACGCTGGATGTAATCGCGGATGACCCGGTCGATCTGCCCCATGCGCAGGGACGAGGCGCCGCCCCAGTCGAGGTAATACACACCGCCGTTCGCGCGCTCCGAATTGAGCGGGTCGTTGTCCAGCGAGAAGCCGATCGGGTCGTTGTTGGCGTTGGCGAAATATCCCTGGGCCGGGTTGATGACGAATGGCATTTCGTTGGCGCGCAGCACCTCGAAAGGTGTCGCCTGGTTGGGCTGGCGGTGCTGCAGTGGCATCCAGTCGTGGCCGAGCGCGCCACTGCCGTCGCGAATGATCCACGGTGGCACCCCACCGCCGGGGCGGCCCTGGGTCTGCAGGTCGGTGCGCACCGGCGCTTCGGCGCTGGTGAAATAGGCGATGTTGCCGTCCACGTCGGCGTAGGCGAAGTTCTGCGAACCGAAATCGAAATAGCTCAGCGCATCCCTGAACTCGTCGAGATTGGTGGCGCGGTTGATGCGCCGGAACGATTCGATTTCCTGGGTCGGGCCCCAGCCGGTGTAGGCGACCGACAGGCCGCTGCCGCTGGCCGCATCGATCTGCACCAGCGGCCCGTCGTTGCGCCGTGGCACGGTGATCGTCAGGGCGCCATTGGTGTAGCCGATCGAGTCGGCGCGCAGCACGTGGTTGGGGGTGCCGTCGATCTGGTTGACGTAATAGCTCTGCGCCAGCCAGCGCACCGGTTCCTCGACCCCGTCATGCACGATGGCGACCGGCAGACCGTAGCTGTCGAACTTGAGCGTTTCCTTGAACACGTCGGTGACGTCGAGCGAGTTGGTGGTGGTGCCCCAGCACACGCGCTGGTTGCAGCCCTGGATCACGCCGGGAGCCCCCGGCACGGTGACGCCGGTCACGTCCATCGGTTGTGCATGGCGGCTGTCGGACGAGTACAGATGCTGTTCGGTGAAGACCGGCGGCAGCGACAGGCCAAGGTGCGGATCATTGGAGAGGATCGGCTTGCCGCTGGCCGAGAGCTCGGCGCCGATCACCCATTCGTTGCTGCCGACCGGGGAATCACGCCCTTCGAGCGCGCGCGCGAACAGCGGATTGCCGCGGATGCGCCGGGCATAGTCGCGAGCGAGTTGCACCGTCTGTGCGTCGATGGTTGCCGTTGTCATGGACTTGGCGGGCACGGCGCCGGCCATCGGCTGGTTCGGTGGCGGGCCGGGCTGGAAGCCGGGCACGGTCACGCGATCATCGGCCGGCGCCGAGCGATGCAGGTCGCCGAAGAACAGCACATTGCCGTCGAAGCCGGCGAGCGCGCCGGCCTGCTGGTAGGCGGCGAGCTGCAGCGTGGCGTCGATATCGAGGTCGAATGACAACTGGAAGGCCAGCCCCTTGCCGACCGCCAGCGTATCCACCGGTGTCCACGGATCGGCACGGGTAATGTCGAGCACCGTGTACTCGGGCGGCAGCGGATGGTTGGCCAGCCAGAAATTCACGCCCGCCGCATAGGCGGACAGCCAGCCGCGGCTGTCCTCGGACATGGCGCGCCAGCTCTTCTCGGCCGCCCGCCGCAGGCCAAGGGTGCGTGCCTGCACATCGCTGGCGAGCTGCGAGGCACCGACCAGCGCGGCCAGCGTCCCGCTGACCTGACGCCGGGTCAGATCCATTTCAAAGAAGCGGTATTCGGCATGTGCGTAGCCCTGCAGGAAGGCCACGTCGTTGTCGCTCGACGCCTTGATGGTCGGCATGCCGTTCTGGTCGTAGGAAATGCTGCCAGGCGCGGACAGGCCTGGCGCGACCACGGTGGTGGACCGGCCCGGGGCGACCCCGGTTTCCGCATTGGCCAGTCCCGCGGTGGCGAAAGCCAGCAGCAGGGCCGCGGCGAGCGTGCGGCGCTGGAAACGTGCGTGCGACATGTTTGCCTCCCGATCGATGGATGGACGAGCGCACCGCAGGAGCGGCGCACGGCACCGCGTCCCGGTCGCGCCGACGGGATCGGCGCGATTTCCCTGCCTGCTCGCCATGTCGGCGGGCGGGCCGTCCGGAGCGCCACCTGCGCGGACCTGCGACGGCGCACGTACCAGGGCCTGGCCTACCGCTGCCCTGATCATCCGGGCCGGTCGCCAGCCGCAGCAGCCGCGCGTCACCACATCCGCGCAAGCGGAGGTCCATCCTACTCCCACGCCGGCGCGCCGGCGCAACCCGGGGACGATGGCAACATCGAGCGGTCATGGCCTGCGACCCGGCCCCGCACGCCGAGCGGGCCGGGTGTGCGCCTGGACCGCGTCCGGGCATCGCCGACACTGCCTTCAGGCATGGCCAGGGCAGTTTGGCTTGCAGGCGCCCACGGCTGGCCGGCCGGCACCAACCGAATCAGGCGTCTGGCGCGCCCACGGCGCGGCCATGGCGGGCACGCAGGCCAGGGATTCGTGCTGCTTCGGTCGGCCTGCCGCGACGGGAACCCGGCGCTTGCCGGCCCGTCCTACGCGCCGATTCCGGCCTTCTTCAGGGCCGCGATGCGCTCGGGAATCGGCGGGTGGCTCATGAACAGGCGACTGATGCCGCCGCCACCGGAAATGCCGAACGCCTGGATGGCCCGCGGCAGCGCGGCTTCGTCCTGGTTGCCGCCCAGCCGCTGCAGCGCGGCGATCATCTTGTCGCGACTGGCCAGGCGCGCGCCACCCGCGTCGGCGCGGAACTCGCGCCAGCGCGAGAACCACATCACCACGATCGACGCCAACGCACCCAGCACGACCTGCAGCACCATCACGATCATGAAATAGGCAAAGCCGCCGCTGCTGCCCTCGCCATCGCGGTTGCCGCTGATCGCATTGTCGACCACCGTGCCGATGACGCGCGCGAGGAAGATGACGAACGTATTGAGCACGCCCTGGAGCAGGCCCATGGTGACCATGTCGCCATTGGCCACGTGGCTGACTTCGTGGCCGAGCACCGCTTCCACCTCGCCGCGATCCATGCTCCGCAACAGGCCGGTGCTGACTGCGACCAGCGCGCTGTTGCGGCTCATGCCGGTGGCGAAGGCGTTCATGTCCGGGGCGTCGTAGACGGCCACCTCCGGCATGCCGATGCCGGCAGCCTCGGCCTGACGGCGCACCGTGGCGAGCAGCCAGCGCTCGCCTTCATTGCGCGGCTCGGTAATGACCTGGGCACCAGTGGTGCGCTTGGCGATCCACTTGGACATCGCCAGCGAGATGAACGAACCCCCCATGCCGAGCACGGCCGCCATCAGCAGCAGGCCGCCGTAATTGCCCAGGCGGATGCCGAACACGCCCTGTACGATGAACAGCACGATGTTGAGCAGCAGCAGCACCGCGATGTTGGTCGCGACGAACAACAGGACACGCTTCATGTAGAGCCGACTCCGGAACGATCCCGTGCGGATGCACGTCGACGGATAATGCGGGCCGGTACGCTGAAAGCAAGCGGGCCGGACCGCCTGCCGACCGTCATTGCGGAGCGCGCTCGCGCGCCGCTGCACGCCCCCCTCAGGACTGCCGACGCATTCTGCAACCATGTATCGAGGCCGCTTTGCCCCTTCCCCGACTGGCCGGCTGCACTTTGGCTCGCTGGTCACCGCACTCGGCAGCTGGCTGTGCGCGCGCGCGGCCGGTGGCACCTGGATCGTGCGCATGGAAGATCTCGACCCCGAGCGCACGGCGGCCGGCGCGGCGCAGGCCATTCTCGCCACCCTGCACGCCCTCGGCCTCGACAGCGACGAACCCGTGCTCTACCAGGGCGCGCGTGGCAGGGACTACGCACTTGCGCTGCGGCGCCTCGCCACGGCCGGCCACGCCTACCGCTGCTGGTGCAGCCGCAATGACCTGGAAGCCCACGGCGGCATCCACCCGGCGCACTGCGTGGCCCCGGCCCGCGATCGGCCGCCGGCCTGGCACCTGCGCACCGCGCACGCCGTCATCGACTTCGAGGATGCGCTCCAGGGTCGCGTGCAACAGGATCTCGCCGGCGCGGTCGGCGACTTCGTCATCTGGCGCGCCGATGGCAGCGCGGCCTACCAGCTTGCCGTGGTGGTGGACGATGCGGCGCAGGGCATCACCGATGTCGTGCGCGGGGCCGACCTGCTCGATTCCACGCCACGCCAGATCCTGCTGCAACGCCTGCTCGGCTATCCCACGCCCGCCTATGCCCACCTGCCGCTGGCGCTGGATAGCGGGGGGCACAAGCTGGCCAAGCACCTGGCGTCCCTGCCGGTGGATGGCACCGATCCACTGCCGGCGCTGGCCGCGGCGCTCGCCTTCCTGAACCAGCCCGTGCCGCGCGCCACGACCCCGGCAAGCTTCCTCGCCGCTGCGCTCGAGCACTTCGATCTCACCGCCGTCCCGCGCCACAATGGCATGGCGCCGCCTTTTGCGGCAGCGCGGAAGGACGAACCGCAGTCGGCTGCGGCACAATCGCTCCTGGCTCCACCCATCCCCAACAAGGAGTAGCTGACATGACGGCACGCGTAGCCCTGGTCACCGGCGGCACCGGCGGCATTGGAACGGCCATTTGCAGGCACCTGGCCCAGCTTGGCCACAAGGTCGCGACCAATTACCGCGATGAGGCGAAAACGCGGGCCTGGCAGGAAGCACAACGCAAGGACGGCTTCGAATTTGCGATCGCCAGGGGCGACGTGGCCGATCCGGCCACGGCAGAAGCCATGGTGCGCGACGTCGAAGCCCAGCTCGGCCCGATCGAGATCCTGATCAACAACGCCGGCATCACCCGCGACACGACCTTCCACAAGATGACCGCGCAGCAGTGGCAGGACGTGATCGCCACCAACCTCGGCTCCTGCTTCAACGTCACCCGCCCGGTGATCGACGGCATGCGCAGCCGCAAGTGGGGTCGCATCGTGCAGATCAGCTCGATCAATGGCCAGAAGGGCCAGTACGGCCAGGCCAACTATGCCGCCGCCAAGGCCGGCATGCACGGCTTCACCATTTCCCTGGCGCAGGAGAACGCCAAGTTCGGCATTACCGTCAACACCGTCTCGCCAGGCTATGTGGGCACGGACATGGTGATGGCCGTGCCGGAAGACGTACGCGCCAAGATCGTCGCGCAGATCCCGCTCGGCCGCCTCGGCGAGCCGGGCGAGATCGCCTACGCGGTCGGCTTCTTCGCCGCCGAGGAAGCACGCTGGATCACCGGCGCCAACCTGGCCATCAATGGCGGCCAGTACATGGGCTGGTAGCGTCGCGCCGGGCCGCTGCCCATCGGCAGCGACCTGGCATCCAGCGCCCCGTCTTGCCGTTGGGCAACGAAGGAGCGCCGGCCTCGGCGAGGCTTGTGGAGCCTCGCTCCGTTTGGCCGGCGCACTGGCTTGCGCCTCACCGTTCGGGTGAGCCAATGAAGGCTCGTGGTGCAAGCCACACGCACCCCCTATCCACAACAAGGAGACTTTCCCCGATGAATGTGCGCGTATTTTCCCTGAGTGTCGCTGCGGGCCTGGCGCTCGGCGTGCCGCTGGCGGCCGTGGCCGCCGATCCGATGCCGGAGTGACAGAAGTATTCGTGGGACATCCCGGTGCTGCGCGGCGAGTACATCCCGGTCGATGGCGGCACCCTTGGCACCCTCTCGGCCGGCTTCACCGAGGACGCCAACCGCACCTTCGGCGGCGCGAGCCTCTATTACGGCCAGGACGGGACTCCCGTGACGATCGCCGTCGCCGGCCAGGTGCACTACAACGAGGATGCCGTGGTCGAGCAGACCGGCGTGGTCGCCTGAACCGACATCAGTACCTATCGCATGTGGGATGGCCCCTGCCGGGGCTGCGCCGATCATCCGCGCCAGCAGGAGCAGACCAGCGACGTGGCGCGCTTCGAGTGGACCGGGCCGCGCGGCGGGCGTTTTACCCTCAACGGCATGACGCAGACCATGGCCTGGGCCTTCTCCGGCCTGCCACTGGTGGCGCCGACCGATTTCTCGGGGGAATACCTGATGGTGTTTCGCCTGGCAAACCCTACACCGGAGGGCTCGGTTTATCAGCAGGAAAGCGTGCAGCTGGTGCGCCTCACCCGGGTTGCCGAACCGCGCACTTACGAAACCCGGGTTGCCCCTCGCGATATTCCTCCGTGGCGCGCTGAACCGGGTCGGCCCATACACGCTGGATGGGACTTTCAGGATACCCTGCAGCCTGTTGCCCCCAAGTCCGCAGCCGCCGCGGTGCAGTCCTGTTGAGTGACGGTCCGCTTCTGGCAAAGCCCGGTTTCCGGGCTTTGCCTCATTCGGGCGCGGGATAGTCCGGCTCCCACCTGAAGTCGCAACATACCTGCACGGCCGCGTCTCCGAATGAGACGGGTACTTGCACGCCCCCCTGCCATTCGTCCATTCCGCAACTTCATGCCTGGATCTGGACGGCGCTTGTCGTAATCCTGGCCGGACACAACCTGCCCGCCCGCGCGGCCGATGGCGGCGCGCCTGGCCGAACCAGCGCGTGACAGGCTCCGCCGCAAGGCCGCCATCCTGACTGCCCGCTGGCCCGCCCGGCAAAAACACTGGACTGGCGCCCACGTTTGGGCTTAGGCTACATGCATCGGGAAACCGCAGCATCCGTGCCGCTCGGCGCGGCTTGCATCCTGCCTGCGGTGCTCATCGAGTTCTTGAGTTGACTTCGCTCCCGGGTGACCAGGCCCTGGACGCGCGGAAGCGGGTCGCCATGTCATCGGCTGACCCCGTCCAGCCGTACGCGATACGCGATACGCATTTCCCTGTGCATGATCCACGCCGTGAGGCGCCGGACGTCGCGGGACCGAGCATGAACCAGACCAGCGAACCAGCCGCCACCGACGTGCCCACGAGTGCCTTTGCACATGTGCCCCAACAGCAGGAAATCCCGCTGGCGATGGTGCATGGACAGCCGTTGCTGGAGATTCCCCAGGATCTCTACATTCCGCCCGATGCGCTCGAGGTCATCCTGGAGGCCTTCGAAGGGCCGCTGGATCTGCTGCTCTACCTGATCCGCCGCCAGAACCTGGACATCCTCGACATCCCCATCGCCGAAATCACCCGCCAGTACGTCGACTACATCGGGATGATGCACGAACTGAAGCTGGAGCTTGCCGCCGAATACCTGGTGATGGCCGCGATCCTGGCCGAGATCAAGTCGCGCCTGCTGCTGCCGCGACCGCCAGTCGAGGAAGGTATCGAGGCCGACCCGCGTGCCGAGCTGGTACGCCGTCTGCAGGAGTACGAACGTTTCAAGAAGGCCGCCGAGGACATCGACGCACTGCCCCGCCTGGAGCGCGATTCCACTGTTGCCCACGTCGAGGTTGACGATCACAAGGTGGTACGCCTGCCACCACCGGTGGACCTGCGCGAAATGCTGCTGGCGCTCAGGGACGTGCTCAAGCGCGCCGAGCTGCACGGCCACCACGCGATCGAGCGCGAATCCTTGAACGTGCGCAGTCGCATGGGCGATCTGCTGCGCGCGCTGGCGGATGGCGCATTCCATCGCTTCGAAAGCCTGTTCGATGCCATCGAGGGGCGCCGCGGGGTGGTGGTCAGCTTCCTGGCCCTGCTGGAATTGGCCAAGGAACAGCTCATCGAGATCGTGCAGGAGGAATCCCTCGCGCCGATCTACATCAAGTCACTCGCGACGGCGCCATAACATGGAGTTGCAACAGATCAAGCGCATCATCGAGGCGGCCCTGCTCGCGGCCCCGCAACCGCTGACCCTGCCGCAGCTGGCCGGGTTGTTCGACGCCCTGGACCTGCCGGCCCAGGACGAAATTGCCCGCGCGGTCACGGAGCTCAAGGCCGATTGCGCCGGGCGCGGCATCGAACTGGTCGAGGTCGCCTCGGGCTGGCGCTACCAGGTGTGTACCGACGTGCACACCCATGTCGCGCGCCTGTGGGCCGAACGCCCATCGCGCTACTCACGCGCCCTGCTGGAAACCCTGGCCCTGATTGCCTACCGCCAGCCGATCACGCGCGGCGAGATCGAACAGGTCCGCGGCGTCGCGGTCTCAACCAACATCGTGCGCACACTGGAAGAGCGCGAATGGATCCGCGTGGTCGGCCATCGTGATCTGCCGGGCAAGCCTGCCCTGCTTGGCACCACGCGCCAATTCCTCGATTACTTCAACCTCAAGGCGCTGGATGAACTGCCCGCCCTGAGCGAAATCCACGATCTGGAGGATTTCGAGCCGCAGCTGGATCTCGACGGCGGCACGCCGAATCTGGACGCGCCCGCGCTGGCCGGCGTGACGGCCAGCGAGGACGCGGCGAACGACGCCGAAGCCGCGTCCGACATGGGCGATTTTCCAGCCGCATCCCCCCTCGACATGCCAGCGGGCGAGCTCGACTCGCCGCCTTCAGAACCTTCGCGCGCCCTCTCCAGCGACGGCGCCACTCCCAGGGACACCCCGGAATCCAACGCATGACACCTTCATCTTCCTCATCCCCTTCGCGCGCCATCCTCAAGCTGAAGCGTTCCGGCGCCGCCGATGCCACGCCCGCCGTCGAAGAACGCCTGCACAAGGTCCTGGCCAACGCCGGCCTGGGCTCGCGACGTACGCTCGAGCAGCGCATCGACGCCGGCGAAGTCCAGGTCAACGGCAGCACCGCCACGCTCGGCCAGAGCGTGCACAGTGGTGACCGCGTCGAGATCGACGGCAAGCGCTTCGTGGTCGTCGCCGACAGCGCCGAGCGCGCCCAGGTGCTGCTCTACAACAAGCCCGATGGTGTGGTCGCCACGCGCGATGATCCGGAAGGCCGCGCCACCGTGTTCGAGCAGTTGCCGCAGCTCAAGGGCGCGCGCTGGATCGCGGTCGGGCGCCTGGACATCAACACCACCGGGCTGCTCCTGCTGACCACCGATGGCGGCCTCGCCAATGCCCTGATGCACCCCAGCTCGGAGATCGAGCGCGAATACATCTGCCGCGTGCATGGCGAGGTCACCGACGAGGCGATCGAACGGCTGCGCAGCGGCGTCGAACTCGACGATGGCCCGGCCCACTTCGACGAGATCGGGGTGATCAGCCGCGGCCCCAGTCACTCCTGGTTCCGCGTGGTCCTGCGCGAGGGACGTAACCGCGAGGTGCGTCGCATGTGGGAATCGCAGGGCCTGCTGGTCAGCCGCCTCAAGCGCATCCGCTACGGCAAGGTCGAGCTGCCGCGCGGGCTGCTGCGCGGCGCCTCGACCGAACTGGATGCCGCCGGCATTGCCGCCCTGCGCAAGCAGGCTGGCGTGCAGGAGGCGCCGCCACGCCTGACGCTTGCCCCCGTGATCGGCCAGCGCCGTGCCGGCCCCACCGAGTTCCATCCCAAGCCGCAGGCGCAGCAGGCCTGGGTCGGTGCGCGCAGCGAGGAAGCGCGCGAGTTCGCCACCTACGACCGCATGCGCGACGACGACTGGCGTGGCGGTGCGGCCAAGCCCGGCGCGGGCCGCCGACGCCCCGCCGGCAGGGGCCCCGGCAAGGGCAAGCCCAAGCCGCAGCGCCAGGGCCAGGGCCAGCGCCAGGGCCGTGGGCGCGGCCCGCAGGCGGGAGGCGATTCACCCTACCGCAGCTTTGCCGAGCCCGGCCTCAGCCCGGCCGTCCTCAAGAGCTGGTTTCCGGACAGTGTCGGCGGCTCCGGCCGCCCGCGCCGCGGCGCGCGACCGGGCCAGCCCGTCGAATTCACGCCAGGTCAGTTCCAGCCCGATGACAACCTGGGCAACCGCATCCAGCCACGCGACGGTGATGCCGCCCGCGGCAAACCGCGGCGCCCGGCGGGCAAGCCCGGCGGCAACGTCGCTGCCAAGCCGCAGCGACCCGGCGCCAAGCCACCGCGTCCAGGCGCGGGGCGCAAGCCTCCGCGTGGCACGCCCGGCAATTCCGTGCATGAGGCCAATGCGGGCGGTGGGCGCCGCAATGACCAGGGTGGCAAGCGGCGCCGCGGCCCACGCTGAACGATGACCCGCTGACGGCCCTTTCCCGCGATCGACCCTGAACCGGCAACTCGATGGCAGCCCGCTGCACACCCGAGCACAACCGCGGCGCCCTCATCGCCGTTGGCGACCTGCCGGCGGACCTGACCGCGGCACAATGCCTTGCGCCGCTGCTGGGGCTGGCCGGACTGCGCCCGCGGGTCCTGCTGTTGCATTCGGCCGCAGCGCACGAACAGGCCCGCGCCGATGCCGACGAACACCTTTATACGGCCCTGCGCGCCGCCGGTGCAGGCGAAGTGGCGCAGCCGATGCTGCGCTCACGCAGCGAGGCGGGTGAGCCCGCGCTGCTGGATGCGCTCGACCGTGCCGAGGTGCTGGTGCTGGCCTGCGATCGGCCCCTGCGCCTGTCCACCCTGATCGGCGGTACACCCCTGGCCCGCGCAATCCGCCGGCGCAACGCCGAAGGCGCGCCGGTGATCGGCTGCGGCGCCGCTGCCGCGGTACTGTGCGAACACATGCTGGCCCAGGGCGATACGGCAGGTTCCACGCCGCGCAGTGGTGGCGCCCAGCTCGCGCCCGGCATCGGGCTCACCAACCGCCTCATCGTCGATCGCGGCGGGCACGCCAGCGACCGCATCGGGCGCCTGCTCGCTGCGCTTGCGCTCAATCCCTGCGTGCTCGGCCTGGGCATCGACGCGGCGACCGCGGCGGTGATCGGCGCCGACAACGTGCTGGAAGTGGTCGGCGATGGCGGTGTGACCCTCATCGATCCGGCCGAGATGACCGATTGCAACGTGCTCGACCTGCAACCGGGCGCACCGATCCGCATCACCAACCTGCGCCTGCACGCCATGGCAGACGGCGCCCGCTACGACCTGGACTTCCGCTGCACGGTGGATTGAGGGCGGGCGTCGCGAGGCGGATGTCGCAGGCCTTGACAGCCGGGCCGGGCGCAGGCGCCGCAGCGGCGCTTTGCGGCGCTCCGGCCCCTGCCTGAGCGATGGCCGCCCGTGCCGAAGGCGCGTGGCCGCCTGCTAGAATCCGCGGCTCACTTTCGAGGGCATGTCATGCAGCTTGATCAGGTCAGGGCCGTCATCACCGGCGGCGCATCGGGGCTTGGCCTCGCCACGGCGCAGCATCTGGTCGCCAGCGGCGCACGGGTCGCCCTGCTCGACGTCAACGACGACAAGGGCGCGGTCGCGGCGCGGGAACTTGGCGGCAGCGCGCGCTACCTGCGCACCGACGTCACCAGCGAAGAAGGCGTGAGTGCCGCGCTCGAGGCCGCTCGCGAAGACATGGGCGGGCTCAACGTGGTGGTCAACTGCGCCGGCATCCTCGGCGCCGGCCGCGTGCTCGGCAAGTCCGGTCCGATGCCGCTGGCCAACTTCGCCACCACCGTCATGGTCAACCTGGTCGGCAGCTTCAATGTCGCCAAGGCGGCGGCGGCGCTGATGGAGCAGAACACAGCCGGTGAAGACGGCGAACGCGGCGTCATCGTCAGCACCGCGTCCATCGCCGCCTTCGAGGGCCAGATCGGCCAGGCAGCCTATTCGGCGTCCAAGGGCGGCATCATTGCCATGACCCTGCCCATGGCGCGCGAATTCGCGCGCATCGGCGTACGCGTGATGGCCATCGCCCCCGGGGTCTTCCACACGCCCATGGTCGATGGCATGCCCGAGGCCGTCTACCAGTCGCTCTGCGCGCAGGTGCCCTACCCCTCGCGCCTGGGCAAGCCGGAGGAATACGCCGCCACGGTTGCCTTCATCCTGCAGAACCGTTACCTCAACGGCGAGACCATCCGCGTCGATGGTGCCATCCGCCTGGCGCCCAAATAGCCGGGATTGGGGATTCGGGATTCGGGATTCGCGAGAACCGCTTCTTGCCACCCGGGTAGCGGATCGACCCAGCCGTGCTTCGCCAGCCGTTTTTCCAAACCCCACTCCCGGCCCCCCGAATGAAAGCTTCCGAAATCAAGAAAGGCAACGTCGTCGAGCACGACGGCAAGGTCTGGCAGATCCGCGACATCGAGCGCAGCGCACCGCAAGGGCGCGGCGGCAACGTCACCTTCCGCTTCACCATGTACAGCGTGCCCGGCAACCAGAAGCTCGACCTGTCGTTGCGCGCCGAGGACGACCTGCGCGAAACCGAACTGACGCGCCGCGCGGTGAGCTACTCCTACAAGGATGGCGACGCCTTCGTGTTCATGGACGACGAGGACTACAGCCAGTACCGCCTTGACGCCAGCGCGGTCGGCGATGCCGCCGGCTACCTGGTGGACGGCATCGAGGGCTGCTATATCCAGCTCATCGACGATGCACCGGTGGGCCTGCAGGTACCGCAGACCGTCACGCTGGAAGTCGTCGATACCGCCCCCGAGCTCAAGGGCGCCAGCGCGACCAGGCGCAACAAGCCGGCGCGGCTTTCCACCGGCATCGAAATCCAGGTGCCCGAATACATCACCACCGGCACCCGCGTGCTGGTCAACACCACGACCGGCGAGTTCTCCGGCAGGGCCTGACGTACCTCGTCCTGCGGTTGGTGTCGGCAAGACGCGTGGGGGGGGGACTTCAGTCCCGATGCACGTGTACATCGAAGGGCATCGCGGCTGAAGCCGCTCCCACGCGCAATGGCGTCCCTGCAGGAGGGCTGGAAGTCCCGACCGGCTTCGCATTCCCGGTCGCCAGGATCGCGGCTGTTGCCGCTCCTACAGTGCACTATTGGAAGTCACGAAGCTGCCGTGGGAGGGGCTTCAGTCCCGATGCTCGGCGCAGTTCAAGGCGCATGGGAGGGGCTTCAGTCACGAAGCTGCCGTGGGAGGGACTTCAGTCCCGATGCTCGGCGCAGTTCAAGGCGCATGGGAGGGACTTCAGTCCCGATGCTCGGCGCAGTTCAAGGCGCATGGGAGGGCTTCAGTCCCGATGCCTCTGCGCACCGGAGGGCAGCGCGGCCGAGGCCGCTTCCACTGCCTTTCATGCCGGAGGCTTGCCAGGGCCGTGCGTCTGCCTTTGCAGCGGCCAGGGCATGCGGCGGCGCAGCATGAATGTCGCCCGCGCAAAGGTGACTTTCCGCGCTTGTGCTGGCGTTCAGCCTTTGGCAAGGTACGGCGTTCGCCCGCACCCTGCGGGCGTCATCCGATGGCGCAGCAATTCCTGGCAACGCCATCACGCCGACCGGATCCGAACGCCCGAGGGGAAACATCGATGTCGAGAAGCCTGTTCATCACCAAGCCCGTGACGGCGGCGCCGCACGTCGACGCCGGCGAGCCGGTCGAAGGCACCCTCGCCGGCGAACCGCACCTCAAGCGGACCCTCACGGCCACCCAGCTCACCCTGCTTGGCATCGGTGCGGTGATCGGCGCCGGCATCTTCGTGCTGACCGGCACCGCGGCGGCGAACCACGCCGGTCCGGCCCTGATGCTCAGCTTCGTCTTCGCCGGCATTGCCTGCGCATTGGCCGGCATGTGCTACGCCGAGTTCGCCGCCATGCTGCCGGTCTCCGGCAGCGCGTATTCCTATTCCTACGCGACGCTGGGCGAGTTCACCGCCTGGTTCATCGGCTGGAACCTCGTACTGGAATACCTGTTCGCCGCATCCACCGTGGCGGTCGGCTGGTCCGGGTACTTCAACGAGATGCTGCGCCTCATTTCCGGCTGGACCGGCGCAGACGTATCGCTGCCGGGCTGGATCTCGCATGCGCCCTTCACCTTCATCGAAGGCAAGCTGGCGATGACCGGCGCCGTCATCAACCTGCCGGCAGTGCTCATCGTGGCCGCCATCAGCGGCCTGTGCTACGTCGGCATCACCCAGTCGGCCTTCGTCAATTCGATCATCGTCGCGATCAAGGTCACGGTGATCCTGCTGGTGATCGCCTTCGCCTTCCAGTACATCAACCCGCAGAACTGGGTGCCCTTCATCCCTGAATCGGAGGGTCCCGGCCGATTTGGCTGGGGCGGCGTGATGCGCGCGGCGACGGTAGTGTTCTTCGCCTACATCGGCTTCGACGCGGTTTCGACCGCGGCAGGAGAAGCCAAGAACCCGCAGCGCGACATGCCGATCGGCATCCTTGGTTCGCTGGTGATCTGCACGATCCTGTACATCGCCATGGCGGCGACCCTGACCGGCATTGCGCCCTACTACACCCTCGACACGCCCGAGCCCGTGGCCACCGCGCTGGCCGGCTATCCGTCGCTGGACTGGCTGCGCACACTGGTCGTGATCGGGGCGCTGACCGGACTTTCCTCGGTGATCCTGGTGATGCTGATGGGCCAGCCGCGCATCTTCTATTCGATGGCCCAGGACGGCCTGATGCCCAAGGCGTTCGGGCGCGTGCATCCCAGGCATCAGACCCCCTATTTCGGCACCATCGTGGTTGGCGTGCTCGCCGCGGCGCTGGCCGGCATGTTCCCGGTCAACGTGCTCGGCGAGCTGGTGGCGATGGGCACCCTGCTCGCCTTCACCACCGTATGCATCGGCATCCTCGTATTGCGCTATACCCGCCCGGACCTGCATCGCAGCTTCCGCGTGCCCTTCGTGCACCTGGTCAGTCCGCTCGGTGCCATCGCCTGCCTGTACCTGTTCTGGCAGGCCTTTTCCGAACACTGGCGCCTGATGGTGGGCTGGACGATGATCGGCATGGTCATCTATTTCGCCTACGGGTACCGCAACAGCGTGCTGCGCAAGGCAGGCTGAGCTTCACTTGCGGGGCCGGCCACAGCGCCGGCCCTTCTCGTCATCCCGGGGGAAATCCATGCTCAAGCAGTTGCTTGCGATCAAGCACCCGCAGGCGAGCCAGGCCGATGCCGACAGCCTGCAACTGGTGCGCACGCTCGGCCCGTGGGGGCTGACCGCGCTCGGCATCGGTGCCGTGATCGGCGGCGGCATCTTCGTCATCACCGGCCAGGCGGCCGCCGAACACGCCGGGCCGGCCATCATCCTGTCCTTCGTGATGGCGGCCATCTGCTGCACCTTCTGTGCGCTCTGCTACGCCGAGTTCGCTGCCATGGTGCCAGTCTCGGGCAGCGCCTATTCCTACACCTACGCGACGCTCGGCGAGCTCGCCGCCTGGTTCATCGGCTGGATGCTGGTGCTTGAATACGGGGTCTCCGCCTCGGCGGTGGCGGTGAGCTGGACGGGCTACTTCCTCAGCCTGCTGGAGCACTTCGACATCTTCCTGCCGGCAGCCCTGGTCAGCGCACCGCTGGATGGCGAACTGCAGCCGACCGGGGCGATCATGAACCTGCCCGCCGCCTGCATCGTGCTGGCGCTCACGTGGGTCTGCTACGTCGGCATCCGCGAATCGGCTTCGGCCAATGCGGTGATGGTGGCCCTCAAGGTGGGCCTGATCGTCATCGTCATCGTCGCCGGCTGGCGCTACGTCGATCCGGCCAACTGGGAACCCTTCATTCCCGCCAACGAGGGCCGGGGCCGGTACGGTTGGGACGGCGTGCTGCGCGGTGCGGCCATGGTGTTCTTCGCCTACATCGGCTTCGAAGCGACTTCGGTGGCGGCGCAGGAATCGAAGAACCCGCAGCGCGACATGCCGATCGGCATGCTGGCCTCGCTCGCCATCTGCACCGTCCTCTACATCGGCATGGCGGCAGTGATGACCGGCCTCACGCCCTATTACCTGCTTGGCACCGACCAGCCGGTGGTGACCGCGGTGGCCACCCATGCGGAGCTCGGCTGGCTGCGCATCGTGGTCGAGATCGGCGCCCTGATCGGGCTTTCCTCGGTGGTGTTGGTGATGATCATCGGCCAGCCGCGCATCTTCATGATCATGGGCCGTGACGGGCTGCTGCCGCCGGTGTTCACGCGCATCCACCCCAAGTACCGCACGCCACACATCAATACCCTGATCACCGGCTTTGGCATCGCCGCGCTGGCCGCGATCTTCCCGCTGGACGTGCTTGGCGAGCTCACCTCCATGGGAACGCTGATCGCCTTTGCCGCGGTGTGCGCGGGGGTGTGGATCCTGCGCCACACCCAGCCCGACCTGCCGCGCCCGTTCCGCATCGCGTTTGCGCCGCTGGTGTGCCTGGCCGGCATCGTCAGCTGCGGCATCCTGCTCTCGGCGATGACCGCGCACAACTGGGCGCTGATGCTGTTCTGGACGGCGTTCGGCCTGGTGGTGTACTTCTCCTACGGCTATCGACGCAGCCGACTGCGTGGCAGTATGCAGGCCAGCACGAAGCCCTGACCGGCACCGGCGCTGCGCCGGGCAGGCACGTGATGCGTCCTGCCTGCCTGCCGTTCATGCGCACGACGCTACCCTGCAGGCGTGCAGGCGCCGCGGCGGCGCGCCGCACGCCAGGGCGCCCGCGCGGTTGACACGCATGTACGCATCGCGTCGATCCTCGGGCACGCATTGCCAGTCCGCCACGGGAGCCCCGCATCGATGCGTCGCTGGAGGCCACACCGCTGGTCCGATCCGCTCGCCAGCCACGCTGGTGGCGAGTGGCACGCCGGTACCAGCATGGAGAGCGATGCCCCTCTGCGCGCCGAACTGCTCAGCGATGAGCAGATGCAGGAGCACGGTCGCACGCTGGCGGCCCAGCACCAGGTGGTCCCGCCCGGGCGTTCGCAGGAGCTGCTCGCCCGCCTGGACGCCAACGAATCGGTGCTGCGCCGCAGCTGCGGAATTCTCGCCGCCGCAATCAAGGACGGCAACCGCGTCACGCCGGCCGGCGAATGGCTGCTCGACAACCTCTATCTCATCGATGCGCAAATCCGCATCGCGCGTCGGCATTTCCCCAAGCGCTACAACCTCGTCCTGCCGCGCCTCGCGCGCGGCGCATCGGCCGGGCTGCCGCGCGTATACGACCTCGCCCTCGATGCCATTTCGCATGGCGACGGACGCGTCGATCAGGAAGGCCTGAGCCGTTTCGTCGCCGCCTACCAGGAGGTGGCGCCGCTGTCCCTGGGCGAGCTGTGGGCCATCCCCATCATGCTGCGGCTGGCCCTGATCGAGAACCTGCGCCGGGTCGCCGCGCGCGTGCGCAGCGACCGCCACGACCGCAACCTTGCCGCGCAATGGGCGCAGGCCATGATCGACATCGTCGACCGCGACCCCAAGGGCCTGATCCTGGTGGTGGCCGACATGGCGCGCTCCGCGCCGCCCATGCGCGGCCCCTTCGTCGCCGAGCTGCTGCGGCGCCTGCAGGGGCACAGCGCGGAACTGACCCTGCCACAGACCTGGATCGAGCAGCGTCTGCGCGAGTCCGGCCTGACCATCGAACAGCTGATCAACGCCACCAACCAGGATGAAGCCGCCGACCAGGTGTCGATCCGCAACAGCATCGGCAGCCTGCGCCTGCTCGAGGCCACCGACTGGCGCGAATTCGTCGAGCGCGCCAGCGTGGTCGAACACGCCCTGCGCCGCGACCCGGCCGGCATCCACGCGCGCATGGATTTTGCCACGCGCGATCGCTACCGCCACCGCGTCGAGCAGCTGGCACGTGAAGCCGGCCGCAGCGAGTCGGCGGTGGCCGAGCTTGCCGTCGAACTGGCCGCCACGCGCGCGGCGGGTGGCATGGAGGCGGATGCCCAACGCCACGTCGGCTACTACCTGGTGGACGCTGGCCTGGCGGCGCTGCGTACCCGCCTTGGGCTGTCCAACCACTTCACGCGCTGGCGCACCCATCGGGTGCCCTTTGCCGCCTGGTTTGCCGCCCTGCTCGTCGTCGGTGCGCTGCTGTTCGCCGCACCGGCAGTGGTGCTGTGGCGGGCAGCGCCGCCGTCCTGGCTGCTGGTGCTCGCCGCGACGTGCACCGTCATCGCCCTCAGCCAGCTGAGCGTGGCCCTGGTCAATCTGGCCGCGGCCTTTGCAGTGCGCCCGGAAGCATTGCCGGCCATGGACTTCCGCGAGGGCCTTCCAGCCACCGCGGCCACGCTGGTCGTCGTGCCCGGCCTGCTCGGCAGCGCCACCGAAGCCGGCGAACTGGTGGACGACCTGGAGATTCGTTACCTCGCCAACCGCGACCCGCATATCCGCTTCGCCCTGCTGACCGATTTCGTCGACGCCGACAGCGAGCACCAAAGCGATGACGCGGGCCTGCTTGCGATCGTGCGCGAGGGCATCGCAGCGCTCAATACACGCCATGCACAGGCCGGGACCGAGCGCTTCTTCCTGTTCCACCGCCCGCGCCGCTGGTGTGCCAGCGAACGCGCCTGGATCGGCTTCGAACGCAAGCGCGGCAAGCTCGGTGAGCTCAATGCCCTGCTGCGCGGGCGCGGTGTGGAACGTTTCTCCTGCGTGGTCGGCGATCCCGAGACACTGCACGCTACGCGCTACGTCATCACCCTCGATGCCGACACGCAGCTGCCGCGCAACGCCGCCAACGCGCTGGTGGCAACCATGGAACACCCGCTCAACCGGCCGCGCTTCGACCCGGCGACGCGCCGTGTCAAGGCCGGCTACGGCATCCTCCAGCCGCGCGTCGGCTGCACCTTCAAGATCGGTGGCACGACCCGGCATGCCCTGCTTTTCGGCGGTGATCCCGGGCTCGACCCCTACACGCGCGCAGTATCGGACACCTATCAGGATCTGTTCGGCGAAGGCTCCTTCACGGGCAAGGGCATCTACGATGTGGATGCATTCGAGGCGGCGCTGGCCAAGCGCTTCCCGGAGAGCCGCATCCTCAGCCACGACCTGCTCGAAGGCTGCTACGCGCGCTCCGGCCTGGCCAGTGGCGTCGAGCTCTATGAGGATTACCCGGCCAGCTACCGCCTCGATGCCCGGCGCCGCCGGCGCTGGATCCGCGGCGACTGGCAGATCGCCGAGTGGTTGCTGCCGCGCGTTCCGGCCAGCAGCGGTCGCCATGAGCGCAATGTGCTGAGTGCGTTGTCGCGCTGGAAGATCTTCGACAACCTGCGTCGCAGCCTGGTCGCGCCGGCCCTGTTCGGTCTGCTGCTGCTGGGCTGGCTGCTGCTCGCGCGGCCGGCATTCTGGAGTCTCGTCGTCCTGGCCGTGCTGCTGCTGCCGCCCCTGCTGGATACGACCCTGGCGTTCGCGCGCCGCACGCCCGGCGTGCCGTTCACGCGCCACCTGGCGCTGTCCGGACGCGACGCGGCACGGCGCGGCCTGCAGTTCATCGTCGGCGTCGCCATGCTGCCACGCGAAGCCGCCATCAGCCTCGAGGCCATCGTGCGCACCGGCTGGCGCGTGCATGTCTCGCGCCGCCACCTGTTGCAGTGGGTGGCTTCGCGGCGGGCGCGCGACAGTACCCGCCCGGAGCCGACCCGCTGGCTGGGCCCGCTGGTTGCCCTACTGGTCGGTGCGTGGCTGATGGCGACACCAGCGACCCTGGCCATCGCTGCGCCATGGCTGCTGCTATGGCTCTGGTCACCGGTCCTGGAGGACTGGCTGGCGCAGCCGCCGAAGGCGGTTCCACAGTCGCTGGACGCAACCCAGGTACGCCTGCTGCGCAAGGCCGCACGGCGCACCTGGGCGTTCTTCGAACACTTCACCAACGAGACCACCCACTGGCTGCCGCCGGACAACTACCAGGAAAGACCGGTGCCCACGCTGGCGCGGCGCACCTCGCCGACCAACATGGGCCTGGCCCTGCTGGCCGACCTGACGGCCTGGGATTTCGGCTACCTCACCCTGGCCGGCCTGCTCGAACGCACGCGCAACAGCTTCGCGACGATGCGCCGCCTGGAGCGCTACAACGGCCACTTCTACAACTGGTACGACCTCGACACCCTGCAGCCGATGCATCCGCACTACATCTCCACGGTGGACAGCGGCAACCTGCTCGGACACCTGCTGACCTTGCGCCAGGGCCTGCTGCAGCTGGCCGATGCGCCGCTGTTGCATCCGCAGCGACTGGCCGGCCTGGCCGACGGCTTCGAACTGCTGGCCGAGATCGTCGATGAGCCGGCGCTGGCCGCCCTGGACGACCTGCGCAACCGCTTTGCCACGCTCGAACGCACGCCACCCAGCGGACTGGTGGCGACGCGCCAGGTGCTGCGCGAACTGGTCACACTTGCCGACGCCTGTGCCGGGACGCTCGCGTCGGCGACGGTCGAGGCGACCGATGCCGCCGTGGCCTTCGCGCGCGAGTGCCGCGCCGCGCTGGACGAGCTCGATGGCTGGTTGCCCGAAACGCTGTCCGAATCCAGCGCGACCGGCGAGGCCGCGATCCCCAGCCTCGCCAGCCTGGCCACCGCCGAGGGCGTGGAACCGGCGATCGCCGCACGCATCCGCGACACGCTGCAGCAGATCGACCACCTTGCCGCCACCTGCCTCGACCTGGCCGCGGCGGATTACCGGTTCCTGTACGAGCCCAAGCGCCATCTGTTTGCGATCGGCTACAACGTGGGCGAAGGACAACGCGACAGCGGCTACTACGACCTGCTCGCATCGGAAGTGCGCCTGTGTGTCTTCGTCGCAGTCGCCCTGGGCCAGGCGCCGCAGGAAGCGTGGTTCGCACTGGGCCGCCTGCTGACCGCACATGACGGACCGCCGACCCTGCTCTCCTGGAGCGGTTCGATGTTCGAGTACCTGATGCCGCAACTGGTGATGCCGAGCTACCCTGGCTCCCTGCTTGCCGAAACCTGCCGGGGCGCGGTGATGCGCCAGATCGCGCACGGCCACGCACTTGGGGTGCCCTGGGGCATCTCCGAATCGGGCTACAACCTGACCGATGCAGCGCAGAACTACCAGTACCGCGCCTTCGGCGTGCCGGGCCTGGGGCTGCAGCGCGGCCTGGCCCAGGAACTGGTGATTGCTCCCTATGCCAGCGCGCTGGCCCTCACCGTGGTGCCGCGCGCCGCCGCCGACAACCTGCGCAGGATGGCCGACAAGGGTTGGCTGGTGCGTTACGGGTTCTACGAGGCCATCGATTACACCCCGGCACGGCGTCAACCCGGGCAGGAACATGCGATCGTCTACCAGTTCATGGCCCATCACCAGGGCATGAGCCTGGTGGCCTTCAGCCATGCATTGCTGGGCCAGCCCATGCGCCGCCGCTTCACGGCCGATCCCCAGATGCTGGCCACCCTGCTGTTGCTGCAGGAGCGTGCGCCGCGCAGCACCGGCGAATGGGCCAGCAACCCCGAGCTGGTCGACGCACGCAGCGGCACCGACGAGACGCAAGTGCCGCTGCGCGTATTCCGCCGCGCGGATACGCTGCGCCCGGCCATGCAGATGCTGAGCAATGGCCGCTACCAGGTGATGGTGACATCGGCCGGCGGCGGCTACAGCCGCTGGCGCGACATCGCCCTGACACGCTGGCGCGAGGATGCCACGCGCGACCCCTGGGGGCTGTTCTGCCTGGTGCGCGACTGCGACGGGGGCGTGCCCTGGTCAACCACCCTGCAGCCCCTGCAGGCACGCATGGACAGCTACGAGGCGGTGTTCACCGAATCGCGCGTCGAGTTTCGCTGCCGTGTGGACCAGCTCGACGCACATACCGAAATCGCGGTGTCGCCGGAGGATGACATCGAACTCCGGCGCACGCGCATCACCAACCGCAGCAGCACGCTGCGCACGCTGGAGGTGACCAGCTTCGGTGAAGTCGTGCTCGCCTCGCCAATCAGCGACGATCTGCATCCGGCCTTCGGCAAGCTGTTCGTGCAGACCGAACTGCTCGCCGCACGCGAGGCCATCCTGTGCACCCGACGGCCACGTTCGCGCGAGGAAGCCCAGCCGTGGATGTTCCATCTGGTCGCGGTGCATGAGGCGACCGTCGAGGAAACCTCGTTCGAAACCGACCGGCTGCGCTTCATCGGCCGGGGTCGCGACATTGCGCGACCGGCGGCACTGGATGCCCCCGGTCCGCTCTCGGGCAGCGCCGGCTCGGTGCTGGATCCGATCGTGGCGGTGCGCCAGCGCCTGCGCCTGCCGCCGGGCCGCACCGCCTGCATCGACCTGGTCAGCGGGATCGCCGGCACGCGCGCGCACTGCCTGACCCTGATCGACAAGTACCGCGACCGCCACATCGCCGATCGCGTGATCGATCTCGCCTGGACCCACAGCCGCGTGGTCCTCGGCCAGATCAACGTGAGCGAGGTGGATGCGCAGACCTACGCGCGCCTGGCCGAATGCATCACCTTTTCCGACCCGCAGCGCCGCGCGCCGCCGGCCATCGTGGCGAGCAACCGGCGCGGCCAGCCTGGTCTGTGGGCCCACGCGATCTCCGGTGACCTGCCGATCGTGCTGCTGCGCATGCATGAGATCGCCAACATCGACCTGGTGCGCCAACTGGTGCATGCGCACGCCTATTGCCGCCTCAAGGGCCTGGCCTTCGACCTGGTGATCTGGAACGGCGAATCGGCCGGCTACCGGCAGAACCTGCACGATGCGGTGCATGGCGTGATCGGCGCCAGCGTGGAGGCCAGTCTCATCGATCATCGCGGTGGCCTGTTCGTGCGCAGCATCGACCAGATCAACCACGAGGATCGCGTCCTGATGCTGGCAGCGGCGCGGGTCGTGCTGTCCGACGAGGACGGTCCGCTCAACGAGCAACTGCGCATCCGCACGCCGCTGGACAAGGTGCCGGCCCTGCTCGCGACGCGCGAGTTCGTACCGTCTGCTGCGGTCGATCCGCCCGTGCCACCACGCATCCTCGTCAATGGCGTCGGTGGCTTCTCGGCCGATGGCACCGAGTACGTCATCGTCACCGGGCGTGGCCAGTGCACGCCGGCGCCGTGGATCAACGTCATCGCCAACCCGCACTTCGGCTGCATCGTGTCCGAGAGCGGCGCCGGCTACACCTGGTTCGACAATGCCCACGAATACCGCCTGACCCCGTGGAGCAATGACCCGGTCAGCGACGCCAACACCGAGGCGTTCTACATCCGTGACGAGGAAACCGGTCACTTCTGGTCGCCCACGCCATTGCCGGTGCCCGGGGCGGCGCGCTACGTCACGCGCCATGGTTTCGGCTACAGCGTGTTCGAAACCATCGAGGATGGCATCGCCAGCGATCTGGGCATCCACGTCGATGCCGAAGCCGCGGTGAAGTTCTTCCGCCTGATCCTGCGCAACGAATCCGGCCGCACGCGGCGCCTGTCGGTCACCGGCTACGTCGAATGGGTGCTGGGCGACCTGGCCGCACGCACCGGCATGCACGTGGTCACCGAGATCGACGGCACCGGGGCGTTGCTGGCGCGCAATGCCTACAACACCGAGTTCGATGGCTATGTGGCCTTCTTCGACGTCAACGGCACGCGCCGCACCGTCAGTGGCGACCGCACCGGCTTCATCGGCCGCAACGGCAGCCTGCGCAGTCCGGCGGCGATGCGCCGGGCCACCCTGGACGGCCGCGTCGGCGCCTGCCTGGATCCTTGCGGCGCGCTGCAGGTGCCGCTGGAGCTGGCCGATGGCGAACAGCGCACCCTGCTGTTCCGGCTGGGCGCGGCGCGCAGTACCCGCGAAGCGGTAGCCACCATCCGCAGCTTCCGCCAGTCGGGCGCCACGCGAGCCTCCTTCGATGCCGTCGCTGCACGCTGGCGTCGCCTGCTCGGCGCCGTCAGCATCACCACGCCCGAACCGGCGCTGGACGTGCTGATCAATGGCTGGCTGCCGTACCAGATCATTTCCTGCCGCCTGTGGGGACGCAGCGGCTTCTACCAGTCCGGCGGTGCCTTCGGCTTCCGCGACCAGTTGCAGGATGCGATGGCGCTGGTGCATGCGGCCCCGGAACTCCTGCGCGCGCAGATCGTGCTGTGCGCCTCGCGCCAGTTCCACGAGGGCGACGTGCAGCACTGGTGGCACCCGCCGGCCGGCCGCGGCGTGCGCACGCATTGCTCGGACGATTACCTGTGGCTGCCCCTGGCAGTGGCACGCTACGTGGACTGCAGCGGCGACTGGAGCCTGCTCGGCGAAGAGGCGGGCTTCCTCGATGGCCGTGCCCTGAACCCCGACGAGGAAACCTATTACGACATGCCGATGCGCTCCAACGAGCGCGCCGACATCTACCAGCACTGCGTGCGTGCGATCGAGCGCGGACTGGACAGGCTGGGTGCGCGCGGACTGCCGCTGATGGGCAGCGGCGACTGGAATGACGGCATGAACAACGTGGGCCGCGGGGGGCGCGGCGAAAGTGTCTGGCTCGGCTTCTTCCTGCATCGCGTGCTGCTGGATTTCGCCAGGGTCGCGCGCAAGCGCAAGGACAGCGCCTTCGTGACACGCTGCACCGAAGCCGCAGCGGCACTGAAGCACGCCATCCACGTCCACGCCTGGGATGGCGCCTGGTACCGCCGGGCCTGGTACGACGATGGCACGCCCCTTGGCACCGCCAGCGCCGAGGAATGCCGCATCGACTCCATCGCGCAGAGCTGGGCAGTGCTTTCCGGTGCCGGCGACGCGAAACGCAACGCGCGCGCGCTGGACGCGCTGGATCAGCACCTCGTCGATGCCGATGCCGGCCTGATCGCCCTGCTCGCCCCGCCCTTCGACAAGGGAGCGCATGATCCGGGCTACATCCGCGGTTACGTGCCCGGCGTGCGCGAGAATGGCGCCCAGTACACGCATGCGGCGGTGTGGGCCGTGATGGCCTTTGCCGAGGCCGGACGCACGGAACGCGCCTGGGAGCTGTTCCGCCTCATCAACCCCGTGCGCCATGGCCGCAGCGACGCCATCGACACCTGGATGGTCGAGCCCTACGTTGCCGCTGCCGACGTGCTGGCCGTCGCACCGCACACCGGGCGCGGCGGCTGGACCTGGTACACCGGTTCGGCGGCCTGGATGTATCGCCTGGTCGTCGAGTCGCTGCTTGGCATCACCCGCCACGACGACGTGCTCGCCTTCGCGCCGCGCCTGCCGCGCGCGTGGCACGAGGTCGATGTCGGCTACCGCCTCGGCGCAACGACCTGGAACATCAAGCTGCGACGCAACCCTGACATCAGCACCACGCAGGTCGCCCTGGATGGCGTTGCGCAGCCCCATGCAAGAATCCCGCTGGCGCCCGCCGGGGGTACGCACCAGGTGGACGTGGACGTGCCGCCGGCGGCTGCCGACGCCCCGTGAGCTGACCGCAATCATGGCGCGGCGGCGCGAGTGCCGCTAGGATGCGCGCCGCATGTCTCCCCTCACGGAAATTTCCCGGCCGCCGCTGCTCGAAGCGCGTGGTCTGGCCTTCGCGCGCAATGACGAGCCCGTCTTCGGCCCGCTCGACTTCGTGCTGCACACCGGTGAGGTCGTGCTGATCGAAGGCGACAACGGCTCGGGCAAGACCACCCTGTTGCGCGTGCTTTCCGGTCTGCTCACGCCCACGGAAGGCGAAATCCGCCTGCGTGGCGCGCCGCTGACGCTGGACCTGCTGTCGCCGCAGGTGGCCCTGCTATCGCACGCCAACGGCCTGAAGCCCGAGCTGACGGCGCTGGAGAACCTGCGCTTCGCCGCCGGTCTGCACGGCCTGCGGCACGGCATTTCACCGCCTACCGCGCTGGCCGGGGTCGGCATGGACGGCTATGCCGACGTGCCTACGCGGCGGCTCTCGGCCGGGCAGAAGAAGCGCGTGGCACTGGCGCGCGTACTGCTGGCCCCGGTCGCCCTGTGGTTGCTCGACGAACCGTATGCCAACCTCGACCCCGAGGGCATCGGCCTGGTCAACCGCCTGCTGGAAAACCATGCCCATCGCGGTGGCGCCGCGCTGATCACCTCGCATGGCGCCTACGCCTACACTTCGGGCACGCCGCGCAGCATTCCCCTGCACGCAAGGCCCGCGCGCGACCTGACCGGCGAGGGTCGCCCACGTGGCGACGGTCTGCCCGGGCACAGCCTGGGCGACGATGCCGGCCTTTCTCCCGCGCGCCCGGGGACGCCTCCGTGACGGCCGGATCGACCCTCATCGCCTGCCGGGCGCTGGTGCGCCGCGACCTCACCCTGGTGTGGCGGCGCCGTGGCGATGCGCTGAACCCGATCCTGTTCGCGCTGATCGTGGTAGCGCTGTTCCCGCTGGCACTCGGACCGGAACCGGAAGTGCTGCGGCGAATCGCCGCGGGCGTGATCTTCGTCGCCCTGCTGCTGGCCGGTCTGCTGGCGCTGGATACCCTGTTCCGCAGCGATTACGAGGATGGCTCGCTGGAACAGCTGGTGCTTTCCCCGCACCCGCTGGCCCTGCTGCTGGCGTGCAAGATCGCCGTCCACTGGTTCACCACGGCCTTGCCACTGATCGTGGTGGCCCCGCTGCTGGGAGAACTCCTGCACCTGGCCGATCCGGTGCGGCCGGTGCTGCTGGCGGCCCTGCTGCTGGCCACGCCCCTGCTCAGCCTGATCGGCGCGATCTGCGTGGCCCTGACCGTGGGCATGCACCGCTCTGGTATGCTGCTTGCCCTGCTCGTGCTGCCGCTGTACGTCCCCGTGCTCATCTTTGGTGCCGGCGCCTGCAATGCCGCCGGCAATGCGTTGCCTTACGCCGCGCCCCTGCTGTGGCTTGGTGCGGCGCTGGTGGTCGCGCTGGTCGTGGCGCCGCTGGCCTGCGCGGCGGCGCTCCGGATCTCGCTGTCATGAACGTGCTCACCTACTGGTTCCACAAGCTCGGCTCGCCTCCGGTCTTCGATCGCCTCGCCCGCGTGCTCGCCCCGTGGTGTTACGGCCTGGCACTGGTGCTGGGCGCAATCGCGCTCTACGGCGGCCTGGCCCTGGCACCAGCCGATTACCAGCAGGGCGATGCCTATCGGATCATCTTCATCCACGTGCCGGCCGCCTGGATGAGCCTGTTCGCCTACATCTTCATGGCGGTCAATGCGTTCATCGCCCTGGTCTGGCGCATCAAGCTCTCCGAAGTGCTGGCGATGGCGAGCGCACCGACCGGCGCCGCCTTCACCTTCATCACGCTGGTCACCGGCTCGCTCTGGGGCAAGCCCATGTGGGGCACCTGGTGGACCTGGGATGCAAGGCTCACCTCGGAACTCGTGCTGCTGTTCCTGTACCTGGGCGTGATCGGGCTCTACCATGCCATCGAAGATCGCCGCCAGGCGGCGCGCGCGGCCGGCTTCCTCGCCCTGGTCGGCGTGGTCAACCTGCCGATCGTGCATTTCTCGGTCAACTGGTGGAACACCCTGCACCAGGGTTCCACCGTGCGCCTGCTCGGTCCCTCGAAGATCGATGCGGCGATGCTCTGGCCGCTGCTGCTGATGGCGCTGGCCACGCACCTGTGGTTTTTCGGCACCCTGCTCGCACGCACCCGCAACGGCCTCCTCGAGATCGATGGCGGCAAGGACTGGGCGCGCAGCATCGTGCTGGCCTCCCAGCCCGGCGCGGCGGGTGCGGCAACGGAGCGCAGCCATGTCTGACTTCCTTGCAATGGGCGGCTACGGGACCTATGTGTGGTCTTCGTACGCGGTGTTCTTCATCGTGCTCGCGATCGACGCGCTGGCGCCCCGCGCCCAGCGCCGGCGCGTGCTTGCAGAACTGCGCGGCCGCCTGCTTCGACGTCGTTCCCGTACCCTGCCCACGCCATGACCCCGACCCGCAAACGCCGCCTCATCATCATCTCGCTGGTTCTCGCCGCCGTGGCCGTCGCAGCCGGGCTGACCGTGCTGGCGCTGCAGCAGAACATGACCTACCTCTATTCGCCGAGCGAAGTTGAGGCGGGCGAAGCGCCGACCGGTGCGCGCTTCCGCCTCGGCGGCGTGGTACTGGAACACTCCATCAAGCGCGCCGATGATTCGTTGCAGGTGGACTTCATCGTGACCGACCGCTTCCACCAGATGCCGGTCAAGTACACCGGCATCCTGCCGGATCTGTTCCGCGAAGGGCAGAGCATCGTGGCCAGCGGTTCGGTCGAGGACGGACGCTTCGTCGCCACCGAGGTGCTGGCCAAGCACGATGAAACCTACATGCCCAAGGAAGTGGCCGACGCGATCGCCAAGGCCAAGGATACGCACGCTGAAAAGCCGGATGGCCGCCCGTAACGGCAGCCGTCGGCACTTCCTGGAATCCACGGTCCTGGGAAACCGCTTCGCGCGCATCAACCGAGAGTGATGCGCCCGGCGTCGGCCTCCTGCAGCAGGGGTTCGAGTTCACCCGCGAGATGATCAAGGAACGCGCGTGCCACCGGCGCCAGCCCATCGCGCGATGCGTACAGCGCATGCAGTTGCATGGCCGGTAGCTGCCAGTCCGGCAACAGCTGCACGAGCAACCCGGCCTCGATCTCCGGCTCACAGGCGATGGGCGGCAGGTCGGCGATGCCGATGCCATCCAAGGCAGCCTTGCGCAGCACGATGATATCCTCGCTCAGCAGGCGCGGCGTGTGCGCAACATGCTGGACGGTTCCATTGGCATCCTGCAGGTGCCACTGGTAGCGCGCGTTCGAAAGTCCGCCGTAACTGCCCGCCAATGTGGGCAGGCCACGCAGTTCGCGTGGTTCGGCAGGATGGCCGTGTTCGGCGAGGAATGCCGGACTGGCGACCAGCAGATGGCGACACAACGGGAAAGAGCGCGAGACCAGGCCTGACGAGGGCAGCGATGGCCCGATGCGCAGGATCAGGTCATACCCCCCGGCCACCGGATCGATGCCCTCGTTGCCGATATCCAGCCGCACCTCGACCTGGGCGTGTTTGCGCAGGAAACCGCACAGCAGCGGAGCCAGCAAACGCTGCGCGAAATTGACTGGGCAAAGGATCTTCAGCATGCCGCGCGGCATGCCGCTGGCATCGTCCATCAAGGCCCTCGCGCGTTCGACCGCATCGAGCGCGGCGCGGCAGTGCTCGTAATACTGCAGGCCGAGTTCGGTCACTTCCAGCCGACGGGTCGTGCGATGGATCAGGCGCAGGCCGAGTTCGGCTTCGAGGCGCGTCAGGTGTTCGCTCACCACCGATTTCGCCGCCCCGAGCGCTCGCGCCGCGGCGCTGAGGCTGCCATGTTCGACGATACCGGCGAAATAGCGCAGATTGTTGAGATCCTGCATTGCCCGCCCTCTGCACCGAGCCTCGAAATTACAGCGTTCCGCAAAGTGGATACTGATTTCGCGCTTCGCTACTGGCCTGCGACAGTGTGCCACGGCTAGTCTGCAAGTGCGTCGCAGCGGGGGTAGCCGATGCGGCGACGCAGACTGAGAGCAAAGGGGAATGCCGATGATCGCCCGTTCGCGCCCTCGTGGCCATAGCTATCTGCGTCTTCCGGGCTTCCTGCTGCTCCTGCTGTTCGTGATGGGATCTGCTGTCGCCCAGCAGACGCGCGAGGAACTTGCCGCGGGGCTTCCGGACATGGGGCTCGCACAATCGGATGTGGCGCGGGGACAGGGTTTTCTTGGTGCGCCCGGCTTTGCCGGCGCGCGCCCGGCGCGCAATCCGCTGGCCCCCGAGGCAACGCCGGTTGGTGAAGCCACCTGCGTGTCCTGCCATGCGCTGGAAGGTCAGAGTTTCACCCATACCGTGCACTCCCTGGGCCTGCATGCGGCCAACCAGGCGGATGGATCCACCGCGGTATGCGAAGCCTGCCACGGGGCCGGTTCCGCCCATGCCGTGGCACCGACCACACCGGGCCTCATCATCGCCTACACCCGGCAGGGCGGCACGCCGATCGAGGTACAGACCAGCACGTGTCTCACCTGTCACGCCGGCGGCCCGCGCGATCACTGGAGCGGCTCGGTGCACCAGCGAAACCAGCTCAGCTGCAGCGATTGTCACAATCCGATGATCGCGGCCTCGCCCGAGGGCTCGATGGCCAAGCATTCGATCAACGAGACCTGTGCCACCTGTCACAAGGACATTCGCGTGCAGTTCAACCGGCGCTCGCACATGCCGCTGCCCGAAGGGCTGATGACGTGCGCCGATTGTCACAATCCGCACGGTTCGCTGAACCCGACCTTGCTCAAGACCGATACGGTCAACGAGACCTGCTACCAGTGCCACGCGGAAAAGCGCGGGCCGTTCCTGTTCGAACACGCGCCGGTGCGCGATTCCTGCCTCAACTGCCACACGCCCCACGGCTCCAACCAGCACGCCCTGCTGGTCGCGCCGATCCCGATGCTCTGCCAGCAGTGCCATACCCACATCAACCACCCCAATGATCTGACCACCACGGCGGGCCTGATGGATGGAGCAACGCCCGACTGGCGCCTGATGGGACGCGGCTGCATCAGCTGTCATGCCCAGATCCATGGTTCCAACAACCCATCCGGACCGCGATTCCACCAGTAGGGAGGCGGAAATGAATGCATACGATCACCGTCATTCCCCCAACCGGCGCGCGCTCGCGCTGCTGATTGCCCTGGCGGTCGGCGGCATGGCTCAAGCGCAGGACAGCGGCCTGGGCGTGGATCTCCAATTCGGCGGCTCGCTCGACCCGCGCGGTACCGGCGAGGGACCCCCACAATGCGATTCGCGCGGCGCGAGCTGGCTGGACGCGTACCGCAAACACACGCCGACCGGCTTCATCTATGCCTGCCCCCCTGCGCCCGAAGAGCAGCCCGACCAGGCCTACGACGCCTGGCAGTTTCTGGCTTCGATCGGATTTGGTTATCTCTATCTGGGGGGCGACCAGGACAATGCCGCCTGGCAGCGTTACCAGGGGCTCGACGACGGCGCGCTGTTCGAGGGCAACTTCGTCATGCAGCGACCGGCCGACGGCAGTTATGTCAACGTGCGCGGCAGCCGCGCCAGTGCCGATAACCAGTTCTACCGGCTGGTGGCCGGGCGGGCCGGCGAATACCGCATCCAGGCGTTCGTGCGCTCGCAGGACAATGTCCTCAGCAGCACCGCAAAGCCGCTGTGGGGCAATCTGGGCAGCCAGAACCTGACCCTTCTGCCGGGGCTGGTTCCCGGCGGCAGCACGCCCGCCGACGTGACGGCCTTCATGGCCGCCCCTCCGGAGCAGGTCGTCAGCGTGCGTCGCGACAAGCAGGGTTTCGGGCTCAACTACTACTTCACCCGCAGCTGGACCGGCTTCTTCAATGTCAGTCACGAAAAGCGCGAAGGCTCGCGGCCGTTTGGCGGTCCGTTCTTCTTCG